>Ga0247839_1001298_pt1 | contig 42184 bp, 42 predicted proteins | sample LaCruzMarch2015__6_FD_192405 | JGI IMG/M metagenome (GOLD analysis project Ga0247839, IMG submission 192405) | Freshwater microbial communities from meromictic Lake La Cruz, Castile-La Mancha, Spain - LaCruzMarch2015_16m | ecosystem: Environmental > Aquatic > Freshwater > Lake | place: Spain... | reverse complement strand
GCGTCATGCAACGACGGCGTGCTTCGTGGTGCAATATGCGATCATGCCGGGATCATACTGCACGCCCGAGTTGGACGCGGTGATGATGATCGACCCTTTACGCTGGCGCTGCATATGGGGCATCGCGGCACGGGCGGCCACAAAATGCGCCCGCACGTTCAGCCGCCAGGAGGCATCCATGCCCTCGGGTCCAATGTCGGTCAGCCGCCCCGCCACCTGAATACCCGCGTGGGAATGCAGGATGTCCAGCCGGCCCCGGCCTGCCACGAGGTCGATCGCAGCGGTTACGGCGGCATCGTCGCCTGCATCGAGCGCCATGGCCTCAGCCTGCCCGCCCAAGGTGCGGATCTCGGCTGCCACGACTTTGGCGCGCGCGCCGTCCAGATCGGTGACCGTCACATGTGCGCCTTCACGCGCGAGCGCCAGCGCCCCGGCCCGTCCGATCCCCGACCCTGCCCCGGTCAGAAACGCCACTCGCCCGTCAAGCAGCATCTGCGTCCCCCTTTTTCGGCCCGCGCCGCAGGATCACCTGTGCGGCCACGAGAAGCAGCAGTGAAACCACCAGCACCATTGTGCCGATGGCGTTGATCTCGGGTGTCACGCCGCGACGGATCGAGGAGAAAACGTAAATTGGTAACGTGGTTTCCGACCCGGCAACGAAGAAGGCGATGATGAAGTCATCAAAGCTGAAGGTGAAGCTTAAGAGAAACCCTGCAAGGATGCCGGGGAAGATCAGGGGCAGAGTGACTTGGCGCAAGGTGGCGAAGGGTGGGGCATAAAGGTCGGCGGACGCCTCCATCAGGCTGCGATCCATACCCGCAAGGCGGGCGCGCAGGATGATGATCACCAGCGACATCGAAAACAGCGTATGAGCCGCGATAAGTGAGCCATAACCCATCGACAGTTGCGGGGCCCTTCCTTCCGGCGCCAGCAGCGCCAAAAGTGGATTGATCCAACCGAAGAGGGTAACAAGCGCAATCAGCGTGGCGATGCCGATGACGATGCCCGGCACCATGACCGCGACATAGATCAGCGCATCGGCCACCACGCGGATGCGGCCCTTCATGCCTTGAAGGGCGAGTGCAGCCATTGTGCCAAACACAGAAGCGATCAAGGCTGAGGACAGCGCGACGATGAAGCTGGTCCACAGCGCCTCCATAACGAAGGGGTTGGACAAGGCCTTGCCATACCATTGCGACGAAAAGCCGGTGAGCTGGCTGGCGTGACGGCCCGCGTTGAAGCTGAAGATCGCGATAACCGCGATCGGCAGGTAAAGGAAGGCAAAGACGGCGGTGGAGTACAGGCGCATGGCTTTCCCCTACATCATCGCCACGTCGTCGCGCTGGCCACCGATGCGGCGCATCAGCCACATGTACATCGACACGGTGACAAGCATAATCACCACCAGTGTGACTGCCACCGCCGCCCCAAAGGCCCAGTTGCGCGACTGCAAGAACAGATCGACCAGCGCGTTGCCGATGAAGAACACCTTGCCGCCGCCCAGCATGGCTGGGATCAGAAACTCGCCCATCAAGAGGATGAAAACCAGCATGCAGCCGGTGGCAACTCCGGGCAGCGACAGGGGCAGCGTGACTTGCAGAAAGCTGCGCATCGGTGGGGCGCCAAGGTCGGCAGACGCTTCCAGCAGGCGTTTGTCGAGGCGTTCCAGGCTGACATAGACCGGCAGCACCATCAGCGGCAGGTAGCCGTAAACGATGCCGGTCAGCACGGCGAAGGGGGTGTTAATCAGTCGCACCTGCCCAAAGCCCAGCCAGTCGATCACCGCAGGCAGGCCCTGGCCGCCCAGAATGAATATCCACGCATAGCTGCGGATCAGTATCGAGGTCCAGAATGGCACGATGACAAGGATCAACAAGAGCGTGCGCCATTTCGGGTCGGCCCGCATGGCAAGGAAATAGGCCAGCGGGTAGGCGATCAGCAGCGACAGCAGTGTGCCTAGAGGTGCCAACATCAGCGTGTTCTTGAATGCCGTCGCACGGGCAGGAAGGTTTGCGTATTGCGCGAAGGTAAAGGCGGGGACATAGCCGCCCGCAGGCGCCCGTTCCCCAAAGCTGAACACCAGAACGAAACACAGCGGCAGTACCAGCATGACCGTAAACCACACCCCTGCGGGCGCAAGAAGAAGCCATGTTGAAAGCCGCCGCTGCATGTCTTTATGCCGACTTGAACCGTGCCATCAACTCGGCGCGGTTCGGATCGGTCAGCGTCGCCGCTGCGCCAAACTCCAGCGCGTTCAGAAGATCGGCCGCCGGATAGAGGATCGGGTCGTTCAGAATCTCGGCCGGCAAGAGGGCGTTGACCCGGGCATCGGCCACCGGATAGCCATGGAACAGCACTTCCTTGGCGTTGACGTCGGGCTTCAAAAGGAAGTTGATCAGGGCATAGGCCGCGTCGCGGTGCGGAGCGCCTTTGGGTATGGCGTAGAATTCGGACCACAATTCGCCGCCTTCTTTCCCAAGGACATAGACGATCTCTGGCATGTCGCGGCTCAACTGCTTGCCGTCGCCGGTCCAGCAGATCGTCATCCAGGCATCGCCCGAGCGCATCGAGGGCTGGTAGTCCGACGAGATGGCAAAGAGATGCGGTTTGGTTGCGATCAGAAGTTCCTCGGCCTTGGCCAGTTCCGCTGGATCGATCGAGTTGAAGGAATAACCAAAGGCCTTCAACGCACCACCAATGGTGGTCAACTGATAGTCATGCACCATGGTGCGGCCCGAGAAGGTGGTCTGCGTCAGGTCAAAGAACTCCTTCCAGGTGGCGGGCGTGGTGCCGCCGGTGTGGTTGGTGTTCACCGCAAACCCTGTGGTGCCCCAGTTCTTCGGAACGGCGTAAAGCTTGCCATCCACCGAACCGGGACCGGCAAAGCGCTGGTCAAAGCTGGCCGCGTCATAATTCGGCAGCATCGCCAGGTCGAGAGGTTCGATCAGGTCCTGCTCGACATAGGTGGTGATGGTGTAGTTGGTCGGCTCGAATACATCCCAGCCCGAACCGCCCGCTTGCAGTTTTGCCAGCATCTCTTCGTTGGAGCCAAAGACGTTGACCTGTATCGCCGCGCCTGTTTCGGCGGTGAAGGCGTCCAAGTTGGCGACGTCATGGTAGTTGGGCCAAGTCGCCAGCACCACACGGTCACCGATGGTCTGGGCCTGGGCGGCGCGGGGCATCAGCCCCGGCATGGCCGCGCCCAGTACGGCAGAGGCCGCGCCAAGGCCGGTCACGCCAAGGAAGTGTCGGCGCGTGACCGAGCCCTTTTGATACCGCCGCAACTCTTCCATGAACTTCTGACGCGAGATGTGGTCAATCTTGTCGGTCATTGTCTAGCTCCTTGTTGGTTGGTTCTTTCAGTCTTGTGGCAGTATGAGGCCTGCTTCCGGCGCCCATGAAATGAAGCCCGCGTTACCCGGGGCAAAGCTGCCCGCGCTCGCTTCGGCCTGCCGGGCGACGAGCACCAGAAGGTCGCCTAGGCTGGCATGGCGGACAAGGTATTCGGTGTGTTCGCCCAGAAAGATGCGGTTTATGACCGTGACGGGTTCGGCACCCATGCGGGCGCTGTGGGCAAGGTCGATCTGTTCGGGCCGGACGCTGAGTGCGGCCTTGGCACCCCGCACCAGCCCGCCCGAAACCCGGCCCGCAAAGCACAGGCCTGAGGGGGATTCGATCTGGCCGTTTGTCAGAGAAAGGGCGGTCAGCGTGCCATCAATGAAATTGGACTTTCCCACAAAGTCAGCGACATATCGGCTGACGGGCTGGTCATAGAGCGCGTTGGGAGAGCCCGATTGCACGATGCGCCCGCTGCGCATGATGCAGATGCGGTCCGACATCGACAGCGCCTCCTCCTGATCGTGGGTTACAAGGACAAAGGTGATGCCCAACTGGCGCTGAAGGGTCTGCAACTCGATCTGCATCTCACGGCGCAGCTTGCGGTCAAGCGCTGCCAAAGGCTCATCCAAAAGCAAGACCTTCGGCTCGTTCACGATGGCGCGAGCAAGCGCCACGCGCTGTTGCTGACCCCCCGACATTTCCCAGATCCGGCGAGGGCCAAAGCCCGACAGGCGCACCATATCCAAGGCGCGGTCCACCTTTCGGGCCACATCGGCCCGGTCGGGGCGCGGGCGGCGCTGCATCAAGCCATAGCCGATGTTCTCGGTCACCGTCATATGGGGGAACAGCGCGTAATGTTGAAACACCATGTTCACCGGGCGGCGATAGGCTGGCACATCGGTCACGCGTTCGCCGTCCAGATAGACCTCGCCCGATGTGGGGGTTTCAAAGCCCGCAAGCATGCGCAGGGCTGTGGTCTTGCCGCAACCTGACGGACCGAGAAAGGACAAAAACTCACCCTTGCCAATGCCATAACTCAGCGCATCAGCCGCAAGCACGGTGCCATAGCGTTTGGTGGCAGCGCGAAACTCGGCGACCAGGGGGCGGTCGGCTGTTTGATCTTTAGCGCCACTGTCCAACTGGCTTTGCATGGGCCCGCGTCTATCCTATGAAACCACGGAAAGCGTAGGAGATGAGCGATTGGCTGTATATATAACAAATAGGGTATCGTGGCCGTTGTGGTGGTTGGGATGAGCAAGCCGCACTGGGCGCTTGCGGCAGAAGTGGTTGCTGCGCTGGACAGTCCGATCTTGCCACAGATCTTGGCAGAGTTGTTGCGGCAGGTGGCGCCTTTCACTTACACGGTGATGTTTGGCTACCGTAGTGCAGACCAGCCAATCGACCTTTACGATGACTTCCCGCCCGGCAAGCGCAAGATCTTTGTGACTGACTATCAGGCCGGGCCTTACATGCTGGATCCATTCTTTCTGGCCGCCTCGCGGTCGGTGGCACCCGGGCTGTACCGGTTGCGCGACCTGGCGCCGGACCGGTTCTATCAGGGCGAATACTTTCGCAGTTACTATGTGCAGACCGGTTTGGCCGAAGAAATCGCTTATTTCGTCAACCTGCCGGACCAATCGACCCTGACGTTGTCGCTCATGCGGGCGGAAAAGCCGTTCTCGCAAAAAGAGTTCTCAGCCCTTGAAGCGACATTTCCATTTGTCGCGTCAACTGCGCGGTGGCACTGGCCGGGACTGGACCAGAAGTTCGACAAGAGTGGCACTCCTTTGCGGCGGCAACAGCGGCAGATGGCCTATGATATGGGCAGCTTTGGCGCGGGCGTTCTTACACCGCGCGAACGCGAGGTAGCCGAGTTCACGCTCAAGGGTCATTCCGCCGAATCCGCCGGGCAAATTCTCGGAATCGCAGCAGGGACCGTCCGTATTCACCGGCGCAACATCTACTCCAAGCTGAACATCAACTCGCAGGGTGAACTCTTTTCGCGTTTCCTCCGCACCCTTGTCGACCCTACCTGAAACCCAGTACGTGCGCACAGCCAACACGTTTGGACGGCCTAAGAAAATCCGCAGTTTCGATCATGTCATATGATTGTCAGCAATGATGAAACTTGTCGCTGATGGTCCGCTTTGGGCAGCGCTCGCCCAAGCACTGCTCTGATAGCGAGCGGCAGCTCTGGGCCGGGTGCGTCGCTGCGCGCGCAGTTTGCTCTGGATCGAGGAGGCGGAGCGCAAGCTGGTGTGGTCTCGCGCGGCCCGCGTTCCGTGGAAGCAGATCAGCGGGGAACTGGGTTGCGACCGCACGACCGCCTGGCGGCGCTGGCAGCTGGCGCTGACGAAGATCGCCGCGCGGCTGAATGCGTGAATGACTCCAGAGTGTTGCAACACTTTTTCCTTCGACATCTGCAACAGGATCGTGCTACCTGAAAGGCATGATGGGGAGAGTGCGCTGGAAAGCTCGCTCTCCCCTTTGCGTTTCGGATGGACGCCTGCGGTGGCTTCCGGGGTCCAGCCGGGGTCCAGAGGGGAAGCCAGCGGAGCGGCGATACGGGTCGGGACGGGTCCGGGGGCACGGGTTGGCGAGGGGCAGATGCCCACCGCTCGTCCGAGGAAAACGCTCTCCAAACCCGGTCTGGAGACGGTTCTTTCGGGGCAAACGGCGAGCGGTTGACCGGAAAACTCTCTCCGCCTGCCTCTAAGGTATTGATTTTACGGTTCCTTCCTTAGCACCGGCGTATGCTGGCGGGCGAAGCGCGGCACATCGCTAGCGACAGGGCCGGATTTTTGGGAAGCCACCCGGAAGCCACGGGTCCCTGAACCCGCCTGAAACACAGCAAAATCAAACCCTTGATGCTGGACACCCCTGGTGGCCGCTGGACCCCGCGTGGAGTCCAGTCTGGACCCCAGAGTCTGGAAGCCAGGGGTATCCACCCTGATCCGAGGACTGACCCGACGATGACGCTGAGCTTTGCCCCGGATCGGATCGAGATGTGGCCGCTGAACCGCCCCGGGTTTACCGGAGGGTGGTTTGTTCAACGACTAGGCGACCATATCGAATGTGTTCATGTTTGCATAGAACGCCTCCTCTGCTTCTGCTGGCGGGATGTAGCCGATGGGGCCAAGCAGGCGGCGGTTATTATACCAATCGACCCATTTGAGGGTTTCCCACTCGACTTCGCGCATCGACTTCCATGGGCCGATCTGGTTGATCACCTCGGTCTTGAACAGGCCGATGACGCATTCGGCCAGGGCGTTGTCGTAGGCGTCACCCACGGTCCCGACTGAAAGGTCGATCTCGGCCTCGGCGAGGCGCTCGGTGTATTTGATCGATAGATATTGAGATCCGCGGTCAGAATGATGGACCAAGCTCTTGTTATCTGGTGTCTTTCTTTGCCAGATTGCTTGGTCTAAGGCGTCGAGCACGAACTGGGTCTTCATCGATGTCGAAGCGCGCCAGCCGACAATGCGACGTGCAAAGACGTCGATCACGAACGCCACATAAACCGTCCCGGACCATGTGGGCACGTAGGTAAAGTCCGAAACCCACAGCTTGTTCGGCCGATCCGCCTTGAACAGGCGGTTCACCTTGTCATCAGGGCACGGCAGCGAGGTGTCAGGGTTGGTCGTGATGACCTCTTTGCCGCGAACCACCCCCCTGATGCCCAAGGTGCGCATCAACCGTTCGACGGTGCACCGAGCGGCGTCTTCACCCTGCCGTCGCAAGACATGCCAGATCTTACGCGCGCCATAGAGCTTGCGGTTGGCATCCCAGGCCGCATCGATCTTGACGCTCAGGGCGGCGTCCGATTTGGCCCGGGCCGAAGCCAGGTCAGGATGGCGCATGATGGCGCGCCGGTCATAGTAAGTGGACGGGGCAAATTGCAGTGTCCGGCAGATTGGCTCGACCCCATACATCTCGCGATGTTCTTCAATGAAAGCAGTCATTTGCGGAATGGGCGGTCGAGCTCCGCCTGGGCAAAATACGCTGACGCCTTCCTCAAAATCTCATTGGCCTGGCGGAGTTCCCGGTTCTCACGCTCAAGCTCTTTGATCCGCGCGATCTCAGCGCTGGTAGGTCCCGGCCGTTCGCCGCCATCGCGCTGGACCTGTCGCATCCAAACGCGAAGGCTGTCCGGCGAACAGCCCAATTTACCCGCAATCGCTGTCAGCGCCGCAGCTTCGCTTTGATAATCATCGCGGTGTTCCATCGCCAGCCGAACCGCACGCTCGCGGAACTCAGGTGAATACGGCTTCGCGGTTCTCTTCTTTGATGTCTGTTCCATAACGGGCAATTCTCCGAGAGTTTTGCCCTCCGGTAAACCCGGGGCGGTTCACCATGCACCGAAAACTACTGATGTGCACATTCGTCGCTGCGGTACTGGCGCTGCCAGCTTTCGCTCAGGATTACACAATCATGGCGCCGGCCAAGACGGGTGGGGGCTGGGATTCCACTGCAAGGGCGATCCAGCAGGCGATGCAGGACGAAGGCATTGCGACAACAGTGGAAGTGACCAATGTTCCTGGCGACGGGGGTGTTGTGGGCCTTCAGCAGTTCGTGACCGAAAGCGCCGGGGATGCCTCGAAGTTGATCGTCGCGGGATATGTCATGGTCGGATCGATCATCCTGAACGCCTCTCCCGTGACGCTAAGCGACGTGACCCCGATCGCCCGCCTGACCGGCGAAGCCAATGCCATCGCCGTTCGCAAGGATTCGAAAATTGCCACCATCGACGATCTCATCAAGGAGTGGCAGGCCAAACCTACCAGACTGACATGGGTCGGCGGCTCTGCAGGTGGTGTTGACCACATCATTGTCGGGCTTCTTGCCGCAGAGGTCAGGCTTGACCCCACCTTGATCAAGTACCGCGCCCGTTCGGGCGGTGGTGAGGCCGTCGCGGATGTCTTGGCTGACAACAAAGTCATCGGCATTTCTTCGGTCGGTGAGTTCGCAGGCCATGCGCAAGGTTCAGCTTTCCGCATTCTTGCTGTCACCTCGGAAGAACGACTGCCGAACGTCGACGCCCCCACCCTGAAAGAACTGGGGTATGATGTCGTGGTGGAGAACTGGCGCATGATCGCTGCAGCACCAGGCATCACCGATAGCGAGGTGGCCAAGATTTCCACAGATTTCGACAATCTGAACGGATCGGCGACCTGGGCGGCGGTGCTTGGGGAAAAAGGTTGGGTCAACACCTACCTTGCGGGTGACGAATTCCGCACCCAGCTTGAGAAGGATATCTTGTCCACCAGACAAGTGCTGCAAGATCTTGGCATGGTCAAATGACCGGACCCGCGAAACACCAAAGTCAAAAGATCGCAGAAAACGGCGATTCCGGGATTTGAACGACGGTGCCCGCCGTGTTGCCGCAGAAGATGGCCGCTCGCGGCGGGCTCACCAGGCAAAGCGTCAAGCCTTCGGGCTGCGCTTTGGTCAACAGCGCGGCCTCTGGAAACGAGCTGTGGCATTATCGAACCGTTTCCCGGTTTTCTGAAATCCGTCAGGGTGAGAGGCATCCGCCTAAACGCTCTTGCGACGTTCTGCACCGCGCTCTCCTGCCAGCCCGGAGATATTCTTAAGGTGGTCAACCCGGCGTGACCCGCGCCCTTGCTTGCCGGGAAATTCGCGCGTATTTGGGCGTCCATGATCCAAGTTTTCGATATCGCCGACCATGACCGGCTGCCCTGGCGGTTCACCGCGATCTACCGGTCGTCGCAAGCGCCGCTTGCCTGAGGTCAGACCTGTCGCCGCACGTCCGTTTCCTTTGCATATCCGGAACATAAGCCATGACCGCCCCACGCACCCTTTATGACAAGATCTGGGACGACCACGTTGTCCATCAGGCCGAGGATGGCACCTGCCTGCTCTATATCGACCGCCATCTGGTGCATGAGGTCACCAGCCCCCAGGCCTTTGAGGGCTTGCGCCTGACCGGCCGCACCGTCCGCGCGCCGGACAAGACCATCGCAGTGCCCGACCACAACGTGCCAACGACGCTGGACCGCGCCAATGCGGCCACGATGACGGAAGACAGCCGCATTCAGGTGGCGGCCTTGGACAAGAACGCCAAGGATTTTGGCATCCACTACTACCCGGTTTCTGACATCCGCCAGGGCATCGTCCACATCGTCGGCCCCGAACAGGGCTGGACGCTGCCCGGCATGACCGTGGTCTGCGGTGACAGCCACACCGCCACGCACGGGGCCTTTGGCGCCTTGGCCCACGGGATCGGCACCTCTGAGGTGGAGCATGTCCTTGCCACGCAAACGCTGATCCAGCGCAAGGGCAAGAACATGAAGGTGGAAATCACCGGCTCCCTCCGCCCCGGTGTCACCGCCAAGGATATCACCCTGTCGGTCATCGGGGCTACCGGCACGGCGGGCGGCACCGGCTATGTCATCGAATACTGCGGCCAGGCGATCCGCGAGCTTTCGATGGAGGGCCGGATGACCGTCTGCAACATGGCGATCGAAGGCGGCGCGCGCGCTGGCCTGATCGCGCCGGACGACAAGACCTTTGCCTATTGCATGGGCCGCCCCCACGCCCCGAAAGGTACCAAGTGGGAGGCGGCACTGGCCTACTGGAAAACCCTGTTCACCGACGAAGGCGCGCATTTCGACAAGGTCGTGACCCTGAAGGGCGAGGATATCGCCCCCGTCGTGACCTGGGGCACCTCGCCCGAAGACGTGCTGCCGATCACCGGCACCGTCCCCGCCCCGGACACCTTCACCGGCGGCAAGGTGGATGCCGCGCAACGCGCGCTTGACTACATGGGCCTGACGGCGGGGCAGAAACTGACCGACATCGCCATCGATACGGTGTTCATCGGCAGTTGCACCAACGGCCGGATTGAGGATTTGCGCGCCGCAGCCGCGATCCTGAAAGGCCAGAAGATCAAGGTGAAACGCGCCATGGTGGTGCCCGGATCAGGCCTCGTCCGCGCGCAGGCAGAGGAGGAGGGGCTGGCCCAGATCTTCCTCGACGCGGGCTTTGAATGGCGGCTTGCGGGCTGCTCCATGTGCCTCGCTATGAACCCCGACCAGCTGGCCCCCGGCGAACGCTGCGCCGCGACCTCCAATCGCAACTTCGAAGGGCGTCAGGGCCGGGGCGGGCGCACGCATCTGATGTCGCCCGCAATGGCGGCAGCGGCGGCGATCACCGGGCATCTGACCGATGTGCGCGCGTTGATGGGCCAGATGGTGTGACCCAGCTTATTGCCGGGGTGGATGGCTGCCCCGGCGGCTGGGTGGCGACGGTGGCAGGGGCGGGCAATCCCGCCTCGGCCCGGTTGGAGCTTGTCACCGACCTCGCCGCCTTTCTGGAAACGGTCAGCTTCGCGCTGATCGACATGCCGATCGGCTTTGCCTCGGGTCCCGCCCCCCGCGACGTGGAACCCGCGATGCGCGCGCTTCTGAAGGGCAAGGCAAGCTCGGTCTTTCCCACACCCTGCCGGATGGCCCTCGCCGAGCCGACCTATCTTGACGCCAGCTTCGTGAACGAAGAGATCCTGGGCAAACGCCTGCCGAAACAGACCTTCATGCTTTTCCCCAAAATGCGCGAGATTGACGCGCTGGCCCAAACCCTTGGCCAGAGCCGCCTGCGCGAAGGCCACCCCGAAGTGTCCTTTGCCGTGATGGCAGGTGCGCCGGTCCTGTCCAAGAAACGGCAACCGCAAGGCCAGGCCGACCGCGCGGCGCTCCTCCAGCGCGAGGGCCTGCCCACCACGGCCCTGCTTGCCGCGCGCGTCAAGGGCAAGATGGCCGCCGATGATATCCTGGATTCAGCCGCCATGTGGTGGTCGGCCAACCGGTTCCTGACCCAAAGCCATATCACCTTGCCCGCGCGCCCGTCGCAAGACGCGGCCGGGTTGGAAATGTCGGTCGTAGCCTGACGCCTTGCCCTCCGACCATTCACCTGTTCCCAAATATCCCACGGGTAGACCATTGGTTTCGCCATTGGTTCAAGAAACCAATGGTCTGGGGGGGTGTGAAACCCCCGGCTGCCCGGCCTAATGATACGCGCCTAAAGGAACACCCGCTCCACCGTCCACCAGGCTCCGACCATCGCGATCAGGCAGGATGCCGGAACGGCGATACGGGCGCGGTACCAGGGCTCCATGCCAAAAGGCAGCGCAAGGGCGGCAAAGGCCACGGCGATCACCGACAACTGCCCCAGTTCCACCCCGATGTTGAATGCGATCAGGCTGACCACGAACCGACCCTCGGGCAGGCCTACATCGCTTAGAACCGATGCAAAGCCCAAGCCGTGCAACAGGCCAAAGCCGAACACCACCGCGACGCGGGTCCAGCCCGCTTTGCCGCCAAAGATGTTTTCCACCGCGACATAAACGATCGAGGCGGCAATCAAGGGTTCCACCACCGCAGCCGGCACCGAGACGATCTGCAGCGTTGCCAGCGCCAGGGTCGTGGTATGGGCCAGGGTAAAGGCGGTGACTTGCCACAGAAGCGGCCGGAACTGCAGCGAAAAGAAGAACAGGCCCAGCACAAAGAGGATGTGGTCCAGCCCCTTGGGCACGATATGCTCATACCCCGAGACGACAAAGCGGGCAAAGACCGGCAGTACGCCTTCGGTGGCAATGCCTTCGCGGGGCAAGGCCACGCTCAGATCGCCACCTTGCAGGATCGCGGTATAGGCCTGATCGCCACCGCCGACCTGCCGCACCGCCACCGAACCATAGCTGCCAACCCAGCCGAATTGCACCGGGCTGCCATCATCGGGCAGGGCGGCGGTGATCACCAGCGTGCTTTCGCGCGGCACCGAGATGTCGTTTTCATCCGGGATCGCCACGCTGACGATCTCGGGCTCCAGCCGGGTCTCGCCCGCCATGACGGTGATCCCCGCCGCGATGCCGGGCCAGGCGGCGCGTAAGCTTGCCTCAAGCTCGGTCGGGGTTTGGGCGCGCAGGGCCTCATACCGGCCTTGAACCGGCGAGCCGGAAAAATTTTCCAGTTCGGTCAGGTCGATCCCGCCGATCAGGGGTTCCAGCGACAGGCGCACGCTGATCTCGACCGAAGTTTCGCCCACGGCTATGTCGGCGATGGCCGGGCGCACCTCATGGGCGGTGGCCAGGGTGGCAAAACCCGTTGACAGCCCAAACGAAAGCAACAGTGTCCTGAGCAGGCAATGAAGGGGTGGAACCGGCATGAGAATCTCCGCTGTTTTGGCAATCATAGGGCTTTTAGCCGGAAATTCCCCCGCAAAAGCGCATGAATTCTGGTTGTCCCCCGATGATTACACGCTGGATCGCGCGGATGTGATGCAGGTGCGGCTCAAGGTCGGGTCGGGGATGAAGGGGCAGGTCCTGTCCTATTTCCCGACGGAGATTACCCGCTTTGACATCGTGCAGGGCGAGGTGGTGCGCCCGGTGACCGGACGGCTGGGCGACAACCCGGCGCTGTCGATGCCGGCTGAGGCCGACGGGCTGGCGGTGGTCGTGCATGAAACCGTGGATTCGCGCCTGACCTACACCGATTTCGCCGTGTTCCAGCGTTTTGTCGCGCACAAGGATTTCAAGACCGCCCTGGCCGATCACGCCGCGCGCGGCCTGCCCGAAACCGGGTTTCAGGAAACCTACCGCCGCTATGCCAAAAGCCTGATCGCAGTGGGCTCCGGGGTAGGCGCAGACCGGGTCATGGGCCTCAAGATCGAGATTGTGGCCCTGGCCAATCCCTATACCGATGATCTGACCGCGGGCATGCCGCTTTTGGTCCTGATGGACGGCGCGCCCCGCGTCGATGTGCAGGTGGAGCTTTTCCAGACCGCCCCCGATGGCACGGTGACCACCACCCTGCACCGCACCGATGACGAGGGGCAGGTCACGGTGCCGGTCCTGCCGGGGATGGAATATCTGGCCGACAGCGTCGCCCTGCTGCCCCGCGACAACGACGATCCGATGACCGGCCCGGTCTGGCATTCCGACTGGGCCTCGCTGACCTTTCACACGCCCGAGTGATGGTTGCTGCGGCAACGGCGATGGATTATTCGGTGCCGAAAGGAGACCCCGCATGACCCCCTTCACCACCCTGACCGGTATTGCCGCCCCGATGCCCCTGGTCAACATCGACACCGACATGATCATCCCCAAGCAGTTCTTGAAAACCATCGCCCGCACCGGGCTGGGCAAGAACCTGTTTGATGAGATGCGCTATACGCTCGACGGCCAGGAAATCCCCGAGTTTGTCCTGAACCAGCCCGCCTATCGCCGCGCCGAGATTCTGGTGGCCGGTGACAATTTCGGCTGCGGCTCCAGCCGGGAGCATGCGCCTTGGGCGCTGCTCGACTTTGGGATCCGCTGCGTGATCTCGACCAGCTTTGCCGATATCTTCTTCAGCAACTGCTTCAAGAACGGCATTCTGCCGGTGGTGCTGCCAGCTGAAGCCGTCGCCTATCTGCTGGAGGATGCGAAAAAGGGCGAAAACGCGCGGATCACGGTGGACCTGGCCAGCCAGACCGTGACCGCCGCCGATGGCAAGACCTTTGCCTTCGAGGTGGACGCCTTCAAGAAGCATTGCCTCATGAACGGGCTGGATGACATTGGCCTGACGCTGGAAAAGGCCGCCGCGATCGACAGCTACGAGGCAAAGGCCGCGACGCTGCGCCCCTGGGGCTGAAACCGGATTTTGGTGGCGGATCCTGAAGGGGCCTGTCGATCTGCGGCTTGAACCGGGGGGCGCGGCGGTGTCATCCTGAAATCGCCACAATGCATCGGTCTGATCCCAAGGATCGACCCTTCAAGGAGCGTTGCGAACTTGGACAAGACGGGTGGACTTCTTTCCTGGATGCGCCGACTGGCGAGCGCCCGGCTAAAGGTTCGCGTGGTGTCCTCGATCGAAGGGGCTGCGCGCACCTGGTTCGTGCGGGCCACGGGTGCTGCGGTGCGTGCGCTGTTGGTGATGGTGCTGGTGGTGCTGCCGTCGGTGGTGCTGCCGGGGATCGGCACCGACACCAAGCAGATCGTGGCGCTGGTGGCCCTGTTCGCGGGCATCCTGGTCTTTGTCGAATACAATGCCGTCTACCCCAGTCTTGTCGAATTTCGCGACGGCGCGCCGTTCAACCGCATCCGCTATCTGATGCTGCTGGCAATTGTGCTGTTCTTGTCGGTCATCGCCGCCGACCGGGCGGATTCGACCACGGTGACGCAGTTGTTTCGCGCCTTGGGCGACGCCATTGGCGCGGCGCTGGACTTTTCCTATTCGCCGGTGCGTCTGGCGACGTTGATGGTCGATGACACCGCCAGCCCAGACCAGCTTGCCGATCTGCGGGCTGCGGCGGGCACCGCCTATCTTTTGTCGCTCTTGTCGTTGGCGGTGTTTGTGATCGTGCTGAAGCTGGAGGGCTGGCCCTCGACCAAGACCGCGTTCAACGTCTGGGTCAACCTGCCCACCTTTGAACCGACGGCGGGCGGCGATGTCGTTGACCGGCTGGAACGGGACTCGCGGGTGAACCTGGCCTTCGGATTTTTGCTGCCGTTCCTGCTTCCGGCGCTGATCTCGATCCTGACCGTGGGTTTGCCGCCCCGGGCGCTGACCTCGTCGCAGACATTGGTCTGGGCCATGGGTGCCTGGGCCTTTTTGCCGGCAAGCTTTTTGATGCGCGGCGTGGCGATGGCGCGGATTGCCGACATGGTCCGGTTCAAGCGGGCGCGCAAGGTCGCCGATGAGGCCGCCGAAGCCGCCGAGGATGCCGCCGACCGGCGCGCCAAGGATGCCGCAGGGGGTGGGCGCTGATCCGCGCGGCCTCTGTGCTGGGGCTGTGGCTGCTGGGCGCGGCGTCTGGTCTTGCGCAGGGTGTCACCCTGCGCCTGGCAACCTGGAACGTCGAGCTTGACCGCGCCGGTCCGGGACTTTTGGTGCGCGACCTGACCCGGGGCGAGGACCCGCAGATTGCAGCGGTGGTGCAGGTTCTGGTGGCCCTGGATGCCGATGTCGTCGTTCTGACCGGGGTGGATTATGATCTGGGCGGCGTGGCCTTGCGCCTGCTGGCCGACCGGTTGGCGGCGGCCGGGGGGGCCTATCCTTACCGTTTTGCGTGGCGTCCGAACACCGGGATGCAGACCGGCTTTGACGTTGACGGCAACGGCCGGTTGGGCGACCCGCGCGACGCGCAGGGCTATGGCCTTTTCTCTGGGCAGGGCGGCATGGCGGTGTTGTCGCGCCTGCCGCTGGACGAAATGGCTGCGCGCGACCATTCCGGCTTCCTTTGGCGCGATCTGCCCGGTGCCCTGCTGCCCGACGGAATGGAGCCCGGCCCGCTGGCGGTGCAGCGCCTGGCCAGCACCGGTTTTTGGGACCTGCCGGTGCTGACCGGTGCTGGTCCCTTGCACCTTCTGATCTGGCACGCCACGCCGCCGGTCTTTGACGGGCCCGAGGACCGCAATGGCAAGCGCAACCACGACGAAGCGGCATTCTGGGGTCATTACCTTGCAGGCGCGCTGCCGATGCCGCCGCCCGAGGGTCCGTTCGTGCTTTTGGGCAACGCCAATCTGGACCCGGCCGACGGTGACGGCTTGCGCGGCGGGATCGGGGCCTTGCTGGGCCATCCTGCCTTGCAGGACCCCGCCCCCGCAGGCACCCATGGGCGCAGCGAGCCGGGCCATATCGGGTCGCCGACACTTGACACGGCGGTGTTTCCCGAAATCGGCGGGTTGCGGCTTGATTATGTGCTGCCCTCGGCTGACCTTCGCGTAGTGGCGGCGGGCGTCCTTTGGCCTCCTGCGGATGATCCGCTTGCCGCCGACCTTGTCCTCGCCTCGCGGCACTATCCGGTTTGGGTGGACGTGGCGCTGCCCTGACGCCCGAGCGCGGCCAGATGTGCGGCGATCACCTGATCCAGCGGCGTATCCTGATGGTCCGGCAGCCAGCGGCGCAATGGGGCCGGGTCAAGCGAGTGGGGGTGACTGTTGAGGTACAGCATCTCGCGGAACTCGCGCGCCAGTTCCCAGAACGGGCCCAGAAAGGTGAAAATCCAGACCGGATACTGCACAACCTGCATCGGCCTTCCGGACAGCCGCGCCACCCGTGTGGCAAGGTCGCGGACGCTGAAGGCGTGACCGGCAAAAGGAATGTCGGCAAAGGCGGGCAGGGCGGAGGCGTGGTCGATCAGCCCTACTGCCGCACGGGCCATGTCGGGCAGATAGGCATAGGCATGCAGTGCCTCGGGGTCGCCCAGCGCTGTGATCCGCCCCTTGGCCACCTTGGACAACAGAATCCGGTTCATCAAAAGCTGGGGCGCTGATGGCAGCAGGAAATCACCACCGCGGATCAGGATGCAGCGCGGCCCGTCAGACCCGGCGGCCTTGCGATAGGCAGCCTCCATCTCGGCCCGGATGCGGCCCTTGCGGCTGATCGGGCGGTGGGGGGTGTCTGGCCCCCAGGGTGCCGGTTCGACGCCATAGGGATAGACATTGCCCGGCACCAGGATCGTGGCGCCGCTTGCCCGCCCGGCGGCGATGACCTCGGTCGTGATGGCGGGGATTTGCCGGGCCCAGTCGTGATAGTTTGGCGGGTTGAGGCCGTTGACGATCACCTGCGCCCCCATTGCCGCCGCTGTCATGTCACTGCCCCGCTGGTGGCGCGTGACCGTCCAGCCAGCGGCCTGAAGCGCGATGGCCACCTGCCCACCGAAGGCGCCGGATGCCCCAAGGACCAATGCCGTTCTTGTCATGATGAAACTCCATGTTCAGCCCGACATAGCTGAAGCGCAGGAAATTCGGAATTGCATGCAATGAACTTTAGGTTATTCATAATTGAATGGATAACCTGGACTGGACCCTGATCTGCTCTTTTCTTGCCGTGGCCGAGGCTGGGTCGCTTTCTGCCGCTGCCCGCGCGACCGGGATCAGTCAGCCCACCCTTGGTCGCCACATCCGCGAGGCGGAGTTGGTTCTTCAGCTTCCACTCTTTTCCCGTGTCGCGGCAGGATTGCAGCTGACAGAGGCCGGGCAGGCGTTGCTGGCCCCGGCGCGGGCAATGCGGCTTGCGGCGGCCGAGCTTGCCCTTGCGGCAAGGGGTCGGGCAAGCGGTATGGAAGGCACGGTCCGCATCACCGCCAGCCGCGTCGTCTCGCATGCCATCCTGCCGCCGATCCTGGCCCGGTTGCGGCGTGAGGAGCCGGGACTAAAGATCGACCTCATCCCATCGGACACGTCAGAAAACCTCTTGATGGGCGAGGCTGATCTGGCGCTGCGCATGTACCGACCCACACAGCTGGACCTCGTGGCGCAAAAGCTGGCCGATCTGCCGCTGGGGCTTTATGCGGCACCGGGCTACCTTGACCATCACGGTCGTCCGACCTCACCCGAGGACCTCATGCAGCGCGATTTTGTCGGGCAAGACCGGGCGACGCAGATCATCCGGGCGATGCAAGGGATGGGTTATCCGGTGACGCGCGACTTCTTTCCGGTCCGCACCGATGACCCGCTGGTCTATCAGGACCTTGTGCGCGCAGGCTGCGGCATTGGCGGGCTGTTGCGCCTCATTGGCGACGCCGACCCGACGCTGGAGCGGATCGACGGCCTGGTGACCCTGCCCAAGCTGCCGGTCTGGCTGGTCGCCGCGCCAGCCCTGCGCAAATCGCCCCGCCTGCGCCGGGTGTGGGACATGCTTGCCACGGCCTTCACCGCTTGACCCCTGCAAGCCAAGCGGCTAGGCGAGCAGCGTCATATTTGCAGGAACCCATGCCATGGCCAATCCATCCCTTCTGATCCTTGCCGGTGACGGTATCGGCCCCGAGGTCATGGCCGAAGTGAAAAAGATCATCGGCTGGATGGGGGCCAAGCGCGGCATCCACTTTGATGTCAGCGAGGATCTGGTTGGTGGGGCTGCCTATGACGTGCATGGGGTGCCGTTGTCGGACGCCACGATGGCGCGCGCGCAAGCCGCCGATGCGGTGCTGCTGGGCGCGGTCGGCGGGCCGAAATACGATGCGCTGGATTTCAGCGTAAAGCCTGAACGCGGTCTTCTGCGCCTGCGCAAGGAGATGGACCTGTTTTCCAACCTCCGCCCAGCGCAATGCTTTGACGCTTTGGCGGACTTCTCATCCCTCAAGCGCGAGGTGGTGGCGGGACTGGACATCGTCATTGTGCGAGAGTTGACTTCTGGCGTCTACTTTGGCGAGCCGCGCGGCATCTTCAAGGAAGGCAATGAGCGGGTGGGGATCAACACCCAGCGCTATACCGAATCCGAGATCGCCCGCGTGGCGCGGTCGGCGTTCGAGCTCGCGCGGAAGCGCGCGAACAAGGTCTGCTCGATGGAAAAGGCCAATGTGATGGAATCCGGCATCCTGTGGCGCGAGGTGGTGCAGGAAGTGCATGACCGCGACTATCCGGATGTCGCGCTGTCACACATGTATGCCGACAATGGCGCGATGCAGCTGGTGCGCTGGCCCAAGCAGTTCGACGTGATCGTGACGGACAACCTTTTCGGCGACGTGCTGTCGGATTGCGCGGCGATGCTGACCGGCAGCCTTGGGATGCTGCCCTCGGCCAGTCTGGGCGCGCCAATGGCGAATGGCCGTCCCAAGGCGCTTTATGAACCCGTGCACGGTTCGGCCCCCGATATTGCGGGCCAGGCCAAGGCCAATCCGATTGCCTGCATCCTGAGCTTTGCCATGGCCCTGCGCTATTCCTTCGACCTCGGCGATGAGGCGACGCGCATCGAACAGGCGGTGGAAAAGGTTCTGGCCGACGGGGTGCGCACTGCCGATCTGATGGGGCCTGATGGCGGTACGCCGGTCAGCACCACCCAGATGGGGGATGCGGTGCTGGCGGCGCTGGACGCCAGCCTTTAGCCGTTTGCGATTGCGGGCTGCGGCGCTATCATCCAGGGGATTCGTTTTTTCCGAAAGGTCTTTCATGCGCCCGATTTATGCACGCCTGTTCGCTTTGGGGCTGCTGACCCTGATCCCGGCCCCGCTTGCGGCCGAAACCATGGCCGAGATGACGCCCGACTATGTCACCTGGCTGGACCCGTCGCTGCACGACGCCTATGGCAAGCTGGAAATCCGGCGCGGCACGGTCGAGGTTCCGGGCGGCGTCTATGACCTGAACCTGGGTGACAAGTACTATGCCGTGACCGGGCCGGATGCGGCCTGGGTTCTGGGCACGCTGTGGCAAAACCTGCCCGACCCGGCGATTGGCGCGATCGTGTTTCAGAACGGCACCTCGCCGATCGACGAGTCCTGGGCGCTTGCGGTGGCCTATTATGCCGATGGTCACATATCGGACCAGGAAGCCGACGAGATGGACTATGACGCGATCATCCAGTACCGCAAGGACGGGGATGCCGCCGCCAACCAGGAACGCCTTGCCGCCGGCCTGCCCGAGATGGAGACCATCGGCCTTACCGGCACGCCCGGCTATGACAAGGCCAGCCGGACCCTGCATTTTTCGGTCCTGCTGCGCTTTATGGCCGATGGCTCCGAGGTGTTGAACGCCAATACCTGGGTCTTGTCGCGGCACGGCTTTGTGCTGATGAATGTGCTCGGCTCGGCCGATCAGGCGGCTGAGGTTGACGCCGCGATGCCCGATCTGATCCGGCTGGTCACGCTCCGCGAAGGCCACCGGTATGAAGATTTCGTGCCCGGTATCGACACCGTAGCCGACGGCGGGCTAAGCGCGCTCTTGGGCGGCGGGGTGGCGCAGGCGGGGCTGTTGGTGCTGCTGCTGGCCTTTCTGAAGAAGGGCGGCTTTGTGCTCTTGGCGCTGCCCTTTGTCTGGCTGAAGAACCTTTTTGGCCGCAAGCCCCCCACGGTCTAGGCGGGATTGCATTTCCGGGCAGGCTGGGTCAGCACTGCGGGAACAGTGACCCGAACCCCCGGAGCCAACCCTCATGCGATCCAACCTGATCGGCGCGTTTCTGGGGCTGGCGGCTTTTGGCATGTTCGCCGGCGTCGACATTTCGATCAAGTTTCTGGGCGGAGGTTACCACCCGTTCCAGATAATCTTCTTCGTCAGCCTGATGACCTGCCCGGTGGCGCTGGTCTACGCGCTGGCCGACCAGGCCGAGGCCAGCTTGCGCCCGCGCCGCCCCGGTCTGACCGCCTTGCGCTCTGCCGGCGTGGTGATCAACGGCGCGCTGGGAACCTATGCCTTTGCCACGCTGCCTCTGGCCGAGTGCTATGCGATCTTTTTCACCATGCCGCTGCTGATTGCCGTTCTGGCGGTGCCAGTGCTTGGCGAACGGATCGACCTGGTGCGCGGCTTGGCGGTCATTGTGGGGCTGGTGGGTGTGGTCATCGCCCTTGATCCGCAGGGGGCCACGCTGCGATGGGGACATCTTGCCGCGCTGGTTGCGGCGCTGGTCGGGGCGGCCAACTATCTGATCATCCGTCTGACCGGAGGGGTCGAACGGGTCGCGGTGCTGCAGATCTATCCGCTCTTGTCCCAGCTTTTGGTCGCAGCTCTGGTCCTGCCGTTTGTCTATGTGCCGATGCCGGGGGCCGATCTGGGTGTGGCCGCGCTGATGGGGCTGGCCGGGTTTCTGGGGTATCTTCTGATCATCGCCGCCTACCGCCACGCGCCGGCCATCGTGGTGGCCCCGATGCAGTACAGCCAGATCCTTTGGGCAGCAGTCATCGGAGCCGCCTATTTCGGCGAGAGTATCAGCCTGCAAACCGGGCTTGGGATCGTCGTGATCATCGCGGCGGGCGTGGCGATCGTGTTGCGGCAGGACGCCGGGCACTAGCGCCGGGGGTTGCGGCATGACCTTGCGCGCGGCCGGAATTGGCGCGAAGGTGTTTGCGCTAACGGCGGCGCGGTGCTGCCTCTGACCGGAACCTTGCCAAGATGAACCAATCCCTGCGCGGGGCGCTTCTGTCGCTGCTCGCCTTTGGGCTTTACGCCACGCATGACGTGGTGGTGAAGCTGCTGGGCGAAAATTTCACCTCGTTTCAGATCATGTTCTTTTCCGGCCTGATGGGCTTTCCCCTGGTCACGATGATGCTGATGGGCGACCGGCGCGACGGCACGCTGATCCCGGCGCATCCCGGGTGGTCTGTGTTGCGGTCAGTGGCGGCCGTGGCGACCGGGGTGATGGGATTTTACGCCTTTTCGCAACTGCCGATGGCGACCTGCTATGCGATCTTCTTTGCGATGCCCCTGCTGATCACGCTGATGGCCATTCCGCTTCTGGGCGAAAAAGTTGGCATCCGGCGCGGGATCGCGGTGCTGGTCGGTCTGGCGGGCGTGCTGATCGTGTTGCGCCCCGGCGGGGGTGAGGGGTTCAGCCTGGGCCATTTCGCTGCCATCGGGGCGGCGGTCACCGGGGCCTTGACCAGCGTCATCGTGCGCAAGGTCGGTCCGGACGAACGGTCGGTCGTGTTGATGCTGTATCCGATGGTGCTGACCTTCTTTGCCATGGGGGCGACGTTGCCGTTGGTCTATGTGCCGATGACGGTGACGGACCTAGGGCTGACGGCGGTGATGGCCTTTCTGGGCATGCTGGCGACGCTGGCGATCATCGCCGCCTATCGGGCTGCCCCGGCGGTGATCGTCGCCCCGATGCAATACAGCCAGATCATCTGGGCCGCGGGTTATGGCTGGCTCTTCTTTCAGGAAAGCGTCGATCTTTACACCTGGGCGGGGTCGGCGGTGATCATCGCTTCGGGCCTTTACATCGTGATGCGCGAGGGCACTCCGTCGGTCAGCGCCCATCGCCCGGTGCTGGAAAGCCGCTCACGGCTGGACACCGGCACCCAGCCGCGCATCTCCAGTTGGCTGAAACGGTTCGACAAGGAGGATCCGACGCGGTGAGGGCCCTTGCCAAATCCGGGGCAACGAGGTAACCCGCCCCCACGGTCGGAGCGTAGCGCAGTCTGGTAGCGCACCTGCTTCGGGAGCAGGGGGTCGGAGGTTCGAATCCTCTCGCTCCGACCAATTCCCGTGAATTAAAGTACTTCGAATGCTTTCTCTGCCGATTAACCACATTGGTGAGACACAAGCATGCGCCTTAAGGCCTACCTAAGCACCTCTAGACACGAAGTTTTCCATTTTCGCTGGCCAATGCCCGTTTTGCTGCACCCAGAGCGAAAACGCCTCAGCATCCGGGTGGCTGCCGTTCGAAGGAAAGAGATCGTCTGGATGCGGGTGTCGCCTTTGGTCCGGCGCCGCTCAAAGACTAAGCGAAGGCCCCGGTGCCGACGGCGATCGTTTCGCCCGACGAGCGGAGCAGAAACAGCGCGCTGATCGCGTGATCCTTCGCAAAGTCTGGCCCCTTCTTGTCGCCCATCACCATCAGCGCTGTCGCCATCGCATCGGCCACCATGCAAGAGCTGGACAGCACGCTGACCGAGGCTGGGGCCGCCACCAAGGGAGCGCCGCGTCGCGGATCTATCGTATGCGACAGTCGCGCTGTGCCAACCGTCACGAAGTGTCGATAGTCCCCCGAGGTGGCTACGGCCAAGCCGTCGAGTTCAACTATGGAATGTCGGTCTGTGGTGCCGTCATCTGGCGACTGGATCCCGACTGCCCAGGGCCGCCCGTCCCGCCGAGAGCCGATGGCCCGAACCTCACCGTCGATGGTGCAAAGAGCGTGGGTCAGGCCAAGATCCCGCGCGGTTTCGGCAAGTCTGTCCACCCCATGCCCCTTGGCGATGCCGGATAGGTCAAGCGCCAATGGGGCCGATTTGCGGGCGCGGCCGTTGGCTTGGTCCAGCTCAAGCGCCGTGCTGGCCGGAACCCGTTGCGCAGCGCTTGCGGCCCGGATCGCGTGCAGGTCGATGCGGTCAGGGCCAAAACCCCAGGCGCGGACCGCGTCGCCGACGTTCATTTCGAACGTCCCATTGGTCTGGCAGCTGATGGCAAGTCCGGCTTCCAGCACAGACAGAAGACGGTCCGGCAAGGAAACCCATACGTCCAAGGGCGCTGCGTTCAGGCGCATCAGGTCGCTTTCCGGCTTCCAGGTCGACATCTGGGCGTCAACCTCGTCCACTGCGGCCTGAAAGCGGGATTGCGCTGTCGGATCGGCTACCGGCTCGTCGACCAGAACCGACCAGCGGGTGCCCATGGTCGGGCCGCCAAGCGCCAGCATGGTGTCAGTAGGTGTCTTCGGCATAGCGGCCTCCCGCTTTCAGCGCCGAGGGCGACAGCCCCAAGGGGAACAGGATTTCCTTCATCGCTGCGCGCACGCCCTCTGCCATTTCGCGACCACCGCAGACCATGACCCTTGCTCCGTCCATAATCAGACGGCGGATCCCTTCGGCATCCTCGCGCAGCGCGTCCTGCACATAGTGCCGCTGTCCAGTGCGAGAGAAAGCGGTGTGCAGGCCAGTCAGGCGACCGTCGTCTTGCCATGCGGTAAGGTCGTCGGCGTAAAGGTAGTCTGCCAGCGGGTGACGCGCGCCGAACCAAAGGTGCATCGGCCGGCGGCCCCGGTTTGCCCGGAGAAACCCCGCAAGGGGGCCAATCCCGGTGCCCGCGCCGATCAGGATCAGCGGTGCTTTTGAGGCGCCCGCCTGGAACCCTGGGTTGGGCCGCAGGAACCCCTGCACCACATCCCCCGGCTTCAGCGCCAGCAATTGACCCGAGCACAGCCCGCCCGGATGCTTGCGCACGACAATCTCGATGAACCCGTCCGGCTGGGAAGAGGCCAGCGAGTATAGTCTGGCCACCAAGTCGCCCTCGGGAACGATCCCAAGCAGATCACCGGCCCGGAACCGGCCAAAGCCGCGCCCGGATATCCGTTGCCAAAGACCCGCTTTAGGCACAGCAAAACGCAGGATCGCCGTCGGGGCCTGAACACTTTCGCCATAATCCTTGCGCGACACAAGGTGCAGGGCCGTGCTTTGCGGTGGGATTGGTTGGTGGGTGATGTCCAGGGGCAGGCCGATCATCTCGCCAAAGGCGCGCGACCAACGGGCAAAGGCCTGCGGTGACTGCCGGTCGATCTGGTCAAGCGGCAGCGGCATAGCCCAGCCGGCGGCCTTGGCTGTCGCCTCCAATGCTTCGGCATAGGCGCAGAAGGCGGGAAAGCTGCGGTCGCCGAAGCCCAGCACCATCAGGGGCACCCCTGCCAGCGCGGTAGCCTTTGCCATCAGATCCAGCGCCCCCATTGCCGAAGTGGGCGCGTCGCCATCACCCCAGGTCGCTGACATGATGACGATCCGCTGCGCACGCTTGTAGGCCAACGGAGCGAAGGAGGAGAGGGCTGCCAGATGCACGCCCTGCCCATGGCTTTGCAAGGCTTGCGCTAGGGCCGCGGCAAAGCCCCAGGTGCTGCCACCCTCGCTGCCGACAAGGATGACGGTCTCGGCCCCCGACGCCGCCACGATCCCCACCAGACGCGGGCGGCCTTGGCGGTTGCGCCACCAGATCAGCCCGCCTGTCACCGATAGAACCGGCACCGTCAGCGCCCCAAGACCAAGGATCAGCGCCCAAAGGGCAGCACCTTCGCCGGTATGCAGAAGGTAGATCCATTCCCCCACCACAGTCCACGGACCTGAAGCCTGCCACGCCAGCAACTCTCCTGTGCCCTGATCGACATATCCGGTGCCGTCTCCGGTTGTCAGCGTAAACACATCCGCAGCATCCCCTTCATAGGGAAAGGTCAGATCGCGCAGGTCTGCCAAGGGGGTCGCCAGCAAAGCAGCCATAGCCGCTGGCGACAGGCCCGCTTCGCCACTTACCGCGGCGGGCATGGCGGGGTTCGCCTCATCCACCGGCAGAAGGTCAAAGGTCGCCGCGGACATCCACAAGGCCGTCAGCGCCGTCAGGCCCAACCCGAACACCGCCGCGCGCGCCAGTTCTGCATGCCAGCGCCCGGCCCAAGGCCCCTTTATTGGCGCAAACCAGCGCCCCCAGCCGCCCTGCCGCCGCGCCATCAGGATTGCCCCCGACAGTGCCAGCACCAGAAGTGCCAAAGCCCCCGCCGCCGCGGCGTAGCGCCCCCCATCGCCAAGGAGCAGCGACCGGTGAAAATCGGTCAGCCAGCGCTGGATCGCGTCCTGATCGGCGCTGGCAACGTCCAGCCCGGTGGCTGGGTCCACGACTGCGGCGCCCGCCACATCGGCATCAAACCAATAGGCGGTGATCTTTCCGGAAGGAGAGCGCCGGATCTGCTCTACCCCCGGATGCGCCGCCAGCACCAAAGCTGCAAGATCGCCCACCGTCTGCCCGCTGACCGGCGTCGGTGCGGACAACCGCTCCATCGACGGAAAAACCGACAGGGCCGCCCCGCTGAGCGCAAGGGCAAGGATGAGGACGGCGGCCAGAAGGCCCGGCCAGCGGTGAACTTGGCGAAGCATGGGGGTTCCGATCAGAAGCCGTAGGTGAAGTCGGCGATGTAGCGACGGCCCGACACGGGCTTGCTGGCACCAGCGGCGGTCAGGGGCACGGCAACCTCATTCGGGCTGTCGCGCATATCCTCGGCCGAAGCATCGATGTGCAGGGTGTAGCCGGCGTCAAACAGGGCATCGGCCAGGTCCATCGTCAGCTCAAGACTGCGCCCCGAGCCGACACTGGCACCGGTGATCCCGTTGACCTGCGCCACGTCGCCACCCGTAAGCTGCGCCCAGTCGGTCAGATGTTTGTAATATTTCGACTTTCCGCCTGCCATCCACAGGCTGCCAGCGTAGGCCCCCGAGGCTTCTGTGACATAGATGGCAAGATAGGCCCCCCGTCCGCCATAGTCCGCCATGTTGACGGTCAGGGTGACGGGCCGCGCCATGGCAAGGCCGGGGGCGACAAGCGCTGTGGACAGCGCAAGGGCGGTGATCAGGGATTTCATATGGGATACTCCGGGATGCATGGGGATCAGTTCGACTTCACCACCGGCGCGGTGCCGTTGGTGAAAAGCCCGTTCTGCGGCGGGGCGACCGTGCCGGCCTTGGCGGGGTTGCCAGCGGCTCCGGTTGCGCAGTTGTCATCGTCGTCATCTTCGCAGTCGTCGTCCTCATCTTCGTCGTCGTCATCCTCGCCCCACTGCCAGATCCAGCCGCCTTCCTCGTCCCCGTCGGCCAGGGTCACGGCCCCATCTGGCGCGTTCTGCAAAGGCATGCTGACAGTGGCAGCGCCGAGGGTCGGACCAACGCCTTGACCCGCGGCAAGGACCGCCGAACCAGAGGCAAGGGTTGTGGTCATCAGCAAAAAGGCATGAGCAAGCTTCATTGTTTCTCTCCAGAGTTTCTGCGCAGGGTGCGCGGTCAGGCAGGTAGTCCGCCGTCAGTCATCAGTCTTTTCGTGTTCTTCTTCGTGTTCTTCTTCGTGCTCTTCTTCGTGGTCGTCCTCGAACTCCATTTCGACCACCGCCAGCGTTGCGGGGTCGAGCTTGACCTCGACTGGGCGGCCAGTGGCATCCCAGCCGATCACCTCGTAGCAGCCGTCGTCGATCCGGATCCGCCGCAGCTTCCAGCCGTTCTCGGCAGCCAGTTTCAGCACCGCCTCACGCGGCTGCCAGTCGGTCATCGGCACCGCACAATCGTCATCGGCCCATGCCGGGGCGGCGATCAGCGCGAGGGTCAGCAGCAGCCTTGTTGATATCCCGATCATCGACGACACTCCGCTTCGGTTCCTGCAGGCCTTATGCCGGCTGAAACTGACGCCAGCCTGAAGCCGTGCAGGTATCTGCTTCAGGTTGCCGTCAGGTTGTCGCGCTATGCGGGGTCCGAAGGAGACAGCCCCAATGCGCATCTTGCTCATCGAAGATGACCGCGTGATCGCCACCGCCCTGCGTGAGCAGGCGGAAGGCGAAGGTCATTCCGTCGACTGGGCCGCGCGGCTGGATGAGGCGTCCGATGCCCTGGCCACCGCCAGTTTCGACCTGATCCTTCTGGACCTGATGCTGCCCGACGGCCGGGGACTGCCCTTCCTGCGTGCGTTGCGTGCCAAGGGAAGCCAGACCCCGGTCATCATCATGACGGCGCTGGATCAGGTGTCGGACAGAATCGAAGGTCTGAACGCCGGGGCCGATGACTACCTTGTGAAACCCTTCGACCTTTCGGAGCTTTCCGCCCGCATCGGGGCCGTGGCCCGGCGCTATTCAGGCAATCCCAATCCGCTGATCACCCTGGGTGAGCTATCCATCGACCTTGCTGACCGGCGGGTGATGCGGGCGGGCCGCGCGATCCCCCTTACCGCCCGCGAGTGGGTGCTGTTCGAAGCGCTTTTGAAGAAACCCGGCCAACTTCTGTCCAAGCCGCAGCTTGAAGAGCGGTTCTATTGCTTTGACGCCGAGGTCGAAAGCAATACGATCGAGGTGCATGTCAGCCGGTTGCGCAAGAAGCTGGGGGCAGAGGTTATCGTCACCGAACGCGGGCTTGGCTACCGGCTGGGGCACGCATGACCCGCGCCTCGATCCGCCTGCGGTCTGCCGCAGCCCTGTCGCTGATCGTCACGCTGATCTGGCTGGGGACAGCGGTGGTGACGGCCCGGCTGCTGACCTCGGAACTGAACGAGGTGTTCGATTCCGCCCTGCAGGAAACCGGCCAGCGCATTCTGCAACTGGCCGTGGTCGACGTGCTTGGGCGTGAGGAGGAAGGGGTAACCCAGCGCGTGATGGCGCTGGATGAGCATGAGGAATACTTCACTTACATCGTCCGGGATGACCGGGGTCGCATCCTTCTGACCTCGCATCGCGCCGACCCTGCGCAGTTTCCAGCGTTCACCGATACCGGGTTTCATCGGACCGATGACCAGCGGTTCTACCACGAATCCGCCGTGAGCGGCACCGTCGCGCTGAGCATCGCCGAACCCCTGTCGCACCGTCGCGAGGTGGCACGCGAGATGGCCCTGTCGCTGGCCCTGCCACTGGTCGTCATGATCCCCCTCAGCATCGCCGGGATATTCTATGGCCTGGGCTACGGCCTGCGTCCGCTTGGCCAGCTGCGCGCCCAATTGGCGCGGCGGGGGGTTAAGGACCTGTCGCCCCTTCCGACAGAAGACATGGCCACCGAACTGCGCCCGATCGCCCAGACGCTGAACCAGCTTCTTGCCCGCCTAGAAACCGCCTTCACCGCCGAGCGCAGCTTTACCGCCAATGCTGCGCATGAGTTGCGCACGCCGCTGGCCGGCGCGCTGGCACAGGTGCAGCGTCTGCGCCAGACCTCGACCGATCCCGAAACCGCGCGCCGGGCCGCAGAGGTCGAGGCGACGCTGAAACGTCTGACCCGCCTGTCCGAACGCCTGATGCAACTGGCAAGGGCCGAGGGCGCGCGGCTGTTGATCGACAACCATCAGGACCTTCGCCCTGTCCTGCGGATCGTCGCCGACGACTTTGCCCAGGGTCCCGACGCCTTGCGACTGACGCTGTCGCTGCCAGATACGCCAACCCCCTCTGACATCGACCCTGATGCCGTGGCAATCCTGACCCGAAACCTGATCGAAAACGCCCTACGCCATGGGCAGGGGCCTGTTGCCGTCACCCTTGACGACCAAGGCACTCTCCTTGTCAGAAACGAATGCCCTCCGATTTCTGCCTCCGACCTCGCCGCTCTGTCAGGCCGCTTCGTGCGCGGCACCAACGCAGGTGAGGGAAGCGGCCTTGGGCTTGCCATAGTCCACACCATCGCCGAGCGGATCGGGTCGCCCCTGCGCCTCACCTCTCCGCTTCCCGGCAGATCCACCGGCTTTTCCGCGCGCATCCGCTTGCGCGGCGCAACATATAAGGACCATTAGGATGACCCTCGCCTATACTTCAGCCCACAAGGAACTTCACTACGTCGACCGCGCCGGCTGGCTGCGCGCGGCCGTCCTCGGGGCCAATGACGGGATCGTCTCGGTCTCCTCGCTTATCGTCGGTGTCGCCGCCGCCGACCCCAGCCCGACGGCCGTTCTGGTCGCAGGGGCGGCGGGACTTGCTGCTGGGGCAATGTCGATGGCAGCGGGCGAGTATGTTTCGGTCAGTTCGCAGTCCGACGTCGAACGCGCTGACATCGCCCGGGAAAAGCAGGCGCTGATCGACACGCCCGAGGCCGAGGAGGCTGAGCTTGCCTCGATCTATGAATCCCGGGGCCTGTCGCCCGCAACGGCGGCCCTGGTGGCGCGAGAGCTGACGGCGAAGGACGCCCTTGCCGCCCATACCCGCGATGAGTTGGGCCTGTCCGAAGTTCACGCTGCCAACCCCTTGCAGGCTGCCTTCGCCTCGGGCGTGACCTTCACTGTCGCCGCAGCCGTCCCCCTTGCTGCGGCCCTCCTGGCCCCGGCTGCGCAGATCATCCCGGCTGTCGTCATCACGACGCTGGCCAGTCTTGCTGCCCTTGGGGCCATCGGTGCCGCAGCGGGCGGCGCCCCGAAACTGCCCGCCACGGCCCGCGTGCTGTTCTGGGGCGCTGCCGCCATGGCGATCACTGCAGGTGTCGGCTGGGTCTTCGGCGTGAGCGTCTGACTTTGGCAGGGTCAGTTTCTGTTTGCCGCACGAAGCTTGCCCGTCAGGCGACGTATGAGTGCTCCCGTCGCGCCAGCGCTTGGGACAAGACTGTCTGCGACCGTCCGCTTTCGGCCCTTAGCGGACGGTCGGATTTGCTCTTGAACTTTGTCGCGCAGGTCTCGAAAGCTCAGGTGATGTCAGGTTGCCGAGCGCGGTATTGTTAGGTCTGTCTTTGCGGGGCTTCGGGTCAAACGCCGCCGTGCAGAGGCTTCAATCGTGCGACACTTCCCATGGAGCCACCCAATCGCCCTTCACGCGCAGATCGATGCCCGCGTCTTCTTCGATGAGCTTGCAGACTGTCATCTCGCCCGCCCCCATGCCGTAACGGGCACCGGCCTCGCGGAAACGGGCATGGGTGGCATCGGTCATCTCGGAACGGACGCCGGTATCGTCCATCAGTTCCTTGATCAGCGCGAGATCCTTCAGGCAAAGCTTGATCGGAAAGGACGGATCATAATGGCCGGCGAAGATCGAGGGAACGTCGTGCGACAGAACGAAACTGTCTGCAGCGCCGCCCTTCATCACTTCCCACCAGACAGCGGGGTCAAGCCCTGCCACCTTGGCGCAAACCATCGCCTCGCCGATGGCCGCGGCGTGGACTTTCCATAGCTGATTGTTGACCAGCTTCGCCACGTATCCGTTGCCATATTGGCCAACCTTGCGCAGTTCCCCCATCGCTTCGATCACCGGTCGGACTGCCTCGATATCGGTATCGGCCCCGCCGACGAACATCGGCATGTCCCCTCGAATCGCTGCATCGACAGAGCCTGTCACCGGTGCGTCGACCGGGCGGCCTCCCTTTGCCACAAAGTCCTTCACCAGTTCCCGCATGAACTTCGGAGAAGAGGTGGTCATGTCGATCCATACCTTGCCGGAGCAATCGCCGTGGATCAGCCCGTTCGGCCCCTTAAGCACGGCCTCGCATTGCGGGGGGCCGAAGACCATCGAGACGACGCAATCCACCTGATCGATCACGGCCTTCGGGCTGTTGGCCCAGATTGCCCCCATTGCGAGGTGATCCGTCGCCGCCTCGGGGCGCAGGTCATGGACCACCGTCTTGAATCCTGCGCGCAGGATGTTTTTGGCGGCATTGCCACCCATGGTGCCAAGACCGATGAAACCGACCTTCATGAGAGTCCTCCTGTTACTTGCCGGATAGCCCCTCGAACTGGCATCGGTAAAACAATATTTACTTCTAGATGACATCGGTTAATCCAATGCTATGCGTGACATCGACACCAAGCTCCTGCGTTCTTTCCTGACCGTCACGGCAGAACGGAGCTTCTCGCGCGCGGCGACACGGCTTAGCTGTTCGCAGGCGACCATGTCGCAGCGCGTCCTGCAACTGGAGTCGCTGCTGGGCGTGGCGCTATTCCGCCGCGATTACCATGACGTGACGCTGACCCCCGCCGGTCAGGATCTGCGGGCACAGGCGCAGGCGGTGTTAGATGCCCATGACGGCCTTATTGCGCGGGTGACGCGGGGGCAGGTCGCGGGCAGCGTCCGGCTTGGAATTGCGGAAGACTATATGCTGCCGATGCTGCCGCAGCTTTGGCGCAAGCTGCGGCAGCACCTTCCGGGGGTGGAGATTTCGGTTCTGACCGGTCTTAGCCGCGACCTGTGTCGGCAAGTAGAGGCGCGCACGCTTGACATGGCGGTCGTCACCCTGTCCGAGAGCCTGCCGATGGCAAGGGTCCTGACCAAGCCGCCGCTGCTCTGGATCGCAGCGCCCGCCTTTGAGATACCGGAGGATGGCGTCTTGCCGCTGGCGCTTTTCCCCGAGGGCTGTGCCTTCCGCGCCGCCGCTTTGCCACGATTGACGCAGCCGCATCGACTGGCTTTGGTTAGTGCATCGGGCCAGGTCATCCACGCGGCTGTCGTCGCCGGAATGGCCGCCACAGTCATGGCCGCGGGAACCGTTCCGCAGGATCTGGCACCGCTCAGCGGCCTGCCGGACCTTCCACTGACCTGCATCCAGATCGTAACGCGGGCGCAGGGCCTCTCTCCTGCCGCCGAGGCGGTGCGGGCACTGGTCGAAGAGCTATGGTAAGGGCTGTACGACCAATGCGGGTCCGCGAGCAGAGTCCCAGCCCGAGGATGGACCTTGGACACTGATGACGACAACGCCTTCTGGACTGGTAAGGTGCTGAAGGGCTGCTGTCCGCCCATGATGTCAGTCTTGTCGCGACTGCTGGCAGAAGCCGGGCAACCCAAACGAGAGGCCGTTTCGTCAACATAGCTGCCGACCTGAGCCTGCAGGTGGATTTTCTGAAGGAAGTCCTTGGGAAAAAGGGATCGGGCGATCTCAACGCCGCAAGATGGCCGAGAACGCGGTGGCGCGACGTGGGGCACGCATTGCGCTGGCCTGCCGGGCCTTTGGGGTCAGATCGACCTGCCATCGCTCTGACCAAATCTGGCGATCCCGAAACCGATTACCCACCTCGCACGTCAGGCTGCGTCGGCCTTCCAGTTCCCGGCGGAAAGGGTGCGGCACAGGTCCTCGACCGCGTATTCCGAGATGAGACCCGGGATAAACTGGCCGTTCACCATGTAGCGCGACATGATTTCCAGCTTGATCCGTGACGCCTCGATCAGGTGCATGGACCAGTCACGAAACAGGCGACGACTGACATCGCCGCAAGAGACGATCTGGATGTCGTCATGGCGCGGGTCCTTCATGATCCGCGCAAAGCATTGGCCAATCGCACTTCGGCTGCCTTCCAGAAGCTGCATGAAAGTCCCCTCTGACACGACAAGCGCGCCAGTGATGTGATCGCGGGCGTTGTTTGTCCGGACCTTCTGCATGACCTCGTCCAGGTCATCGGCGTTCAGACCGATCTGGCGCGAGCAATAGACGAGGCGGGTAAGGTTCATTGCGTTGCCAGACTGCGAAACCGCACGATATTTGCCTGAACTCACTTCGTGGGCATCATCGATGGGTATTGTGTCCTGTGACAGGTCTGGCGGGACGACATGCCTTGCAGTCAACCAATCGCCAATTTCATCCCATAGATCGTCCGGGCTGCAATTTTGATAAAGCAAAGCATCCGCCAGACGCAAAGCAAGCTCTCTTGGGGCCTGATCCGGCCAGGGGCTTGGGGTGTCCGTTTTACTGCCGTTCATCTGGATACTCTCCCATGGGCTGCAGATCTTTCCGGAATATCGGGTCATCAACGCGGGTGCTGTGCACCCGGGCATAGCGTTCACGACAGGCAACGCCGTCCAAACCAATATACAAGCTACGCAACGCACCAAGCAGGTTTCAGATCGCGGCAGAGGGCTTGGGTGCACTATTCCCAGGGTTGAGAGAATCTTACCGTTACACTTCAAAGCTACGCATGCTGCCAGTCGGCATCAATGGTGCGAAGAAATTTTCGTCCACTGGCATGGCCTTGTCTGTCAGACATGCCTGCCCATGCACCCGACGGACTTTGGCCCCCCGGTCGTGTGATGGGCGGGATCAGATCGGAGGCTGCCTGTGCGTTTGCGCCACCTTGCCGCCCTTGTCGTCGCAATGTGCCTGTGCGCGCGGCTTGGGGGTGCCGAAACCACACCCCTTGAACGCGATGACGGGACGCAGATTCCAGTGCGCCTGGCTGGGGACTGGACGCAGGATTGCCCGCCCACGGTGATCCTGTCGCACGGGTTGGGGGGCGACGCGGACGCGCTGCGGTGGGTCGATGGCGCGGCAACGGCGGCAGGGTACCGCATGCTGGTGATGGGCCATGCCGAGTCTGGGCCTGCGCTGCTGCGCGAGGTGCTCCGTCAGGGCGCGGCACGCCTGCTTGACCCTGCACCCTGGCGCGCGCGTGAGGCTGATCTGAAAGCCGCACTTGCCTATGCCACGCGCCTTTGCCGTCCAAAGGTTCTGGTGCTGGGTGGTCATTCCATGGGGGCCGCCCAGACCATGTTCGAGGCTGGCGCCATCGGGCTGACGCCCTATCGCGGGCAGGACCAGTTTGACGCCTATATCGCCGTCTCGCCCCAGGGGGTAAGTTGGGCCTTTGCCAGCCCCGATGCCTGGCGCAAGGTGGAAAAGCCGGTCCTGATGCTGACCGGCACCCGCGACCATGGTTTTGGTGGCGACACCTGGGAGGGTCGGCTGGTGGCATTCCAGGGCCTGCCCCCGGGGAAAAAGCGCCTTGCGGTGGTCGAGGGGGCAAACCACCTTAACCTGGGCGGGTTTGGCAATCGACGGGCGCAGGCCAAACTGGCAGCCGTCACCGAAGAGTTCCTGCGCCAGTTGCTTGACGGATGGGCCCCGACCGCGCTGGGCGCAGAACCGGGCCTTGCGATCCAGGAAAAATGAACCGCGCCCGGTTCAGACCTTTGCCACGGCCTTTGCGATGTAGCTTGCCGTCATCAGGTCCAGATGCGCGCCGCCGCCGTTCTTGGCGATGGTGATCTCGTCTGCCGACCGGCGGGTGAAGATTGCAGGGTCGTCGTAGAAATCGGCGATCACGTCGGCCTCGGTCATGACCCCTGCGGCGATGGGGGACATGATCTCGCCGATATGGTGAATGGTCGTGGCGCGGGCATCCACGAACACCCGGGCGCGGGCCATGGCGGTGTTGTCCACCTCGCGCATCGCGGGGGTATAAGCGCCGATCAGGTCAAGGTGCTGGCCGGGGCGCAGCCAGTCACCTTTGACCAAAGGCTCGGTCGCCATGGTGGCGGTACAGATGATGTCGGCCGCTTGCACGGCGGTTTGCAGGTCGTCGGCCACGGCCAGGTCCATCGCCTCGGCGCTGGCGCGGCTCCGGCTCCAGACGGTGAATTCTGCCGCCGGGAACAGGCTGCAATAGGCCTCGACCATCGACCGCGCCACCACGCCCGCGCCCACCAGCAGGATTTTCCGGCTGTCCTTGCGCGCCAGACGACTGGCAGCAAGCAGGCTGTCCCCGGCGGTTTTCCATTTGGTGACCAGATGAAAGTCAAGCAGGGCCGTCAGTTGGCCGGTCTGGTCGTCAAACAGGTTGACGATGCCGTTGACGGTCGGCTTGCCGCGCGCGGCATTTCCCGGCACGATGGTGCCTACTTTGACCAAGGCACCCAGCCCGTCGATCCAGGCCGCCCGGTCCAGCATCGTATCCGCGCCGCGATAAAGGAACAGATCGGCAATTTCGGCCTTTGGGCGCAGGTGCCCAGCCTCAATCGCGGCCATAAGGCCCGACCATGACAAATGCGGTTCCGCCTCTTTGCCGATCCAGGTCACCTTCATAGCCCCGCCTCCGCAGTGGTCAAAAGCCCCGCGCCGACCAGTCGTGCAGCCCAGCCTTCCCAGCCGTTGAAATGATGCACCTGCCAGCCGCGCCGGGCTGCGGCCTCGATGTTTTCCAGCTTGTCATCGGTAAACAAAAGCCGGTCCGGGGCGATGCCGCAATCCGCCTCGACCATGGCATAGATCGCCGGGTCGGGTTTAAGCACCCCCATCCGCCCCGAGACATATTCGCGGTCGAACTCGGTCAGGAAATCCAGCTTGGTGCGCGCCTCGGTGTAGGAGTAACTGCCGAAATTGGTCAGCGTAAAGACCGGCACGCCTTTGCCCCGCAAACCTCGCAGCAGCGCGATCGAGCCGTTGATCCTTGGGCTTGCAAGCTCGTCCCAGCGATCATACCACATCCGGATCTCGGGGGCCCAGGCAGGGTGGCGGTCGGCCCAATCGTAGATGGTTTCCCGAAAAAGCGCGCCCGCATCGACGGCAAGGTTCATGCCATGCAGGTCCACGGCGGCGAACAGTTGGCGGCGGCGGTCAGGGCCGATCTCGCGGTCATAAAACCCCTCGGGGTCCCAGGTGGTCAGCACATTGCCGATGTCGAAGATCACTGCCTCAGGCCGCATCCTTCCGCCTCCGTGCCGTTTCGCGCCAAAGTGTATAAAGCCCCGCGCCGCAGATGAGGGCAATACCTGCCCAGGCGGTGGCGTCGGGAAAGGTGCCAAACACCACCACGCCCCACAGAATCGCCATCGGCATGCCGACATATTCAAAGGGCGCGATCAGACCGGCCTCGGTGGTGCGGTAGGCCTGGGTGACCATCAGCCCGCCGATCCCGACCGACAGCCCAGTGGCCAGAAAGATCGGCCAGTCGGCCACCGGAGGCCAGACCCAGGGGCGGAACAAAAAGGCCCAGATCGGGTCGTCGGTGGCCAGATGCCCGTCGCCGGTCCACAGGCCCATGGTCAGGCTGACCAGGATGAACCCGGACTGCACGAAGAACGACAGGGTCATGGCGCTTTCGGTGCCACCCATCCGCCGCGCCAAAAGGTTGCCCGAGGCATAAAGCACCGCTGAAATCAGCACCAGCACGGCGGCCGGCTGAATCACCCCAGACCCGGGGCGCAGCATGACGATCACCCCGAACATGCCGACGATCACCGCCGCCCAGCGCCGGGGACCGACCCGTTCGCCCAGGATCAGGATCGACAAGAGCGTGACCACGATCGGGCTGACATAGGCGACCGCCACCGCATCGGCGAGGTCCATCGCCGCAAGACCCAGAAAATAGGTCACATTCGACAGCATGACGATGATCACCCGCAAAAGATGCGTGCCGGGCCGCGCTGTGGTGATCTGCGACCAGCCGCGCGGCGACAGATGGATGACGACCAGAATAAAGCTCATCGCGACCAAAGCCCGGATCAGGATGACCTGGTGCAGGGCATAACCGCCCGATAGAAACTTTATCGCGACATCGTTGATCGAAAAGATCAGCGTGCCGCCAGCGGCGAACAGGATGCCGGAGAGGGCCTGCGAACGTCTCATGCGGGCAGGTGATCCGGGTGGGGGGCAGTCGTCTGTCCTGCCCGCGACATTGTCTGGCGCGGGCGGAACGTCTGGCCTTAGACCAAGGCGCGGCGCAGGATCCGATCCAGCACGTCCAGAAAGCGGCTTCTCTCGGCGCGGCCGAACATCTTGCCCCGGCCTTGGTGAAACGGATCGGCGGCGCGCAGGTCGGTCATCAGGTCGCGGGTTGCCAGGACCATGCCGATGTTGGCGGTGGTCAACTCCTCACCGTTGTGCTTGACCACCCAGGCCCCGGCGGAAAGGCAGCGCGCGGCAAGGGGGATGTCGCCGGTCACCACCACATCGCCCGGACCACAGGCCTCGGCGATCCATTTGTCCGCCTCATCCGGGCCGGCGGCGACAAAGACGCTTTCCACCAGTGGATTGGGCGACGGGCGGATGCCCCCGTTCGACACCAGCACCATCGGCACGCCAAGCCGGGTGGCGACACGCTCGGCCTCGGCCTTTACCGGGCAGGCATCGGCATCAACAAACACCCGCCGCGTCACGGAGAGGCAAACACCTGGACCCAGTAGTAATAGTACGGCTTGCTGTTGCCCATGATCGGCTTGTCATCCGCCTGATAGCCAACTGCAATCCCGGTGTCCTTGAACTTGCAGTTCAGGATGTTCTTGCGGTGGCCGGCGCTGCCCAGCCAGGCATTTGCGGCCTGCTTGGCGGTGGATTGACCCGCAGCGATATTCTCGGCCACCATCTTGTACTTGTAGCCTTGCCGCTTGACCCGGCTAGAGAACTTGCTGCCGTCCTTGTTGGAGTGATCGAAGAAGTCCTTCTTCGCCATATTGTTGGCATGGGTCTGGGCTGCCGACATCAGCTTGGAGTTCAGCTTCAGCGGGCTACAGCCGGCCTTCTTGCGCGCGGCGTTCAGGATCGCCAGCACCTCTTTCGCGGTGGCGGTCGCTGATGCGGTTGGTGCCGAGGAAGAACTTTCGTCCAGCACCACATCGGTGGAATTGGCCATGGCCGGGGCGGCCGGGCCCAGTGCCAGCACGATTGCGGCGGCCTTAAGCCATGAGTGCATCTACATGAAAGCCGATATGGTCTTCCATGAACGTAGAGACAAAGAAATAGCTGTGGTCATAGCCTTTTTGCATCCTGAACGTGCCCGCTTGCCGGGCTGTTGCCATCGCGTCTGCCAGTGCCTCGGGGCGCAGCTTTTCGAGGAATTGGTCTGCAGTCCCCTGATCAACAAGAATTGGCCCATCAAAGCCGCGTTTCCTTGTCAGGACTGTGGCATCATGCGGAAGCCATGTCATCTCATCCTCGCCGAGATACGCGGAAAATTGTATGCGACCCCACGCGCTCGCCACAGGGTTGCAGATCGGGGCAAAGGCCGAGATGCTTTTGAATCTGCCCGGAAAGCTCATGCCGATGGTCAGGGCGCCGTGCCCGCCCATGGAATGGCCAGTGATCGCCTGCGCGTCTTCGGCCAGTGGGAAGGTGTTGAAAAGAAGGCGGGGCAGGTCCTCGGTCACATAGTCCCACATGCGGAAATGCGGGGCCCAGGGGGATTGGGTGGCGTTGACATAGAATCCCGCCCCCTGGCCCAGGGCAAAGTCCGGGTCATTGGCGACACCTTCGCCGCGCGGCGAGGTGTCGGGAAAGACCAGCGCAATCCCGGCCTCGGCGGCCCAGCGCTGCGCGCCGGCCTTGACCATTGCGTTTTCATGCGTGCAGGTCAGGCCCGACAGAAACCACAACAGCGGCACCGGCCCGGCTTCGGCCTCGGCCGGCAGGAAAAGACCAAAGGTCATGTCGCAGGCGCAGGCTGATGAGGCATGGGCATAGACGCCCTGCACCCCGCCGAAAGCCCGGCTTTCCGAGATGGTTTTCATGGGGCCCCCTGATTGATCAAGGCGATCACTCCGGTCACGGTCAGCACCGATGCCGCCGTGGACAGAAGGATCGCGGTGGATACGCGCTGCGGTGCGACGCCGTAGTGCTGTGCCAGGATAAAGACATTGCCCGCGACCGGCAGGGCGGCGGCGGCGATCATCACCCCGGCGGCAAAACCGGTCACGCCGAACAGCCAGCAAGCCGCAGCAACCGCCAGCGGGTGCAGGGCAAGCTTGGCAAAGCTTAGCCATCCCGCCAGGGCCAGCCGGTCGGCGCTGCGCCCGGCCAGGGACGCGCCAATGGCAAACAGGGCGCAAGGCGTCGCGGCGGCACCCAAAAGGGTCAGAAACTCGTTCACCGCGATTGGCAGGGCGAGGCCGGTCGCCCCCCACAGGATGCCAAGGACCACCGATACGATCATCGGGTTCTTTGCCAGCCCCAACCCAAGGGTGCCAAAGCTGGTCAGACTGACCCGCCCCGACCGCAACCCGGTGATCACCATGGTCAAGATCGACGAAAATACGATCAGATCGACCGCCAGCACCAAAAGCACTGGCCCCACCGCCCCCGGCCCCAACAAAAGCGACAGCATCGGGATGCCCAGAAAGCCCACATTGCCGATGACGCCGGTATGGGCCTCGAACACCGCTTCTTCACCGCCAGCGCCGCGCAGAACCGCGACCACGGCCACCACCAGCCAGATCGCGCTGGTGCCCAGAAGGTAGGCGAAAACAAAGCTCCAGGAAAAGATCGCGGCCACGTCCAGATTGGCGGCAAAGCCGAACAGCATCGCCGAAAGCGCAAAGTAGAACACAAAGCGCGTCAGATAGGCGGTTGCCTCGGCGGTGAAAAATCCTGCGCGACCGGACAGGAAGCCAAGCCCGATCACGGCAAAGAACGGCACGGTTTTCAAAAAGATTTCCACCATTGCTGTGTGGTGTCACGGGCGCAAGGAAAGGACAAGTCCGTGACCCAGGCCCAAGGTCGGGAATCGTTTCCTTTCCCGCTGCCGCACCCAAAGCGGCGATGGCCAATCAACGCGGCGCGATGTGGCAAAAGCTGGGCAAAAGGGTCGTGCTTGGCGCTGCGCTGCGCAGCAATCTGCGACAGGCCCTGCATGCATTTTGACTGAAGATGATGGAAATCAACGGTCTTTCACAGATTTGTCGCCAGTTTGCCGCCAATGCCTGCGCACTGAAAATTGCCGGTCACGGGGTGGCGCGCTATCATGTTTTGGCCAAACTCCGCCCGTAACCTTCGATCTGACGGGGAAAATTCGTCGATGGGGTGCAAGGGCGGACGTTGATAAAGTGATCACAACCGTTGCCGTCAGCCCGGATGAGGCCGGGACAGAAAGTTTTGCCGAAGAGCTAAAGCCCGGCACGCGGCTTTTGCTGGGGCAATTCACCATCGACTCGTTTCTAAGCGCCGGGGGTTTTGGCATCACCTATCTGGCGCGGGATTCGCTGGACCGTCGGGTGGTGGTGAAGGAATGTTTCCCGAGCTCGGTCTGTCGGCGCAGCGGCAGCACTGTCAGTGCGCGGTCCCGGCAGCGGCAGGACGAATTCAAGTCGATCGTCGGGCTGTTTCTGGCCGAGGCCACGAATCTGGCGCAAATGGCCCACCCCAATATCGTTAAGGTCCATCAGGTCTTTCAGGACAACGAAACCGCCTATATGGCGATGGACTGGATTGATGGTCCCGATCTTCTGGCAACAATGGAAGGGGCCGCGCCCAGGCTGACACCCGCCCAGATCGTGCATGCCTTGACACGGCTTTTGGACGCCTTGGAGCATGTGCACGGCCTGGGCTTTCTGCACCGCGACATCTCGCCCGACAACATCCTTTTGGACCGCACCACCGGTGAGCCGGTGCTGATCGACTTTGGCGCCGCCCGCAAGGACGTGACGCGCAAAAGCCGGGTTCTGTCCGGGTTGCGGGTGGTCAAGGACGGCTATTCGCCGCAAGAGTTTTACATCACCGGCAGCAAGCAATCGCCCTGCAGCGATCTTTACGCCCTTGCCGCCAGCTTTTGTCACCTAGTGTCGGGAGAAACGCCCAAGACCTCGCAAGAGCGGCTGTCGGCCATCGCAAACGGCGCGGGCGACCCACAGCGCCCGCTGCTGGGCCGGGTGCAGGGCTATGACCCGGCGTTTCTTGCCGCGATCGACCGCGCGATGAGCATCTTTCCGCGCGACCGACTGCAATCCGCGGCAGAGTGGAAGGACATGCTGACTGGGGGACGGGGGCAGCCCGTTGCCACAGCGCCGCCCGACCAGGGCCCCGAGGTGGCTTCACCGCAACCCGATCCTGCCGCAGACCGCGCGCCGCTTTTTCGGGTGCCTCCCGCGCCGGCTTTAGCCCAGCCGTCCTTCTCCCTTGCCGCGGCGGATGACAGAAATCTGGTTGCGGGTCGGCGGGCAAACGCGCTGCAACAGCTTGGCAAGCAGGGGATCGCACTGGGGGGTCTCGCGCTTTCCAGGCTTTCCGTTGTGGGCATTTCCGGGCGCGTGGCCAATCTTGCCAAACGGCCCGGGCGACTGGCTGCCGGCCGGTCGGCCGGTGCCGCTGCGGCCGCCGTGCCTGGCCTGCGTCGGGTCGTGCAAGTGCCGTTTGTTGCGGACAGGGTGACCCCCGGGCTGGTATCGGCAGCTTTGCCCTGGTCGCCCGACTGGGTGCATCCCGGCGGCCGGATCGTGATGGTCAACGGCGGGGCCGTGACCGAAGGGGTCGGGCTGCAAGCGATGCTGGCAGGCAGGGCAAACCTTGCGCGCTGCCCCGAAGTCAACGTCGAGCTTGGCTATCTTCCGGCAGACGGCGGCGCGGTCATCACCCTGACGGAAACCCTGCCGGTCGTGACCGAACTTCGTGTTGGTGACGGCCTGCTGTTCGAGATGCAGCCAAGCCCGACCGGTGTGCGGACGGTGGTCTTGCGGTCTGCAGATGCTGGTGACGGCACCCTTTTGCCCGGCGACAGTCTTTTGGCCTATCTTCCGACCGGAGAGATTTTGGGCACCGCGACGGCTTTGGCAGAAATCGTCAAACGTGAAGGCGCAAACCGGATTGCAACTTTCAGTTTTGCCGTTCAACGTCAGGGCAAGGCCACCGAGGGCTTTTTCAAAGTCGAAGACCCCATGATATTGGGCCGCAAGCAACCATAAGTCCCGGAGAAACGACCGTGAATTTCCTTCGATCGATTTTCGGCAAAAGCCCTGAAGAGGCAGTCAAGCCAACTCAGACGGTGGAAACCGGACCTGACCCGGTCATGGCAGCCCTGGCCGAGCTTGAGGTAAAGCGCCTGCGTCAGGCTTTGGCTGCGGTCACGCCGCCGCCTCCGCCGCCAGAAGCGTTGGCCGCACCTGACCAGTATGCCGCACGGCCAAGCCGGGTGGTCAAGACCAAGACCCCGCTGCCTGCCGGGGCAACGGGTCCGGCGCAAAACATCTGGGACCTTGACGAGCGTGAGCCTGCGGCCCCGGCCCCGGCATATCCGCAGCCAACCCGTCCGCAGGCGCGGCCCGAACCAACGTCGAACGACCCGGCAGATGCGCGCCGCACCGCGCGAAACCGGACCCGCATCCTTGGCTTTGACGCCCAGCCAACCGCCATCGTGCCGCTTTATGATGCGCCCGAACAGGCCACCGCAGCCACCCCCGAACCCGCAAGCCCGGCGCAGCCGACGGTCAAGTTCCCGATCGGCTGGCTGATCGTGACCGAGGGTCCTGGTCGTGGGGCGGCGTTTGCGTTGTCGTCGGGGGTGTCGCATATCGGTCGCGGGTCGGATCAGACGGTGGCGCTGGATTTCGGCGACATG
>Ga0247839_1001296_pt1 | contig 42204 bp, 42 predicted proteins | sample LaCruzMarch2015__6_FD_192405 | JGI IMG/M metagenome (GOLD analysis project Ga0247839, IMG submission 192405) | Freshwater microbial communities from meromictic Lake La Cruz, Castile-La Mancha, Spain - LaCruzMarch2015_16m | ecosystem: Environmental > Aquatic > Freshwater > Lake | place: Spain... | reverse complement strand
TAAAGTTGATTGTCGCGGGAGCAGTAACACTCCAAGTACTTGTATTGACGTTATTTACAAAGTTCAAAGTAGCTGCTTGGCTCACCGTAATGCTACCTGTATTCCATGCCGCTGCATTTGACCAAGTTCCTGTTCCTGCAAAAAATACTGGACCAAAATTCTTACCACCTGAATTAATTGTCTTGGTGCCGGTACCCATGAAATAAACATTCATAGAGGTGGTCCAAGTTCCTTGCGTACTAACCATCGCCAAGTTACCGTAGAGATTTAAATTATTAGCCCCACTCGTTGATGCAAAATTTGGACTGTTAGTCGTTACACTCCAAGTCATGTTGTTACAATTCGCATTGGCGATATTCAAACTTACCGATTGGTTTACGGCCGAGAAGGAACTATTTGTAAAAAAACAATTGTCATTTACTCCAGGGACACCTGCCCCACCTGTTCCGCCATCCGTTAATGACCAACGACTTACATCACTCCAGTTTCCTGTGCCACCAACCCAATAATAGTCTAAACCAAAAATAGTTTGAGAAATGAATAATGAAAAAATTACAATTAAAAATCTGAAATTAGGATACATAGTAAGTTATTTTGGGTAAAAGTATTTTTATTTTTTGCATAGAAGATTAATTAAAAGTGAACAATTAATTAATATTCCAAGGCAATGTACAAAACAAAATTAAAGCGGAGCCCATTAATCTAAAGGAATGAATATAAGCAGTATAGACACTATTATTCAAATTTCAATTTGGCTTTAAAAAGATATCTTAATTTATTAGATATTATTTCAAAAAATGAAGTAATTTTGAATCACATCAAATTCTTGAAAGGCCTAACTCTAAATTATTTATGAAAAATACAACTACAAAAAACTTAAAATGGACGTTATTACTATTTATCACGTTAGCGTCATTGAATGTAACTAGTCAAACCAGTTTTGATTTACCAAGTGGCTACCAAACATATAAAGACTATGACGGCAATGAACAAAGAGCAGAGGGTGACTTTGATGGCGATGGTACTAACGACCTAGTTATTTTATGTTCATCAGAAGAGGAAGGGACAATTATGGTTGTTTACTTAACCTCCCGTTATTTTGTTGACCAAAGTTATTTTTGGTTCCCTTGGGATTCTGATATGAATACTTTTACCTATGAAAATAATGTATTGACAATAGATGCTATCTATGGAACGGGAAGATGGGGTAATACCTTAAAGCTAAAATATTACACCAACTTAGAAAATATGAAATTAATCGGTTATGACGAATGGCAATTACCTGACTATGAACAAAATGGAGGTTTTAATAAAAGTATTAATCTTAATACTAATGAATACCAAGTGAATGATGGGGTAAAAAAGAAAATTAGCATAGATCTTATAACGCTATCAAATATTGAACAATACTTTGTCTATTTATCAGAAATAGGACAAGATGAAATAGATAACTAAAAAACAAGTACAACTTTTCTATTTAGTTGATTTTCAAGTTATTTTGCTTAATTTTAAAAATAATAATGAGGTTGTGAAATAATTATATCTAAAACTTAACTATGAAAAAATACAACTACTTATTATTTTTAACGGTTTTGCTTCTTTCTCAAAGTTCTTGCGAAAATAAAAGAGCGTTTTGCGAATGCATGGATATAAAAGCTGCTTTTACAGATGCTTTAAAGTTATCAAAAGATGAACAAGAACTAAAAGCCAAAGAATGTGCTTGGATAGAAAAAGAGGTGTCAGCCGAGGATCAATTGCAACGAATGCTAGACTGTAACAAATAAGAAGAATATTTTTTAATCTAATTAAAGAATTTGACCCAATAAAGATCAATTAAAGAATATATCTTTTTTCAAAATGGAATACGATTGGATGATTTCATAAAACAATAAATCGTAAAGTCCAACTACCAAGTCCACTCGAGAATTAAGATTTAAATATTTAGTCAACTAGTAACTAGAACAAATCCCTACTAAATTTGTATTTTGCAAGACGATTCTACGATCTACAAAATTGAATATGTCTACAGTATACGATGCGAAATCATTAGATGAAATAAGCATTCATTTTATTTTATGTACCGAACGGACAGGTAGTTCACTACTGTGTTTGATGTTGAATTTGCATCCTGAAATTATTTCGCCTTCCGAAGAACCGTTTGCGCTGTATTTATATCCCCATTACCATAAAATAGTAACTTGGACGGATGAAGACATTGCCTCCTATGTAGACGATTTTTTCTTGTTAGCAGAGAAAAACATGGATCTATATTTCACCCAAAGAGCTGCATTTCACGCGGAATTACTGGCGAACAAAGACCTTTTGACCTATGAGCGCATCGTAAAAATAAGCTACCTCAATTTTTATGAATCCGATCAAAAAAATAAATCAAGCGTTCGCGTGATCGTGGACAAGCAAATTAAGTATGTGTATCACCTTACTGCCATTCAACAATTATTCCCAAGCGCCAATTTCATTCTATTGACAAGAGACGTGCGCGACAACATTGTATCCAAAAGCATCCGTAAATTAAATTGGAACAAGCATCCTTTTTTCTTAACAGCCATCTGGAAAGGTGCCTACTCGAGAATGCTAGTCTTACCTGAAAACAAACGCCTAATTATCAAATTTGAGGACTTAATTCGTAGTACTGAAACGGCACTTCAAAAAATTTGTACGTTTTTATCACTTGAATATGATTCCAAGATGAAAGAAACCACCGGTGTTTTTGAAAAATTTGTAATGAGTAAAAAACATTTAATTGACGCTGATTTTACGGATAAGCTACTGCGTTTTCATACTGGTATTCGCACCCCATTAGATGAATCGAAGATTGGACAATACAAAGCATTTTTATCCCAAAAAGACCTGCGAATTATAGAAGGGAAATGCCAAAATCAGCTGAAATCTTATAGGTATGAAGACATAGCAGAAAATAAATCCAGTAGTATTCGTTTTTCCGCATATCAAATTTTAGCGTTTCTATACCGACCTTTCTTGCTAAAGCTCTATTTGCAGCTTCCGCTAGGATTGAAATTAAAATTAAAAAAACGTCGAAACCGAAGAAAATCGATCCCGGTTTAATTATACTATTTTTCGGTATTTAATTCTTTTTGGACCTGCATCTCCCAATCGTTTTTTACGATTTTCCTCGTATTCAGAATAAGAACCTTCGTACCAATAGACCTTTGAATCACCTTCGAAAGCTAATATATGCGTACAAATTCGATCTAAAAACCAACGGTCGTGGGATATGACAACCGCACAACCGGCGAAATTTTGAATTCCCTCTTCTAATGCACGCAAGGTATTAATATCGATATCATTGGTAGGTTCATCCAACAAAAGCACATTTGCTTCGGTTTTTAAGGTCATGGCTAAATGCAAACGATTTCGTTCACCACCAGACAGAATGCCCACCTTCTTATTTTGATCCGATCCACTGAAGTTGAATTTCGATAAGTATGCCCTTGAATTTATTTTCTGATTTCCAACCTCCACGTATTCCAATCCATTCGAAACCACATCAAAGACTGTTTTTTCTGGATTGACATCCTTGTGTGATTGGTCAACATATCCAATCTTGACTGTTTCGCCTACTTTAAATTCTCCAGCATCAACGCCTAATTCATCCATAATCATTTTGAAGATGGTTGTTTTTCCTGCACCGTTTGGTCCAATAATTCCAACAATTCCTGCAGGTGGCAAACTAAAATTCAAATCATCATACAATAATTTATCACCAAATGATTTAGCTACATGTGCCGCTTCAATTACGTTATTTCCCAATCGAGGACCATTTGGAATGGGCATTTCAAGCATTGCTTCTTTTGCTTGTACATCTTCAGAAAGCATTTTATCATAATTCTGAAGTCTCGCCTTACTCTTCGCTTGCCGTGCTTTTGGATTCATCCGAACCCAATCTAACTCACGGAGCAACATTTTTTGACGTTTAGATTCTGATTTCTCCTCCTCTTTCAAACGATTCGACTTTTGTTCTAGCCACGACGTATAATTTCCTTTCCAAGGAATCCCTTCCCCCCTATCCAATTCTAAAATCCAACCTGCCACATTATCTAAAAAATAACGGTCGTGGGTAACGGCAATCACTGTCCCAGCGTATTGTTGTAAATGCTGTTCAAGCCAATCAATTGATTCGGCATCCAAGTGATTCGTAGGCTCATCTAATAACAAAATATCAGGATTCTGTAGTAATAAACGACAAAGCGCCACCCGTCTTTTTTCTCCACCGGAAAGCGTTGCAATTAATTGATCATCCGGTGGACAACGCAATGCATCCATTGCTCTTTCCAATTTATTGTCTAATTCCCACGCATCTAAGGCATCAATTTTATCTTGAACCTCTCCTTGTCTTGCGATTAATTTATCCATTTTATCAGGGTCGTTCAAGACCTCTTCATCCATGAATGAAGCATTAATTTCCTCGTATTCTTTTAGGACATTAACCGTTTCGCTTGCCCCTTCAAGCACCACATCTTTCACTGTTTTCGTTGGATCAAGTTCTGGTTCTTGTGGTAAATAACCAACTGTATAACCAGGAGAAAAAACGACATCACCTTGAAAAGCTTGATCTAAGCCGGCAATAATTTTCATTACTGTTGATTTACCAGAACCATTTAATCCAATAATTCCAATTTTAGCTCCATAAAAAAAGGAGAGGTAAATGTTTTTAATTATTTGTTTTCCTTGAGGCGTAGCTTTAGAAACCCCTACCATAGAAAATATTACTTTTTTATCATCTGACATAAACTACTACTTATTACGTGGGTTAATTATTATTTCGGGAGAAAGATACTTGGTTTAGAGAGACCCCAACGAGCCAAGCGATAACTAATTGAAACGCCCACAACACCGAGCCCGTATTTCACCGACCTACTAAAGTTGATAGACGAAGCTTCTTCAAAATATTTTGTAGGACAGGTAATTTCTCCAATTTCAAAACCTGCATAAAATATCTGAGCCAACATTTGATTATCAAAAATGAAGTCATCAGAATTTCTTTCAATATCAATTTTATCAAAAATTTCTTTAGAGAAAGCACGGTATCCGGTATGATATTCCGAAAGTTTTTGTCCCATTAAGATATTTTGTCCCAAGGTTAAACAACGATTCGCAATGTATTTATACAAAGGCATTCCTCCTTTCCTCGCCCCTTTTCCCAATATCCTTGAACCCATGACAACGGGATATACATCAAAAGCAATAACAGATGACATAGCATAAATTAACTTTGGCGTATATTGATAATCCGGATGCAACATAATTATAATGTCAGCGTTAAGGGTCAGCGCTTTTTCATAACACGATTTTTGATTACCACCATACCCCCTATTAATTTCATGACGAATCAAATGTTTTATCCCCAGTTTCTTGCCGAGTTCAGTCGTCGCATCTTTACTTGCATCATCCACCAATACCACTTCATCAACGATATCAAAAGGGATTTCATTGTAGGTCATTTCCAATGTTTCTGCCGCATTATAAGCAGGCAATACGATACAGATCTTTTTTCCATTAAGCATACGCAAAATTAAGTATCTTTTATTGAACAGCAGCAAGAAATTATATATTGAAAATTAGAACTAAAAACTAAAAATTAGGAGCATTGTACTTTGAAAGAAATAGTTACATTTGTGCGTACGTGAAATAAATTTATAATTGGAACTTCAAGTTAAAGTAAAAGGAATATTTGCTGCTTATTTAGCACAAAATGGGCATAGAAAAACTCCAGAACGCTACGCTATTTTGTCAGAAATATACAATTATACTGGTCATTTTGATATTGAAACACTGTACATCAATATGAAAAACAATAATTATCGTGTTTCAAGAGCAACATTATATAATACAATTGATTTATTACTTGCTTGCAATTTAGTTACCAAGCACCAATTCGGTAAAAACTTAGCACATTTTGAAAAATCGCATGGTTCCAAACAGCATGACCATTTAATTTTCACCGATACTAATGAAGTAAAAGAATTTTGTGATCCAAGAATACAACAAATAAAAACAACTATTGAAAGCATATTTGATGTTGATATTCAGCATCACTCGCTTTATTTTTATGGCGTAAAAAAAGAAAAAAAATGATCGAATTCAACATTTCTTCCACAGAAGTAACCCGCTTTTCCATTTCAGGAAAAATTTTATCAGACGCTGATATTCTTCCTATGCGAAATGAATTAGAAAATATTGTTAATTGGAAAATCATACTTGATTTATCTGTGCTCACGCATACCAATTCCAGTGGCATTGCTTTTATGGTCAAAATTTTGACGAAATCAAGAATTAATGGTGGTGACACCGTATTATTAAATCCAAACAAAGGCCTAACTAAACTTTTTGAAATAACCAAAATTCACGAAGTATTTAGTATTTATGATTCATTAGAATTGGCCGAAAATCATTTTAATTAAGTTACAGATGAAAGTTGATGTTTTATTAGGCCTTCAATGGGGAGACGAAGGAAAAGGAAAAATTGTTGATGTATTTACACCAAAATATGATATTATAGCTCGATTTCAGGGTGGACCTAACGCAGGTCACACCTTAGAATTTGAAGGAATCAAGCACGTTCTACACACCATTCCATCAGGCATTTTTAGAGAAAACGTGCTCAATTTAGTAGGAAACGGAGTCGTAATCGATCCGATAATATTTAAAGGAGAATTAGATAAATTAGCCCCTTTTAACATTGATTTCAAAAAACGCTTATTTATATCCAAAAAGGCACATTTAATTTTACCTACCCATAAATTAATAGATGCTGCTTCAGAATTGTCAAAAGGTAAAAATAAAATCGGCTCCACATTAAAAGGAATTGGTCCTACCTATATGGATAAAACTGGTAGAAATGGCTTACGGGTAGGCGATATTTTCTCTCCAAACTTTAAGGAGAAATACCAAACCTTAATTGACAAACACATGGGAATGCTTTCCCATTATGACGAATTTAGTTATGATCTTCCCGCCTTAGAAAAAGAATGGATGGCAGGAATTGACGTATTAAAGTCCTTAGATGCTGTGGATAGTGAACATTTCCTAAACAATGCTTTATTAGCTGGAAAGAAAATATTAGCAGAAGGTGCGCAAGGTACCATGCTTGATATTGATTTTGGAACCTACCCTTTTGTTACATCTTCCAATACAGTTACTGCTGGGACATGTACCGGATTAGGAATTGCTCCAAATAAAATTGGAAGCGTTATCGGAATATTTAAAGCATACTGCACACGTGTTGGTAGCGGTCCTTTCCCAACGGAATTATTGGATGAAGTAGGTGAAAGTATTCGCCAAGAAGGCCGAGAATTTGGCTCAACAACTGGAAGGCCTCGTCGTTGCGGATGGGTTGATTTAGTTCAGCTTAAGTATGCCATTATGATTAATGGTGTTACTGAATTGAGCATGATGAAGGCAGATGTCCTAAGTATATTTGATACCATTAAGATTTGTACGCATTATGAAATAGATGGTGAAAAGATCTCCGATTTTCCATATGACGTAAACGACTTAGATATTACACCAATTTACATTGAAATGGATGGATGGAAAAAAGATTTGACAGCCTTAAGTCAATACAATGATGCGCCCATCGAACTAAAAAACTACGTAGAATACTTGGAAAAAGAATTGAATGTACCAATTTCATTGGTTTCAGTAGGACCTGACAGGAAACAAACACTCTTAAAATAAGATGCTTTACCTTCAAAAATATATGTTATATGCGTTCATTTTGAGCGCATTTTTTTTGAATGGAATAGTCAATGCCCAAGGTAATGTATTAGAATTATTACCTGGAACTGAAAAAATTATCTTTAGTGAGTTAACAGGAGAACATCGTCTCATTGGGACAGTCAACTTTACCTACCAAGGAAATACCATGTATTGTGATTCCGCGCATTACAATGAAAAAAGAAAGATTGTTCATGCCTATGGCCATGTCCATGTTACCAAAAATGACATCAATTTATACTGCGATTCTTTATTGTATTTTGGTTCCACTAAGTATGCAAAACTTTGGGGAAAAGTTAGAGTTCGTGATAAAGAATACAAAATTGCTACTGACTCCATTGATTACGATGCAAAAAGTGGACGAGCCACCTATAAAAATTATGGCAGAATAGAAAGTATTGTTTCCAATGAAATGATCACCAGTAAATACGGTTATTTCTATCCAAACATTGGGAGTTTTTTCTTCAGTGGAAAGGTTTCATACAAGAAAGAAGATTTAACGATGACCACCGACACGCTCCAATTTGCCTACGAAAAACAAATTACGCAATTCTTTGGTCCTACCGAAATAAAAAATGACAGCATTACCATTAATTGTGAGCGTGGCTGGTACCATGTACAAAAAGAAGAAGGTAACCTTTATCGTAATGTAAAAATTTCTCAACGTAACCGTGAAGTACTATGTGACACAGCATTTTACGCGTCAAAACCTGAAATATTCACCGCTAAAGGTAAAGTAAAGGTGACTGATTCTCAAAAAAAGCAACAACTAATGAGTGACGTTTTTTATAGCAATAAATCAATTGGGACGACCTACATAACAGGAAAAGCGCTAGCGATACAAGTGAAAGAAAAAGATAGTATATTTCTACATGCAGATACACTAACAATAAAGGAAGATTCCCTTGGAAACACAAAGTATATGAAAGGAAATAGGAAAGTGAAAATTTACAGCCAAGCCATTCAAGCTGTTGCAGATTCGGCCTATTATGATGCTACAAGTGGCATCCTGACCTTGGCAAAATCACCCATAATTTGGGCTAAGAATGCGCAGTTAAAAGGAGATACTATAATTGTTTTCATGAAAGATAGCACCATAAGTAAATCGTTGGTGATAGGCAAAGCCTCCGCAATTATGGAATTAGATTCCGGATTATATTATAACCAACTATCTGGCCGTAAAATGACCGCATGGTTTGAAAAAAATGAACTACAACGTGCCGATATGAATGGAAATGCCTGGACCATTTTATACCCAATTGAAGAACAAAAAACAGATTCAACAATCACCAAAAAAAGATTGGGCTTGAACCGACTCTACGCCTCCGATTTACGTGTTTATTTAGATAGTGGTGAAGTTCGTAGTATCACCTACTTTGATAAACCTGATGGGATTTTCTACCCAATGAATCAAATCAAGGAGGAAGAAAAATTTATTGTAGGATTTGCTTGGTTGATAGCCAAAAGGCCAAGGGATCCGTTTGAGATGATAGCCAACGACTAAATATCTATACCAGTATCTTTCGTATCCCAACGAACAACGCGCTGAACGCCTTCCACCTCCACAAACTTTTGAATTAGCAATTCTAAATGATTTGTATCTAAGACCAAAACGCTAATATGCCCTTCAAACACGCCGTCATTCGTATCAAAAGAAATACTTTTCATATTGACCTTATTCTCCTTTGAAATGATTTCCGTGAGTTTATTAACCAATCCAATTCGATCAATTCCGATTATTTTTATGGCGGCTAATCTTTCTACTTCACCTTGACTTTTCCATTTCGCCTTCAAACATCGGTAAGCATAATTAGACATCAAATGCACTGAATTCGGACAATTCGAACGATGGATTTTTATGCCTTGGGAAATCGTGATAAATCCAAAAATTTTGTCACCAGGAATTGGATTACAGCATTTTGACAATTGATAATCGAAGCCTTTGAAATCATCTCCGACCAAGATAATATCTTTTTTAGTGTCTATGCCGTGAGAGTTTATTGACTCTTCATCAATCGACTTCCGTCTTAGCTTACTCTCTTTTTTTGGATATTGAAGAACGCCATTTGCCACTTCGATTTCCCTCAGCTTGGCTAATTCTATTTTACCTTTAGCAATCCGATAATATAATTCCGTGGCAGAACCCGTAGCGAAATGTTTTTCTAAAAAAGTAATGTTTTCAGCGGTATAATGTAAGTTGAATTGCTTGAATTTTCGTGCTAATATTTCTTTACCATCGCTTGCAATTAACTTTCTTTCTTCGTTTAAAGAGGCCTTAATCTTTTGCTTCGCCCTAGCAGAAACGACAAACTTCAACCAGTCTTCATTTGGTTTTTGTTTCGAAGAAGTGATGATTTCTAATTGATCCCCATTATTCAACTGATAACTTAGAGGAACCAAGCGATTATTTACTTTAGCACCAATACATTTATCGCCAATATCCGTATGGATATCGTATGCAAAATCTAGGATGGTAGCACCGACTGGCAATACACGTAATTCCCCTTTTGGAGTGAAAATATAAATCTCATCATTAAACAAATTCAACTTGAACTCATTAATAAAATCGAGCGCATTAGTGTCAGGATTTTCTAGAAGGGCACGAACTTCAGAAATCCATCGATCAAATTTACTATCGTCCGTTTTCGACTCCTTATATTTATAATGAGCAGCAAGACCTTTTTCAGCAATTACATCCATTCTTTTGGAACGTATTTGCACTTCCACCCAACGGCCTTGAGGAGACATTACCGTTGTATGCAATGATTCATAACCATTGGCACGAGGCGTTGAAATCCAATCGCGTAAACGATCAGGACTTGGTTGATAATAATCCGTTACGATACTATAAATTCGCCAACAATCTGGCTTTTCCAATTCAGGAGGGGTATCAATAATTATACGAATAGCAAAAACATCAAAAACCTCTTCAAAAGGAATTTCTTTCGTCTGCATTTTTCGCCAAATTGACGAAATGGATTTAGTGCGAGCAATGATTTCAAACACATAGCCTTCGAGCAACAAAGTTTCTTTAATCGGAGACATGAAACGACGAATGAATCGCGCTCGCACATCTTGCGTGCTTTTTAATTTACTCTCTATAGACAAGAAGACCTCCGGCTCACAATATTTTAGCGACAAATCCTCTAATTCAGTTTTAATAGAATACAAGCCAAAGCGATGTGCTAAGGGCGCATATAAGAATTTGGTTTCAGACGCAATACGTAATTGTTTTTCGGGCGGCATACTTACCAGCGTCCTCATATTATGCAAACGATCCGCTAATTTGATGAGAACAACCCGAAAATCGTCGGAAATTGTTAAAATCATTTTCCTGAAATTCTCCGCTTGAATGGAGGCATTTTCATCGAATACTTCAGGAATTTTCGTCAAGCCATTAATTATTTTTCGTGCCTGCTCGCCAAACATATCCTCAATATCCTCCAAGGTAATGTAGGTATCCTCAACCGTATCATGAAGCAAGGCACAAACAATAGCTGCCGTATCTAATCCCATTTCTTCAGCACATATACGAGCAACTGAAATAGGGTGATAAATATAAGGTTCGCCTGATTTTCGACGCATATCTTTATGCGCTTCCAACGCGAGATCAAATGCTTTACGCACCAACCTCGTATCTTTATTTGTCCGATCTTTAAAAGACCTTAGTAATCCCCGAAAAGCATTAAGGATCTCCTTTCGCTCCTTTTCAATATCATACTTTTCCGGTAATATTTCCATTTACTTCACTGGTAATAATGTTGATTTCACCTCACCAAAGCCAATTCGAATTCCTTCTTTCTGACAATGTCCTCGCATGACAACTGTGTCCCCGTCTAAAATAAAACGGCGCTCCGAACCATCATTTAATTGTACTGGTTTTGTTCCCTTCCATGCTAATTCCAACATGGAACCATATGATCCTTCAGTAGGACCAGAAATAGTTCCTGAACCGATTAAATCACCCCCTCTGATATTACAGCCATTTACAGTATGATGCGCTAATTGTTGCGCCATCGACCAATACATGTATTTATAATTCGATTCACAAATTTGAGTCTCCACATTTGAATCCGTCACAATAGAGACATTCAAATGAATATCATACGAATCTTTCTCAGATCCTTTTAGGTAATCTAAGACCTTTGGAGTTTGCACCGGACTATCAACGCGAAACGGTTGTAGGGCATCTAAAGTAACAATCCAAGCAGACATAGTAGAAACAAAATTTTTGGCTAAAAATGGACCCAAAGGAACATACTCCCATTTCTGAATATCCCTTGCCGACCAATCATTGAAAAGACAAAGTCCAAAAATATAATCATCCGCTTCATTGACAGCTATTGAATCACCAAGAGGTTTACCATCAAAAGTAATGAAACCCATTTCCAATTCAAAATCAATTTGTTTTGAGGGAGAAAAGATTGGGTCTTCGAGCTCATTGGGTTTTATTTGTCCTTTTGGGCGATGAAAATTAGTACCAGAAACTACCACTGAAGAAGCCCTTCCATGGTAAGCAACTGGAATCCACAACCAATTTGGCAAAAGCGCATTGGCAGGATCTCTAAACATTACGCCTACATTCGTTGCATGTTCTTTACTGGAATAAAAATCAGTATAATCGCCAATTGCTACAGGCAACAACATCTCTACTAAAGATTCATCATGCAAAAATGAATTGTGCAAGGCTACATTATCCCTAAGAAATGAACGATCATTTTGCAATAAAATGGACAATTCATTTCGCAATTCACTGATTGCTCCTTTGCCTTTTTTCATCATTGAATTCAGCGTTGAGGAATCAAAATCAGATGCTTCAAAAGGTAATTTTGAAAAGCAATTTAACTGAAACAATTCAAACAAATCGATCACCGTATCACCGATACGCGTAGCAACTCGTGGCGATTTATTTGCAGTTTTAAAAATTCCAAAAGGAATATTTTGAATAGGAAAATCTGAGTTTTCAGGAACTGGAATCCAAGAAGTAAGATGCGGTTGGTTGGCGGAAATCATATGTCAAAAATACTATTAAACATTAAATCTAAAATGCATTATATCGCCATCATCGACGATGTACTCCTTCCCCTCTACCTTAAACTTTCCAGCTTCTTTCACTGCATTTTCAGAACCTAAGGTAGTGAAATCGATGTATTTCATTACCTCTGCACGAATAAATCCTTTTTCAAAATCAGTATGAATTACGCTAGCCGCTTGAGGAGCTGTCATTCCCTTTTTAATCGTCCAGGCCCTAACCTCTTTCACACCAGCGGTAAAATACGTTTGTAAATTAAGTAGCGAATACGCAGAACGAATCAGTCGATTCACACCTGGCTCCTCCAAACCTAACTCATCTAAAAATAATTGGCGTTCATCGTAGGTCTCTAATTCTGTGATATCTGCTTCAATTTTTGCACCTATCACTAACACTTCGGCATTCTCATTTGCGATAGCGACTTTTACTTGTTCAACGTATTGATTGCCCGTTTTTACAGATCCTTCATCCACATTACATAAATAAAGTACTGGCTTAGAAGTGATTAATTGAAACTTTTTAATGATTTCAAAATCATCAGACGTAAAAGGTAAACCTCTCACTGAAATCCCCTTTTCCAATCCTTCTTTAATTTTCAAGGAAAGCTCATTTTCTTTTAAGGCATCTTTATCGCCAGATTTCAACACTCTTGATAAAGCACTCAGCTTTTTATCGATTGTCTCTAAATCTTTTAATTGTAATTCAATATCAATAATTTCTTTATCTCTAACTGGGTTCACACTCCCATCGACATGTATAATATTACCATCATCGAAACACCTTAGCACATGAATAATAGCATCTGTTTCGCGTATATTAGCTAGAAACTGATTTCCCAAGCCTTCTCCTTTTGAAGCGCCTTTTACTAGGCCGGCAATATCAACAATTTCCATTGTAGTTGGAACAACACGTTGCGGAAGGACAATACTTTCTAACTTTTCTAAGCGGGGATCAGGAATCGTAATTGTTCCAATATTTGGTTCAATGGTACAGAAAGGAAAATTTGCTGCCTGCGCTTTAGCATTTGATAAACAATTAAATAAGGTTGATTTTCCAACATTTGGCAAACCAACAATTCCACATTTTAATGACATAAAAATAATTTAAGCGTAAAGATAATAATTCGCATCGGTATAGGGGAAATTATATCTTGGTAATTGGTGTCTTTTAGCAAGATTATTGAGAGTAAAATTCAAATAAAAATATGGAAATCGTATATTCGTAAAAAAATATACATGCGACTTTTACTATTCCTACTTTTAATTCAACCTGTTTTTTACGCTCAAAAAACTCCCAATATCTCAAGTGACTCCTTATTCATTCGGAACATTTATGACGAAGCACTATTGAGAGGTAAAGCATACGAAGATCTTAGAGAACTTTGTAAAAACATTGGTCATCGCTTAACCGGGTCAGCTGAAGCCGCAATGGCCATCAGTTGGAGCGAAGAAAAAATGAAAAGCTACGGATTCGACAAAGTTTACTTGCAAGCGATTAAAGTCCCACATTGGGAAAGGGGAAACACAGAAAGTGCTTGGTACAAAAACAGCAAAGGTGAAATTCAGAAACTTCATGTATTAGCACTGGGTGGCTCAATAGGAACAGACGGATTGTTGCAAGCGCAAGTGATAGAATTCAAGACCTTGGATGCCTTAAAAAAAGCAAAAAGAAAAGATATTGAAGGTAAAATAGTATTCATTAACCAAGAAATGGATGCCTCGCAAATTATAACATTTAAAGCATACGGAGCTTGTTACCCCATTAGAGGTGATGGAGCAATTGAAGCTGCTAAACTCGGCGCTATTGGCGTTGTGATTCGCTCATTAGGATTACCGGATGATGATTTTCCACACACAGGATCAATGAAATACGACAGCACGGTAATCAAAATTCCTGCAGCAGCGATATCCACTAATGATGCCGACCAACTTTCGAAAGCTAGTGAAGAAGGTCCCATTGATATTTTTATTGAATTGGATTGTAGAAATTATCCACCTGCTGATTCCTATAACGTTATTGCAGAAATAAGCGGAGATAAAAAAAATGAGATCATAACTTTCGGGGGGCACTTAGACTCTTGGGATACGGGAGAAGGGGCACACGATGATGGCGCCGGTGTCATCCATTGTTTGGAAGCATTACGAATATTGAAAACCTTGAATTATAAACCGCAGCATACCTTACGTGTTGTATTTTTCATGAATGAAGAAAACGGCAATATGGGAGGAAAGACTTATGCTAGTTGGTCAAAGGAGAAAGGAGAAATTCAATATGCCGCTTTAGAAAGTGATAGAGGAGGATTCTCACCACGAGGATTTGGATGCGATGGGAACGAGAAACAAGTGGAACATCTTAAAAACTTTGCACCTTTGTTTAGTAACTACGATCTAAACCAATGGGAAAAAGGCGGCGGCGGAGTTGACATTGGTCCACTTAAAGACTCTTTTCCTGGAATTCCATTATATGGATTTATTCCAGATTCTCAACGCTACTTTGATTTTCATCATGCCCCAAGTGATGTGTTTGAAAATGTCAACAAACGCGAATTAGAATTGGGCGCTGCGGCAATAGGAGCATTCATTTATTTAATTGACACCTATCCTATTCCTAAATAAAATAGGTGTCAATTAAAGTTCTTTACAATTAAAGATTATTTCATATTCTTCAATTCTTTGAATGAAGGACATTCATCGGCTTCTTTCATAAAAGCTACCTTGTCTTTTGCATCATCGTACAGCTTTTCACAAGCATCCATATCGCTTTTATATTTTTCTTTTACAGCTTTCTTCTTTTCTGGACTATCTGCCGCTTTTTTTTCTTTTTGAAACGCTAAAGATGAGTCAGCACAATTACATATTTTCGATCCACACGATGATAATGTAATTGATAAAATGATTGCTGATAAATAAGTCATTTTTTTCATAGTAAATATTTTAATTTATAAATTTTGAATAAAAATACAGAAAATAATTTAGAGAGAATTAGTTAGATGGATTCATTTTTTTTAATTTCTTGTATGAAGGGCATTTTTCCAATTCTTTTTCGATGGTTGCTTGATCTTTAAATTTTTCAGTGTCAGTGAATAATTTTTGACAAGACTCCATATCTTTTTTATATTTCTTTTCTAGGGCATCCAATTTCTTTTCATCACCCTTTGCAGCTTCTGCCTTTGTGGTCATTTCTAATAATATGTCAGAACAATTACAAACTTCCGCCCCTTTCATCATACCAATTACCATCATAACGACAACAAATATTATTGCAGCACCATTGACAATTAACCACAACAAACCCGCTTGAGTAAGGTTTTTATTTTCGATATCTTTCCCTGCTTTTCGTAATTTTAATCCAATAACAACTAAAATTGCTAAAATGGAAAGGGCATAAATGTAAGTAGTTTGCATAGTGTATTAGTTTATTTTTGTGCTAAATTAAACAATTATTAAATTAGGAACAGCATTATTTTTTGTTCTTTGATACAAAATCGAGATAAGAAGGGCAATTTTTAGATTCTTTATTAATTGCTGCATTTTCTTTTTCATTCCCTTCATCAAACATTTTATTACACGCCTGAATTTCTTTCTCGTGCGATTTAGTGTAAGTTTTCAGTAATGAGTCATTCATCTTTGTTTTATTAAATATTTCAATACTCAATTCCATACAATCACAAACCTGTGAATTATTGCATGAAAAGAACAGAGACGTTACAATTGATAAGATGAATATCTGTAATACTATTTTCAATAAAATTATTTTGATTCTAATTGATCATCACTTGAAGAAGCAATGGCAGATTTCTCAAACCTAATTTTGCTACCTTCTGAATTAACAAGAACAGTAGTATCAGCAACTTCTAATATCTTCCCGTGAACGCCGCCAATCGTAACAACCTTCTGTCCTGCCATTAGATTTTCTCTAAACTTTTTTGCTGCTTTTTGCTTTTTCATATTCGGACGAATCATAAAAAAATAAAAAATCACAATCATAACGACAATCATGATTAAACTTGATGCTGATCCCCCACTTGCTGCTGCTGCTAATAATTTCATATATTTTATTTTTAATTTGTTATTTATTAATTATTTAATTACTCCTTTAATCATTAATACTGTAGTATTTGGTTCCGTATTCGTCATAATAGTTACCGACCTACTAATATTTTTCGTGTTCTGTTTATCCGTCATTACCTGCGCAACAATTTCACCTGTTTCACCAGCTGGGATAGGTTTTTCAGGCTTATGAGGTACCGTACAAGAACATGAAGGTCTTACTTCGCCAAATACTAATGGATACTTACCGGTATTTTTCACCTTAAATTTAGCATTGATTACTTCGCCTTTGACTACATTGCCAGCATCATACACTAAATTGACCTCCATGGTTGTTTTTTGACCAACTACCACTTTCTTATTATCTTCACAAGAAAAAAGTAAAGAACAAAAAGCTATAAATACAATCGTTTTTTTCATTTTATTTTAATTTATTAAACCCCTACCCGTTTTTACTATTTTTTTCGCCAAAGTTAACTTTCCAATTGCTTTATCCAAAATTCCGTTGATAAATAAATTGCTTTTGGGCGTACTATAAAACTTTGAAATCTCAATATATTCGTTCAAAGTAACTTTTGTTGGGATACTCGGGAAGATTTGCAACTCCGTTAAGCCCATTTTCAACAGGAACATATCCATTTTTGCGATCCGATCTAACTCCCAATTATCTGCTAATTCAGCAATTAGTTTTTCATTCTCCTCATTATTAATAATTGTTTTTCTAAATAGTTCAATTACGAATTCCTTTTCATCATCGTTTTCTTTAAACAAAGGCATTGGAATGAATTCTTCCCCCACCTGGATTCCCTTCAATGATTTTAATACCATAGAACAACACAAGTCTAAATCATCCAACCAATTGATACTTTTTTCTTCAAAAAAACTGTAGAGAAGTTCCGAGTTGGCAATATCTTCTTTAAAAATTGACAAAGCAAAAGCGCGATCTTCTTCAAAGCCATTCAAATTATTATGCAAAAAGTCAAAATACGTTTCGTTTTCTAATGTATGTTGGAACATTTTGCGAAAAAGCTCTTGATTTTCTACCCCCATCCAATTGATCTTTCGTTTTTCACAAAGAGCGTTAAGACTAGTAGAATTTTCTATAATTTGAATAAGTTGATTATCAACAAATTTTAGATTAGGATGCAAATCATCTTCAGAAGGACGAATTTTTTTCTTTTTATCTGCTACTTTATTTTCTGCCGCTCGCTTTAATTCAGAAAGACTCAACAATAGGTATAAATACATATCGTACATGCGTTCAATTGTCAGCATTAACTCTTTTTCTGCCTTCGGGAAGTTATCCTCCTCTGACTGAAAATAGGCATATAATAACTGTAAGACTTTAATCCGAAGATGCCTTCTATTTAACATTTACTTATTTATTTTAACAATTCCAACAGCCGCAATTCTTTCTTCCGCCATTTTATTCGCAATTTGATACGTTGGGATATTTGCCTCTTTGGATCTATGAACAATATTTAATATGGTCGTATATATTTCTTCTGCTTTTGTATGTGCCCATTCACTTGAAAGCCCCTCCACTTCTGAAAAACAATTAATAACACCACCTGCATTAATCGTATAATCAGGGGCATAAATGATCCCACGATTCATCACTTCCAAACCATGTTTTTGTTCAATTGCTAGTTGATTATTTGCTGCGCCAGCAATTATTGAACAAGTTAAACGAGAAAGAGTTTCATCGTTTATGGTTGCACCCATTGCACAAGGAGCATAAATATCCATTGGGACATCGTAAATTTCGTTTGGGGCCACGACTTTAACGCCGTATTCATTGGCAACTCTCTTAAGGGTTTCTTCATGTATATCTGTAATAACAACGTTCGCTTTTTCCGAAGCTAAATGTTTTACTAAATATTCACCCACGTGTCCAACACCTTGTACAGCAATCGTCTTTCCTTCTAAGGAATCAGATCCGAACTGAACTTTGGCGCAAGCCTTCATTCCCATGTATACGCCGTAGGCAGTAACAGGCGAAGGATCACCACTTTTACCGGGTAATCCAGCAACATGATTTGTTTCCATATTCACCCAATTCATATCAGAAGGTGAAATTCCTACATCTTCAGCCGTAATATAATTACCTGCTAAACTTTCAACAAATTTTCCAAAACGCCTAAATAATGCCTCGGATTTCATTGTTCGTGCATCGCCAATGATCACCGCTTTTCCGCCACCTAAGTTTAATCCAGAAATTGAATTTTTGTAGGTCATACCTTTGGACAAACGAAGTACATCATTCAACGCTTCCATTTCATTGGAATATGCCCACATACGTGTCCCGCCTAAAGCTGGACCTAACACGGTATTATGGATAGCAATAATTGCCTTTAAACCCGTAGCAGAATCATTGCAAAATAAAACTTGCTCATGCCCCATTGCGGACATTTGTGATATAATTGGATTTTCAGTTAAGCTCATATAGATTGACTAAATGGATGTGCGATAATTTAATCATTGATTCATTCACATTTATAACGATTGGTTACTTTTGTAAACTCATCATCAAAGCGCAAATTTAGAAAATTATCTATGAAGTCACTTCGCCACCTTAATAAATATTTCATCAAATATAAATGGCGATTTCTTTTTGGCATCCTTTTCACGGTAATTAGTAATTATTTTGGCGTTAAAATGCCTATTTACGTTAAGGAAACCATCGATGGACTGATGACAAATATTTCTATTAACTCCGCCAACGATGCCTTGTATTTATCATTAAAAATTGGAGGAATTTACTTGTTCTTATCATTTGCGAAAGGATTTTTCCTATTTCTCATGCGTCAGACAATAATTGTAATGTCGCGCCATATTGAATTTGACTTAAAAAATGAAATATTCAATCACTACCAGCAACTGGATATTTCCTTTTTTAAGAAAAATAAGACAGGTGATTTAATGAATCGAATTTCCGAAGATGTTGGACTCGTTCGCATGTACCTCGGACCTGGGATAATGTACACCATTAACTTAATTGTACTGGTTACGATGATTATATTTCAAATGGTTCAAATAAGTCCACTCCTAACCCTTTTTGTGCTTATCCCCTTGCCTATCATGTCGATACTCATCTATAATGTTTCGACAAAAATGAATAAATTAAGTAGTCTGGTTCAATCCGAACAATCAATGATTTCAACCATTGCGCAAGAAACATTCGCAGGAATATCTGTCATAAAAGCATACAGTCGAGTTAATGAAACATCGGAAAAAATGAATGAATCGGCCGATGCCTATAAAAATAAAAGCATGAAATTGGTGTTAATCAATTCCCTTTTCATGCCCACTATTTTATTTTTAATAGGAATAAGTACCATTTTAGCCATATACATTGGAGGAATAATGACCTATGAAAAACAACTATCTTTAGGCGGAATCATCGCGTTCATTTTCTTTGTCACGAACCTAACATGGCCTTTTGCTAGTATTGGTTGGGTAACGACCATTATTCAACGAGCGGCAGCTTCCCAGAAAAGAATCAATGAGTTTTTATTAGAAGACCCCACTATTGTCAATACAAATCATGATATCAAGCCATTTAAGGGAGAAATTATTTTTGATAACGTTTCATTTACTTACACAAACACTGGAATCACCGCACTAGAAAATATTAGTTTTCATGTTAAAAAAGGAGAAACGCTTGCCATATTAGGGCACACTGGTTCAGGAAAATCAACGATATTGAGTTTATTACTTCGTCAATTTGATGTAGACCATGGAAAAATAATGATTGACAACCAAAATTTAAAGGATAGCAATTTAGATGAATTAAGGGAACAAAGTGGCATGGTAAATCAAGATGTATTCTTGTTTTCTGATACCATAAAAAACAATGTGCTATTTGGTTCTAGAGACGATGCCGCAAGCGAACAAGAAATTATTAACGCATTGACTGATGCCCATGTATTTCACAACATCGTTGATTTCCCTAATGGAATTGAAACAGAATTAGGAGAAAGAGGCGTGAATTTAAGTGGGGGGCAAAAACAACGCATTAGCATCGCAAGGGCATTGATTAGAAAACCATCTTTATTACTATTAGACGATTGCCTATCCGCTGTAGATACAGAAACCGAAGAAACGATTTTAAATAACTTAAATAAGAACAAAGAAGATCGTACAACAATAATTGTTAGTCATCGAATTTCAACTATACGAAATGCAACAAAAATCATCGTTTTAGAAGCAGGTAAAATTGTCGAGGCAGGAAATCATGAAAGTTTATTAGCGAATAATGGCACCTACGCAACAATGTATCAAAAGCAACTTATTGAAGGAGATACCAAAGAATGAAACGCATAGGATTACTTTCAGATACACATGGCTATTTAGATCCGCGAATATTTGAACATTTTAAAGACGTAGATGAAATTTGGCACGCAGGAGATATTGGCACACTCGATGTACTTGATCAATTAAAACAATTCAAACCAACAAGAGCCGTTTATGGCAATATTGATGATCATTTAATTCGGATTGAAACAGTTTTAAACCATCGATTTAAGATTGAAGAAGTTGAAGTATTAATGACACACATCGCTGGACGCCCAGGGAATTACTCCAAGCCACTTTTGGAAGAAATAGAAAATAATGGCGCTGCTCAATTACTCGTTTGTGGTCATTCACACATCACCTTAGTACAAATGGACAAACGCTTTAACATGCTTTGGATGAATCCAGGTGCTTGTGGCATTAAAGGATTTCATGCGGTTCGCACTTTACTTCGTTTTTCAATAACGGGTGATAAATTTCATGATCTTGAAGTAATTGAATTAGGAAAAAGAGCTTGATATGATTTAGTATACTAAATTGAGAATAAGCTAATCTAAAATCTATAAAGAGGAAATTATAATACTTCCCGCAGCGAAGCTAACTCAATTAGACAAAATCTAAGACGCAACAAGATCCGTAAACTTTGTGGTCTTGAAAACTAACGCCTATAGCCGTATATCCAGCTGTCAAACAAATCTCTCTGTGTCCTAGAGAAGGCACACCCTCATCTATGAGTAATTGTCTAACGACACTTCTTCCGCTAGCCATCCCATACGAGCAACATTCACCAAAAAAATACGATTCGCAATTTTTTCTATCGTGACCAATTTCTCCAGAGGGACCTTGTTCTAGTGCAAAACACTTTGCAGATTCATACGCCTTTTTATCTATGCTTAAGGGAAGAACCGGCTTCATTGAATTTAATGTTTTTACTAAGGACTTATAATACGTAGTTGTTTTATCAGCATCTACCAATTCAATTTTTGCATATTTAGCAGGATACATTCTTACTAGATTCACGTATTGAATTACTTCTTTTTCAATTTTTGTTAGATAATTGATATTGGCACAAGTGTTAGCTTTCGCTAACTCTTCAGCAGTCCATGTTTGACAGATTGCCAAGGTTGAAAATAAAATAAATAAAAAGGAAAGTTTCATAATGAGAATTTTAAAAAAAATAATCTAAAAACTAAGTTTAGTTACATTTTACTAACTACTTGGACAAAGTCTTTTATAGCTATTTTTGATTGCTCACCATTCACCATATTTTTCAGCGTAATCAGACCGTTTTTCAGCTCTTCTGCACCCAAAATTGCCACCCAAACACAGCCACGCTCATGCGCATACTTGAGTTGCTTTTGTAACTTAACAGCGCTTGGATATACCTCACAATCAATATTTAAGAGCCTTAGCTCTTTTGCTAGTTTTAGAGATGTCAACGACTCTTTTTCACCAAAATTGACAAACATTAATGTTAATCCCTTAGAAATAATTGCTGGAAACAAATTGAGTTCTTCTAAGACATCAAATATCCGATCAGCCCCAAAAGAAATACCAACACCTGACATCCCAGACAAGCCAAAAGTGGCCGTTAAATCATCGTATCTCCCTCCTCCACAAATGCTCCCCATATTTACATTATCCGCTTTCACTTCTACAATTGCGCCCGTATAGTAATTTAGTCCTCTTGCAAGCGTCACATCAAATTCTATTTTACCACTGATTAATCCTAGATCACTGACCGTATCTATAACAAATTTTACCTCTTCAATTCCTTTTAAACCAATTTCAGAATCGCTTAAATATTCGGATAAAATAGTAAGTTGTTCAGAAGGAGTTCCTTTCAGCGAAAATAGCGGCTTTATTTTTTCAACCGCTAAGGAACTAATTCCTTTTGATTCCAATTCAGCTATTACACCATCCTGTCCAATTTTATCTAATTTATCGAGTGCAACAGTAATGGTAATAAGCTGCTTTTCTTCACCACAAACTTCAGCTATTCCACTTAAAATTTTTCGGTTATTCAACTTAATAGTAAAAGCAGGAATAGCAAGTTCAGATAAAACAGCGTCCACAATTTGAATAAACTCCACTTCATTCATCAACGAATCACTTCCGATAATATCGCCGTCACATTGATAAAATTCCTGGTACCTCCCGTGTTGTGGTCGATCCGCTCGCCAAACAGGCTGAATCTGATAACGTTTAAATGGAAAAGTCAAGTCATTTTGATGCTGTGAAACAAAACGGGCAAAAGGCACCGTTAAATCATACCTTAACGCTTTTTCTGAAATAGAACTTGTAAATCGCTGTAAATTACCGCTATTAAGTGCTTCTACATCTGCTTTTTTAACCTTCTCACCGGAATTTAAAATTCGAAAAATTAGTCGATCGCCTTCATCCCCATATTTGCCCATTAAGGTTTGAGATAATTCAAAACTAGGCGTTTCAATGGGCAGAAAACCATGAAGTTGAAATACTTTACGTATCACAGAAAACAAATAAGTCCGTTTTGCGACATCTAAAGGTAAAAAATCACGTGTTCCTTTAGGAATGGAAGGTTTTTGACTCATTAATTTATATTTTTTTTATACATCTCGTAAATCAAACCATCTGCAAGACCTACTTTAGGAACCATCAATGAGTTAGCTCCAATTTCATTTAAAATATAACTATAAATATCCAATGCAGGAACGATTACATCCGCCCTGTCAGGCTTCAATTGATATTGATTGATTCGTTCATCATTCGTTAAAGATGCCAATTTATCTCTTAATACTTTCATTTCTGTTAATAAAATGGGCTCCTCAAAACTATTTCCCAACATTTTATGTGCTTTATTTATATTCCCTCCCGTTCCAAAGATGCGGTGTTCACTGGATAAGTCAACATATTTTATTATCCAATCGTGCATATTTGCCCATACAGAAGGATCCGATTTTCCTTTTAAAATTCTTATTGTCCCTACATTAAATGACATGGAGGCAACGCGTTGACCATTTTCAAATACACTTATCTCAGTAGAACCTCCTCCCACATCAATCACGATGAAAGGTACTGAAAAATCCATTTTAATTATCAAAAAATTACTAAATATTAATTCAGCTTCTTCATTTCCTGTAATAATTTCAAGGTTGATCCCTGTTTCAATTAAAATACGCTCCGTAATTTTTGCCGCATTAGATGCCTCTCGCATGGCAGATGTTGAAACAGCGCGTATTTCTTGCACATCAAAGATTTCAGTAATCAATTTAAAAGCCTTCATCGTTTTTACAAAATCATCCGCTTTATTTTTGGAGATTTTACCATCTTCAAAAACATCGTCTCCTAATCGCAAAGGAATTCTTGTATAGGAGATCTTTTTAATAAAAATTGCACCACCATTTGTTGCAATCTCTCCGACGAGTAAACGTGCTGCATTTGTTCCTATATCGATTGCTGCGTATTTCATATTTTAGGGCAAAGTTAGAAATTCAAAACAAAGTTCATCGTATGTTTGTAAATAGATCAAAGTAAAATATGAAAAAATTGGATTTATCCTTTAAAAACAATCGTAAAGCAACACAGGGATGCCTCTTACTTTCCGATCCATTTATTAACGACCCCTATTTTACAAGAGTGGCAATTTTGCTGTGCCGTCACAATAAAAAAGAAACTTTTGGCTTCGTACTAAACAACTTTATTGAACTCAATTTAAATGAACACGATGGGAATTTTATAGAAATCCCTTCAAAGATAAGTATTGGAGGACCAGTAGAGGAGAATAACTTATTTTATATTCACACGCTTGGGAGTCGGTTAAAAGGATCAGAACAAATAGTAGGAAATCTTTATTTCGGAGGTGATTATGAATCCCTAAGAGAATTGCTCGATCAAGAACCTAGTTTATTGAAAGAAATTCGGTTTTTCATTGGTTATTCTGGATGGGATTACCAACAACTTGAAGATGAAATGAAAGAACATACCTGGTTGGCAGTCAATAACATTGATGAAAATGAGATCCTTTCCTCAACATCAGATGATTTTTGGAAGGAATGCATGAATAAACAAGGTCCCAAATTTCAACTAATTTCTCAATTCCCGCTAAACCCGAATGATAATTGAAGAACTTTTGTCCGATTTTTTATGGTAAAATAGTGTTTCTCAACAAACAAAAAAAATCCCTCAACTATTTCCAACTAAAAAAGAAAATACTATCTTTGCACCCGAATTTAGCGTCGAATCTCTATTAATCGACATTTTTAAACTCCTTTCCCTTGAGTAGAGACAAGTGAAATACAAAACTTAAAGCCAAATGGCAGAAGATACAAGAACGCAGGGAACTGCAGATTTTGATTGGGAAGCGTTAAACCTAGATGGTTATACCCTAATCGAAAGATCGGAAATGTCTGATCAATACGAAAAAACCCTTACATTAATTAACGAAAAAGAAGTTATTAAGGGAACCGTAGCAATTATCACAAAGAAAGAAGTAATCGTAAACATCGGTTACAAATCTGAAGGGGTTATCGCATCAAACGAATTTAGGTACAATCCAGATTTAAAAGTAGGTGATTTAGTTGACATCTATGTTGAATGTCAAGAAGACAAAACTGGTCAACTTGTTGTATCTCACAGAACAGCTAGAATGCATAGCGCTTGGTTACGTGTTAATGATGTACTTCGAACAGGAGAAATCATTACAGGTTTCGTGAAATGCAGAACCAAAGGTGGTTTAATTGTAGATGTTTTCGGAATAGAAGCTTTCTTACCTGGATCTCAAATCGATGTGAAGCCAATTCGTGATTACGATGTGTATGTTGGAAAAAACATGGAATTCAAAGTTGTTAAAATCAATGAAGAATTTAGAAATGTAGTTGTTTCGCATAAAGCACTTATCGAAGCGGAAATCGAAGAACAGAAAAAACAAATTATTTCAGGTCTTGAAAAAGGTCAGGTATTAGAAGGAATCGTTAAAAACATCACTTCTTACGGTGTATTCATCGATTTAGGAGGAGTTGATGGACTAATTCATATTACTGACTTATCATGGGGACGTGTTACTCACCCTGAAGAGTTATTAGAATTAGACCAGAAAATCAATGTGGTTATTCTTGACTTTGATGACGAGAAAAAACGTATTGCTTTAGGTTTAAAACAATTGCAACCACATCCATGGGATGCATTGGATACAGCACTTAACGTTGGTGATAAAATAGCAGGTAAAGTAGTTGTTATGGCTGATTATGGTGCATTTGTAGAAATTGCAGTTGGCGTGGAAGGATTAATTCACGTTTCAGAAATGAGTTGGTCACAGCACTTACGTTCAGCTCAAGACTTCTTGAAAATCGGCGATGCTGTTGATGCTGTTATTTTAACACTTGATAGAGAAGAACGCAAAATGTCACTTGGAATCAAGCAATTAATGCCAGATCCTTGGGAAGCGATTGAATCTAAATACGCTGTTGAGACAAAACATACGGCAAAAGTTAGAAACTTTACCAATTTTGGAGTTTTTGTTGAATTGGAAGAAGGAGTTGATGGCTTAATCCACATCTCTGATCTTTCTTGGCAAAAGAAAATTAAGCATCCTTCTGAATTTTGTAAAGTAAATGATGAAATGAATGTGATTGTATTGGAAATCGATAGAGAAAATCGTCGAATTTCATTAGGACACAAACAATTGGAAGAAAATCCATGGGATGTATTCGAATCTACTTTTGAAGAAGGATCTGTTCATCAAGGAACGATTATCGAAATGAAAGATAAATCAGGAATTGTTTCACTTCCTTATGGTGTTGAAGGTATTTGTCCTGCTAAACACATGAGAAAAGAAGATGGAAACAATGCAGTTCTTGAGGAAATATTAGATTTCAAAGTAATTGAATTCAATAAAGAATCAAAGAAGATTGTTGTCTCTCATACTCGATTATTTGAAGAAGGAGAAGATCGTCCAACAACATCCTCTTCATCTGCTACTTCAGCTGCAACTGCAACAGGGACTGCTAAAACAACAAAAGCATCCAACAAAAAAGCTGCAGGCACTTCAAGTACAGATCAAGCTGTTAAAGCCAACAATAAAAATTCTGAAAAATCTACTTTAGGTGATTTAGATGCGCTTTCAGCTCTAAAAGAGAAAATGGAAAAAGAAGAGTAATTGCTTTCGCAAACTTGATAAAGAGGCTTTCGGGCCTCTTTTTTTTTGCAAAAAAGTGACAATACTCAATGAATGCCATTAAATTTACCTAATGAATATTTCAAGCCCACTAGCCGAACGTATGCGTCCAAAGAAATTGGATGAATATATTGGGCAGGAACATCTTTTGAACCCTGAAGCTTCTCTTCGCCGCGCCTTAGAAGGTGGAATGGTTCCATCTATGATCCTTTGGGGACCTCCAGGAGTGGGAAAAACAACCTTGGCATATCTTATTGCCCAACACCTCAATAGACCCTTTCAATCTTTATCAGCTATATCCTCGGGAGTGAAAGATGTGCGCGAAGTAATTCAGCGGGTTGAAAATGCCGGAATGTTTCAAGAGAAAGGAACGATTTTATTTATTGATGAAATTCATCGCTTCTCAAAATCACAACAAGACTCACTCCTTGGCGCTGTGGAAAAAGGGACCATCACCTTAATTGGTGCGACAACAGAAAACCCCTCGTTTGAAGTCATTTCCGCTTTGTTATCGCGTTGCCAAGTATACACCTTAAAAGAACACACAAAAACAGATTTAATCCTTTTACTCCAAAGAGCGATTGAAAAGGATACTTTCCTTAAAACAAAGTCATTTAAATTAACCGAGCTCAACGCGCTGCTGCTTTTGTCAGGTGGCGACGCTAGAAAGCTATTAACCATTTTTGAAATTATTGTAAGTACTTTTCAAAATGCGGATACAATAGAAATAAACGATGACGTTGTCCATAAAAATGCACAGCAAAGTTTAGTTCGTTATGACAAAGAAGGGGAACAACATTACGACATCATTTCTGCCTTTATAAAATCCATAAGGGGCAGTGACCCGAATGCTTCTATATATTGGTTGGCTCGAATGGTGGAAGGTGGTGAAGATCCCAAATTTATTGCTCGCCGATTAATTATTTCTGCAGCAGAAGATGTTGGATTAGCCAATCCAAATGCTTTATTGATGGCAAATAATTGTTTTCAAGCCGTTGAAAGTGTCGGATTTCCAGAAGCACGAATCATCTTAGCCCAATGCACCCTTTATTTAGCCACATCACCAAAAGGAAATGCTGCCTACATGGCGATTAATAAGGCACAAATAATCGTGAGAGAAACGGGAAATTTGGGCGTCCCTTTGCCTCTAAGGAATGCACCAACCGCACTCATGAAAGAATTGGGTTATGGAGAAGGCTATTTTTATTCGCATGATTATCCCAATAATTTTAAGGAACAAGAATTTTTACCGGATGAATTAATAGGAAAGAATTTCTTCAAAGCTGGAAGTAGTGCTAAAGAACAAGAAATAGGAAAATCAATAGAACGAAATTGGAAAGAAAAATATAAGCCGAATGAATAGAATTGCCTATTATCTTTTCGTTTTACCCCTCTCCTACTTGCCGTTATATCTTTTATATGGACTAAGTCCAATCATATATTTTATATGTTACTATGTTATTTCCTATCGAAAAAATGTAGTCAGATTAAACATTCAAAATAGCTTTCCAGAAAAGACGGCCAAAGAACATGAATTTATAATGCAAGCCTTTTACCTTCATCTAAGTCAGGTCATCATAGAAGGAATTAAGAATTTAACTATATCAAAAAAAGAATTAAGTAAGCGATTTAAAATTACTAATCCTGAAGTAGTTAATGATTTATTAAAAGTGCAAAAAAGTGTTATTTTAGTTGGAGGGCATTATGGGAATTGGGAATGGTTGATTACCAGTCAAGCCTTTCAATTTGATGGAAAAGCGTTTGGTTTAGGAATGCCCATGAGCAATAAATTTTGGGGAAAAGCCATTAATAATAAAAGAGAACGCTTTGGATTGAAAGTCATTCATTCAAAAAATTACAAAGAGGCATTGGCCGCAGAAAATAATCCTTACACACTTCTCATGCTTGGGGATCAAAGTCCAGGGAACACCAATAAAAGTTATTGGTTGAACTTTCTGAATCAGCCAACAGCGGTTCAATTTGGTACAGAAGCACTGGCGAATACGTATGACCTAGCGGTTGTCTATTTCAACATCGAAAAAGTGCGTTATGGCCGCTATGAAATGACGCTTTCCTTACTAACCGATCGTCCAAAGGAATTGATTTGGGGAGCCATCACCCGACAGCACACTGAGCTATTGGAACAACAAATAAACAAGAAACCATACTTATGGATGTGGTCGCACAAACGATGGAAAAGAGAGTTACCAATAGATTTAAACGCCTTAAGAATAGAACAAGAGCAACAGTTTAAAAAGCAATTTAGATAAAGTAACCTTCATTTATTTTAGATTTCAATTATGATTAAACACCTATTCATTCTTTTTGCAACTTTTTTAACCTCTTTTCATTCCCCGTATTACTTCGCACTAGAAATTGCCATATTGCAATATTGCAATAAACCACTGCATTCAGGAGGAATATCAGTAAAATACCTACTTATTCTTTTCTCCTCCCTTCAGTTGCCATCTTTCTTCGCACAAGAAATTGCCATATTGCCATATTGCAATAAATCGATACATGCGAGAGGAATAGCAGTAAAATACCTACTTATTCTTTTTGTCTCCCTTCAGTTGCCATCTTTCTTCGCACAAGAAATTGCCATATTGCCATATTGCAATAAACCGATACATGCTAGAGGTATAGCAATAAAAGGCCACTTTATTTTTCTGGGAAATAACAACGGAGAAATAGTACGCTACCATCTCAAAAATGGAAAAAGCAAATCACTTAATCCGAAAGATACCTTTCCTGAAATTAGGGATATTGCGCTGCACAAGCATTCCATTTATGCCATGCAAAGTGCTGACTACAGCATCATTCTTAAGTTCAGCCGCTTTGGAAACGCTATGAAGCAGATTCATTTAATCACCTTGGAGTTAGAACCACAGTTATTTCTTGATGGCATGGCAATAGAAAATAAAGAGGCATTCGTGATGGGCGATCCAGTTGGAAATATATTTTCTTTATTTCATTCGAGCGACTTGAAACATTGGGAGAAAATCGCCCCTGCTCTTCCCTCTTTCGATGGAGAAGCTGGATTTGCTGCGAGTGGCAGTACCGTACAAATTAGCGATGGCGTTTATTATTTTGTTTCTGGAGGAGAAAAATCACGCTTTTTCAGGAGCAATGACAAGGGGCTAACATGGATCCAAAGCGAACTTCCCTTTAAGAACAGTAATGCAAGCGGTGCTTTTTCTTTAGCCATGAAAGACAAGAACAATGGAATCGTAGTGGGCGGTGATTACCTAGCGCCAAATTCTCGTGAAAATGTTTGTTTTATCACCAAAGATGGCGGAATCACTTGGAACGCTTCCACTAGTGGTCCTTTCGGTTACCGTTCCTGCGTTCACTTTACAGATGGCGTTTATTATTCATGTGGAATCAATGGAATCGATTATTCGAAGGACAATGGAACTACCTGGACCCAACTAAGCAATGAGAATTGCTTCAGCATTTGTTCGGACACCGAATATGTTTATGCTTCGAGTACCAATGGGAGAATTATTAGAATTTCTAAGGCTAGCTTTTAATTCTTTTAATTAAGAGTAGGCAACACCTTTATATTAGCTATAAATTTTGTGGCATCGATCACTTTACTTATTATTTTAAAGATAGTAGTTTAATTCAATGTTCCACCCATTCTCCTGTTTCTGATCGATAAGGAATTAAGTGCGTAAAGATGAAGTTAGTTGGATATGAACCAAATAAAGTCCATCTTTCTTCTTCGCCAATTTGCCCACCACAACCACCGCCAGCATTAGACATTTCAATGGTGTAATCAACAAGGCCATCATTATCAATATCTTCAACTAATATGGGGCGGTTCACTAAATCCCATTCCCATGAAGAAAGAAAGTTATCAGATTCTTGGGAGTTGACACTGATAGAATTCTCAGTTTCTTCACTTAATACGCTAGGCTCACAGGTGCTTTCTAATAAACTAATTAAAAGAATGGGATAAAGCTCCTCCCACGCTCCTATGGAATTATCCTCTATTTCCAAGGACTCCCAATTACCAGTTTCAGATTCATATGGAATATAATGCGTATAGATGAAGTAATTAGGGTCAGATCCAAATAAAGTCCATCTTTGATCTTCGCCAATTTCTCCTCCACATCCACCGCCTACATTAGTCATTTCTATGGTGTAATCAACAAGACCATCATTATCAATATCTTTTATCAATAATGGCCGACTCACAAAATCCCATTCCCAAGAGGAAAGAAAATAGTCAGCTTCTTCGGAGTTCACACTAATTGAATTGGCATTTTCTTCAAATACAACGGAAGGCTCGCAAGTACTTTCTAATAAATTCATTTTAAGAATGGGATAAAGTTGCCCCCACGTCATTTTGGAACCTGAAACTTTCTGAGCATTTACAGCTACAAAAGTCAAAAAAAATGTAGTTAAAATAAATGATTTTTTCATGTTGTTGTTTTTATTATGAGTTGTTTCTAATAGTTATTGGAGTCGCTTAGCATTAGTTAGACTCAATTAATCTTTTTTTATTACGCTTATTCACTTTTTAAATTTATTTTAATAATTGAAATATGAATTCGACTTATTCATTAAAAATATTTAAAAAATAATCTGATGGTTCTTCTTCGTCTATTAAATAATCTAATGATCCAAATTCTAAGCCATCCAATTTAACTGAAATAATGCCACCAAACATACCAAAGTAATGATAAATTGATAATAATTTGGCACCTACAGGAAAAATCATCCCTTCATTGTTATCAAATCGACAGCAATCTACTTTGTATTTAACAAATAGCAAACGGTTTTTATCATCTATTGCGATACGAACTTCAAGACCTTCTGGGCCTTGAACATTATATTTTTTTGATAAAGAATCTATGGGTTCTTTGGAAAAATCCAATTCGTAAACTGTGTAATTATTAATTTTTTTCTTGTTGTAAAAATTTGATATAGGCACTCTTAGTCCGAATTGATTGATTCGTTTTAAAAAAGTGAGTATGTTTTCTTCATTAATAGTATTATTAGTATCAATATTCACTGGTAAAGTCTTTAATTGAACTTCGAGATTGGCAAGTAAAGAATTTAGCATCACAACTTTTTCATCCGCCTCCGCCAACTTCAAACTTAAGTCATAATTTTCTAATTGAACCTTCGAGCTCATTCGCTTTTGCAAATTAAGCTGATTATTTAAACTATCTATACGGGCACTTAATATCTCAAAACGCTCTTTTTTCGATTGAGAAAACGAATTATTTATTCCTAAAATCAATAAAAGAGAGATCCAATATAGCTTTTTCATAATAATTTATTCTTTTAATTTTTCTCCTTCTCTTATCGATTTTCGGATTACTCGTTTTTTTTTTTCAATTAGTATCTCGATTCCAAATTTATAAAATTATTTTCAGGAACTTTCACCATATTATTATAACATCATCACCAGTGCGAATAAAAAAATCAAGAGATAAATTGAAATAACAACTATTGTTAAGATCCCTTGGAATTTGTACAGTGATTTTAAATTTTTTAACCCAGAAGTAAATAATTCTTGATCGTTAGAATTTACACCTTTTTTTATACCATCGGAAAATTGATATAAGTAACTAATCGGAAAATAATACAACACAGCCAATAAAATATAAAACACTGTTATGATTAATCCACTTCCATTTGCAACCCTATTAAAAGAAGCTCCAGCTAACACCATAACAATTATTACAATTACCATTAATCCAAGGCCTATAAAACCTAAGATTGCAAGAAATCTTGCCCATCTAGCTGTCTCTAGCAGGTACCCTCTAATTTCATCATTAATTACTATTGAGTCATTTGATTGTAAATTTATTTCAGAATTCTCCATTTATTAGAATTTTATATTGTTGCTGCTACTTAATATGGCTTAGTAGAATAACCCCGTTTTTCAAGTGGGTTCTGGTCTCCACTTTTTTAATTATCATCTAATGTACTGTTTTTTAATTAATTATTTGAATTCACTACTGTCCGATAAAAATACGAATTAATCATTTTGCTTTCTGAAAGCCTTGATTTTACTAAGGTCGATTTTTCGATTTCAAAAGTAAGCCCCCCCTTTTAAGAACTGCTAAATTCAAGCTGAAGTTGAGCGTCGTATTCTTTGAGCCAGTCTTTCTCTGGATTTTCAAGGAATTTTATCAAATGAATGTAGTTGAATAAGTGCAATCTGCAGAAGCTGGCAAGGTTGGAGAACGCCCATTTTCTCTTGATTTTCTTACGTATTACGGTGATTAGTAAATTGACGATTAGCGCACACCAGATCTGTATTTTGATCGCATTTTCATTGTCTCCAAGGAAGAATTTAAGAGGGAAGTTTTGTTTGAGCTGTTTGAAAAGAAGTTCTATTTGCCAGCGCTTCTTGTAGATCAATGCAATGTGCCCCGCGTTCATTCCATGAAGATTGGTGATAAACTCAAAGCAGCGCTTGTTTTCATCATCCCAATAAGCGATTTTTCTGAGTTCAATAGTTTTACGATAAGTTCCTTTTTCCTTGACATCCACACGGATGACCTCATCTTTTAGCACTCCATCGTCAATGTAAGAAGGAATGTCGTTCTCTTTAACTGATTCGTATGAAGCATTAGTTTTTAAGCGTGTAACGAAGAAAATTCCGTTCTCGGTGAACTCATCAAAGGTGTTGTAATCGTTGTATCCCTTATCAAATACAGCGATTTTACCCTTCTCTAGTTGAACATGCTTCAAAAATTGTTTGTCATGTGTTGTGGCAGCAGAGAACCATACAAGCTTTGGGACATTCTCTTGTAAATTGATTTGAGTATGCACTTTGATACCTCCCTTTCTTTTGCCTGTATTGGGTTTTCTGCCAACACAACTCAAAATGTCTTTAAACAAGGATATTGTGCTTGAATCTATGATTTCCAAACGGTTTTCCCAGGCATACGATTGTCGGCTGTCCGAGATAATTGGATGATATTCTTTGAGCAATGAATAATAAACATCCTGGAACACCAAATGGCTTCTTCTCTTGTTGGCATCGCTCAATGTACTTCTATACGGAATGTTTTTCAATTGAAAGTGATTCATTTTTCCTTTCAAACCCAGCATTGATGAGACTACTTCACGCAATGACGAGCAGTTAGCAAACGTTGAAAATAGCATGCTGATCAGGTGATCTGAGGTGTCAAACTTCTTGATGTAATGATCTGATAAGTGTTTTTTGCTCAGAGTCTTGATTTTATGCAAATCAATTAAAGAAATCAGCTGTCCGAAAACGGACTGTCCAAAAAAGTAGCTACTTTTATTCATGTAATTTATGTTTCGTTAAAACCAAATTACATGAAAGCGGGAAATCCTTTGCGGGAAATCCCGCTTTTTTTTAAAAGTTTTATCGGACACTAGTGAAAACAAATAAAATAGTTAATTATCCAGAGCCAATATCAAATACGTCATCTCGCCCTCAACAATCACTTTGACATAGTATCTGCTAATCGTTAATGGAAGTCCAAGGGAATCCAAATACACAAATCTCTCCTTGATTACTTCTTCAATGGTTTCTTTTCGTGGCAACCCATCTTTAGAACTGATTGAAAAATGATAATGAGCTTGCCCGTCAGCCCAAGGAATTTTCTTGGATTCTGTTTTCCCTTTGACGTAATTTACACAACCAATATCAAAGCCATTATCAATTTTCATGTGACTCCCATAATTATCCAAAACCAAAGAATCAACTAAGTCAATTTCATCTTGGTAAAGGGAGTTTAAAATTTTAATAGAGCCCTCCATCATGGATTCCCTAGTTATGTTATTGTCTACGATTAATCCATAGCGAACTAGTCCTCCGTATTGTTTAGTGGCAACAGCAGAAAAGTCTTTGTAGTATTTCTTGAGCGTTTTTTCTCCAAAATATGGACTGTTTAAGAGATATTGTTGGTAGTTTTTCACGATATTTTTTGCCTCAACCAACTCATCATTTTTAGTATCGACCATTCCGCCTTGTTTGGATCCATAACATATAGGTGATCCAGCTTCAGTTTGCGAGGTTGCCCTTGCGGCAAAATTGTTTGAAGTATCTTCTGCCATCCAAGAAAAAGCTCTTGACATTTCTTGTGTTAAGTGTTTTTGAAATAAGTTAAAGTCGAATACATCATTAAATTCTAATTGGTCTACTTCATCAAAATTTTTGAATTGAGAATCTTGAGCAATCACTACGGAGGTTAACAATAGCATTGCACTAAAAAATAACTTTTTCATGGGAATAGTTTTAAATGATTAATTCAGTGGATAATAAAAAACGATACAGAAATTAATTATCTGCGTTTACAAATAAGCAAACTTTGATATTGGACCCTTCAATAATTGTCTTTACTTGGTAACCTGTATATGATTCTTTTGGAAAAGTATACCCATGTTCTGAAATAAGATCATTTAAGATCTTAACTGATTCACGAGCAACTTGGTTATTAGAAAATACATCTTTTTCAAATAAGATGGCTGTTATTTCAGTTGGTGAATTTTTTCCATAAACGTCACTCGTTGAGGGTAAGCCTGAAATGTTAGTATGAGAAGAAAAAATGGAATTGAACTCCTCGCTTTTTTTAATATTTGGATATTCTAATTTTAATAATTCTTCGATTTTTGTTTCAATGACTTGAGTATCATTTTTAGGGTCATCAAACCTATATGAGCCATACTTAACAATCAATTGAGCATTGATATTTTGAAATACACAAACCCCAATTAAAAAACATACTACCATCGCTTTCATAACACTTGATTTTTAGAGTGAATAAATTAATGTAGTGATGTTTCATAGATTTCTTTTAGCTCAATAATAGCGACTTCGAGTTTGGTTACAATAGGGGAATTATTTCTAAAATTTTTTCAGAAGTGTACTTTCCTATTGAAGAATTATATTCTTCCAATCGACGCAAAACATCGCTTGTGAAGCCTTTGTAATAAATGTTTTGGGAATTACAAATAATATAAACTGTATATATTTCCATAAAGAATGACTTAAACTAAAATTGTAAGTTGGGTAGGGAAAAATACGTTTTAATTTTATAGATTCAGTGTGAAATCAACTTGATCTTCTCTCTAAAATGCAATTCTCACTATTATATATAAAGGTTTTTCCGTTCAATTTATTTTCTCTAATAACCACTGATTTTTTTTCTTGATTTAAATGACTTATTTCTATAAAAAGAATATCACCATTCTTTTCTGACATAACAAAATGAAGTGTATCCGCATCAAAATGGTAAGAAATAAAGTTTCCAACAAAACCCTTTTTTCGATCATCGTAGTAAATTGTATTTGCAGTAATTCTAAAACCAAAATAATTGAATTTACCTTTTGCCTTCATTCTTTTCACTTGAGTTATGGTATCCAAATCATCTATCTTGGAATTTAATTTAGAAACACTAAGATCCTGAACCGTAAGGTAAATAGAAACGAATTTTTCTCCTTCATCTGGTTTCAAAAAGGTGTGATCAATTTTTTGACAAAATAAAGAAAATGGAATCCAGAAGAGAATTAACACAAAAACCCAACTTTTAGAAAATTGATTAGATACAATTTTTGACATAATTAATGTGTGTTTTTAGAATATACTTGATCTCAATTTAATAGCTTTTAAACTTTTGTATTGTATATAGTTACACAATTAAAAAACACTAAATCTATTTAGATAAAATAAAGAATGGCATAAACTAAAAAACAAAAACCCTAAGATTTATAAACATAGTGAATGATTAATAATTATTTGGGGCTAATAATAAATGAGTAAAATTGAATGGTTTTTTGATTAGGCTCAATTAAATTATCCCAATTCATTAATTTTTCACAAGAAGTAAAATAATTGTTATAAAAAAATTAAGAGAAATTATCTTTATCTTTCTTCTGTAGTGAGATGTATCCTCATAATCTCAATGTCTTTTCGCTTAGATTGAAGGGTAATAAGCCACTTATTAAAATCTTCTGAAGGCAGGTTGTCCGGAAGATTATATTGACTAGAAACATATTTTATTAAAGATTGGTTTAGTTGCGGGATTTCGAATGGATTAGGCGAAAAGACAACGGACAATTTTTCCATATTTTCTCTTGTCACCCACTCAAGTTCGTCTATAGTAGTTTTAGCATCATCCAAATAAGATTTGTTATTTTCAAAGAATACGTAACTTTTAAATGCTTCAACAGGAAATCCAGAAATGTAGTTTTGTCGATTCGTACGATATGGTAATAATATAGATGAAGAGCTGTTATCATCTAAAAATATTGTCACAAAACCTTTCTTAGGACTGGAAAAGAACAAGAAAAAGCTTTCACCGTTTCTAAAACTTGTAGTTACACAATTATTCGTGTCCGGACAATTTAACGTGTAAGAATTGAATTGAGCTGCAGGCGCTTGATATTCTCTACATTTTATTTCTACTTCGCATAACCATTCAAATCCAATCTCCGTCTTTATTTTTTTTTTCTTTGAATTAAGGATAGGTTTCTCAAAAGTTATTTGTTTGAAGTTTTCAGATAGAACTTCTACCAATTCTCCTTTAACATATGATTCACCGAAAGTGGTGAAAATAGTTTTACTTTCAACTTTTTGAGTTGTTTTATTATTGGATAAGTACATGCTATTACCTAAGAAAATAGTTTTTCCAAACGCTTTTTCTAGTGCATTCAAAATTGCGGCCTCTCGAATCCTTATTTTTCCTTTTTCTAAAGATTCTGTAGTGAAAATTTCAGATTGATAAAACCCTGATGAAACAACGATTTCTTGACCGAAAGAAGATGTGGTTGATAAGAATAAAATTAATAATAGAAAGGAATTAACCAGTTTCATTAATCAATACCCATTAATTTATCAAGTTGTTTTTCTTGAATTTTCAGTTCATCTTTTAATTCTTCTTTTAAGAATTGTTTAGCAATACGCATTGATTGTTCCACCTCATAGAAAACTCTCATTTGTACTTCCGTATTGTTTTTGTTACCAGGAACCACTCTATAAATTTTAAAAACAGGTTCAATATAACCCAATTTTTGAGCAATTATTTTAGTGGAGTTTGTCATAACTTTAGTTATTGAAGCTGCTTCACTATTGCTTAATTGTTCATTTGCCAATCCCATTTTTGTTAATGCACCAATGTTTGTTTCTATTTGTGATGCTAAAGAATAGGTGGCAAATTCAAGGGCTTGATTTTCAGCATTTATTTTAGTTTCTGCAACTCCATTCCCATCGGAAAACAAGTATTTTACAGTTCCCTTGTCATTTTTAATTTCTGCTTTTAAATAAGATTGTTCAAGTAATTTTTCCAGTGGCAATGAACCCGGAGCTACATTCCAACCTTCTTTAAGAAGTCTTTTTGCTTCTTTACGAGCCATTTTCATAGCTTTTTTGTTGATTTCTTTTTTAGCTTCATTATTATTAGTTTGGGCAAACAAAGTGGAGGTAAGAACTAATGAAAATGTAAGTAATAGAGTGATAGTTTTCATAATTTAATTTTTAATGGTTAATAGTTGATGATTTTTTGTGTTCTCCATGTATCAATGAGCTCTTCACTGATAATAATTTCAGGTGCTTGTTCCTTCTGATTGACAAGAAGGCTTTGTTTGGCAACATTGTTCGAAATATAATCTCCCAATTCCCCTAGAGTTAATTTGCCATTGCTTTCCTTTAATTTTTTAAGTAAAAAATAAGTGAATAATCCGTGACGTTTTTCGGTATATGGCATTGCTGCTTGTTCAGCGCTTGTTGCTGTGTATACAACAATATTACCTTTTAAGTCTCCTTTTTTAGGTTTTATTTTAACAGCTCTTGCGGCAACTAAACCGGCATCTCTTGCACCGCCACTGAAACAAGCGTCCATAAATACTATTACATTGGATGCATTTGTTGATGTAAAATCATTATACATTTCATACAAATTAATTCCACTTTCCGCAAGATTTCCATAATTTCCATCCACCGGAACAATATATGGGACGTTAGTTCCTTCCTCAGGTAGACCGTGACCTGCATAAAAGAAAATAAATTCTCCAGATCCGTTTGTTAGATTTAACAATTTGGTGAAACGCTTAATTTGAGAATTAATCTCACCGCCAGTTGCATTAACGAGCAATTGAAGATTTTCTTTGGGCACACCTAAAGTATTTACAGCATATTCAGCAAAAATACTCGCATCCACTTCAGCAAAAGCCACATTGCTTTCGGAATTCAAACCGCTATTTCTGCTAGAGTAGTTTTCATTTCCTATTACCAAGGCATAACGGTTAGGATTTTTAAAGCTATTAACCGGAATATCCTTATCTACATCTGAAGTTAGGCTTCCTTGTGTAATACCAATAATATTATCATTGGCTTTACTAACGATATTAATAATTTCTCTATCAGCCTTTGAATCAATTGCAACATCGTAAGTTTTACCTTGTGCAAATTTTCCATATTTTTCAGATATTAAAATTTTAACAGGGACTGAACTTGATGTATATCTATCATTGATCAAAAATTCAAAATTAATTTGTTGTTGCTCATTTGCATTTAATGATACAAAGCTATAATTCAAATCAGTTGAAGGGTAAACATTGTCGGGTAATATAAATGACACTTTTACATTTTCAGCTTTTCCTTGACCTATATTTTGTATCAATGTGGTAAGTGTTACCGGCTTTTTCTTTTGAACACTACCAGACTCACTTATAACCCGTTGATCAACAATACTAATATTAGGCTTAGCGAATTCTTTCGTTTCAATATCTAAATCAAATGCATCTGGAGCAAATCCTGAGGTTTCATTAAAAGTAAATCCCATTTTTAGCTTACCACTTAGAAGGTCTAAATTTCCCGTAAAACTTATAGTTACATTTTCGATTCCTCCAGCAGGAATAAGGGCAATTTGTTTTGATTTATCCCACATTACACCTGATATGCCTGGCGTATTATTGGAAACATTTATTTTAACATTTTTTGCCATTCCTTTCCCAACATTGGAAATTTTAAATGTGACATTACAAGACTCATTCGCATCCAAACGATTATTTTGGTTGGCATCTGAAAATTTGACATCTGTAACTTCTAATAATGGAGGAAGCGATTTCTCTACAATTTGGGTAGAGCTGTTAAATTCAATGCTTTTAAACTCCGAATTCCCAACATTTCCTTGAGCAAAAACACCAAAGGTTGAAACAATCAAAAATGCAAAGAGTAATTTTACCATGGGAGTATTTCTTTTAAATATGTTGTTTTTAAAACAATTACGAACTTAATAAATCTTAATTCACTCAAATTTATGAATTTTATTTGCATCAATAGCTAATTCCTAATTTTTATTTCAAAAATAAATGCCCAGATATTAAATGGAGAGGCCTCCTTTTTTTTCTAAAGAGGGATATAATGCCCAAGTTGTTGATGAAATTACTTTTTATTATTGTTAAGAAAGCATAATGTAATACAAATAATTAATTTCTTGCGTATTAAAATTTCTATCTTCGCATTATGCATAAGTTGGTTTCAATCATTTTTCTTTTTTCAGTTGCTGGTGTTTTCTCCCAATCCATTGAAAACGTAGATTTTCGTGCAGAAGGAAAGACCATTGTGGTGACGTATGATTTTTTTCACTCTAAAGCTGATACAGCCATTAACGTAGAATTGGTTTTTAAGGACCAGCAAGGTGGAGTGATTGCACCAAAAACAATTAGTGGTGATATCAAATATGTTAAACCAGGCGAAAGCAAGCGCATAGTTTGGGATGTTTTAAACGATGGTATCAGCCTTTCAGGGAAATATAAAGCGGAGGTTTCTATACAAAAGTATTTACCTATGAATTTCAAATCTGTTAAAATTGGTAATCAAGTATGGATGTCTGAAAATCTAAATGTAGAGCGTTTTAGAAATGGAGATTTAATCCCAGAAGCGAAAACTGCTGAGGAATGGATAGCAGCTGCCAATGCTAAAAGGCCTGCTTGGTGTTATTACGATAATAACCCGAAAAATGGAAACAAGTATGGTAAACTATACAATTGGTATGCAGTAAACGATAGGCGTGGTTTAGCTCCAGCAGGATGGCATGTTCCAACAGATTACGAATGGACAATACTTTCTACTTTTTTAGGTGGTGAGAATCTCGCAGGTAATAAAATGAAAAGTACTAGTGGTTGGAATGATAATGGAAACGGCAATAATAGCAATGGTTTCTCAGCTCTTCCGGGAGGTTTTCGCAGCAGCAATGGAGATTTCCACAATGTTGGGAATTGGGGTAGTTGGTGGAGTGCTTCGGAGAGCAATGGATCGTATGCTTGGAATCGGCTATTGAACTACGTCCATTCCTCTCTAGTCCGTTCGTCTGACTACGAGGATGACGGTTTTTCTGTTCGTTGTGTAAAAGATTAGACGAAGCGCCCGGTTAAGTGAACTGGTATTTTTTTGCAACACCTTTGAACTAGTCCCATTTTTTCATCAATTTCTTGCGCATTATGTATAAGTTGATTTCAATCATTTTTGTTTTTTCAGTTGGCTGTGTTTTATCCCAATCCATTGAGAACGTCGATTTTCGTGCAGAAGGCAAGACCATTGTGGTGACGTATGATTTTTTTCACTCTAAAGCTGATACAGCCATTAACGTTGAATTGGTTTTCAAAGACCAACAAGGCGCTGTTGTTACCCCAAAAATAATTAGTGGTGATATAAAATATGTTAAACCAGGCGAAAGCAAGCGCATTGTATGGGATATTTTGAGCGATGGCATTAGCCTTTCAGGGAAGTACAAAGCCTTTGTAATCATACAAAAGAGCACCCCTGTATATCTCAATTCTGTTAAAATTGGCAATCAAGTTTGGACCAATGAAAACTTATAATACTCCCCTAATTTCAAACCATGGTGTTAGTTAAATAATTAATTTTAATTTACATCTATGAAACAGAAAACACCACGCAGAAAATTCTCTGCAGAATT
>Ga0247839_1001295_pt1 | contig 42206 bp, 40 predicted proteins | sample LaCruzMarch2015__6_FD_192405 | JGI IMG/M metagenome (GOLD analysis project Ga0247839, IMG submission 192405) | Freshwater microbial communities from meromictic Lake La Cruz, Castile-La Mancha, Spain - LaCruzMarch2015_16m | ecosystem: Environmental > Aquatic > Freshwater > Lake | place: Spain... | reverse complement strand
GCGCCTGCTCAGCGATTCCAGCCTGCGTGAACAGCTCCGCGCCCATGCCAGCGGACACCTGCGGGCCTTCCAGCAGGAGGTGGTGTGCAACCGCTACCTCTCCATTCTTGAGCAGGTCAGCGCTTGAGCAATTCTGCAGCACCTCGTCGCCGTCGCATCCTGGTGGTAGGCAACTACCCCGCCGATCGGCTGCAGAGCATGGATCGCTATGCCGATCTGGTCGTGCGTCTCTATCGACCCCAGGGACAGGTGCGGGTGATCCGGCCGCCAGTGATCTTCCCCCGGCTGCCAGGACTCCCGCCCCTAGCCCGCAAGTATTTGGCTTACATCGACAAGCTGCTGCTTTTCCCCCTCTGGCTCATGCTGCGGGCCAGGGCCTTTGACCTTGTGCACATCGCCGATCACGGCAACGCCTTCTACAGCTTCTGCTGTCCGCGGCAGCGTTGCCTCGTCACCTGCCACGATCTGCTGGCTGTGCGCGCTGCGAGGGGAGATCGAGATGCAGCCTGCAGCGCATCCGCCTTGGGGCCCTGGCTCCAGGCTCTGATCATGGCCGGCCTTCGCCACAGCGGGCGCCTATTGTTTGTCTCGCAGGCCACCTGCAGCGACTACCAACGGCTCGGAGGCGGACCGTCTGGTCAGCACCAGGCCGTGATTCCCAATCCACTCAATGCATCGTTCAGCCCCGATGGTTCACGGCTGGCGGTTACGCCAGCGGAACGTGATCAAATCCCGGAATCGCCGTTCCTATTGATGGTTGGCTCGGCGCTGCCTCGCAAAAACCGTGATCTGGCGCTGCGCCTGCTGGAACAGCTGGGAGCGGCCTCTCCCTACAGGCTTGTATTCGCAGGCGCTCCACTGACCGCTGCCGAGGACCGCTTTCGGCTATCCCATCCGCTGGGCGATCGGCTGATCTCGATCGTGCGCCCCAGCCACCCCCTGCTCAACCTTCTCTACTGTCGTGCCCATGCCTTGCTGTTCCCTTCCCTCGCTGAGGGGTTCGGCTGGCCGTTGATCGAGGCCCAAGCCAGTGATTGCCCAGTGATTGCCAGCACCACGACCGCCATCCCAGAGGTTGCCGGATCAGGAGCTCTTTATGCGCCAGCTCACGATTCGGCCGCTTTCGCGGTGCACGTAGAGGCTCTTAACGATCCTGGCGTTCGCAGCCAGCTGATCCAAGACGGCAGGGCAAACCTGCCTCGCTTCTCCCTCGATCGGATCTCAACTGCCTATATCCAGTTCGCGTTTCCCACATGAGACCCGCCCAGGTGTTCTCCATCCTGCGGAAGGCGGTCATCGTGCCCTTGCCATGGCCGCTGAAACGTCCCTTGCTGCAGCGCTGCTTCGGCTATCAGCTGGCCCCCTCCGCCCGCATCGGCCTTGCCTGGATCTACCCCCGCCGGCTGCAAATGGCTGCCGGCGCTCGCATTGCCGCAGGCACCGTGGCGGTGAATCTCGATGCTCTCGAGATGGGGCCCCATGCCTCGATCGGCCGTTCCAACTGGATCACCGGTTTTCCCACAGGCACAAACTCCCCTCACTTCGCCCATCAGCCCGAGCGCCGCGCAGAGCTCCTGCTTGGTGAACATGCCGCCATCACCAAACACCACCACATCGACTGCACCAACAGCATCACCATCGGGCCCTTCAGCACCATCGCCGGCTACTACTCCCAGCTGCTCAGCCATGCCATTGATTTGCAGCACAACCGCCAGCACAGCGAGCCCATCCACATCGGCACCTACTGCTTCGTGGGCAGCAATTGCGTGATCCTCGGCGGCAGTGTTTTGCCCAACCACTGCGTGCTGGGCGCCCTCTCGCTACTGAATAAAGCCCACACCCAAACCTGGGGGCTGTATGCCGGTCAACCCGCCCAGTGGCGCAAGCCGATTGCCTCTGATGCCGCCTACTTCAGCCGTGAGCGAGGCTTCGTTTTGTGAGGGATTTACCAATGTTGCTGCTAGGTCACCCCTCAGGCAACACATTTTGCAGGGCTGCTGCCAGAGCATTCGATCAGGTTGGCTGGCTGACAGAATTCCACAGCTGCATCTGCTGGGATCCCACCACGCCACTGGCCCGCCTGCTCTCACCCGCCCAAGCCGCGCAGCTGGCCCGGCGGGCCTTCGCCGAGGTTCCCCTGCAGCGCCAACACAGCCATCCCTGGCGGGAACTGGCTCGGCTCAGCACACCCCATCTGCCCGTGCTCAAGCGCCATGAGCACGGCCCTTTGAGTGTGGATGGGGTGTACCGCAGCTTCGACCGCCAGCTGGCGCGTCGCCTGCCCCAGCTCGACACCCTGCGCGGTGTCTACCTCTACGAGGATGCAGCCCTGCATACCTTTCAGCAAGCCGAGCGCTTGGGAATCCACCGCTTCTACGACCTGCCGATCGGCCACTGGCGGGCTGGCCGTGAGATCTTCGCGGCGGAGCGCGAGCTTCAGCCCGAGTGGGCTGTCACGCTCACCGGGCTGCTGGATGGACCCGCCAAGCTGGAACGCAAAGATCAGGAGCTGGCGCTCGCAGATCGGGTGATCGTGCCCAGTGCCTATGTGCGTGCCACCCTGATCGCAGCAGGCTTCGGTGCTGAAAAGATCGATGTGGTGCCGTTTGGCTCGCCTGCCCCACACCCGCTCCCTGCTCCCGAGCAGCCCCGGCCTCAAGGCCCCCTTAAGGTGCTTTACGTAGGCTCCCTTGGCCAGCGCAAGGGGCTCTCCTATGCCCTCGACGCGATAGCTGCATTGGGATCCCAGGTGAGCCTCACCCTCATCGGTAGACCCACTTCCCGGGAGTGCAAGCCCCTGCTGAATGCAATCCAGAACCACCGCTGGATTGCCTCCCTGCCCCATCCGCAGATTCTCGAGCAGATGCGTCAGCATGATGTTCTTCTGTTTCCCACCCTGTTTGATGGCTTCGGGCTGGTGATCACCGAAGCTCTCTCGCAGGGCCTCCCCGTGATCACCACCCTGCATTCCGGTGCACCGGAGTGCATCCGCGACGGCGTGGAAGGTTTCATCGTGCCGATCCGCAGCAGTCAGGCGATTGCCGCCCGGCTGCAGCAGCTGGTCGATAATCCTGAGCAGCGGGTCGTCATGCGCCAGGCCTGCCTGAAGCGAGCCGCCGAGCTCAGCTGGGCCGGCTATGAGAAAAGCCTGCGCGTGGCGGTGGGCCAGATTTTCCAGCACGAAGCGGATCCTGCATGACCCCCTTACAGGTAAAGCGGCTCCGGCAGCTGCTCTGGCTCTATTTTTGGCTCCTGATCTTCGAGGGGGCGCTGCGCAAGTGGCTGCTCCCCGGCCTCTCCAATGTGTTGCTGCTGGTGCGCGACCCGGTGGCCCTGCTGGGGTTGATGTGGGGCTGGCCGCTGTTGCAGCAGCGGCCCTGGCGAGCCTGGCTGCAGCCCTTGCTCTGGATCACCCCCCTGGCCTTTGTGCTGGCAATCAGCATCGGCCATGGCGACCTTTTCACGGCAATCTACGGCTGCCGCATCCTTGTTCTGCAGTTGCCGCTGATCTTTGTATTCGCCTCGGTGTTCAACCGCGACGACGTGATCCGCTTCGCCTGGGTGCTGCTCTGGCTCAGCATCCCGATGGCGCTGCTGATCGCCACCCAGGCAACCCTGCCGGAAACCCACTTCCTCAACGTCGGCCCTGGCGGCGTCGACACGGCGGTGTTCGACGGCTTCGGCGATCGCTTTCGCCCCCCCGGCACGTTCACCTTCATCACTGGCGTGGCGTCCTTCTTCACCCTGGCAGCTGCGTCACTGCTCGTCATCCTCTACGGCGCCCAGATCGGGCAGCGCGGCCGCCTGTTCTGCATGGCCGCCGGCATCGCCCTAGTTGTCGCCGTGCCCGTGTCAATCAGCCGCTCCCTTCTGGCCGGCTACCTCACCGTGCTGGCGGCCACCGTGGTGGCTCTGAGCCTATCGCGCACTCCGATCGCCCGTCTTGTCACGGGGCTGGTGGCACTGGCAGTGGCGTTCGGGGTGGCCACAACCGTGCCGGCTTTTCAGAACAGCACCGAGGCCTTTTCGGGCCGCTGGGAGGCTGCCGGCAAGCTCGATCGCCAGGAGGTGGGCGATGTCGGCATCGCTGTCAACCAAATACAAAACCGTGTGCTGCCAAGTCTCACAGGCCCACTTAACAACCTCGGTGCCATCCCCCTGACGGGCTACGGCATCGGCATCGGCACCAATGTGGGAGCTCAGCGTCTGTCCGGACGTCTTGGCTTCATTGTGGGTGAGGGAGCCTGGCAGAGGGCCCTGGGTGAGCTTGGTGTGCCGCTCGGCCTGGCCTTCCTGCTCTGGCGAGTGTCCTTGGCCATCTGGATCCTGCGGCTGGCGCTGCGCGCCGCCACCGATGGCAACCGGCTGCCCTTGATCCTCACGGGAGCCACCTTCCTCGATGTGCTGTTAGGCCAGCTCTCCCAGCCCACCGGCCTTGGCTTCATCGTGCTTGGTGCCGGTCTAACCCTAGCGGCCTGCAATCGGGGCCCGGCCATGGCTGAAGCCCTCCCAGCCGCTTGAAACTGCTCCGCCTGATCCGCTGTCTCAACCCAACCGGCGGCGGGCCGATCGAGGGGATTCGCCAGATCACACCCCACCTGGCAGCCCTGGGTGTGCGCACCAGCGTGGCCAGCCTCGACCCCCCCGATGCCCCCTGGCTGCAGCATCAACCCTTTGAGGCCATCGGCCTGGGGCCCGTGTCTGGCGGCTATGGCTACCACCGCGGCTTGCCCAGCCGCATCCAGGCCCTGGCCCGGCAGCACGATGCGGTGATCATCCACGGCATCTGGCAGTACCACGCCTTCGCCACCTGGCGTGCCCTGCGCGGTAGCAACATCCCCTATTTCGTATTCACCCACGGGATGCTCGATCCCTGGTTCAAACGCACCTATCCGCTTAAGCACTTCAAGAAGTGGGCTTACTGGCCCTGGGCTGATTACCGGGTGCTGCGCGATGCAACCGGCGTACTGTTCACCACCGAGCAGGAGCGGCAGCTAGCCCGCCAGAGTTTCTGGCTGTACCGGGCCAATGAGCGCGTTGTGGGCTACGGCACCTCAGCGCCACCCGGTGATGCCGAACTCCAGCGAGAGGTGTTTCTGCAGCGCTTTCCCCACCTGCGCGGCAAGCGCCTCCTGCTGTTTCTCAGCCGCATCCATCCCAAGAAGGGGGTGGATCTGCTGATCGAGGCCTTCGCGGCTGTGGCTTCGAGCGATCCGCGCCTGCAGCTGGTGATCGCCGGCCCCGATCAGGTGGGCTGGCAAGCAGCGCTGCAGCGGCGGGCCGCCGAGCTGGGCATCGCCGAGCGCATCACCTGGGCGGGGATGATCAGCGGGGAACTCAAGTGGGGCGCTTTCCGCTGCGCCGAGCTGTTCTGCCTTCCCTCCCACCAGGAGAACTTCGGGATCGTGGTGGCCGAGGCCCTGGCCTGCGGCCTGCCCGTGGCGATCGCCGAACCCGTGAACATTTCTGCGGAGGTGGCAACAGCTAGGGCTGGCTTAGTGCATGTCGACAACACCGCCGGCACGACAGCAGCTCTGCGTCAATGGCTGGCGCTACCAACTGCTGAGCATGAGCAGATGGGGAGGCGGGGCGCTCAGCTCTTCGCCGACTCCTTCGATTTTGCATCCGTTGCCTGCGCGCTGATGCCGGTGCTCGAGTCAGCCATAGGTAATAAGCCAATGGACATGGATGAATGATTTTAGCCAATCCAAATTCGCTAGATGGCCCCAGTTTTAGCCGCCGCAATCGCCTGGCCCGTCTGGGTTGGCAGCTGGTGTGGCTGTTGCTGTTCCGCCCCACCCCGCCGCCCTTGCACGCCTGGCGCTGCTGGTTGCTGCGTTGCTTCGGTGCCCGCATCGCTGCCGGTTGTCACGTTTACAGCGATGCCCGCATCTGGGCTCCCTGGAATCTGGTGATGGCCCGCAAAGCCTGCCTGGGGCCGCGTGTGATTTGCTATTCGATGGCGCCAGTCGTGCTCGGTGAACGAGTGGTGGTGTCCCAAGGCGCCCACCTCTGCACCGGATCGCACGACTACACCTCGGCCGCGTTTCCGCTGTACGCCAGGCCGATCACGATTGGCGCCGATGCCTGGATCTGCACCGAAGCCTTTGTCGGACCGGGCGTGGAGATCGGTGAAGGGGCTGTGATCGGTGCCCGCGCCGTGGCCATGCGCTCCCAACCCGTCTGGATGGTGTGCGCGGGCAATCCAGCCCGGCCTATCAAACCACGAATCCATCCCCACAATATGCAACCTCTTTCTTCACATAGCTGAGGCTGCAGTTGAACCGACTGATTGATCACCCTGCTCACAGAACTACATCAATCCTCAGCTAATCAAGCTTCTTCAAACCGAACAGTCTGGAAGCATTCTCGACCCAGGTGCCGACAATAGTGCTTTATGCCGCTTACTCCTTGAGCGTGGGTACGATGTAGTGGGGAAAGAAGCCGATCTCAATGGCTTGCTAATTGAGAAGCAATAGTCAACGTCTATCCCCTTCTAACAGCTCGGCGTCGACAGTGACCCCACACTGATCACCACACGTTACCTTGACATGGCGGCCACATCAAGCTCTGGAATCGGACAACACTTACAAAGCTGTTGGTTAATGAAGAGTTTTCGCGAGAGCATTTTCTTGGCGCCCGTCGCCTCCCCTGGTGATCGGGAAGTATTATCTTGGCGTTCCGAAAGCATTCAGAACCCAAACAAACCAATCAAAAAAGGAGGACCTCTATAATCATGCTATCAATATTAATTCTCACCAAGGACGAAGAAACTGATTTACCGGGATGCCTAGCCTCGCTCTCTTGGTGCGACGACATTCATGTTATTGATTCAGGAAGTAGTGATAGAACTGTTGAGATTGCCATCCAGTCGGGTGCACAAGTTCAAGTCAATCCATTTAGGAGTTTCGCTCAGCAGCGCAACTGGGCCCTTGATCATTGCCTCACAAGGCACGAATGGATTCTATTCCTCGATGCGGACGAACGCTCAACACCTGCATTTACCGAAGCCGTAATCAAGGCCATTGCCTCTGCGCCGCCATCAATCTCTGGTTTTTACTGTTGCTGGAAGACAATCCTCGATGGCCGATGGCTCAAGCGGTCGGACAATTTTCCAAAATGGCAGTTCCGATTGTTGCGTCGCGGCTGCGCCAGATTTGCGGATTCGGGGCACGGGCAGAAGGAGGGGATCGTCAAGGGCTCTATTGATTACATCTCAGAGCCTTACCTGCACTATGCTTTTTCAAGAGGCTGGGGGCATTGGGTTAAAAAGCATAAAACCTATGCCAAAAAAGATGCGATAGCATTATTGGGCCAGTCGTTGTCACTGCGGGCACTCTTATCTCGCCACGGATCCCATAGAAATACCGCGATTAAGCGACTGGTGAGGGGATCCCCCGGCTGGCCCCTACTTCGATTTGCGTATTCTTATATCCTAAAGGGAGGCTTTCTTGAAGGAAGGCAGGGGCTTGAGTATTGCCAACGAATGATGTGGTATGAGCGCCAAATTCAACAAGAATTATCGTCCTTGAATGATACGCACTGACTTTTTCCTGGCTTGAATGCTGGACAAAGCTCCCGCACTATTCACCGGTCGCTATGCGACATGGCCAAGCACAACCAATACGCCGCCTGGGAAGCGCAGCAGCTGTTCAGCCCTCGCCAGCATCCCTGGGGCTGCCTAGCCTTCTTCCTCGGTAGCTTCCTGCTGATGGGCGCCTGATGCAATGGCAGTCCTGCCCAACGAATCCACTGTCCTGGTTTGCCTGGCGTGAGGTCCTGCTCACGGTGCTGCTCACGCCGGCCCTGTTGCTTCCGCTTGCTGGCTGTGTCGCCCTGCTCTTGGCCTGGTGGTTACAACTTCCTCGCCAGGCTGCTTTCAGCTTGACCTTACTCACACCATTAACTCTCAGCATCTTTTACAGCTCCGCTGCAACCGCCCTGCTCAGCGGATGGCTGCTGGCCCAGCTGCCCCCTGCCCCTCCTCCCCCCACAGCTCTGCCCGTGGCCGTGCTTGTGGGCCGCGGGCCGGAGGTGGCAGCCGCCTCCACGAAGGTTGCAGCTGAACGCCTGCGCCAAGGTGAGGCTGCGGCCATATATGTATCTGGAGATGCGCGCTCAACCGCCGAGCAGTTGCTCACCCTCGGAGCTGATCCAGACCTGGTGGCCGGCGACTCCTGCGCCCGCACCACCTGGGAGAACGCCATCATCACCGCCGCCTGGCTGGGTCAGCACCACCCCGGTGCTCCCGTGCTGCTGATCACCGACCCGTGGCAGCTGGCCCGCGCCACCCATGCCTTCAACCACCAGGGCCTGGCCGTGCAGCCCCTGATGGCAGAACCGGCCATCAGCGCCAGCGCGCGCAACCGGCTCGCCCTACGCGAAACAGCAGCCACCCTTCTCTATCGGGCACAGGGGCGGATGTGATAACCAAAGCCAGCCAGATGGCTGCGCAGGTGGTTGGTCAGCCGTTTCAGCGGGGCCTTCATCACCGTTGCTGCTCACCAATGAGCGCTTCGAGATCATGCTCCAGCTGCCCCAGCACGGCCTCGCGGCCATAGCGCTGCTCCGCCAGCTGCCGGGCAGTCTGCCCACGCTGCTGCCGTAGATCCCCGTCCGCCAGCAGCTGCCGCAGCGCTGCCGCAAAACCAGCCCCATCCTCCGGCTCCACCCGCAGCCCGGCCTGCTCCGCCAGCTCCCCCAGCTCACTCCCCGCCGGTGAGCTGGCCACAAGCGGCCGGCCACTGGCCAAAATCCCCAGCAGCTTCGAGGGCAGCACCAGATCCGCCGCCCCCGCCTTCTGGGGCAGCAGGTGCACATCGGCCAGGTTGAGCCAGTCGTTCAGACGCTCCACGGGCTGTAAGGGGAGCAGCCGCACATGGGCCATCTCCGCCGTGGCCACCGCCAGCTCCGCCTTGCTCGGCCCTTCACCGGCCAGCAGCCACACCAGATCAGGCATGTCCTCCAGTTGCCTGATCGCCTCGAGTAGGAGCTCCAGTCCCTGTTTTTTGTTCATCGAGCCCGAATAAAGCAGCACCAACTGATCGGCGCGAATGCCCAGCTCTCGGCGGTAGGGATTGCCAGCTCGCTGCTCCTCGGCCTGGGGCGTGATCGCATCCAGATCCACCCAGTTGGGCAGCAACTCTGTGTTCTGCGAGGGCACCCCCTTGGCGATGAGGTGCTGCCGCATCGCCGCACTGATCGTGCTGACCCGCTCAAACCCTCGCAGCGTGCCGCCCTCCCAGCGCTCCGCAAAACTGCGCAGCAGGCGACCCTTCAGCAGGCCCAATTCAAACGCGGCATCCAGCTCGAAATCCTGGATGTGCAGCCAGCTGTGGCTGCGCTTACCTCCCAGGGCAGACAGCAGCAGCGCACCCGGTGCGCAGAAGAAAGCCGGAGCCACAGTAATTACCACATCCGGCCGCCAGCGCCATTGGCCCAGCAGCACCGGCAGGCTACTGAGCGCAAAGCTGGCTAGGTGCAGCAGGCGCGTAAGCCCGCTGGGCTGGCGCGGCACCCATAGTGGACAGCGCCACAGCTCCACACCCGCCAGCCGCTCGCGCCGGTAGTAATTGTCGCTGGCTTGCCACTGCGGGAAGTAAGGCGGCGCCGTGATCACCCTCACCCGGTGGCCGCGGGCTGCCAACCACTGCGCCAAATCGCCGCTGTACTTGCCGATTCCCACCGGCTCTGGGGCGTAATTCAGCCCATAGAGCAACACCTTCATAGAAAAAGAGGAGGGGTGTGGTCAAGGCTGCATTCTCTCGCCCGTCAGGGCTTTTCAACGGTTTCAACAAACTAGGTTTCAACAAACTAGTTTTTATCCAGCTCGTTTTCGCCCAGCATTTCCGCCCAGCCGATTTCGCCCCGTCGTTCTCTCCCTTGATGCTTGGCTCCTCCCTAGCCGGAAGGCTGCGCCTGCATGGCGTTGATATCGCGCGTTTTCAGCGGATCGTTGATCCGCTCCTGGTGGCTGCCTTGTTTTTGCTCCTGCTGGGCGAGACGGCCTGGAACCAACCGGACCTGCAGCTGCAGCCGTGGATTTGGGTGTTGGCCTGCACTGCCATCCTGCTCCCCCGTGGTGGCGTGTATGGCAGCTTCCGCAACACCAGTCTTATTTTGCTTGCCCGGCGGGTAACCAGCAGCTGGCTGCTGGTGTGCACCGCTGTGCTGGGACTGAGCTTTGCCACCAAAACCACTGCCAGCTTCTCGCGGTCAGAAGCCAGCATCTGGGCACTGCTGTCATTGTTGCTGCTGCTTCTAAGCCATGTGGGGCTGCGCCAGCTCCTGCGCCTCCACCGCAGCCGTGGAGGCAACAGCCGCAGCGTTCTCTATTGGGGCACACCGGAAGCGGCCACTGCCTTTGGCGCCGAACTGCGCGCCAATGCCTGGATGGGCCTGCAGATGGTGGCATGGTTTGGCCCCCAGGCTCCCCAGTCAGGCACCCATACAACCGACCTGCTCCGCTGGGGGGGGGGCCTCAGCGACATGCGCCGCTGGCTCGACCGTAACCCCGTGGATCGCATCGTGTTCAGTCACGTGACCCGCAATGGTGTGGAAATGGCAGATGTTCTGAAGATGTTCGGCGACACCTGCGTGCCGGTGATTTATGCCCCCCACTGGGCACACCCCTCGATGCGCTTCAAGGTCGACTATGTGGGCGAACAGTGCTGTATCAACCTCTGGGGCGGTGAGCGGCTGATCACCGACCGCCAGCTCAAGAGGTCCTTAGATCTGCTGCTAAGCGGTGCTGGGCTGCTGCTAATCAGCCCCCTGCTAATGGCGATCGCCATCGCCGTGCGGCTCTCAGGCCCTGGCCCCATACTATTTCTGCAGGATCGCTACGGGCTAGATGGCCGTAGTTTCCGAATCTACAAATTCCGCACCATGCGGGTCATGGAGGCCGGCGACACGCCCAGGCTCAAGCAGGCTAGTCGCGACGACCCGCGCGTCACAGGGGTGGGCCGCGTGCTGCGCAGATGGAGCCTCGATGAACTACCCCAGCTGTTCAATGTGCTGAAGGGAGAAATGAGTTTAGTGGGTCCGAGGCCCCATGCCGTTGAACACAATGAATTGTACCGCCGGCAGATTCCCGGCTACATGCAGCGCCACAGTTTCAAACCCGGTATCACCGGCCTGGCTCAGATCGAAGGCTGGCGGGGCGAAACCAACAGCCTGCAATCGATGGTGAACCGGATCGAAGCCGATCTGCGCTACGCCCGCGATTGGAGTCTCAAGCTCGACATCAAGATCCTGCTCAAGACCATGCTGCGATTGCGTTCACCGAATGCCTACTGAGCCAGGTGGCTCGCTCAATGTTGGCTCGATCAACTTTGGCTCCACCTTTGCCCATACTCGCCTAATCGCTTGATCTCCTTCAGCCTTATCTACATCAGCAACGGAAATGTTGGTAAACAGGCAGCTCCAATCTCTCAGCGGCTGCAATCCAACGGTGGTTCGGAGACGCTCAAGCCACGACGATGATGGGTTGCCGATAGCTCGGGACACCTCTTCCTCGCTGGAACTGGCCTTGCCAGAGGCGATACAGCTACTGGCAAGCTGTCGCTGCTTGCTATCACGGAATCGGAAAAATTGATCGCCCTGGATGGTGATAGTACTGCCATTCTGCGGAGACTCACCGAAGACTGCCATACCGATGCTCTCAGCACCGAGTTGGTCATTACTACGCGTGCGGATTGGAATCAGGCTGAGTTGAGCGTTGTCTGAACTCGCCGATTCAGACTGGACCAGGACAACCCCCGCGCCGTTCGACATCTGGGGCCGCCCCTCGGCAGCCACACTTGATTGTACTTTCCAGCCTTGCTGTCGCAATTGCTGCAGTAGAGCCTGGTCAAGTAAGGGAGGCTGGGGCGCATCGGTTGGCACCACCCCAATGAGTACGATGCCCAGGCTGGTAAACGCAAGTGCCAGCCCGAAGGCCCATCGCTGCACGAGAGATTCAGCCACGGTCATCAGCAAGTTGCCGGTTAACCAGAGACATGTAGATCTGGCCCAGAATTACAGTGGCTATACCGGAAAACACCAGCCCCCCCCATTCCTCATGCATGAAATCGAACAGCTGTTGCCTTTGTGGTAGCGAGCTTCCCACAATCACAGCTAGAAGAATGATGCGGCAGGCATTCACCAGATAACCTATCAGAGGTGCGATCATCAAAAATATAACTTTGGATTTCGCACTTCTGATCGGATATGCCATCACAAATACTATAGCAACCACTGCAAGCTGGGCAATCAAACCAGCACCGCTGCAGGCAGGCTGAATCGACACGCCAGATCCACCAGTGCTAAAAATACGCCCAACCGATGTGGACTCAACACCAAATAGCAGCAGAATAATTAGACCTATCTTGCCAGTAGTCACGCTCAACCAGTACTCGGGCAACAGCTTGAAAGCCAAAAAGTGGAGCGGAAACAGGCACAGAACAATTAACGGTTCCCTGAAGGTCAACAGCTGGCGCACCGGCCTGGCCATCAGCCCCAGCCCCAACCCCTGAATTAGCGGCAGCACGTACGCCATGGAATCAAGATCTAATACAATGACACTTCTCCAGGTGGCATAAGCCAAGAGAGTCAGCCCAGCCACGAGCGATGCCATGCTCGGACGCACCCGGAAATCTTCAAGCTGATCCTCCATGCAGACTGCTGCCCCCCCCCACACGACCACCGCAAGGAGGGTGACACCTTGATCGTGTTGTGTAGCCTGGACAAGCCAGATGGAAAGTAGGGCCTGCAGAGTGGCTAGAAGCTGCCACTGCAATCCCGCATCGGATGCCAACCGCCGCAGAAAGTCGATAGCAATATTCGTTAACTGAATTCGGGAATTTATGTTTGAATTTGGCAACGAAATGCCTCATCAACACCTGTGATGGTATACCATCAGCAGGCTCGCAAGTTGCGCCCGACGCAGCCTCCGTTGCGCCACCGCTCTACCACTGTGCCATCCATGACACAACTAACCCTAACCAGAAGCTTCTTGAAGCACTCCCAGCCCCTGCTGACCAAGTGCCTGCAAGCCGCTCTCATCGCCGCCCCGGCGCTCCTAGCCGCGGCACCTTCAGAAGCTGCTACCGTTAAAACGGTGGTGAAGGGCTTCAAGGGTGCCTTTGCCCCGATTCAATGGAATCGGACTCCTTCTTCTTTGAATGCCGGGAACTCTTCACTTTTTACTGACTCAAACACCAAAATCACTTTGGTGAAGAACGTCGCAAACAACCCACGTGTTACGGCAAACGTTGACATTACAGATTCCCTCTTCTCATCTTTAGCGCCTTATGCAGGCGTTGGCAGAATCCTTGGTTGGACTGCAACAGGCAATTATACCTGGGGCATCACCGGAGCTGCACCCAACACTAGGTACACATTTGGTGTCGATAGTAACAACGACAGCGACAGTCCGCTGAACACCGTTGCGCCAACCAGCGGCACATTCTCCGTCGGTGATTCCTATTTAATCAACCCCTTCGACGGCGCTAATTCCCCTGATATCGCCGACTTCTCGATTGTAAGGGAGGCTGGTTCTAGCACTACTGGTTTTGGAACCGCTGTAATTTCGGACTTCCAGTTCGTCGCCGAATACGATGTTCCGGGTCCTCTGCCCGTTGTCGGTGCTGCAGCAGCATTCGCTTGGAGCCGCAGGCTGCGCAAGCGTCTGAATTCGGCTAAAACCCTCGCCTGATTCCGTTCAGTTCAACTGAATCCTTTCAAAGGAGGACTTCTGTCCTCCTTTTTTTATGAATTCAAAGAAACCGCGCCCCCAACGACATGCCCCCAGTAAGCGCAGTGAACCACTCACTGTGCGCTTTGCCGCCTTCTGGAACAGTCTCAACAGGCAGTTCAGAGAAAATCAGCGTCAGCAGAAACTACGCAGCCAGCGGCGGCAGCGACTGCAAAGCAAACCTGCTGAAAACCAGCGATGGGTGGGCCTGCGCAGGGCCCTTAATTTCACCTGGCTCCAGCGCCGTCTAAAGCGTAGCGAGCAGATCCGGAATAAAAAGAGGAGCCGCACAGATCGCGGCAGTTGGTCTTGGCCGCGTATCGCTGAGACCCTCACTACCCGCGATGCTGCCGCCCGGGTGATGCGCAATGGTGCCGCGGCATTCCTGCTGCTCACGGTGGGCACCCTGGTGATCAGTGCCGTGCCTCTGAAGATCACAACTCCCAACTGGTATCTGGAGGTGCTCGCTTTGATCGGGGAATCCATTCCGGTCCTGGTGATTGCCTGTGTTTTTGCACTGCTATCGCTCACCCTCGATAGCGATGATCGTGCCAATATTGCCTATCGCAATAAGCTGCTTAGCTTTTCGCGGCTTGGATACATCCTGGCGCTGCTGCTACTACCCCTGCAGCTCAGCTGCGTTGCCTGGCTTTACGGCGACACTTTCAACTCCAACCGCGCCCAGCGCAATTCCATCCTTTCCACCTCCGAAGCTCTCATCGCCGGGGCCGAGCAAACTACCAGCAAAGAGCAACTTGTCGTATTTCTTCGCTCGCGCAACATCTACATCAGCCTCGAAACGATTGCGGCAGCTCCGCTGGGGCAGGTACAAAGAGAATTCATCAGCAATGTGATGGTGGGGCAGCGGCAGCAGGAAAAAGCCCTTGCACAGAACTACCAAAGCACCATTTTCCGCTACGCCGCCAGTAGTTTGAGGGTTTTCGTTGCCCTGACGATCCTGGCCGCATTCCTTCGAGTATTCCAGGCTATGGTTCGACGCTCTTCCCAGCAATCGCTCACAGCCAATCAGCCGTTCGATGAGGCGCTTGATCAACAGCCAAACCCTCAACCAGAGCAATCAGAACTAAGTTTCAACAGCGACAGCAACTGACTAACATCGGATTTGTTCCTATGCATCCACAGCATCTGATCGCCTATCTATCCATTGCTCTGCTGGCACCCGCTGATGCATTGTCTGGTCAACTGAATTGGTCAACACGGAGCAGCCCCCAACAATCTGCTGCCAATTGGACTCCAAACCAAGCTTGGAATTCGGCTTTGCTGTGGAGTCTCTCAACCCCTACAAACGGGGCCGCAGCATCTTCGTCGTGGCAGATCGTGACCCCCCTCGACCAGGTAGCTCTAGACGGTTCAGCTACGCAACCATCTGGATCAGCCTCTGCTGCAGATCCCTCGACGCCTGATGCAGCGTCTCCTGAACCAGAAAAATCAATCCAGCAGAACCCCTGGATCCTTGGCATTGGTGGTGGAGCCCGAATCGGCATTGGCGAACCCACCTACCCAATGATCTACGGCCGGCTGGGACGCATAATAGACAAAAATGTTGCAATTTCTTTGCGTCCGCGCTACATTTTTGGCAACTCTGATGACCAGGGACTATCGAATAATGAGGGAGCCTTTCAAATGCCCCTCACACTCGATCTCAAACCAACCTCCTGGCTTAGCCCCTATCTTGGCTTTGGCATTGCTACCAACACAGACAGCACAGGCAAGACAAATGCAATGATGAGCTTAGGAGCCGACATCTCACTGAGCCGCAACATTGCCATTGACCTCGGTTTAAACTATATTTTTCAGTCTTCTAATCTAGATACCAATAATCGAGATCTAGAGCTCGACGCACTGATTTACTGGCGTTTTTAACAGGTTGAGCATCTGAAGCAGGCCTTATTGCTACAGCTGCACCTGCAATAAGCTAAATCCAGCTGGCTGAAATCGTCTAATTCAATGAGCTCACCCAATACGACTGCTTAACAGCCAGCACCGCATGGAAGTTCATATCCGAATGCAGATTTCGCCCATTGCTTGCATTTGCTTTCTTTATAGATTTAAAATTAACCTTTGAATTCTGAAGATGAGTCCATGCCAGCGATTGCTCCCAAATGTCGCTGTGTTGGGCGCAATCAGCCTTCACCTACTTCCCGTATCAGCCCAATTTCAGCCTCCCGAATCGCAGCGCCCACCTTCTCCTGGGGTGACCAAAGTTGGCGAATCGGCTCAGCAAGCTCAACAACCAGCCCTGGCTTCGCCGGATTCAACGCCGACCCAGTCAGTTTCACCAGTGGATCCCATCCCGCCGCTTGTTGCCATCAAGCCCCCCTGGCCATCTCCAAACCTCAACCCCGGTGTACCTTCGGCCTTCATCGCCAATTGGGGTGATTTCTACATCACAGGAGTCGCAGCAACAGCTGGCAACCAGCGCCCTGATGGAGACGGCTCCTTTGTCGGTGGCTTAGGTCTGGGCAGTGCCACCAAAGCCGTGGCCGTTGAGGTGAATGGCGGTTGCGGCAGCTTCAAAGATTTCTGCGGTAACGGCGGCCTTGGCTTCCGAATCGGCCGCGTGCTGATCAAAAAACCAACTGGTTGGCTCGCCTTTGCTGCCGGCTGGCAAAACGCCGTGCAGTGGGGCTACGAGGGCGATCAGGATAATATTTATTCGGCGGGGTTCTCCTACGCCTTTCCACTCCGGCCCATCAAATCGGGATTTGGCCAGACCCTGCAGATCAATGCAGGGATCGGCAATTCCACCTTTGCCCCCTATTCCGCAACCAACTCTGAAGACCAGATTGGTGGCTTCGCTTCGATCGGCGTGGAACTATCGCCAGCCGTTGGCCTTTCAGCCGGCTGGAGCGGCCGCGGCGCCAATGCCCAACTCTCTTACAGCCCCTTTCGCAACATACCCATGACCCTGAGCCTGCTGGGCGCCGATCTGTTCAACCAGAACCCCGCAGGTACTGTGGCCGTTTTCTCGGTGAGCTGGGGCACCAATTACCTCACGCCCAATTTCCCCTGACACGTCACCCTTGATCTCTTCTTAACCCGATCCGTCATGCCCCCCTCCACCAATCACCGCAGCTACTCACTGGGCCTAGCCCTGGCTTTTGCCGCCCTCGTGCTGCCGCTTGGCGCCCGGGCCCAGATTGCTAGCCCCTTCAATGCCGGGGGAAATTCCGGTAACAACAGTTTGGGCTCATCCACCACATCCATCGGAACGCCCGATTTCTCGCGCGGTCCGGTGTCCCAGTCCAAAGACGTGACAGTGGAGCCCGACGGATCGCTCACCACCTCACCAGAGAAGCTTGCGGAGCTAGGAGAAGCGCTTCGCTCAACCTCGAGCCAATCCCAGGCAGAACTCCTGGCACCAGTGGTGGGCTTTAGCCTCCGGAATCAAGAGACGGAATTGGCATCGATCACCCTTGCTCAGGGGCTGCTCCCAGCTAATAGCAATCCCCAACTCCTGACCCAGACGACCAAACTGGCCAATCAGCTTGTGGACTCGGGTGTAGAGCCGCTGAAGGCCAACAAACTGGTGTCGCTGCTGGTTGGCCTTGAGCGGCAGCCCAACCTCAACCAGTTGTCAGATGCGATCACCCTGTTCAATCAGGTGATCCGTGAATCCAGCCCCGAAATACTCAACTCCCTACGCACCAACTCAGCGTTCGTGGCAATCAGTACCGCCCTGCGCTCTGCCCGCTCGATCTTCGGTAGCTGATTAGAAGCGCAGAGGATGGGATTAAACCCACTTCTTACCCTGTTTAAAGATATCTACAAAAGCCCCAGCTCGGTCCGGCCTGGGAAGGCCTCGGGCCGCGCACCGTGTGCGGTTCATATCGCAAGCATACCTAATTCGATTTCGGCCATAGTCCATTTATCGCTTAATCGAGTAACAATAATCTTTTTGTCCCATTTCACTTAAAAAGGCCAGTATCTAATTCACAATTTGACCATCTCTCGCAACCACCCACCAGTGCGATTGAGCATCTCCACAAACTGTAATTACCAATGGCACCTGGCCTATGCTAGGCCTCACCCCGCCTCTATCCCAGCGAGTTCCCTAGGCGCATCGAAGTGGAACTTAGTGATGAAGTCGTGCAAAAAATCAATGCGGTAGCGCAGAAAACAGGCCACTCCTTCTCCGAATTAGCAACTGACATCCTCTCCAAGGCAGTAAGTGCGCTATAATCAGCGCGTGATAATTTTGCAAAACGCATCCACACTTCAATAGAAAATAGTTTTCGGGATGGTCGCTTAATAGGCAATCTCGCTTCCTTGCTGCTGGAAGGTGCGATCAATGACCTTTTATGATCACATATTTTTTTGCCATATAGCTTTATGGCCATATATCTTTATACCCCTTAGAAGAGACTGGGGCCTCCTCAATCCAAAGGGCAATGTCAGGTGATGGAACGCGTGGTTGTACTTCGTTACGCGCCTCCCCATCTGTCCCTTTCGCAAGGAGAGAAGACGGGTAAGAAGACGAATGAAATGCCTTTCTGAAACTTGCCTTTGATTTTGATCAAGGGCCTGATCAAAATGGGTCGCCTGAGATTCGAACTCAGGACCAATCGGTTAAAAGCCGAGTGCTCTACCGCTGAGCTAGCGACCCGCGCCCTTGGGCACTTATGAAACGTATCACCCAGGGGCGACCTCCTCCAAGGGGGCCCAGGCAACCGTGAGAATGGCCTAACAGCTGGCCAGAGCGGATGAGCGTCTTTCCCTGGCCCAAACCCCAGATCCACACCGAGGCCTGGGTGGCCGAAACGGCCGTAGTAATCGGCGATGTGCAGCTAGCGGCAGGTGCAAGTCTCTGGCCCACTGCCGTCGCCCGCGGCGACCTCAGTTCGATCGTGGTGGGTGAGGGCAGCAATGTGCAGGACGGGGCAGTGCTGCATGGCGACCCCGACCAGCCTGTAACCATCGGCGCCGATGTGACCATCGGCCATCGGGCTGTGGTGCATGGCGCCACCCTTAAAGACGGCTGCCTGATCGGCATCGGAGCCATCGTGCTCAATGGCGTCACCGTGGGAGAGGAGGCCCTGGTGGCCGCCGGATCGGTGGTGACTCGCGACGTACCAGCTGGACTCCTGGTCATGGGATCCCCGGCCCAGGTGAAGCGAGAGCTCACGGCTGAGGCCCGGGCCGAGCAGCGCCAGCACGCCCGCCGCTACCGCCAACTCGCCGCTGCCCATGCCCAGTCCCATGCCCAAGCGAACGGATGACGACAGATCCGGGTCTAGACAGGCGAATCCTGAGGTTCAGTCCGTAAGATCCTTAAATCTCGTTTGGCTTCCCATGGACGGTCGGCTGATTTTGGTGGTTGCTCCGATCCTGCTCGCCGCGAGCTGGGCCGTCTTCCATATCGGTCGTGCCGCCGTAGGACAGCTGCAATTGCTGCTCAAGCGCGCCCGCGCCTGAGCATTTGAGCTCTGAGCTTCTCGTTATCGGTGCTGGCCTGGCGGGTACGGAAGCCGCCTGGCAAATCGCCCAAGCTGGGCTGGCGGTGCGGTTGGTGGAAATGCGGCCAGTGCGCCGCAGCCCAGCCCACCACAGCTCTGAATTTGGCGAGCTTGTATGCAGCAACAGCTTCGGCGCCCTAAGTAGCGATCGGGCCGCAGGCCTACTTCAAGAGGAACTGCGGCGCCTGGGTTCGATGGTGATTCGCACCGCTGACGCCCACGCCGTGCCTGCAGGCGGCGCCCTGGCAGTAGATCGCGGCCGCTACAGCGCCGCCCTCACCGCCGCCCTCGAGCAGCACCCGTTGGTGACGGTGGAGCGGCGGGAGCACACCGAGCTGCCCGGCCCCGGTGAGATCGCCGTGCTGGCCACCGGTCCGCTCACTAGCGAGCCCCTGGCGGAGCAGCTGCGGGAATTCACGGGCCGGGCCGACTGCCACTTCTTCGATGCGGCCAGCCCGATCGTCGAAGGCGAGAGCATCGACCTGGGCGTGGCCTTTCGCGCTTCCCGCTACGACAAGGGCGATGCCGACTACATCAACTGCCCCATGGACCGGGAGCAATTTCTTGCTTTTCGGCAGGAGCTGCTAGATGCCGAGCAGGCCGAGCTAAAGGACTTTGAAAAGGAGAGCGCTCACTTCTTCGAGGGCTGTCTCCCCATCGAGGAGCTGGCCCGTCGCGGCGAAGACACGATGCGCTACGGCCCGCTCAAGCCAATTGGCCTCTGGGATCCCCGCTGGGGCGATCTCAATGATCGCGATGTGCGCCGCGCCAAGCGGGCCTACGCGGTGGTGCAGCTGCGCCAGGAAGACAAGGACGGCCGCCTTTGGAACCTGGTGGGCTTCCAGACCAACCTGAAATGGGGAGAGCAGAAACGGGTATTGCGGCTGATCCCGGGCCTGGAGAACGCCGAGTTTGTGCGCTTCGGTGTGATGCACCGCAACACCTTCCTGGAATCGCCCCAGCTGCTCGATGCCACCCTGCAGTTCCGCCAGCGCCCCAGCCTGCTGGCGGCGGGCCAGATCACCGGCACCGAGGGCTACGCAGCCGCGGTAGCTGGTGGCTGGCTGGCTGGCACCAACGCCGCCAGACTGGCCCTGGGCCTGGAACCCCTGAGCCTGCCAAAAACCACGATGCTGGGCGCCCTCAGTCACTTCATCGCCGAAGCGCCCAGCAAGAAGTTCCAGCCCATGCCGCCCAACTTCGGCTTACTGCCCGAGCTAGCCGAACGCGTCCGCGAGAAACGGGCCCGCTATGGCGCCTACCGCGACCGGTCCCTAGCGGATCTTGAGCCTTTCACTCGGCCCCTACAACTGCACGACGACAGCGCCGCTGCCTAGGGTCGCAGCAGCTTCTCCAGCCCAACGTTGACCAGCAACCCTGCCCCCATCTGGGATGTGATCGTGATCGGTGCCGGCATCGGCGGCCTGGTCACCGCTTCCCAGCTGGCTGCCAAGGGGGCGAAAGTGCTGGTGCTGGAGCGATACCTCATCCCAGGAGGCTCCGGCGGCAGTTTCAGGCGTGATGGCTACACATTCGACGTGGGCGCCTCGATGATCTTCGGCTTCGGCGAGCAGGGGCACACCAACCTGCTCACCCGGGCCCTGGCCGATGTGGGCCAGCACTGCGACACCATCCCCGATCCAGCCCAGCTCGAATACCACCTGCCCGGCGGGCTCAACGTTGCTGTGGACAGGGATTACGAGCACTTTCTAAGTGATCTCAGTGCCCTGTTTCCCCACGAGGCCAAGGGCATCCGCGCCTTCTACGACACCTGCTGGCAGGTGTTCCGCTGCCTCGATGCGATGCCGCTGCTGTCGCTGGAGGATCCGGCCTACCTGGCCAAGGTGTTCTTCAAAGCCCCCCTTGCCTGCCTGGGCCTGGCCCGCTGGCTGCCGGTGAACGTGGGCGATGTGGCACGGCAGCACATCAGCGATCCGGCCCTGCTCAAGTTCATTGACATGGAGTGTTTCTGCTGGAGCGTGATGCCGGCCGATCTCACCCCAATGATCAATGCGGGCATGGTGTTCTCCGATCGTCATGCCGGCGGCATCAATTACCCCAAAGGGGGCGTTGGTGTGATCGCGGAAAAGTTGGTAGCGGGATTGGAGAACCATGGCGGCGCGATTCGCTACAAGGCGCGTGTGACCAAGGTGCTGCTGGAGAACAACACTGCGGTGGGGGTGAAGCTGGCCAGTGGTGAAGAGCTGCGGGCCCGCCGCGTGGTGAGCAACGCCACCCGCTGGGACACCTTTGGCGCTCTGGTAGATGCCGCCCACACCCCCAAGGCCGAAACCACCTGGCGGCGCCGCTACAAGCCCTCCCCCTCCTTTCTCTCCCTGCACCTGGGCATCGATGCCCAGATCGTGCCCAAGGGGTACCACTGCCACCACCTGCTGCTGGAGCGCTGGGAGGAGATGGAGGCCGAGCAGGGGGTGGTGTTCGTATCGATGCCGACCCTGCTGGATCCGGAGCTGGCCCCGGCAGAGCGCCACATCGTGCATGCTTTCACCCCCAGCTCCATGGAGCACTGGCAGGGGCTCACGCCAGCGGCCTATCGAGCCAAAAAACAGGCGGATGCCGACCGGCTGATCGGCCGGCTCGAGGCGATCCTGCCCGGCCTGAAGGGCGCTATCCGTCACCGCGAAGTCGGCACGCCGCGCAGCCACCGGCGCTTCCTGGGCCGCATGGGCGGCAGCTACGGCCCAATCCCAGCCCTGCGCCTGCCGGGGCTGCTGCCGATGCCCTTCAACCGCACCGGCCTCCCCGGGTTATATGCGGTGGGGGATTCCTGTTTCCCAGGCCAGGGCCTCAATGCGGTGGCCTTCAGTGGCTTTGCCTGCGCCCACCGCATCGGCGCCGATCTGGGGCTCAATCACTGGAGCCTGCCTGACTAAGGTGACTAGAGAGGGCACAGAGGCGGCCCAGTGACGGTCGGCACAACCAACGAGCTCTCTCAGCCTTATGCGGGGGCAAGGCGCCAGTCCGCGCGAATGCTGTGGCGCTCATGGGCCAAAGAAGAGCGCATCAGCTGGATCAAGCGTGGCCATTCACGGTCGGCCCTGATCTTGTTTTTGATAGTCATCCTGGTTGGGATTGAAGCGGTCCGGAGGATTCAGCTGACCAAGGGCCGAAGCGTCACCAACCAGACGATCGCCCTGGAAAAACTCGAAGCCGAATTCCGGGACGCCCAGCGAATTGCGAGCGACTGGGGCTGGTGGGATGACAGCTATGCCTTCATCGAGGGCAAGAACCCCTCCTTCCCCTCCCAAAACCTGGCCACCAGCACCCTCTTTGATCAAGGGGCCGCCATGGCGATCTACGACGCCCAAGCCCAACGTCGGGCCCTTCAGGTGGGCCTGAGCAGCCCGAGCCGGCCCCCTGATCAACGGCTGGTGCGCTGCCTGGACTCAGCCGCCCGCACCCGCCGCCAACTGGGCCTCGCCGGCATCCGGGTGATCTGCTCAGACGAGACCAACAACCTCTACGTCGGCTTCGCCACCACGATCGGCACCAGCGACAACAGCCGTTCCACAACAGCGACCCTTATTTTCCTCAACCCGCTAGTCGAACCCCAGTTCGGCACCAACCTGAAGGAGGAGCTCAACCGCATCCAGGCTCAGCTGCAGCCCATCCCCCCAGCTGGAGTCATCGCCACGGGGGAGCCCTTGGCTGCGCTTAAACCCAAGACCTTCGGCGAAGACGGGCGACTGATGGGCGTCAAACCCGCCAATAGCCAGGCAGAGCAGCGCAGGGAACTAAACCATCTGCTGCTGCTGCTAACCGGCGGGGGACTGATCGCCCTGGCCCTGCGCTTCAGCTGGAAACTGGCCGAGCGCCGGCAGAGATTGCTGCTGCGCAAGAAGGAACGCTGGGCCACCCAACGCATCCGCCGAAGTCACCGTGCACTGATTGAAATCCTTGATTTCAAAGACCCCCAGTCGCTCCCTTCAGCAGATCACAGCCCTGCCAGCCCACCCCCTAGCAGCAACTTCATCTTCAGGGGGATGCTGCAGGAGGAACGGCGACACCCTGCCTCGCCACGCGCCAGCCAACCGATCGAGGGGTCGACCACAACCGGCAGCGAACCCGCTGGTCGCCAACGAGTAGACATCCATTTGATTGCCAATCGGTTTGAACAGGTTCTGGGCACCGCCCGCGATCTGGCCATGCACGATGCACTCACCGGCCTGGCCAACCGCCGCTATTGCATCGAACACCTTGAAAGAGAAATCGATCGCCTTAAGGAAGAGCAGACACTTCTTGTCCTGCTGTTTATCGATCTCGACAAATTCAAAAGCATTAACGATACCTATGGCCATCGCATCGGTGATCAAGCCCTGCGCAAGGCAGCCAACCAACTCAAGGCCCTCTGCCGCCAGGGTGATTTCCTGGCGCGCTACGGCGGCGACGAATTCATTCTGATTCTGGGAGACTCTCAAAACGCCAGCAATGAAGATGATTTAGCCCTCCATGCCAAACAGGTAGCCCACCGGATCCTTGAGTCCTTTGAGAAAAGTCAAGTTGACTCCGCCTCGCCCTACCGACTTAGCCTGAGCATTGGGATCACGATCAGCGATCCACACCACTTCAGTAGTGAAGACATCATTCGAAAAGCAGACCTGGCAATGTACAAGGCAAAGTCATCCCAGGGGGAACACATTCACCTGTTCACAGCGGGAAATGAGTCCAATCCGCTCAGTGACTATCGCCTATTTACTGCGCTCCAACAGGCTTGCGAAGCATCACTTGAGCCATCGCAGCCCGACTGCTTCCGGATTTTATTTCAACCGATCGTCAACGCCGCAGGCGAAGTCCTAGCCGTTGAGGCTCTCGCCCGCTGGGATCACCCAGACCTGGGGGAAGTTCCCCCAACTCTATTCATCCCGGTAGCGGAACACTATCGAATCATGGGTCGCGTTGGCTGGCAGCTCATCGAAGCCACGTTGAAGACCTTCAAGCAGCTGATCCAAGCTCTAAAAGTAACCCCCAACCAGCTCAACCTAGCGATCAATGTCAGCCCATCCCAACTCACAGACGCATCTTTTTCAGGCCAATTAATCGACGCCATTGCAGCCCATGGAATCTCTTGCAACAGCATCAATCTTGAACTCACCGAAACGGCGATCTTCAACTCCACTGCAGCAGTTGAAATCAATCTGCGGAATTGCCGTGACGCTGGAATGCGAATTTCCCTCGATGACTTTGGAACGGGCTTCTCCTCCATGGGCCTGCTGCTATTGCTGAAGCCTGACGAACTGAAGATCGATCGCAGTTTTGTAATCGGAGTTCTCAACGATTCCTATGCGGAACAAATCGTGGAACTGCTCCCCAGGCTCACGAACTCCATATCGATGACCCTCGTCGCTGAAGGGGTGGATACCGAGGAGAGCTTTCAGCGGCTGCAACAGATGGGGGTGGCCCGATTCCAGGGCTATCTATTCGCTGAGCCCCTAAACATCGCCGCCCTGGTTGAGCTTGTGGGTGGAAACCGACTCACAATCCCACTTCCCGCTGCATAGCCTTGCCCAAATAGCCCCAATGCAGATAATGCCCGGCTCCCCTACCCCCAGCTCCGCGGAGCTGGCCACTTACCTCGAGCAACGCGGCGAGCTCAGCAAGCCCTGGATGCTGCAGCTACTGCGGCTCACCAAGCTCAAGGAGGCCAAAGCCAGCATGGACCCGGATGCCTACATGGCCAGCCTGCAGGAGGCCCACGCCGATCTGATGCGACTTGGCGAATTCTGGAAAGGCCGCGAGCAGGAAGTTTTCAGCGGCCGCTACCAGCCAGAGACCCTGATCGAACCCATAGCCGGCTCCCCCGAAGATCGATGAGCGGCACCTTGGCCGACAGCAGCGACCGCTACCCGATGGCCGCGCTGATCCGCTTCACCCTGATCGCTCTTTACTTGGCAATGGTGGCGCCCCTGCCCCTACTGGCACCAGCAGAGCTCAAATTGCTGCTTTGGCTGGCCCTACCCCTGGGGCTGGTTTTGGTGGTGGCAGCCACCAGTGAAGCCGTTGAGCTAAAAGCCGATGGCATTCGGGTTGGCCATCCCAGCTGGTGTGCCTGGCTGCTGCGCCGCGGCTGGAGCCTGCCTTGGAAATCGATCAGCGGGCTCACACCAGTAGCCACAAGCCAGGGGGGCCGGGTCTTTTACGTGAGGGGAGAAGACGGATCGGCATACCTGCTGCCGCAAAGGGTTGCAGCCTTCGAGCAGTTTCTGGGCCGCTTCAGCCAGGAAACGGGCATCAACACCAGCTCAATCGGCCGGATCAGCCCACCTTGGACCTACCAACTCCTGGCAGGCCTAAGTGCCGCCATGTTGCTTGGAGAGTTGGTTTGGGCTCTTAAACCAATGAGTTGAGCTGCTGACGCGCCGGCTCTTCCTCGGCAGCAGCTTCGGGCAGGGTTTCCAAGCTGAAGCGATAGCCCTGCTGGCGCATCGTTTCGATGCCGCCTCCTTCACCCAAGCCAGCCTGCTCTAACTTGCGACGCAAGGTGAGCACTTGGGTGTCAACCGAGCGGGGACCGCCGCTGAAGGGAGGCCAGGCCATACGCAGTAGCTCCTGGCGACTGCGAACAACCCCAGGGGGCATTAGCAGGGCACAAAGCAGGGCAAATTCCCGTGGACTCAGCTCGACTGGCTGGTCGCGCAGAGTTACCTGGCGGAGCAATACGTGAACTTCAAGCGGACCAACACAGACCCGTTCCTGCAGACCGGTGCCGCCACGGCGCAGCAGGGTGCGGCAGCGGGCGGCGAGTTCTTCCAGGCCAAAAGGTTTGCGCAGCACATCATCTGCACCCGCATCAAGCAGGCTCACCACGGGCTCCGAACCGGTGCGGGCCGTGAGCACCATCACGGAGCAGCGCAGCTGGGCCGCCAGGCGCAGGGCGGAACTCTCATCGAGTAGTTCTGCGCTGATCAGCAGATCGGGAGATTGGTCCTGGCACACGTCCAGAGCTTCACGAGCCGTAGCAACCGCCGCCGCAAGATGGCCGTCCTGCCGCAGGCGCTGGGCCAGCACCGTGCGCAGGGTCGCGTGGGGATCAACCACCAAAACCCGCTGGGGCTGGCTTCCGGCCTGATTGGCGGCCCCAGAGGCCGGCAGTGGCGGGTTAGAGGAGTTGATGGAGTCCACAACTGTGTTGAATTCACCTTAACGGCAGCCGCCAGGGGATCCGCGTATCAGTCGATGCGTTTGTGTGGACACCACCAACTATGCGGAGACCACCCAATCGCGGCTTCTGCCTCCAAGGGGCAAAATAGATAAAGGTCCTACGACCCCATGACTTCGCTTCAACACCCAGACGCCATCCGCCACTTCCAGTCGCTGTGCGATGCCTGCCAGGAACTGGCCCATCGCTTCCACAGCCCTGCTGAATTACGGCTCTACGCCGATGGCTACATCCACGCCCTGCGCCGCACTGCGGTGCTTGATCCGATCTCCCAGCGGCGACTTGAGGAGCTCACCGACCGCTGGATTCGAGATCCTTCCAGCTTTGTGGGTCCCGATGGCGACCCGCGCAGCCTTTACGAAAGCGAGCGCTACTGACTCGCTGAATTGCTAGCTGCCGCTTCAGCTAGCCAGAGCCACTTCCAGCTTCTCGCGCAACTCACCGGAGTTGTACATCTCGATCAGGATGTCGGAGCCACCGATGAATTCCCCTTTCACATACACCTGGGGAATCGTGGGCCAATCGGAAAATGACTTGATGCCATTACGGATATCAGCATCCGAGAGCACGTCGAAGGTTTCAAATGGAACCCCAACTGAGTGCAGTATCTGCACCACGTTGTTGGAGAACCCGCACTGAGGCATCAGCTTGTTGCCCTTCATAAAAACGAATACCGGGCTGGTGGCCAGGAGTTCTTCGATGCGTTGGCGGGTAGTGGCGTCCATGGACTCAGGCGGGAGTGGATGTTTGCAGGGCTAGGGCGTGGATTGCCTCACTGGCCAATTCCTGGCGTAGGGCGCCATACACGAGCTGGTGCTGCCTGACCTTGGTCAGGCCGTCGAACGCTGCGGAGATCACCGTGACCTGCAGATGGTCGCCGCCACCGGTGAGGTCTTCAACCTCCACCTGGGCATCGGGCATGGCCAAGGTGATTGCGGCCTTCACCTGGTCTGGATGCACCATCGAAGCGAAGAGGCAGCGAACAGGGGAAATCTAGTGGTCAGCTGCCAGGGGTTGCCGCGGCCCCTGATGTGTAGGGAGTGGCGGCGAAGCCAATCTCGACCAGGCTCTGGAAAGCCTTGCGACCCTCTGGGCTGGCCGGGGTCATCACCTTGACCACCTCGACCAGCAGGGGCACCGCCACCTCAGGCTGGTTCTGGCGACGGAACAAGGCCGCCAAGCGCAGGTTCGCCTGAGCCATGGTTTCCAAAGCTTCCCGCCCCTTTTGGTCCATTTCGCGGGGGATGCGGGCATCGAGTCCGCGGAAGGAGCCGCTCAGGTCGCGATAAAAGCCGAGCAGGCGGCGACAGGCATCGCGGGCCTGGTCGTAGAGCTTGCGGGCTTCGGCCAGATTGCCCTTAGCAACGGCGGCGTCACCGCGCACCAACAGGGCGCGCACACCCTCAAGATTGAACGGGCTGCCGGTGGACTCCAGGGCCTTTTGGGGCTCCTGCTGAGCTTGCACCTTGGCCGGAGCTAGGGGCGCAGCGAGGGCCATCAAGGCCAAAGCGGAGCCACAAATCAAGCGGGATGGCCTACGCACAACCAGCAAACAAATATGCATCAACTTTAGGGGGCCAGACCCAGTGCTCCCTGGGCCTGGCCTTCAACCACCGCCATGGCGGTGGCGAGGTTGGCGGTGAAAGCACTCGCAGCCTGCCTTCCCTGGCCCTCCAAGCTGAGAGGTGGGCCGAAACAGAGCACGGCCCCATCCCCGCGGCGGGGGGGGCGATGGCCATAGGCGATGCCGACGGGCACCACTGGTACCGCCACGCCCTGGCCGGCGGCCAGCATGGCCAGGCGGGCGAGGCCCTGGTGCAGCCGCAGGGGAATCTCTTCCCGCACGATGCGTCCCTCTGGAAAAACCACTAGCTGCTCACCGGCAGCAAGTAGGTCCACGGTGTAGCGCAGGCTGGCCAGGGAGGGGCGCCCCTGACTCACAGGAAAGCAGCCCAAGCGGTGCAAAAACCAGCCCTGCAGCCCACGCATCTCATCAACCGTGACCATGAAGCGGCAATCCCGCCCCGTAATGCGGCGGCCTGCGGCGTGGGTCAACAGCAGGGCATCCCAGCGGGCCCGGTGGGTCGGAGCTAGCAGCAGCGGACCACTCAGAGGCAGATTTTCGCTGCCAAGCACCTGGACGCTACGGAAAAAAAAGCGGAGGCCAATGTCCTGGCTAGCCACCATGGCGAGCGGTGCCAGCCAGGGGCTGATGCCATTGCAGAGCCCCTTTTCCCGGGAGGAGGGGGCCTGGGTGGACAACGCCGATGGGCCGGATTGAACCGCCAACAACCCGTTAAGTGCGACCAAGCTCAAAGCTAGGGGCTAGGCAAAGGAGCTCGGCTCGAGCGCGGGCAGTTGAACTGGCGTCCTGAGCCGGCGCAGGTTGCGGTATCCATAGGATTTGGGCGGAATCACCGCCTGCCAACCACTCCCCAGCCATGGCCAGCCTCGGCGTCAACATCGACCACATCGCCAATGTGCGCCAGGCCCGCCGCGCGGTGGAGCCCGATCCAGTGAGCTATGCCCTGCTGGCCGAGCTGGGGGGGGCTGACGGCATCACCGTGCACCTACGGGAAGACCGGCGCCACATTCAGGACCGCGATGTGGAGCTGCTGCGTCAAACCGTGCGCAGCCGGCTCAATCTGGAGATGGCCGCCACAGCTGAGATGGAGGCGATCGCACTGCACATCCGGCCAGACATGGTGACCCTGGTGCCGGAAAAGCGTCAGGAGGTAACCACCGAGGGCGGCCTCGATGTGGCGGGCCAGCAGCCAGCTCTCAGCGCTCTGGTGGGTGCGCTGCAAGATGCCGGCATTGGCGTGAGCCTGTTTGTGGACGCCGAGGCGAGCCAGCTGGAGGCCTGCCGCGCCACCGGCGCCCGCTGGGTGGAGCTGCACACCGGCGCCTACGCCGAAGCCAGCTGGAGTTTGCAGCCAGCCGAGCTGGCCCGGCTCACGGAGGGGAGCTTCATCGCCCGCAGCCTCGGGCTGCGGGTAAATGCCGGCCATGGCCTCACCTACCAAAACGTGGAGCCCATCGCCGCCATCGAAGGCATGGAGGAGCTCAACATCGGCCACACAATCGTGGCCCGGGCCCTGGCGGTGGGACTGGAAGAAGCTGTTCGGCAGATGAAGGCGCTGATACAGAATCCGCGCCGCGACCCCCTGTTCGGCAGCCGCCAGCTATGAGCACCTATCACTTCATCGCCGCCAGCGAAGCGTTCCTCACCGTCGAGGAGCCCCTTGAGGAGGTGCTGCGCGAAAGGGTGCGCCACTACGGAGAACAGGGCAAGGAAATCGACTTCTGGCTGGTGAAACGGCCGGCCTTTCTCGATGCACCCCAACTCGAACCAATCGGCAGCGCCGTGCCGAGGCCGGCGGCGGCGGTGGTGTCCACCGATGAGAAATTCATCACCTTTCTGAAGCTTCGCCTGGAATTCGTGGCCACGGGCCGCTTTGAGGCTCCCAGCACCTCAATCCCCGACGCCCTCGCCAGCGCGTCCTAAAACAGCCCCAAGAAGCGTTTGCGCGGCCCGTCATCGGAGGCTCCCTGACCGCCATCCTGCTGGTACCGAGGCTTGTTATCACCAATCGTGAGTAAGGCCTCCTTGTTTTTCCACCACACCCAGTCGCGGATTGGTGGGGTGTTCGCCAGTTGCTGGCGGCTGAGCCCTAGGCCGAGCTTGGCGGAGGCATCGAGCAGAACGTCGAGCATCTCCTCACCGTTGCCGCAGCGGGCCAAGGCCTCATTGGTGCGTTTAGCGCCATTTAGGGCTTTTACCAGGGCGTTTACCCGCTGGACCACCGACAACGACGCTGGATTCATCTGACTGTCACTGGGTGGGGCGACCGTACCAGCGCTGGCCGGTCGACATGAATCGCTGGGGGGCTGACAAGTGGCCGTCAGGCAGGCAAGACTGGAACTAACGCGATGGACAGATGACGTCCCCTTCACGTTCCTGCCACCACTGGGTGATCGGGGACGTCCACGGCTGTGCCGACGCGCTTGAGCTGCTGGTAGCTCGCCTACCTGCAGGCGACAAGCTCGTGCTTTGCGGTGATGTGATCAACCGCGGCCCCGAGATCCGCCGCACCATGGAGCTGGCCTGGGGCTTGGTGAGCTCCGGCCGGGCCATCTGGCTGATGGGAAATCACGAAGCCGACCTAGTGGCCGCCCTGCGGCAAGGCGACTGGACCGCTCAAAGGGCCTTGGCCGGCTGCGACACCTATCGCCAGCTTGGCGATCGCCACTGCCGCATCTGGCAGGAGCGGCTGGAGCAGCTGCCCCTCACCTACTCCGGTGAAGGCTGGCTCGCCACCCACGCTGGCTTCAATCCCGACACCTGGGAACCCGACCTAAGCATCCGCATGCCCTTCTGGCAGGCCTACGACGGTCGCTTCGGTGAGGTAGTGATCGGCCACACCCCCGGGCCCCAAGTGCGTCGCCTCGGCCAGATCGTGATGGTGGATACGGGCGCCTGCTACGGCGGCGAGCTTTCGGCCTACTGCCCCGAAACCGGAGCTATTCACGCCGTTTACGGCTTGCAAGAGCGCCGGCGCTCCTCCTTCAGCCAGGAGCTGGCAGGCTGCCTGCCATGACGACCCACAGCTGAGCATCCTTTGTGCTCACAGTTTTCCGGGGCAACCGGGCCGAACACCTAGCCGAACTCCTGGCCGCCCAGTTGCTGCTCACGCCTCCCGGGCCGCTCGAGACGGTGCAGGTGGTGGTGAATACCTGGCCCACCAGCCGCTGGCTTGGTGAACAGCTGGCCGTGGGACTCGGCGGCATCGCCGCCAACATCCGCTACCCCTTTCCTGGCAGCCAGCTGCGCCAAATCGTGAATGGGGTGCTGGGCGAAAACGGCGCAGACCAGGATCCCTGGCGTGCCAGCCAGCTGGTGTGGCCCGTGCTGGAACTGCTCCCCCAGCTGGTGGAGCAGCCAGAAGCTGCCTCGCTTAAGCACTGGCTAGGCCGCTACCCGCAGCACGGCAGCAACCTTGAGCTGGCCCAATGGCAACTGGGCCGCAGCATCGCCGACGCCCTCGACGACCTAGCCCTGTATCGCCCTGAGCTGCTGGCAGCCTGGTGGTGTGGGGAGGACGGCCCACCCCTGCCGCCGGAGCAGGAGTGGCAGCGGCTGCTGGTGGGGCGGCTACGGGAGCGCTTGGGGGTGAAGCCCTTCGGCCTGCAGGTGCTGGAGGCCATAGCCCAGCTGCAGATCGAGGCACCGCCGGCCGGCAGCCTGCCCGATCCCCTGCGCCTGTTTGGGCTCAGCAGCCTGGCGCCGATCCAGGTGCAGCTGCTGCAGGCCCTGAGCGTGCACACAAATGTGGACCTCTACCTGCTCACCCCCTGCCGCGACCTGTGGCAGCGCTGCACCAGCCGCCGCCAACTGCTCAGCGATGCGATCGCGCTGCAGCAGCCCCTTGATGGTGACTGGCTACTGCAGGCCCCTGGCCTGGAGGCCCGCTTCGGCCGACTCGGCGGCGAGTTTCAGCAGTTGCTCGAAGGCAGCGGCGAGAGCCTCCAGGGCCAGTGGCAGGAAAAGGATTTGTTTGTGGCCCCAGCCAGCAGCCATCGGGGCCAGGGGCCAGCGCCCCTGCTGCATCAGCTGCAGCAACAACTGGCGGATCCGGCTGCCCAACCCCTGCTGCAGCGGGCACCGGCAGAAAGCTCCCTGGAGTTCCACCGCTGTCCCGGCCCCCTGCGCCAGGTGCAGGTCGTGCGGGACCGCATCCTGCAGCTGCTGGCCGCCGATCTCACGCTCCAGCCCCGCGATGTGCTGGTGATGACGCCTCAGGTGGATGGCCTAGCGCCTTTGGTGGCGGCCGTATTTGGCGATCAAGAGGCCACTGGGGTGCCCCTCAATTGGCGCCTCACCGACCGCAGCCAGCAGAGCGAAGCCAGCCTCAGCCGCAGCTTGCTGGAGCTGCTGCGGCTGGCGGGGGAACGGCTCACCGCCTCCGCCCTGGAAACCCTGCTGGAGAGTCCGGCGCTGCAGGGGCATTTCCAGCTCAGTGGTGTCGAGATGGCGGCCCTGCATCCCCTGCTGCAGCAGGGGGGCTTCCACTGGGGCCTCGATGCAGAGGAGCGCGGCGGCCTGGGCAGCGGCAGCCTCAGCTGGGTGATCGATCGGCTGCTATTAGGCCTGGTGCTGCCCTGCGACCCCGGCCTGGCCCCGGCCGCCACCGCCCCCCTGGCAAGTGGCGAGAGCATCGAACTGTTGGGCCGCTGGCTGCACCTACTCAACCGGCTGCGCCACTGGCTGGTGGAACTGCGGCGACCCCGCTCTTGCCTGGCCTGGAACACCTGCCTGCGGGCCCTGCTGAGCGACCTGTTCGGCGACGGCGACCAGGCTGGCGGGAGTGGCCAGGACTGGGAGCTGCCCCTGGTGCTAACCGCCATTGACGACTGGCAGGAGGCCGCCGCCGGCTGCAACCTGGAGCTGGCCGCACCCGTGGTGGCTGCCGTGCTCGATGAGCGCCTGGCTGCGGATTCGGGCCGGTTTGGCCACCGCAGCGGCGCCCTCACCATCAGCGCCCTCGAGCCGATGCGGGCGATTCCCCACCGAGTGATCGTGCTGATGGGCCTGGATGCAAACGCCTATCCCCGTCAGAGCAAGCGGCCCGGCTTCCACCTGCTGGAGCAGCAGCGCCACCTCGGCGATCCAAACCCGGCCGACCAGGACCGCTACGTGCTGCTGGAGGCCCTGCTCTCAGCCCGCGACCATCTGCTGGTGACCTGGAGCAGCCGCGACCCCCGCAGCGGCGAAAAGCTGCCACCGGCCACACCGGTACGCCAGTGGCTCGAGTGGCTGCAGGGGCAGCTGCCTTGTGGCGGTAGCGAACTGGTGATTAGTCACCCTGCCAACCCCCTCGACCGGGCCAATTTCCAAGCCAGCGGCGAGCGGCCGCCCGGCAGCTGCGACGAGCGTCTGCTGAAGGCCCGTGAGCTGCTCGATCAACCACGCCAGCAGAGCGGAGCACCGCAACCGCCCCGGCCCCTGGCGGCCAGCGACCCCCCTAGCGCTCCTCCGGCCCAGCCCAGCGATACCTATGGGGATCTGCGCGACTGGCTGCTTGCCCCCCAGGCCAGCTGGCTGACTGAATTGGGGCTAAGGCCGCGGGAATGGGCCGACAGCCTCGACGACCTCGAGCCCCTCAGCCTCGATGAGCGCGGGCGGGCGCTGCTGCTGCGCCAGGCCCTCGAAAGCCCCAGCGAAGCAGCCCTCGATGAGCCCGCCGGCTGGCTGGCTCGCCATCGCGGCCAGGGCTTGCTGCCTCCCCAGGCAGCAGGCGAACTGGAGGCCAGCGGGCTCAGCCAGCGCTGGCGCAGCCTGCACGCCAGCCTCGAGGCCCTGGGCCCCGAGCGCCGCCAGCTGGCCCTCTGGCAAAACTGCCAGCAGGAGCTGCAGTGGCGGGGGAGTTCGGTGCTCGTGCTGCACACCGCCCGACCGCGCAATCGCCAACGGCTGGAGCTGTGGCTGGCGCTGCTGCTGGCCGCCGCCGCCGACCAAGGGCCGCTGGATGGGGTGCTGGTGGCCCGGGGTGCCAAGGACTTCGGCGTGCAGTTGCGGCTGCAGGCGCCCCAGGTAGATAGCGCCCGGGCCGAACTACTGCGGCTGCTGGAGTTGCGCCAGCAATGGCGCCAGAGCTGCTGGCCGGTGCCACCGGAAACCGGCTGGGCCCTGCTCGATAAGGGTGAAGCACGGGCGATCGAAACCTGGGAAGGCGGTTTTCAGCGGCGCGGCGAGCGGCTTGATCCGGAGCAGGCCCTGTGTTTCGGATCTGAACTCAGCGGCGCCGCCCTGTTGGCCAGCGGTGAGCTAGCCGCCCGGGCTGAGGAGCTGCTTGGTCCCCTGCGGGAGCAGTTGATATGAACCTGTCTGCCGGCAGCGATCAGGCTTTGGCATCTGAACAAGCCCTGCCACTCCCACAACCATTTGAGGCCAATGCCTTTCCCCTGGATCCCGGGCTGCGGCTGCTGGAGGCCAGCGCCGGCACCGGCAAAACCTTCGCCCTGGCCCAGTTGGTGCTGCGCTACGTGGCCGAGGCCGAACTGGGGCTGCGCCAGCTGCTGGTGGTGACCTTTACCGAGGCCGCCGCCGCCGAACTGCGCGATCGCATCGGCCAGCGCCTGCAGCGGGCCCTGGCAGGCCTGGAAAATCCAGATCTGGAGCCGCCCGATCCCACCCTGGCCGCCTGGCTGGAGCAGCAACGACCGCGGGCCGAAAAGTTGCGGGCCCGGTTGCTGCTGGCCCTAGAGGAACTAGACGCCGCCGACATCACCACCATCCACGGTTTCTGCCGCCGCACCCTGCAGCGCCACGCCCTGGAAGCGGGCCTGCCACCGGAGCTGCAGCTCGAAACCGACAAGGGCACCCTGGTGCGCCAGGTGGCACACGACTACTGGCAACAGCAGGTGCTGCCCCTGCCAAGCCACCTGCTAGCCGGGCTGCAGCAACAGGTTGGCGGCCCCGAAACCCTCGAGGGCCTGTTGCGGCAGCTAGATGGCGATCCAGCCCTAGGCCTGGATTCCCTGCCGGCAACCCTGCGGACCGACGCCCCCTTGGCGCCCCAGCTCGAGGCCCTATGGAACGAGGCGTGGCACAACTTCCAGCAGCTCTGGGCCAGCCACGGCCAAGCCCTGGAAGCCGGCTTTTGTGCCGCCGCCAGCCAATGGCGCGGCCAGGGCTTCAAAACCACCAGCCCCTACGTTCCCAAACCCACCAAGGACCGCTGCGCTCTAGTGCGGGGCTGGATCGCTGCCCAGCCCATCGGCGGCGACTACGGCGCCACGGCAGGCAGCCAGGGCGGAGGCCAGGGCCTGCTGCGCGATTACTTCCACCCCGGCGCCTTTCTCAAAGTTGCCCGCAGCCTCGAACCTGGCGATGGGAAAGGCCCCGGCCCCTCCCTGCCCGAACGCCCCTTGCAGGAGGCGATCGCCCAGGTTTTGGATGGGCCGGCCGAAGCCCTAGTGCTGCACGCCTGCCACTGGGGTCGGGCCGAACTGGGCCGGCGGCGGCGCCAGAGCGGAAGGCTGGGTTTCGCCCAACTGCTGGAGGGTCTTGATCCAGGCGAGCAGGCCAGTACCCCCCTGCTAGAGGCGGTGGGAGCCCGCTATGCCGTTGCCCTAATTGATGAATTCCAGGACACCGATCCGATCCAGTGGCGCATCCTGTCGCGGGCCTTCCAGCCTGAGCGGCACCGACTGGTGATGGTGGGTGATCCCAAGCAGGCGATCTATCGCTTCCGCGGCGGCGACCTGCGCACTTATCTGCTGGCCCGTCAGGCCGCCGCCAGCTTCGGCGGCATCAGCAGCCTCCGCGTCAACTACCGCTCCAGCGAGGCCCTGGTCGCCGGCCTCAACGGCCTGATGGGGCCGGGGCTGCGCCGCAGCGACCTGGCCGTACCAGCGGTGCGGCCCCAGGCGACCGACACCAAACTGCTCCTACCCGCCGGCCAGAGCCCCCTGCAGCTGCTCTGGCTCGGCGGCAGCCGCCTGGCTGGTGAGAAACCACCCAGCCGCAGCGCCCTGGAACGGCAACTTCCCGACCAGATCGCCTGCTTCAGCGCCGAATTGCTCAACCAGGGGCTGATGCAACAGCGGGGCGAGCAGCGCCAACCCCTAGGCCCCAACGACCTATGTGTGCTGGTGGGCACCCACCGTCAGGCTGAAGCGCAGCGCGCCGCCCTCGATCGCTGCTGCATAGCCAGCAAGCTAGTGAGCCAGGGGGATGTGTTTGAAAGCGCCGGCGCCTCGGCACTGCAACGGTTACTCGATGCCCTGGCCGAACCCGGCCGATCCCAGCGCCTGCGGCTGCTGGCCGCCTCTCCCCTGCTGGGCTGGAGCGCCCAGCAAATCGCCTCCGCGAGCCCCGAAGCCTGGAGCAACCTGGCTGCGCGCCTAGCCCAGCTGGCCGTTGAGCTACCCCGCCGCGGCCTGCTTGGGGTGCTGGCGAGCCTGCTGGAGCAAAAGGGGCTGGCCCAGCTATCCCTCGGCGGCCGGCTGCTGGCGGATTTGCAGCAGTGCGGTGAATTGGTGGCCGTGCGGCTCCATGCCGACCAATTGGGTCCCGCAGCGGCAGCCGACTGGCTGCGGCGTCTGCGGCTCGATCCCGACCGGGACATCCCCGACGCCCACCAGCCCCACAGCGACGTGGTGGATGAGGCCGTATCGGTGCTGACGGTGCACCGCAGCAAAGGCCTGGAATATCCAGTGGTTATCTGTCCCTACCTTTGGCAGGTTGGCGCTGAGAGCCGCAGCGGCCAGTCCATCGGCGTGCGCTGGCACCCGGGCGGCCCTGAAGGCGGGCAGCCCGAAGCCGTGCTCGACCTGCACCTGAACAACAACTGGGGCCCGGGCCAGGGCGCCAGCCAGCAGCAGCTTGGGGCCGAGCTGCAGGAGCGGGAGCGACTTGCCTATGTCGCAGCCACCCGGGCCAAGCTGCTGCTGGTGCTGGCCTGGGGCCCGGCCTTGGGCCAGCAGGGCAACCCGCTGCATCCCTGGCTGTTTGACCAGGAGCAGCCCCCCGCAAGCGACCACGACCCCTACATCGGCCGCAGTGATGCGGAGTGGCGCGAGCGGCTGGAGCAAGCAATCGCCCGCCGCCAGCTGCCCCTCACCCTGGTGCAGCCCCCCGCCAGCGGCCAGCGCAGCCAGCTGAAACCAGGCCCGGCAGCTGCTGGCCTATCCCTGCAGCGAGGCCCCGTACCCAGCCATGGCTTCGACAGCAGCTGGGGCCGCAGCAGCTACACCAGCTGGACCCAGGGCAGCCACAGCGCCGCCCCCGCAGCCGTGGAGGAGGGCCGCGAAACCGATGCCCTGGTAACCGAACTCGAGGCATTGGCATCACCCGGCGCCTGGCCCCAGGACAGCCCTCTGGCCCCCTTCCCCCGGGGCGCCCAGGCCGGCGACTGCCTGCACCGCATCCTTGAGCAGCTCGACTACTGCCAACCCTTGGCAGCCCAGGCCGAGCTGGTGGGCCGCGAGCTGCAGCGGGCCGGTATCGCTGCGCAGCACGGCGAAGCGGTGCTAGTTGGGCTGGAGCAGCTGCGGCACACGCCCCTGGGCGGCCCCTGCAACGACTTCAGCTTGGCCCAGCTTGAGCGCGGTGCCCGCCTCAATGAGATGAACTTCGATCTGCCCCTCGGCCTGGTGCGCACCCCAGACCTGGCACGCCCCTTTGCCGACCATCCTGAAGGGTGGTTTGGCAGCGCCTACGGAGAGCAGCTTGCCCAGCTGAAAGTGGAAAGCCGGGGCTTTCTCACCGGCTCGATCGACCTGGTATTTCGACAGGGCGAGCGCTGGTGGGTGGCCGACTGGAAGAGCAACTGGCTGGGCGAGCGCGACGACCAGGGGCAGCCGCTGCACTGCGGTCCACGCCACTACGGAGCAGCAGCCATGGCAGAGCTGATGGCCGCCAACCACTACCCCCTACAGGCCCACCTGTACCTGGTAGCCCTGCACCGCTACCTGCGCTGGCGCCTGCCCGGCTACCGACCCGAGCAGCACCTGGGCGGCTACGTCTACGTGTTCCTACGCGGGGTGCCCGGACCCACCACGGCCAGCGCTGTGCCCGGCATGTTTGTGGAGCAGCCGCCCTTGGCTCGCCTGCTCCAACTGGACCAGGCCCTGGGGGGCACTCCATGAGCGGCCCCACCCCCCTGGAGCAACCTCGCTGGCTCCAGACCCTGGCAGCGGCCCTGGCTGAAGCCCTGCCGCGGCTGCATGGCAGCAGCCCCGATCCATGGCTGGCGGAACTGATCACCAACCTGGCTGCCGCCCTGGCGGAGGGTCGCCTGGAAATCAGCCTGCCCAGCGCCGAACATCGTCGCGCCCTGGAGGCTTCACCCCTGGGCGCCGAGCCGGATGGTCCCCTGGTGCTGGAGGGCGACCGGCTGATGTGGCGCCGCTGGCAGCGCCAGCGCCAGCAGGTGCTGCAGGCACTGATCGAGCGGGCCCAGTTTCAGCTCCCAGATGCGAGTCCCGGCGCAAGCTGCAGCGACGGGCTGGATCCTGACCAGCAGCGGGCCGTCACGGCGGTGCTGCAATACGGCCTGGTGCTGCTTGAGGGCGGTCCGGGCACCGGCAAAACCAGCACCGTGGCTCGCATGTTGGCTGCGGTGCTAGCCCAGCAACCAGGCAGCCGCATTCAGCTTGCAGCCCCCACGGGCAAAGCGGCGAGTCGGCTGCGGGCAGCCCTAGCCAGCAGCAGCCTGCAACTTCCCTGCAGCACCCTGCACCGGCTGCTGGAGAGCCGCGGCGAGCGCTTCGGCCGCAACCGCCAGCACCCCCTTGCCCTCGACCTGCTGGTGGTGGATGAGGTGTCGATGGTGGATCTCCCCCTGATGCAGGCCCTGCTGGATGCCCTGCCCCCCAGTTGCCGGCTGGTGCTGGTGGGGGACGCGGCCCAGCTGCCACCGGTAGGCCCCGGGCCAGTGCTGCTGGAGCTGCAGGCACCCGAACGCCGCCAGGCCCTGGGCGGAGCCGCCATCGAGCTGCGCACCACCTACCGCAACAACGGGGCCATCGCTGCGGTAGCAGCGGCCCTACGGGAGGCTGAGCAGCCCCTCGAGGCCCTGCTCACACCGCTGGACTCTGATGCCAATCTGCGCTGGCTGCCGTCCAACCCACGCCAGCTGCCAGCAGAGCTGCTGCAGCGACTGCGGCAGCACCAGCACCAGCTACAGGAGTGCTGCCTGGCGGGCGATCTGGGTGATCCCGCCGTCACCGCCAGCCTGCTGGCGGGCCTGGATAACTACCTAGTGCTGACACCGCTGCGTCGGGGCCGCTGGGGGGTGGAGGCAATCCACCAGGCCCTGCTGGGGGAGGCGGCAGCCCGCTCGCCCCAGTATTGGCCAGTAGGCACCCCCGTGCTGTGCCGCCACAACCTCAGCGAACTGGGGCTCGCCAATGGCGACGTGGGGCTGGTGGTGGAAAGGGAAGGCAAGCGGGGGCGGGAACGCCGCCTGCTGTTTGCAAACCAGGGCGGTAGCGAGCCGCTCTGGATTCACCCGGCCCAGCTACCCGAGGCCGAGCCAGCCTTAGCCCTCACGGTGCACAAGGCCCAGGGCAGTGAGGCCGAAGAGGTGTGGGTGCTGATGCCCGACACCGGCCGACCCCAACAGCGCCTGCTCTACACAGCCCTGACCAGGGCCAGACGACGGGCCTGCCTGATCACCCCGTTGCGCGGCGCGCCGGCCGCTGTCAGTCTGAAATCGTGAACATCCCTGAGCCCCTAAGTCCCGCCAGCCGGGTGCAACGCCCCTGGGGCTGGTTTGAACAGCTGGCCAGCGGAGATCAATACCTGGTCAAACGCCTACTGATCCGCCACGGCCAACGGCTGAGCCTGCAGCGCCACCAACACCGCTGTGAGCACTGGGTGGTGGTGGCCGGCGACGGTGAACTGCAAGTGGGGGAGGAGGCCGTCACCGCAACGGCAGGCACCAGCGTCTTCATCCCCCAAGGGGCAATTCATCGGGCCCAAGGGGGTCTGGCGGATCTGGAGATCGTGGAGGTGCAGCGTGGTGGCTGGTTGAGCGAAGCCGACATCGAGCGCCTGGCGGATGACTTCGGCCGGAAGTGAAGCGGACCGGGAGGTGATAAAATTTATTTTCAGCCTTTTTCAAGGGCAGGGCAGTTTTGTTAATTGCGGGTCTGAACAACTGAACATCGGGTAAAGCAGTGCAGCTTCAGTTGCCCCGCAACGGCCCATCCGTTCAGTATTTCTAGGCTCAATTGGGTTTCTGCCGGCCTGCGTTCAAGGACTTCACCAAGCCCTGATTAACCAGGCCATTTGCATCCCGTGACCGAACACGCCAACGGCGGCAGCTTTGCTTGCTCCGTCGACATTGACGCGCCCGCCCAAACAACCGAAATCAACACATCCGAAAGCAACACAGCTGAGATCAACTCAGCCGCAATCAACTCGGCTCAAATCAACGCAGCTGAAATCAAGACAGAAGCAACCCCTGCCTCGGGCTTTGCCCGCTTCGGCTTTGCCCCAGAACTGCTGAAGGCCCTTGAAGCCATCGGCTATCTGGAGCCCTCACCAATTCAGAAGGCCGCCATCCCCGAGCTGATGCTCGGCCGCGACCTGGTGGGACAGGCCCAGACAGGCACCGGCAAAACCGCTGCCTTCGCCCTGCCAATGCTGGCGGCCCTCGATCCCGAGCAGCGCAAGCCCCAGGTGCTGGTGCTCGCCCCTACCCGGGAATTAGCGCTGCAGGTAGCCGAGGCCTTCAACAGCTATGCCAGCCACCTACCCGGTGTGCGCACCCTGGCGATCTACGGCGGCGCTGATTTCCGCGACCAGATCCATCAGCTCAAGCGCGGCGTTCAAATCGTGGTGGGCACCCCCGGCCGGGTGATGGACCACATGCGTCAAGGCACCCTCGATCTCTCCAGTCTTCGCGCCCTGGTGCTGGACGAAGCCGATGAAATGCTGCGCATGGGCTTCATCGATGATGTCGAATGGGTGCTCGAACAACTACCTGAGCAGCGTCAGGTAGTGCTGTTCTCTGCCACCATGCCGCCCGAAATCCGGCGCATATCGCAGAAATACCTCAACGCTCCAGCTGAGATCACGATCAAGCAAAAGGCCGCCGATGCCAGCCGCATTCGTCAGCGTTTCTTGATGGTGCATGCGCCCCACAAGCAAGCCGCCCTGGAGCGGGTACTGGAGGCAGAGACCAGTGAGGGTGTGATCATTTTTGCCCGTACCAAGGCGATCACGCTCACCGTGGCCGAATCGCTTGAACAGCACGGTTACGACGTTGCCGTGCTCAACGGCGACGTGCCCCAATCCCAGCGAGAGCGCACCATCGAGCGGCTTAAGAGCGGCCAGGTGGACGTGCTGGTTGCAACCGATGTGGCTGCCCGCGGGCTCGATGTGGATCGGATCAGCCTGGTCATCAACTACGACATCCCCTTCGATTCGGAGGCCTATGTCCACCGCATTGGCCGCACCGGTCGAGCTGGCCGCAGCGGAGACGCCATCCTGTTCCTGACCCCGAGGGAGCGCCGTTTCCTGGGCGGCATGGAGCGGGCCGTGGGCAAGCCGATCGAAGAGATGGAGGTACCAAGCAACGCCACCATCAATCAAAACCGGCTCGACCGGATGCGCACCAAGCTCACCAACTGCCTGCAAACCCCAGCCAGCAGCGAGCAGGAACGGGCCCTACTCAGCGAAATCCTGCAACGGGTAGGCCAGGAGCAGGGCTCCAGTCCTGAGCAGCTAGCCCTGGCAGCCCTAGAGCTGAGCCTGGTGGGCAAACCCCTGCTTTTGCAGGGCGAAGAGAACTTCCAGCAAGTGCGTCAGAACGGTCCTGGCCGCGATGGCGGTAGGGATGGCGGTAGGGATGGCGGTCGCGACTTCGGCCGGGACCGGGGAAGGGGCCGGGAAATGGGTCGGGAGGTTGGCCGTGATGTTGGTCGGGGAGCTCCCAGGGGCGAACGCCCCGTGGGTCCGCCAGAAGATCACATGGAGCGCTTCCGGGTGGAACTGGGCTGGCGCGACCGCATCAAACCCGGCAACATCGTGGGTGCCATTGCCAATGAGGCCGGTCTGAACGGGCGAGCCATCGGCCGTATCCAGATTTTCGACACCCACAGCACCGTGGACCTACCCAAGGGCATGCCCGAGGATGTTTTCCAGGGTCTGCGCCAACTTCGGGTGATGAACAAACCCCTGCAGCTTTCCAGGTTCCAGGGGTGAACTCCTCGGGCTTCCGCCCTTTTGCTCCATGAACCCCAGCCCCCCGCGCCCGGTCCTAATCGGACTGCTTTGCCTGGGGCTGGTGTCCTTGGTTCC
>Ga0247839_1001285_pt1 | contig 42363 bp, 39 predicted proteins | sample LaCruzMarch2015__6_FD_192405 | JGI IMG/M metagenome (GOLD analysis project Ga0247839, IMG submission 192405) | Freshwater microbial communities from meromictic Lake La Cruz, Castile-La Mancha, Spain - LaCruzMarch2015_16m | ecosystem: Environmental > Aquatic > Freshwater > Lake | place: Spain... | reverse complement strand
TCATTCGGGACAACCAGGTGATCGTCATAGAGGACTTGTCGGTGAACGGTATGGCGCGCGGGATGCTGAGCAAGAGCGTCGCCGACGCTGGCCTGGGCGAACTGCGCCGGCAACTGGAGTACAAAGCCAACTGGTACGGGCGCGATCTGGTGGTTATCGACCGCTGGGAGCCAACCAGCAAGGTCTGTTCGGCGTGCGGGGTGAAGGCGGCAGCGATGCCGCTCGGTGTGCGCAACTGGACGTGTGCGGATTGCGGGACGAATCATGATCGGGACCATAACGCGGCCCTGAATATCCTGATGGTGGGTACCGCCGGTAGGGCGGGAACGGCAACATCTAAAATGCGAAAGCGCGTGGAGAGGCAAGCGCTGACGTTCCCGCTTTGGCGGCAGCGTGAAACTGGCCTCGAAGAATCGCGAACCCGAAAGGATTGATCGACGCGAGGGATGGACCGAGCTAGATCAATCACGGACGGACTCCAAATACCTTCGTCAGCGTCAGGACTTTGCTCGACGATTTCTGGCCCGATGTCAGGAGCTTGACCGCTGAGTGAACGACGCATCCTTCGCATCGAGATCGCGACCCCGCAGGCCGCGATGGAAGCGTTCGCGCAAACCTGGGAACGCCTGGAACGGGGCGAAGCCGTCACTCCAATTGAATCCATTGGCTTCGAGAGCCTGTCTGAGATGTTCAGTACCCTGACGCCAAGGCGTTGGGAACTGATACAGACGGTCAAACGCCGCGGACCCACAGCCATCGGTGAACTTGCTGAACCAGTCGAGCAGGACAAGATCCCTGGTTGCACCGATGTCGGGACCTTGGTCGATCTAGGTATCCTTGAGATCGACGACCGCCAGCGCGTCTTCGTACCTTGGGATGAGATTGATCTGCGGGTACCGTTGGCGGCTTGAGTTTGTCGCATTTCCGAGAGTCCGGGGGGCGACAGACTGGCATGATCTGACCTCTCCGTCGTTGTGGCCGCGGTTCGGCATGCTGCTCCGGAAGCTCCGAATAGTATTTGAGCCGAGCGCTTTATTCTGCTTATTCTCGGTACACTATTCTCTGCTTCGGTTAAAGTAGGTCCGCGGGTATTGTCGGCAGATTGGCCAAGTGGTTTTCTTTGAGGCAAGATGCCTAGAAACAAGTGCTTTTCTTACGGTGTTTCCAATATCCTTGCAGGCAAGAATAGTGAGTGATCCCAGGAATGTAGATCTGCAGAGGTTTATAGAGCGCGAGGCGCCGGACTTGCTGCGGGCGCATGGTGGGCAGTTGAGAAAGAAGGAAGCCCAACGACTGCTTGAAGACGCGTACAAGGGCGAATTGCCGGCAGGCAGATCGACCGCCTGGGGCCATGCTTTCCAGAATCTTAATAAGCAAGGAGTCACCGAATCCGCACAAAAAGGCGATGTCTACAAGTTGAGGGAGTCCGTGATGGCAGAGCCACGTGCCGCTCCGCAAGAGCAAGATTCTCCTTTAAGTAGCAATGATCCCGCGGACACCAGCCCGGGACCATGCAACCGGATTTACTATGGCCCCCCAGGTACCGGAAAGACCCATGAACTTCAGCAAATTATCAAGGATTACACTGACGAGGAGGGCTCCTCTCGCTATCGATTCGTCACTTTCCACCCTTCGATGAGTTACGAGGAATTTGTCGAAGGCTTGCGCCCGATTGTCGATGAAGAGACCACGGAACTCCGGTACGAGGTCAAACCCGGCATCTTCCGGGATGTCTGCAAATTAGCAGAGACGGACCCGGACAAGCGCTATGCCTTGTTCATTGATGAAATCAACCGAGCCAATATCGCCAAGGTCCTGGGCGACCTGATCACGTTGATCGAGCCGGACAAGCGAGTCGACGCCAGCGGCGACCATAGCGGTCTGCGGGTCATCTTACCGTATTCCCGTGAGCTATTCGGTGTGCCAGTCAATCTCGACATTTACGGCACCATGAACAGCGCGGACCGGTCTATCGCACTGCTCGACACGGCACTGCGTCGTCGATTCGAGTTCATCGAAATCGCGCCAGAGCCGGAATTGCTTTCCCATGATGTCGAGGGGATCGACCTGGCCGCACTCCTGACGAGGCTAAACGAACGTATCGAAATTCTGGCTGATCGCGACCATTGCCTAGGGCACGCCTATTTTATGGGCGTTAAGACAGTTACGGATCTCAACCGGGTGTTCACGGAAAAAATTCTACCGTTGCTTGTCGAGTACTTTCATGACGATTGGGGTCAGATCGCCTTGGTGCTCATCAACCGGCCGCGCGGCCTGAGCGAGTTCGTGACTACCAAGGAGTTGGACCCAGGACAGGTCTTCGGCCAGGGTTGGGATGAGTACGCGACTCACCGATCCGACGTATTTCGGCGCCATCGGCTGGTTTCGGAGTTCACCAACGAGATGTATTTGGGGCTCCTCGCTTGAGCGATCACCATCTGATCGTCCGCGAGCATCAAACCATCAGGCTCGGACCCAAGGGACCGCTTTCGAGGCCGGCCCACGCGGCATTTCTCGCGCGCATTCCCGAACTGCCGAGTGGCGTGCTGAAGCCCGTCCACGAGGGGCTGCGTACCGGCTCCCATTGCGGCTTGGTTCAGGCTGGCCCTTGGACCCTAGAAATCCTGCCGAAGATCTATGACCCCGAGGACCCTCTGCCCGATCGGTGCGCATTGGTGCGAATGCTTGCGACCTGTTTTGACATCCCGATCCGGCTGGACGGCACTGCCCGCACCACCCTTGCCGACGACCTGCTGGCGGTGGTGATTCGCGCCTTCTTAGACGAGGCCCAGCGGCAGTTACGGCAAGGCTGGATCAAGTCCTATGTCGACCAGGAAGACCGGCTGACCCGTCTCCGAGGACGACTTAACGTCAGCGAACAAGTGCGGCGCGGACGTGCCGCGGCCGATCGACTGCACTGCGTCTTCGACGAACTCACGGTCGACAACGACTTTAATCGAGTGGTTCGCGCTGCTTTGGTCCTGGTCCGACCCCGACTCCCGGTCGGTTCCAGGCTCGCGATCCAAGCCAATCAACTCGATCTGGCCCTGGCCGACGTTGGCCTGATAGGGCCAGGGCAGGCGCTCCGGATGCGGCTCCCGCAGCATCGGTTGACACGGCGCTACGACCGGCTGTTGTTGCTGGCCTCCTGGCTCTTGCGACTGTTTGGTCCGAATGTCCATGGCGGCCCGGAGGAGGGCCTGGGCCTGACCTTCGATATGAACCGGCTCTTTCAGGAGACCGTGTCGATCGCGTTGGCGTCCGCAATCCGCCGTCATCCGCTACGATTGCGGCTGTGCCTGACACGGGAGCGACCCGTGAAACCGCTAGTGCGGGACGCGTCCAATAGGCCACGATTTATGATGAGGCCAGACCTCTGCCTGTGGCTGGACCGAGAGCTTGTCGCTATCCTGGATACGAAATGGAAGCGGCTCTCGCCCTTCCAGGACGAGCGCCAGGCCAGCATTGCACAGACAGATCTTTACCAACTGCTTGGCTATGGCCACACCTATGCCTGTCGCCATTTGACGCTGATCTATCCGCACCACCCTGGGCTGGAGGGCTGGCCCCTACCGCTGTACAGTTATTGCTCACCTGCTGAGTCAGGCATCGCACTCCAGGTCGCGGCTTTTGACCTTGATAGATCCAGGAACGGGGCCGATCAGTTATTAAGCCTACAGGTTGAGGCCCTCTCCGAAACGTTACCTGTTGGTGGTTGGCGCTGTACCTTGGCGAGCGAGGATCTTGCTGATTCATCAGGGTAGGGGAATGGAAATTGCTTGAGGTACCAAGCTAAAGGGCCACCGTTTCACTGCCCGCTCTGATTACTACGCTACTCAGGAGCGCCTCTATGCAATGGCAAGAGATCCGCGACTATTATCCCCAGCAGTGGCTTCTGCTGGAGGCGGTCAAGGCCCATTCCGAAAACGACCAACGTATTCTCGACCAATTGGCGGTGCTTGACGCCTTCCCCGATTCGGCGACGGCCCTGAGCGCCTACGCCAGAATTCATCGCGAAGCCCCGCAACGGGAGCTCTACGTCTTCCACACCAGCCGGGATACGTTGAGCATCCTGGAGCGGCAGTGGCTCGGCATCCGGAGCGCGTGATGAATATCGAGCTGCGATGAACAAGCGCATTGTCATCATCGCCGGCCCCAACGGCGCGGGCAAGACCACCTTCGCCCGCGAGTTCCTGCCAAACGAGGCCGGCTGCCCGCTCTTCGTCAACGCCGACCTGATCGCCGCCGGGCTCTCGCCCTTCGCGCCCGAGCTTGCCGCGATCAAGGCGGGGCGGCTGATGCTGGAGGCAATTTCCGACCATGTGCGAAAGGGCGAGAGCTTCGCCTTCGAGACGACGCTGGCCGGTCTTGGCTACGCTCGGACCATCCCGAAATGGCGAGCACAGGGCTTTGTAGTCAAACTGATCTTTCTGTCCTTACCGGACCCGGAGACGGCTATAGCTCGCGTTGCGGAGCGGGTAGCTCAGGGCGGACATGCCGTCCCAGAGTTGACGATTCGCCGTCGCTTTGCTTCGGGCTTGAGGAATTTTTCCCATCCTTATAGAGGGCTGGTGGATATGTGGCAGCTTTACGACAATGCCAGCGAACCCCCTGCCCTGATTGCCGAAGGAGGCCGCCCATGACGACCCCAGTTTCCAGACTCAATGACCCCGACATGCAGGCCGCACCGGTGGCGCTGAAGCGAGCCTCCGAGAGAGCCCGTCGGCTGGCTGAACAAACCGGCACGCGGTTCGTGGTCCGCCCGCCCGCCACCTTGCTCCGCGACGGGCTCGACTCCACCAGTGCAGCCGAGCCTGACAGCGAAGGCAGCGCATCATTGACGCCGAGTGGATCAGTCCGGGAGAGTCAATCATGACTGTTGCAGAGTTGGCATACGAACAGATCAAGACACTCCCCGAGACCCAGGCTCGGGAGGTACTGGATTTCATCGGTTACCTGAAGGAAAAGAGCGAGCGGAATGGGAGGATCTGATGGCTGCTCAAGCGGGTTCGCTCGCCGTGGTCTGGGATAATCCGGAAGATGAGGTGTGGAATGATCTATAGGCGCGGCGACTTGGCCCTGGCGCCGTTTCCGTTCACCGACCTGTCGTCCGTAAAGCGAAGGCCAGTACTGGTGTCGGCCGACCCGGATGGCTACGTTGACTTCCTTGCGGTCGCCGTGACCTCGCGCCCACACCACAGCAACGCCATCGCCATCGGTGATCAGAACATCAGTCACGGCGCGCTGCCCGCGACGAGTTGGGTGCGTACCTAAAGGGTCGTTACCTTGAACGTTGTTTTGGTAAACAAAGTTTTCGGGTCCGCGAGCAGCATGTTCGCGGATCGAGTGGTACGCGGGGTTTGCTCACGCGTCGGGATCAATGCAGCCCCTGGCGCGCCGAGCACAGAGGCCTAGGATAGGTCCGAGCAGTCGCGGTGATAACCGGAAATCTTAGGGTTGAGAAAACAGTTGTGCCGGGATTCCGGAATCGTCGGCTGCCCATTCACGGCCGTTGGGCTAGAATCGGACCCATGCATACCGACCCGCTCTTCTACCGGATCTTCCAGGAGCGTCCGGCGACCGTCTTCGAACTGGCGGGCCTTGCGGTCCCGCCCGCGGGGGTCTACCGGATGCATGCCGAGGAGGTGAAACAGACCGCCTTTCGGCTCGACGGTGTGCTGTTGCCCGCTCCGGGTACGCCCGGTCTGCCGTTGGTCTTCGCCGAGTCCCAGTTCTATGCGGACCCCTGGTTCTATGCCCGCTGGTTGGCGTCGATCTTTCTGTTTCTATTCCGGCACCAGGTGATCGGCCCCTGGCGGGCAGTGGTGGTGTTTCCCGAACGGTCGTACGACGTCGGCGACACCACGCCCTACGATGCCCTGATCCGTTGCGGCAGCCTGCATCGGGTCTACCTCAAGGACCTGCTCGGCCGTCCTGGGCTCGGGCCGGGGGCGCGGCTCGCCCGTCTGGTGGTCATGGACCGGGAGCCACTGCTCACCGAGGCGCGCGCCTTGATCGATGAACAGACTGCGGCCGGGCAGCGCGAGTCGACCCTCGACCTGATCGAGACCGTGCTGGTTTACAAATTTCCAGAGCTTTCGCGAGAGGAGATACAGATCATGCTCCATTTGCCTGAAACCGATTTGAAAAAGACCCGCTTTTACCAGGAGGTATTCCGTGAGGGTGAGGAGGCGGGAGAGAAACGTGGAGAGAAACGTGGAGAGAAACGTGGAGAGAGGCGCGGTCTGGTCCTTGGCCAACTGGGTTTGGTGATGCGTTTGTTGCGCCGTCGTGTCGGCGAGCCGACCGCCGATCAGCGCGCGCAGGTCGAGCGCCTCTCCGCCGACGAACTGGCCGCCTTGGGTGAGGCCCTGCTGGATTTCACCGGGGCCGAGGACCTGGAGCGCTGGCTGCGGGGATCAAAGGACAGCGAGGCTCGCAGTGACATCTGATCCCCGGTTTCCCGACTCAATGACCCCGACCTGCAGGCCGCACCGGTGGCGCTGATGCGGGCCTCCGAGCGGGCGCGTCGCCTGGCCGAGCAAACCATCCCGCTCACCGATCTACCCTGACCGGGGGTCGGTCGTCACGCCGATCCCAAGTAGTGCCGCAGATCGAACGGCGTCACGGCCACGCGCTCGGGCGGGATCGGGTTGGGATAATCGGGATGGCCAGCATTGATCAGCACGTTCCACGCCACGCCATCCGGGAGCGTCGAGGACGGGACCCGCAAGGCCAGGGAGTCGCGCCGATCCAGCCAGGCATTGCCGATCGCCCTGGGTTGGCGTGGAATGTAGGTTGGGGATCAGCCGAAGCTGTCGTCCGTGATGCACTCGATCACCTGGAGCAGTTCCTGATAACCCGGCTCGGTGGAGGCATACTCCAACGGCGCCAAGTCGCTGAAGCGCGGGCTGGCGCGGCCTAGCCAAGAGGCCGCCGCCCGCCGGTCTTCCAGCGCCTCGGCGGCACGGCAAAACAGATCTTGAAAGCGGAACAGCCGGTCCGACTCCACGAAGTCGAAACGCTCGTCCTTGCGCCGGCGCTGTAAGCGATCCAGTCGGCATCGGCAACTTCATTGCGACCTGGCCAGGATCGCCCCCCCGCGTTTAACTCGAACCAAACAGCCTCGGGAATCTGGATGCGGCCGAACAGGCTCTGCAGCAAGTCGAGTCTCCCGATCGCCGCGAGATTGGTCAGCGGCGAGGTGTCGCTGACAACCAGGCTCATGGGTGCGAGCGCTCCCAGCAATCGATCGCCTTGAGATCCTCAGCCAATTCGGATTCATCATAATGAACCGGAATACCGCGGGACGCAGACAATTGTCTGAATTCCCATAGCGACAAACCGGCAAGGGCTCGGGCCTTACCCGCCGACAGCCGCTGTTGCGAGTACAAGGCCAATGCCAGTTCCCGTTTCGCCTCGGCCACCGTCAGGCGCGCCGAATCCAAGACGTCCTCGGGGATCTCGATCTGTGCCGCTGCCACGATGGCCTCCGCGCTTTGTCATATCGTTAAATGTGGATGAGTAGAACTAAGCACGCTCATGGACGATCCGCCCGCCGAACAGCGTCCAGCGCACCCGACCCCGCAGTTGACGACCGAGGAAGGGGGTGTTCTGACCCTGACTGACGAGTGTCTCGGGGCTCAGGACCCAGGTCTCGGCTGGATCGAAGCAGCAGATGTCGGCCGGCCGGCCCGGCGCGAGTCGGCCCAGGTCGTGGCCCAGGATCGCGGTGGGTCCGGTGGTCAGGCGGGCAATGGCGGCGGACAGGGTCAGGACGCTCTCATCGACCAGCGCCAAGGCGAGCGGCAGCAGGGTTTCCAGCGCCGAGATCCCCGGTGCGGTTTCCGGGAAGGGGGCCTGTTTGGCGTCGGCGTCATGGGGCTGGTGGTCGGAGCACAGTGCCTGAATGGCGCCTTCGGCAACGGCGGTGCGTAGCGCCTGGCGGTCGGCCAGGGTCCGCAGCGGCGGGATCACATGACAGTCGGCGTTGAAGCCGTAGACGTCGTCTTCGGTGAGGAAGAGTTGATGTATTGAGCAGTCGCCGCTGGCCGGGATGCCGCGGCGCCGCGCTTCGGCCAGCATCTCCGCGCCGCGGGCGCTGGAGAGTCCGCGGAAGTGGATGCGGGCACCGGTCTGTTCGGCCAGGGCCAGGGCGCGGGCGACGGCGACGGTTTCGGCGGCCTCCGGGATGCCGGGCAGACCCAGCCGGGTGGCGACCCGGCCCTCGTGGGCGCAGCCGCCCTCGCTGAGATCCGCGTCCTGGGGTTGCAGGAACAGCGTGAGGCCGAAGGTAGCGGCATAATCGAGGGCGCGCATCAACACCTGGTTGTTGCGGATGGGCCGATCCGCCTGGCTGAGCACCGGACAGCCGGCCTGTTTCAGGGCGGCCATTTCGGTGATATGTCTGCCGTCCAGACCCTGGGTGATGGCCCCGACCGGCAGCACCCGGGCCAGCCCATGGCGTTGTGCGGTGCGCAGGATGAGTTGGGCGACCGCCGGGGTGTCGATGATGGGCGCGGTGTCCGGCGGGCAGCATAGCGTGGTGATGCCGGCGGCGGCGGCGGCGCGGGTCTCGCTGGCGATGGTCGCTTTCTGTTCGTGACCGGGCTCGCGCAGTCGGGCGGAGAGGTCGATCAGGCCGGGGCAGACCACCAGCCCGCGGGCGTCGAGTGTGAGGTCCGGCTGGAACCCGACCGGGGGCGCGTCGATGGCGAGGACCCGGCCATCGGCGAGATGCAGGTCGGCCGTGCGGTCGGTCCCGCTTGCCGGGTCGATCAGGCGGCCATTGAGAATACTGATCTTTTTGCTGTTAGTCATCAAGGCCCCCCACGGCATTCTGGCCGCGCAGGTTCTGGGTGCCGATACACATGGCAATGACTGCCATGCGCACGGCGATCCCGTTGCTGACCTGTTCCAGAATCACCGAGCGCGGCCCGTCGGCCACCTGGGTGTCCATCTCGACTCCACGGTTGATCGGGCCGGGGTGCATGACGATGGCATCCGGCCGGGCGGTGGAGAGGCGCTCCTCGGTGAGTCCGTAGAGCTGGAAATATTCGTGCTCGCTGGGCAGCAGGGCGACGCTCATGCGTTCGCGCTGCAGCCGCAGCATGATCACCACGTCGGCGTCGCGCACCCCTTCGCGCAGATCCTCGAAAACCCGCACACCCAGGGACTCGACCTGCGCCGGCATCAGCGTGCGCGGGCCGATGACCCGGATCTCACCGGCGCCCAGGGTGTTGAGTGCGGCGATCTGGGAGCGGGCCACCCGTGAGTGCAGGATGTCCCCGACGATGGCGATGCGCAGGTTCTCGAAGGCGCCCTTGTGACGGCGGATGGTGAACATGTCGAGCATGCCCTGGGTGGGGTGCGCATGGCGTCCGTCCCCGGCATTGATGACGCTGACGTGGGGGGCGGCCTGGGTGGCGATGAAGTGGGCGGCGCCGCTGGCCGCATGGCGCACCACGAACATATCGACCTGCATCGCCTCCAGGTTGCGCAGGGTGTCGAGCAGGGTCTCGCCTTTGGTGGTGGCCGAGGCGGCGATGTTCAGATTCAGCACATCCGCCGACAGCCGTTTAGCCGCCAGCTCGAAGGTGGTGCGGGTGCGGGTGCTGGTCTCGAAGAACAGGTTGGCAACGACCTTGCCGCGACACAGGGGGACCTTCTTGACCGCCTGCTGGGCGACGCCGAGGAAGCCCTCGGCCTGGTCCAGGACCTCGGTCAGGAGTTCGCGGCCCAAGCCCTCGACGGTGAGGAGGTGCTTGAGGTGACCCGCGGGGTCCAGTTGCAGGTCGTGGGCGTTGGCGTGGGACATCATGGTGCTGCCTCGACCTGGTGCGTCTTGGGTGCCGGCTTGGCCGGCGCCCGGCCGCGCACCAGGACCAGCGGCGCCGGGCCGGTCAGCTTGATCCGCTCACCCGCGTCGAGGCGCGCGTGCAGGCCCACCACGTTGGGCTCGATCGGCAAATGGCGTCCGTCCAGTTCCGCCAGGGCGGCGAGGATCACCGATTTGGGACGGCCGTAGTCGAACAGGGTGTTGAGTGCCGCGCGGATGGTGCGTCCGGTCTGGAGCACGTCGTCCACCAGGATGACATGGCGGTTCTCAACCGAGACCGGCAGGTGCGAGGGGCGGACCTGCGGGTGCATCCCGATCCGGCTGAAGTCGTCGCGGTAATAGGAGATGTCGAGATGGCCCAGGGGATCGGCGAGGGCGAGTTCGGCGTGCAGCCGCTCGGCCACCCAGACCCCGCCGGTATGGATACCGACCATCAGGGGGGCGGTGATGTGCCGCCGCCCGAGCAGGGCCTGCAGGCCAATGCCCATGTCGGCGATGGCCGCCTCGACGGCGGCGTGATCCATCCAGATCTCTTGAGCGTCACCGGGTCGGTCGATCTTTGCGGGGCTAAGGGGTTCGGGGTTGCTCACTGAGCCAGGCTTCCAGGATCAAGGCGGCCGCCAGGGCGTCGACCGCGTGGTGGGGTGGGGCGCCGGTGCGCGGCTTGGGACCGATCCGCGGGTTGGGGCGGCTGGTCAGCTGGGCGCGGGCCTCACAGGAACTGAAGCGCTCGTCGACCAGGTGCACCGTCAGCCCGAAACGCCCCTGAATCTGACGCGCGAAGCGGTGGACCAACGGCGCCCAGTCCGCTTCCGTATCGTCCAGCTTCAAGGGCAGGCCAATGACCGCCGCACTGGGCTGCCACTGCCGCACCAGGGCCTCGATGCCGGGCCAGTCCGGATGCGCGCCACGGCAGGTCAGGGTGGTCAAGGGGGTGGCTGAACCGGTGACCGTTTGGCCGACCGCGACGCCGATCTTGCGCGGGCCGAAGTCGAATCCGAGCAGAGTTGGCACTACGCGTGTCCGGCCTCGCCGCTGAGCAGGTTCAGGTCGACACCGAGCAGCTTGGCGGCAGCCAGCCAGCGTGACTCCGCGTCCAGCCGGAAGATGATGTCGTCGTCGGCAGGGCCGCTGAGCCAGGCGTTGGCGCTGAGTTCCTGCTCCAATTGGCCGCTGCCCCAGCCGGCATAGCCCAGCGCGATCAGGACTTGCGGCGGACCCTCGCCGCCGGCGATGGCTTCCAGCACGTCGCGTGAGGTGGTCACGCTGATTTGGGCGGTGATGTTGATGGTGGAGTCGAACGACGGACCGGCGGTGTGGAGCACGAAGCCCCGATCCGTCTGCACCGGGCCGCCCTGGTAAACCAGGGTATCGCGCACCGCGCTGAGCCGGGTGGGGATGTCCAGTTGCGCCAACAACTCGCCCAGGGTCACCTCCGTGGGGCGGTTGATGACGATGCCCATCGCCCCCTGATCGGTGTGCTCGCAGATATAGGTGACCGTGCGCGCGAAGTTGGGATCCTGAAGACCCGGCATCGCGATCAGGAAGTGGTTCGTGAGTGAGGTACTGAAGCCCATGACGCTAGTATCCCGTGCCCCGCGGGCCGGGGCAAGCCCGAAGCGACGGATAAATGGGCCGCGCGCCCGCGCAAGGCCCGTGGACCGAGGATGGGTTTCGCTGCGCTCTACCCATTCTACTCCCTACTGGCTACTCCCAGCCGACTGTGCCGCCGCGCAGGAATTGCCAGGTGCGGATAATGTCGAGGACGTCGGTTTCGGCGGCAATGTCGGGCGGGAAGGGGGCGTAGGGCGCGGCGAGTTGGACGATCTTGATGGCGGCCTGGTCCAGCAATGCGTGTCCGGAGGAGCGCACGATGCGGATCTGTTCCACGGTGCCGTCCGCGCGGACTCCGACATGCAGGATGAGACTGCCATGGAGGCGCTGCTCCTTGGCGGCCTGGGGGTAATTGAGGTTGCCGATCTGTTCCACTTTGCGCGCCCAGGCGGCCAGATAGTTGGCGTAGCGGTATTCGCGGGTGCTGGCGCTGATCGACTTGTGCCGCTGGCGGCTGGCATAGGCGCTGCCGCGCGCCTCCAGGCTCTCGGTGAGACGGGCGATCTCCTGGTTGCGGCTGGCGAGAATCCGGGCGGCATCCACCGGTCGGCCCGGCTCATTCAGGGGGTCGTTCAGTGGGTCACGCAGTGGGTCACGCAGGGGGTCACTCAGGGGGGCGACCGGCGGTTTGACCTGGTGCTCGGGTTTGGGCTTGGGTGCCGCGGTCAGGACCTCAGGCGGCTGGACCCGCGCGGGTGGGGGAGGCGGCGGGAGCGGCGCCGGGGGCTCCGGTTCCGCCATCTCTTCATCGAGAGACTCGACCTCGGCGTGCGGGTCCGCGTCGGCCGAGACGACGCTGTCGGCTTGCGGTGACTCGCCCACGCGCGAGCGCTGGGACAAGGCGGCATCCGGTTCGGGTGTCGTGGTGGACTGTCCGGCGTCCTTCAGGATCAGAATCTCGAGTGTCTCATCCGCGGGCGCCTGGATGATCGGTTGGGGCATCTGAAACGAGACGGCCAGGAGCAGGAACAGGTGCAGGAACAGGGCCGTCAGCAGGGCGAGCGGCAGCACGCGCGATGGGTCGTCATCCAGCGGCGCGGTCAGCGTGCGGAGGGCTGGCGGTGTCCGGAAGGTGGCGGCGCTCAAGTTGGTTGCGCGTTTCAGGCGCAAGCCCCAAAGGCGCATCGCCGGGGGTCCGCCGGGACGCCGCGACCGTACGTCCGGGTTGCTACGCTGGCGGTTGGAGTGGCTCCGCTCGCTCACGCCGGGTTGGAGCGAGGCTGACCGGCAGCGGTCGGGGGTGCGCCAGGCGGTGCTGCGAGCGGCGGGCTCAAGATCAGTTCGGCGTTGGTATCGACGATGTCGAGCCGCGCATGCAATTCCGGGTTGAGGTGCACGTTACCCTTACTGTCCACCAGGATGACATAGCGTAAACCGAAGGTTTGGGCGACCGCGTGCCACTGCTTGGGGCCGGCGACGAACAGGGCGGTGGCGGCGGCCGTGGCGGTGACTGTGTCACCATGGACGACGGTCACCGATTGGGTGCCGCGCGCCGGTTGGCCGGTGCGGGGGTCCAGGATATGGTGATAGTTCACGCCGCCGTAGATGAAGTCACGGTCATAGGCCGCGGTGGTGGCGACGCTCTCGTCGCCCATGACCTTGAGCACGGCGAGAACGCCGGCACCACTCGGGCGGCGAATCGGAATGCGCCAGGGCTGACCGCCGCGGTCGCCGATCGCCCGCAGGTCCGGACCGATCTGCACCAGGGCGTCGCGAATGCCCAACTCCTTGATCTGGGCAATGGCGAGGTCGATCGCGTAGCCTCGGATGATCGGCTGGAAATCGAGCCTCAGGGCACGGTTATTGCCCTGGATCTCCAGTCCGTCGAGTTGGATGTCGGCCATGCGGGGGTTCGCTTTCACCCAGCGTTCGATCACCTGGTCGCGCGGCGGCGGATTGCACTCCGGTTGCGGGACATTGAAGCCCCAGAGTGCGATGAGATTGCCCAGTGCCGGGTTGAACAGCCCGCCGCTCAGCTTTTCATAGGTTTGACTCATTCGAAGCAGGGGCAGGATGGCGGGCGGCGCGACGAAGGGTTCTCCGGTCGGCAGGAGCCGGTTGACGCGCTCCATGACACCTGTTTTCCAGGTATCCAGGGTGCTGTCGAGGAAACGGAAGTCTTGCTCGATCAGGTCATTCGCGCGCGCGGCCAGGGCGGGCTCCACGCGCACCAGGCTCAGGTCGACGATGCTGTCGAACGCCGTGAAGCGCGCGGTGATCACCGGTGCCTCGGAGCGGCAGCCGGTGAGGAGGATGAGCAGGGCGGCGGCGATCCATCCGGCGCGGCGGCGGGTCCGGCCGAGCGTGGGGTCCAACGGATACAGCATGGGAAGCTCCAGGGCGCGAGCCCGCGACCGGGGATTCTGGTCGCGTCAGGCAGTGGGAAGGCGCGCGGCGATGGCGTCCATCAGGTCGCCCGCGATGTCCAGGGCGAACTGGGCATCCAGTTCGCGGATGCAGGTCGGGCTGGTGACATTGATCTCGGTCAGCGACTCGCCGATCACGTCCAGCCCGGCGAACAGGATGCCGCGCGCGCGTAGCACCGGACCGACCTGAGCGCTGATCCAGCGGTCGCGTTCAGTCAGCGGACGGCCTTCGGATGAGGCCCCGGCCGCCAGGTTCCCGCGCGTCTCGCCGGGGGCCGGGATGCGCGCCAGGCAGTAGGGTACGGGCTCACCGTCGATCATCAGGATGCGCTTGTCGCCATCGGCGATCTCGGGGATGAAGCGCTGGACCATGCAGAGTCGCCGGCCGCGCTCAGTCAGGGTTTCCACGATCACACTGAGATTCGGGTCCGCGGCGCGAACCCGGAACACCCCGGACCCGCCCATGCCGTCCAGGGGCTTGAGGATGATGTCCTGATGCACGGTCTGGAAGGCGCGGATGTCGGCCAGACGCCGCGTCACCAGGGTGGGCGGGGTGCACTGGGGAAACTCCACCGTGAACAGTTTCTCGTTGGCGTCACGCAGTGCCCGCGGATCGTTGACCACCAGCGCCCCGGCGCGTTGGGCGTGTTCCAGAAGATAGGTCGAGAAGATGTACTCCATGTCGAAGGGTGGGTCCTTGCGCATGAGCACCGCATCCAAGTCATTGAGCGGGCCAGTCGACTCCGCGCCGAACTGGTACCAGCCGGCGGGATCGTCCGCCACCCTGACCTCGCGCATCCGGGCCCGCGTCTGCCCGTCGGCCAGAAACAGGTCACCCGCTTCCATGTACCGCAGGCTCCAGCCGCGCCGTTGCGCCGCGAGCATCATCGCGAAGGTGCTGTCCTTCTTGATGTTGATGGACCCGATGGGGTCCATGATGACGCCGATGTGGATAGCCATGGCACGAGTGTACCCCAAGACGCTGTTCCACTTGAAGCCGTCTTTTCGCCTGTCGTCCGCGTCGCGCCGACCGTCACATCGCCCGGCGATGCTCCGGCCGGCGCCCCTTAGAAGGCAGACGAACATCCTTCGCGATCCGGTACCGGATGTTCCGGAAATCGCCTGATGCGGTCGGAGTGTCCGATCGTTTCCGACGGTGATACCGTTCATAATTCTTCGCATTCCGTGCCTTGATCGCGGTCTAGAATTCTGGTTGACGTCGCGTGACCTGACACTGGATAGTGGGCGGTCGTCGGATCTCAGTCTCGGGCGATTTCTGTACGCTCGCGCAGAACGCCTGCCTTGTTTGAGGAGATGACTTTGGCCATCAACACTCAAGCGGAGAAACAACAATGAAACAAGCAGCGGCAGGCCGGAAAATACTGATCATCGAGGATGCGCTGGACCTCTTGGGGTTGATGAAGTCTGCGATGGAGCGCGAAGGCTATCTGGTGTTCTGTGCTGCCAACGGTGCGGACGGTATTTCATGTCACGCGCGGGAGCGTCCGGATCTGATCATTCTTGACCTCTACATGCCGATCATGGGCGGGATAGAGGCGCTGCAGGCCATCCGAAAAACGGATGACACAGTGCTGGTTGTCATCCTGACGTCCTACCCCACACCAGACACGATCAGGGACGCCGCCGACCTCAATGTCAGCGAGTACCTGAGTAAGCCTTTTGAGTGTCGCGACCTGGTGAAAGTGATCGATACTGTGTTCGCGCACCAAATAAGCTAGCGGACGCGATGGCGGCCTGACCGCCGGTACCGGCGGCGCGGGATTCGGTGGACCGCGGCCGGCATGATGATCGAGGCCGCGGCGCGGGCATGGGTCTGCGTTTCAAGGGCATGATCGGTGCCGTCTCGGAGGGCAGGCGGCGGCTTTCAGGACCGGACCACCCGACGGCCGAGCGCCCCCGGCGCTGATCGGCCTTGTCGCATCTCATGCGGCAGGGGGCGGAGGGAATTGTTCAAGCTTGTGTAGTCCGCCACAGGAACGAAGAGGTAGACTGCGCTAGGCTGGTGCAAGGTCCTCCCGGCATGATGATCGATAATCAACGAGAAGTGTTTCTGATTGTGCCGGCATCGGGGTTGTCAGGCGCGCATGGCGGCGCCGCGGAAAACGGAAAGCACCATCGCGTGCTGTTGTTCGCGCCGGCGGTGGTGAAACAGTGCGTGCCGGTGGCCTTGATCATCGTTCCGGCCGTAGGGTGGACAAGCGATAGCGCAGTCCACCGAATCCCGCGCCGCCGCTGGTGGACTGCGCTGCGCTTGTCCACCCTACGCCGCGTGGCCGGTACCATGATCAAGGCCGTGCCGGTTATCTGCCGGACTCATCGGTCGGGGGCAGTGGTCGCGGTCCAGCAACAGGGTATGAGGGTTATTGCAGTGCATGTCGGTGACCATTCTTCAAGCGGCAAGGAAATGAAAAATCGCAAGATACTGATCATCGAGGATGATCCCGAGTTGTTGGGGCTGATGAGGCACATCATGGAACGCGATGGCTATCTCGTCTACTGTGCCGCTAACGGTCCGGATGGTATTTTCCGGAATACGCAGGAGAATCCTGATCTGATCATTCTTGATCTGCACATGCCGGAAATGGATGGCATCGAGACGTTGCGCATTATTCGGGCATCCGATGACAACGTGCTGGTTGTGATACTGACGGGATATGCATCGCCTGATACCATCAGAGAGGCCGCAGATCTGAATGTCAGCGAATACCTTAGTAAGCCTTTTGAAAATCGGGAGCTGGTAAGCGTGATTGACAGTGTATTCAAGCTTTGAATCAAAGAAGCAGCAGCGATGAAAGAAATACGACGGTTGATCTACGTGCCTGTTCTTCACGCACAGGAAGATTCGGGACGTGCCGCTTCAAATGTGCCGGAAAATGAGAAGATGCGGAAAAACAAGGAGAACGTTGGTGCTGATCGGACCGCCGTCGAGCACATGTGGCAGGGAATCGCGGCGAAAATCACCGAGTTGAACCTGCCATGGGAGAAGACGCGAATCTATCAGGACGGTACGCCGGTCTGCGGTAATGAGAGGGCGTTGGCGGAACGGCTCGCCGAAAGGGGTAGTCCAAATTACGCGTTTCTGATCGGATTAATGAAGAAAGGGGCGGTTCTGGAAGGTACTGAAGACATGGAACTGCTGATCCAAGAATATGATTTGCTAAATAAGTTATTGATAAAAAAGGCTGTTTCTGATCGGGATTCGGTGAATGCAGAATACCAGGAGAAAAGCAGAAAATTATTGGTGTTGAGAGATCGATTTATCGCAGACCGTATTGCCGCGACCCTGCAGGAAGGAGAACTTCCGATCGTGTTCATGGGCGTTATGCATCGTTTGGATAAATTGCTGGAAAAAGAGTTTCAGGTTTCTTATGTTATTTATCGCCTGCCCTTCCGCAGTATCGGAACGATCTACAACGCCTGAAGGTTGATGTCATGGGCCACAAAGCGTCGTTGTTGCGCGCCGATCCGATTCTCTTCTCGCCGATCTATCTTAACGCGGACAATGTTTCCACGGAAAAATTACTTGCTCTTTATCGCTTTTCCAATATTTTCTTTCCGAAAATGGGTTCCGGTTTGGCGCGAACGATCCTCGACATGGAACGGCACGGTGAGCGGTTGACGGCAAACAGTTCTCCGGAAGAACGGCGGAAACTGATTCGGCAGATGAAAAGTCTGAATATGGATATACAGTTGGCCGTCAGCGACGAAGATCAGAAAATAATGGAAATTTCAATCCATATCGTGCCCAGCGAAGTGCTTGAGCGGGCGCAGCAGGGAAGGAACGATCTGGTTCAGTATCAACAACTCAGTGACGATCTGGATAAGCTGATCGCCAAGCTGATCGCGAAGGAGGTCTGCCGCCGGTTCACGTCCAAGCTGGCCGAGGGTTTCAAGGCGCTGACCGGGATCAGGCAGGTGCCGTCTTTCATCACTCAACTGCTTGATATCGGCTGGATCAACCACGACGGTGAGTTGCTGCAAGAGGCTTGTATCGATGATCTGTTGACCGGGAAATACCGTGAACAATTCGAGCAATGGATGCCAAAGGAACTGCTGCATGAGGGGATGGAGATCCGGGAAACCATCGAGACCTTCTTTGCGATCAGCCAGTACGATGCCGACTCCTTGATTCAGGATGCAAGAGAGCGTCATGCCCTGCTTGAAATCACCATTCGGGAAACGGTACTGCGGTGAAGCGATGCCGCGCCCGCCAGTTTCGCGACGGGCCCTGATCCGCGCCCTGGCCATCAGCGGGATTCTTGCGGGTATCCGTTGTGTGTTTTTCGTCGGATCGGAACGGGAACTGTGACTTGAAGCGCGGTTTACAATACACGGCTGTACCAGTCCCTGGTACACGTGGTACAACATTGGCCAGCACAAAGACACTTGGCGCAAGGTGCCATGTCAGGGTTTTGACTTGAGTCGCCCCAGGATTGTGCTGGGCGGACCGCCGTGGTGCCACGGCAGTGTTCGAGCGCGGATACCAATTGCATGGCGGGGTTGCAGCCCATGAATGACGCGGACGCGGACAGTGACCTGCGCGGGGCGAGGGTGCTGGTGATCGACGACAGCAAGACGATCCGCCGTGCCGCCGAGGGCCTGCTGACCAAGGCGGGCTGCGAGGTGCGGACCGCGGAGGACGGTTTCGAGGCGTTGGGCAAGATCATGGAGTTCAAGCCGGATTTGGTGTTTGTCGATATCATGATGCCGCGGCTGGACGGTTATCATACCTGCGCCTTGATCAAGGCCAATGCGCAACTGCGGCATACGCCGGTGGTGATGCTCTCCAGCAAGGACGGATTATTCGACCGGGCGAAGGGCCGCCTGGTCGGGGCTGGCCTTTATCTGTCCAAGCCCTTCACCGGTGAGGAGTTGCTCGATGCGGTGCGCGGCTCGTTGCGGCGCAGCGCGGACAGCGCGGACTAAGACGAGTTCCGTCAAATACAGAGCCGAGCTATGATCAATGTTTCCCGCGGTGGCGACGAGGCCGATCCCAGCCCTGGCACCGGTTCGCCCGCCGGCGGGCCGGAATGCGCGCGGGCCACCGTGCTGATCGTCGATGACTCACCCACCGAGTCCCGCATCTTTTCCAATGTGTTGAGCAAGGCCGGGTACCAGGTCGAGACGGCGACCAACGGTGAGCAGGGGATCGAAATGGCGCGGCGGCTTCAGCCGGATGTCATCCTGATGGACGTGATCATGCCCGTGCTCAACGGCTTCCAGGCCACTCGCATGCTGCACCGGGACGCGGCGACGGCAGGTATTCCGATCATTATGGTAACGACCAAGGACCAGCCCACCGACCGCGTCTGGGGGATGCGGCAGGGTGCCGTGGACTATCTCATCAAGCCGGTGGCCGCGACCGAGTTGCTGGCGCGCGTTCAAGCGGCGCTCCAGCGCTGATGGCGATGGACTCACCGGTTGCCACGGGCGCTGCGTTGTTCGACCTGCTGGTCGGGGTCGAGGCCCGCTTTCGCGCATTGACCACGCAGTTGCCGGAGGACGCGCCGGCGGTGGGGCGCTGGTCGGGGCTCCTGTTCCGGGTCGGCGCGTCACGGCTGCTCGCCCCCCTGGATCAGGTGGTCGAGGTCTTGAGTGTGCCCGCCGACCTGACTCCGGTGCCGGGGACCAAGCCCTGGCTCTTGGGTGTCGCCAATAACCGCGGGACCTTGCTCCCGCTCCTGGACTTGGCCACGCTGACTCAAGGCGGCGTGCCGACGCGGCGGGAGACGGACCGCGTTCTGGTGGTGCGTCAGGATGGCCTGCCCTGCGGATTGGTGGCGAACGAGGTGCTCGGTATCCGTCAATTTGCGGAGGCGCAGCGGTGTGCCGGGCCGTCTGCCGGACTTGATGTGCTGCAACCCTTCGCCCAAGGTGCTTTCCCGCTTGCGGGTGCGGTGGTTCCGGTGATCGCTCTGGACCTGCTGCTCGCGGATTCCCTGGTCAGCCAGGAAACTTCAACCGGACCCGGAGTTGGAACGCGATGGCGAAGCGAAGCGATGTAGGGCGGGGCAACACCGCCGGCGGGGTCAATGGCGCGGTGATCGGCTGGGCGGCGTTCACCTTGGTCTGGGCCGCCTTGGCGCTGGCGAGTGATGTCCTGATCAGGAACGTCGCGGATGGCTACGCACGTTTGTCACTGGCAGCGGCTGCTCAGCAGGCCCCGGGTCGGCAAATGACCCTTGCCGCGGGCGCGGCGGTCGCTGGTAATCCGGGTGCTTTTAATCGGCTGCGGGCTGAGCGGGATCAGGTGCAGCGGGGGATGGACGCGCTGCCGGCCGGGTCGGCAGCCGAGGGGTTGTCGGCCGCACTCGCGCGCGTCGAACCGCACCTGCGCGCCGCGCAGACTGCCTGGCTCGCCTATCGCGAGACGGCGGATCGCATCCTTGACGCACAGGCCGATCTGCTGGGGATGCGCGACCTGATTCAGTCCACCGCGGCCCTGCTGCCGGACATCCGGGCTGCCATGGCCCGATCCGCCGAGTTGATCGTTGCCGAGGGCGCGCCCGCCGGGCAGGCCTTGGAGGCCGGTCGCCAATTGGCGCGCCTCCAGGCCATGAATGCCGGTTTGGAGTGGTTGCTGGTCGGTGGTCAGCCGGGGGCCGTGGCGGGGGATGCCGACGATGCCGTGACCAAAGAGTTTACCATGCACCTGGAGGCGCTGACCGGGCAGGCGGACACCCGCGGTGCGACCGCCACGCGCGATGCACTGGCGCAGACCGCCCTGCTGTGGACCGCGCTGCGCACCGGCGTCGATGCGCTGCGCGAACTGGCGCCGCGGGCGCTTCCGGCGATCGATGCCCTGGCACCCTTGCAGGAGGCCGGCGCAGTGTTCGCTGCCGCGCTGGACACCTTGGTGACTGCCTGTCGTGAGGCGCCGCTGGAAACGCGGGTCGGACCCCTGCCGGTCGGGTCCTGGGCGGTGCCGCTGTTCACTGCCCTGGCACTGGCTGGGCTGTTCGCACTCGGTGTCCGCGTGGTGTCGGACGCGCGGCAGCGCGTGGCGGCTGCGCTGGCCCAGAGCGGGTGTGACGAGCAGGCCATCCTGCGCCTTCTCGACGAGATGGGCGATCTGGCCGACGGCGACTTGACCGTGACGGCCACGGTGACCGAGGACAAGACCGGGGCCATCGCCGACTCGATCAATTTTGCGGTGGAGGCCCTGCGGGGCCTGGTTGCGACCATCAACGCGACTGCCGCCAAGGTCGCGCAGGCGTCACAGGAAAGCCGCACCATCGCCGTGCGGTTGACCGAGGCGGCCGCGGCGCAGGCCGCGCAGATCACGCTGGCGTCCGGTGCCATTCGGTCATTGACGGAGCAGATCAATCAAGTGGCCAATAACGCCATCGAGTCGGCCGAGGTCGCCTCGCGGTCGCTCCAGGTGGCGGGGCGGGGTGCCCGGACCGTGCGCGACACCATTGCGGGCATGGACGCGATCCGCGAACAGATCCAGGAGACCGCGAAGCGCATCAAGCGGCTCGGCGAGAGTTCGCAGGAAATCGGCGAGATCGTGGAGTTGATCGACGACATCGCCGATCAGACCAATATCCTGGCCCTGAACGCCGCCATGCAGGCGGCCATGGCCGGCGACGCCGGACGCGGTTTTGCGGTGGTTGCCGACGAGGTGCAGCGCCTTGCCGAGCGTTCGCGCAACGCGACCAAGCAAATCGAGGTGCTGGTGCGTACCATTCAGGCCGACACCAATGAGGCGGTGAGTTCCATGGAGGCCAGCACCGCGGGCGTGGTGGAGGGGGCGAATCTGGCCGAGAACGCCGGGGAGGCACTGCGCGAGATCGAGAACGTCTCGGCGTACATCGCCGACCTGACCAAGCGCATCGCCGATTCCTCTGCGCTTCAATCCGATCAGTCGGCGGAGATCAACGCGACTGTGCAGGCAATCCGGGGGATCACCGAGGAGAACGCGGACGGGACCCGGCGGGCCGCCGCGGCGGTGGAGGAACTCGTGAGTCTGGTCACCGAATTGCAGCGCTCGGTGGCGGGTTTTCGGTTGAGCTGATGGACCGCGGCCTGGCTCGCGGCCGGTTTCAGTGCCTTGTCCAAGGCCTCACCCAGGGGCAGTGATCCCATGGCAGAAAAGGTTGTCGGCGGTCTGAAGTGGGTTAAGAGCGAAATCGCCGCGACCCTGCGTCGGGTCACCGAACGCGTCGAAGCCTACGGGCAAACCAGCGAATCCGGGTCCCTGGGCGATGCGGTGGACGCCTTGTTTGAGATTCGCGGTGTGCTGCTCGCGCTGCAACTCACCCTGCCCGCGCGTCTGGTGGACGAGATGCAGCGGTTATGCGATGCCATGGCCGGGGATCGCGTGCGCAGCCCCAAGGAGGCTGCCGAGGCCATGATGCTGGCCCTGATCCAACTGCCGAACCATCTGGATCGATTGGACGTCGGCGTCGCGAGCGACCCCCTGAGCCTGTGGCCGACCATCAACGATCTGCGCGCATCGCGGGGTGCTCCCCCGCTGACTCAGGCGGAGCTGCTGGTTCCGGGTTCGGTTTTGGCCGAGGAGGAGGAAGACCTGCCGCCGGAGGCACTGGAGGCACTCACCGCGGTCTTTCGCAAGGTGCGGCCGCACTTTCACCGCGATCTGGTCGAGTGGTACCGCCCGGCGACGAGCAATGAGGGCCTGATCAAACTCGGGCGTCTGTTCCATCAACTCCACCGGTTCCTGAAAGACGGCATTCTGGCGGATTTATTTCGCTTGGCCGAAGCCTATGCAGTGAGCCTGCAAGGCGGGGAGATCGCCAACGATGCGGATGCCCAGACCCTGGTTGGGCGCTTGGATCGGGTGTTCAAGCCGCTGGTCGATACACCGCCCGAATGGCCCGACGCGGAAGCCCGCCAACTGATCGATGCCTTTCTCGGCGCGTTATCCGGTCACTCGATTCAGACCTCCAGCGTAGACGATATCCAGGCCCATTATCAGCGGGTGCATGGCTTGGCCGCCGACCGGACGCGCGCGGGCACTGCCGCGTCCGATGCCCTGGCCGGCCTGGCGCAGGCGATGTTGAGCGAGCTGACGCCCCTGAAGGAACGGCTGGACGCCTTTGTGCGCGGTGGGCGCGATGATCGGACTCCATTGGACGAGATCAGGACGGGTCTGCGGGTTCTGGCGCGCACGCTGGACGTTGCCGATACCGGCGATCTGCCCGAGCGGCTGCGCCTGCTGGCGGACGGTTTCGGCGAGCTGGTGCCGGCCGAAACAACCGAGGAAGTCCAGCGGCTGGAAGCGCTGGCGGCCGACTTGCTGGGCATCGAGGCCGTGATACAGGCGTATGCGGAGCATCGTGACCCCCCCACGGGTAGCGTCATCGCGCCCGGACTCTATGTCGCGGAGTTGCAGAAGGCCACCCTGCGCGAGGCACGGGCCGAGTTTGTGGGCGTGCGGGACGCGATCCTTGCCTGCCGTGTTCATGGGGCACATCCGGCCCGCTTCCGCGAAGTCCCTGAGTGCCTGTCACGGGTGGCCGGAGCCTTGCAGATCCTTGGCGACGATGCGGCGGCCCAGGTCGCCACGGACCTCGCGGTGATGGTTCGGCGCGGCTACCTGGCGGCGGATCGCTGGCCGCGGGACTTGGAGTTCGGCTTTCTGGCGGACGCCATCGCCGCCTTGGAACTCCACATTGAGCGCGTCGAAGAAGGCGAGCCGGAGGATCACGACCTGATTCGCCAGTCTGCCGATGCGCTACGTGACCTCGATCGCGCGCTTGGTGCCGCGCCAGGCCATGCGGAACAGGCCGACACCGTAGAGCGCATCGCTGCCGCACCCGCACCCGCACCCATCGACAGCGACGCTGTCGCGGTTGTTGCCGATGCAGGTGCAGCGTGTCCCGCCCAAGCAACGGGTATCTCGCCCGAGTTTCTCGACATCTTCCTGGAGGAGGCGCAGGAGGAGACGCAAGCAATCGGCGAGCGATTCGCGCGGTGGCAAGACAACCTGGCCGATGAGGCTGTGCTCAGTGCGTTGCGTCGAAGCTTCCATACCCTGAAGGGGAGCGGGCGGCTGGTTGGTGCCGTGCGGGTTGCCGACCTCACGCAGGCCGCTGAGGGGGTCCTCAACGGGCTGCTGGAGCTGGGTCTCGTACCGGATGCCGCAGGCGTCGCCTGGCTGGCCGAGGTGGTTGAGGTGCTGCCGAATCTGGTTGCCGCGGAGGCGCAGCAGCGTCCCCTGGACATCGCCGGTCTGGTGGCGCGGGCGGCGCAACTGGGGCGGCCGTCCGGTGCCGGTTCGGCCGCTTTGACGTCCTCGGATCTCCAGTCGGCGGACACGCCGACGAGCGCCTGGCCGGAGTCGTCGGCGGTGCTCGTGCCCGCCGCGCGCCCGGAAGAGGCGCGGCACGCGGGGGAGCAGGAGACCGGGTCCGGCGCCGACGTGACCGCGGCGGTGACGCAGTGGCCAACGGAGGGGTTGCTTGTTGAATCGGCTGATCACTGGTTTGCGGCGCAACTCGACTGGCTGAATGCGCCGCCCGCGGCGGCACCCGTGGTCGCCGCCGCGGCCCCGCCCGAGGCACCGCACGCCGCCGCGGTGACCGCGGCGGACTTGACGGATCACGCCAGTGTTTTTGTCGCGGACGACGAACTCCTGGCCATCTTTCGTGCCGAGACCCTCGGTCACCTGGATGAAGTGCGTGCCTTTCTGGTGCGGGCGGCAGCCGGTGATGCGGTGCCGGATGAGGGGACCGTACGCGCGCTGCATACGCTCAGCGGCAGCGCCCGGATGTCGGGAATCGACTCGATCGCGGATGTTGCGCGGTTACTGGAGCGGCGTCTGCGCGCGCTGCAAATCGCCGCCGAGGCCGCCACCGCGGTCACCTTGGAGCTGATCGAGCGGGCCGTGGATGGCATTGCGCAGCGCACCGCGGAACTTCCCGCGATCGATACCGGGGCGGATCTGTTGCTCGCCCTGGCCGCGGACCTGACCGCGATCACGGTGCCGGAGGGCGTATCCGCGGTGGCGTGGGAGGCGCCCGTGGTGTCGGCACCGTCGCTCGATCTTGATCTCGAGGGTCTCAGCCTGCCACCGCTGTGGTTGCCTGATTCTGCGCCGGTGGTACCCGACCACGATGATAAGTCGGGTGCGGTCGAGGCAGTGAGTGTCTTGCTGGATCAGGGGCGGCTCGAGCCGCGGTTCATCGACCCTGCGCAATCCGACGCGCGGTCGGTGTTTGATCCCGCGGTGGCGGGCGGTGCCGACGGGGGCGAGGCGGCGCAGCGGGACTTGGATCTGGTCGCTTTCCTCGATTTCTCCGATGAGTGTGCGCTCTCTGAGGAGGGTGGTAGCGATCGTTCCGGCGCGTCTGGAGCGGTGCGGTCAGTAGACGAATTGCCGAAGCTGACGCCAGTGCGCGCGCCGCTGCCGCAAGATCCCGGCAGGGTTGCCGCGGAGAGCTTGGCCGCTGCACTGGAGGCGGCGGTTGACGCCCTGGATGCCGAACTGGAGACGGTCACCTTACCCCCGGCGAGTGAGTTGACCGAAGGTCCCGAGTCCGTGCCGGCCAGTCAACCGGCAGGCCAGGAGCGCACAGCTCCGCCTTGCGAACCGGCAGGCGAGCCCGACGATCCCGCCGATCAGGATCTCTTGAGCCTGTTCATCGAGGACGGCCGCGATCTGCTCGACGGGATCGATGCCAAGCTTCGAAGCTGGCAGTTGGCGCCTCAAGACCTTGGTGTGCTTGACGGTATCAACCGGCTGTTGCATACGCTCAAGGGCAGTGCGCGCCTGGCTGGCCTGACTCCCATCGGCGACCTGAGCCACGCGCTGGAGACGCGGTTGACCGCGGTCCGCGTCGCTCGGGGGCAGGTCGACGATACGACCCTGGAGTTGGCGCAGCGGACCGTGGACAACCTGTCACTGCAAATGGATGCGCTGGAACAGCATACGCCGCTCCCGCGCGCCGCGGCCCTGGTGGCGGCTTTGAATCAGGAGCCTGAGCCGGTGCCAACGGGCTCGACGGAGGAAACCGAACGGGCGATCCTGCGCTCGGCCGTCAGTGTCGCTGCCGCTGCGCCCGCGTCTCCTGCGGTCGCGACGGCACCGGACCTGGCGTCCGCTCCGGCTGATGGACCCAGGGATGTCGGGGCGGTGACGGTGCCGCAGGTTCGGGTGCGCTCCGACCTCATCAACCGGCTGGTGGATGCGGCCGGGGAGATCGGTCTGTACCGCGCGCGTCTCACCCAACGCAACGGTTTGCTGAGTGTCGGTCTCGGGGAGCTCGACCAGACCGTGCGGCGATTGCGCGATCAGTTGTGCCAGTTGGAGACCGAGACCGAGACCCAGATCCGCGCTCACTACGAGCGCGAGGGGGCGGTCGAAGCGTCGGGGCCCGCCTTCGATCCACTGGAACTGGACCGCTTTTCGACCCTTCAGCAACTCTCCCGCAGCCTGGCCGAGACCGTGAACGATCTGGTCAGTCTGCGGGACCTGCTGGGCGGTTACCAACGCGAGTCCGCGGATCTGCTGACCCAGCAGGCGCGGCTGGCGAGCGATGTGCAGGACGGGTTGCTGCGTACGCGGATGGTGCCCTTTGTTCAGGTGGTCCCGCGGTTGCACCGTCTGGTGCGTCAGACGGCGGAGAGCTTGGGAAAATCCGCCCGCCTGGAGGTGATCGGACCGGAAGTGGAACTCGACCGCTCCGTCCTCGACCGCCTGGCGGCGCCTCTGGAACATTTGTTGCGCAATGCCGTGGACCACGGCCTGGAGGCGCCGCCGGGACGAGCCGCCGCCGACAAGCCGGCCGCCGGGACTGTCACCCTGGCCCTGAGTCGGGAGGGCAACGAGGTGGTGATCCACCTGAGCGACGATGGCCGCGGACTTGATCTGGCGGCGATCCGCGCCCAGGCGGTCGCCCGCGGCCTGTTGCCGGCGCAGGCGGAACTCGAGGCTGATGCGCTGATGCAGTTTGTCTTCGAACCGGGCTTCACTACCTTGGGGCAGGTCACGCAGATTTCCGGACGCGGTGTCGGTCTGGACGTGGTGGCTTCTGAAATCAAGGCTGCCAACGGTACGATCGACCTGAGTTCGATCCCTGGGCAAGGCGCACGATTCAGTATCCGACTGCCGCTGACACTCGCCATCCTGGATGCCTTCCTGGTGCGGGTGGGTGCGAGTGTCTACGCGCTGCCGCATGCCGCCATCGAGGGCGTCGCGCGCATCGGTCGGGACGATCTCGCGGCGATCTATCAAGGGCGGGGCCGGGACTTCGATTATCAGGGTCACGCGTATCGGGTGGCTTATCTGGGTCGGTTGCTCGATCCCGGTCTGGAGCCCCGCCTGGGTGAGCAGCGCTGGCTGCCGCTGCTGCTGGCGCGGGTAGGCGACCTGCGTGTGGCCTTGCAGGTGGACGCCCTGATCGAGAGTGCCCGAATCCTCGTCAAACCCTTGGGCGCCCAGTTGGCCACGGTGCGCTGGCTGGCCGGCGGCACCATCCTGCCGGATGGGCGAGTCGCCCTGATTCTGGATGTGCTCGCCTTGTTACGCTCCGGTGCCGTCCATGATTACCTGCCCCCCAGCCAGGGCATCGCCGTTGCCGCGCGTCAGCCGGTCTGTGTGATGGTCGTGGATGACTCCCTGACCGTGCGCCGGGTCACCGCGCGCTTGCTGCGGCGCCAGCAGATGGAGGTGATCACCGCCAAGGATGGTGTCGAGGCGCTGACCTTGCTCGACGCGCGTCGGCCCGACCTGATCCTGTTGGATATCGAGATGCCGCGGATGGACGGTTATGAACTCACCCGCCACATCCGCCGGTCGGAGCGGTTGCGCGATCTGCCGATCATTATGATCACCTCGCGCGCCGGGCCGAAGCATCGCGATCACGCCCTGGCGCTCGGGGTCAACCGCTATCTCAGCAAACCGTTCCAGGAGTCCGAGTTGCTGGACGAGATCACCTCCCTGCTGGCGGAGCAACAGCCATGAATCAGGATGAACAGACGCTGCGGGTCCTGCTGCTGCCGGTGCCATCCGATCCGGACCCCTGGGACCTGTTGCTGCCGGGCGCCGCGGTCGCCGAGATCGTGCGCGCCGAGCCGCTGACGGCCGCCGCGTCAAGGGCGCCGGACTGGCTGATCGGCTATCTGGCGTGGCGCGGGTTGCAGTTGCCGGTGATCCGTCTGGCCGCCCCGGACCTGTCGTCCGACGACCAGTTGCGTCATCGTCAGGCCGTCGTGTGCCATGCCCCGGGGGGCGATCCGAGTCTGGCCTTTGTCGCGATCGAGAGCCCCGGGGTGCCGCGCCTGGAGCGTGTCACGCCCGAAAGCTTGAGCGCGCAGGGCGCGCTTGCGGCTCAGGAAGGGCACCCGTTTCTTCAGGTTACCCTGCGTCTGCGAGGTCGTCCCGCGGCCCTGGTGGACCTTGATGCGATCGAGCGTGCCGTGCTGGCCGTGCTTCCGGGCGATGAGGTATCGCCAGGTACTGAGTCAAACATCGGTTAGACAACGACAACGAGTGTATTGTTGTTTCACTTGTTTCTGACGCGTCACTTATGGAGGGTCAGGAGACAGCCACATCGGCCGCACGCGTGCGCGCGTGCAGGGCATAGAGCACGTCTTCGTCGGTGATGTGATCGACCAGCCAGTCCTGGGTCAGATCTAGGGCGCGGTCGGCCAGATCCTGGCTGGGACCGAAGGTTGCCAGGTCGTCCGCCAGGGCGTCCAGCCGTTTGAAGAATGCCGCGTGGAGCGCCTGGTGCGTCGCCAGGGCCGGATAGGCGTGGTCCCGCATGAACGACTCCTCGGTGGAGAAGTGGCTCGCGGCGTAGTCGCGCATGAAAGCGAGCGCTTCCGCCACCGCCTGGAGTTCCTCACGTTCCAGGATGCGTTGGTAGAGCCGGTGGGACGCCTCGAAAAATCCCTGGTGTTGATGGTCGATCTCGGCGATGCCGACGGAGTAGACGTCTGACCAGTCGCGCAGCATGAGTCACCTGTGTGGGTGGTTGGGTTGGCGGTCTTCGACCGGACATTATCCGCGAACGCTCGGGCAATGGGTACGGGCACTACCTTTGTTTCAGTGCGGCGATGCCTTGACGGTCGTGAGTCCAAACTGTTCCCAGGACTGCATGCCGCCGCGATACCACTTGAGGCGATGGGCGGGGTAGCCCAAGTCCAGCAGGGCGCGGATGTTGGTGGGTGACTGGCCGCACCAGGCGCCGTTGCAGTAAAAAACCAGGGTCTTGGCATGGCCGAAATTCCACAGACCCTCCACGCGCACGGCGCCGAATTCCAGTTCCAGCAATTCGGCCACCGCGGACGGGGAGGCGGTTGCCGGATCGATGCGGGTATAGGGGATGACGACGGCACCCGGGATCACGCCGTGTTCGGTCCAGGCCGGCGTTCGCGAGTCGATGACCAGGACCGGCTCGCCGCTCGTCGCGCGTTTGAGGTAGTCGATCAATTCCAGCTCTCCGATGGTCTCGACTCCTGGTGCCAATTGCATCGGCTGAATGCAGTATGGGGGGCAATCACGCGCGGTCTTGTCGTAAGGTGACGGGATGACGTGCCCCGGATCCTGATGACGCATCAGCAGGACCTTGCCGCCGCCCTGTCCAAGTTCGACATAGGGCATGGCCGCGGTGATCCGGACACGCAGGTCGTCAAGATCGAAAGGTTCTGCGCTGGGATCTGCCGCCTGCGCGGCAGCGGCCCCGAACGAGAGGAGGAGCGACAGGATGGCGGCGGCGAGACGGTCGGGGGGGGTCATGGCGACGATTGGCGGCCGAACAGGTTGCGAAAGGCGAGTTGATTGTTCTCGCTGAGAAAGTCGGCAAACACCCGATCGAATTGGTCGCGGGCCGCTTGCCGCCTTCCGAGCAGGTTGCCGATCAGGGCGCCCATGGCGAGCAGGGTTGCGGTCTGCGTCTGCGCTTGCGCCTCATCGCGCATGGTCTGGGCGAGGTCGCGCAGATGGGCGGCCTGGACCGCCAGGTCCTGGTAGCTGCCCAGATTATCGAGGAGTCCTTTCATGATGCTGATCAGCGTGCGGCATTGGCCCTGGGGATAGAGGCTCTGGAAAAACTCCATGAGATAGCGCAGCTTCTTGCAGCTTTTGCGCAGTTCGTGCAAATCTTCAGGCGGCGAGTCGGCGCGGATTGCCCGACCCTCGCGGCAAACCCGCTTGAACATCGCGCGGATACGCTGGTTGGCCACCTGTTTGATCGGGCGAGCACCGTTGGGAGTGTTGGACGCGTCAGCGACGGGCGCCTCAAGAAAGGATCGCCAGTCAGTCATCAACCGGGTGAAGCGATCCGCCGCGAGCGCGTGTGCGAGGCGGCGCTGCTCCGCCGCATAGTGTGCCAGCAGAAAGTCCCGCAGGGGTTCCAGATCGGCACCCAGGGGTGCGGGTAGGGACTGTCGATAGGCCGCGAAATCGAGTAGATAGACATCGAGATCACGGACCGGGCCGGTGATTTGTTGCAGCCAGGCAAATTCCTCCTTGAAGTGCCCGACCACGGTCATCGGTAAGACTCCGCGCAACTGGCTGAGGGCCGAGCGGGTGCGCCGTGTCGCGACCCGCAAGTCGTGGAGAAACTCCGAATCGAGGTTGGCTCGGGCGCCGTCCAGATTGGCCTCCAGGGTGGTCAGCAGTCCGCGCAGGATTTGCTTGGTCACCAGGTCGGCGCGGGTTTCCGGGTCGAACCGGAAATCGAGCTTGGACGAGTAGTCGGCGGGGCGCCGGTCAGCGGCCGCGAGGGCCTCCAGTAGGATGGGTTCCTGCGCGGGTGCGATGCCGAGTTCGCCCATCAGGTCCTTCAGCGTCGCCTTGACCTGGTCCTCGTGGTCATGGGCGATCCGCACGCGCAAGCGGACCCGCAGTTCCCCCGTGCGCCCGCCGCGCGGGTCGCGGAAGCGCGATGCCTCGATCGCCAGGTGCGCCACCGTCTTGGGCGATGTCTTGTGATCCGCCGGGTGATCCGCGATGTGTTTCAGGCTGTGCAGATCGAAGGTGCGTAGACACGTTTCGATGTGTATCATCGGCAGCAGACAACGGATGTCGGTGACCTCCATCAGCCGCGCTCTCACCGGGCCGGGCGGCAGGTCCGCCGGGAAGGCCGGTGGTGCGGGAGCGCTCTGTGCCAGCGCCTCGTCGGCCTGGTCCAGAGTGTGCCAGACCAGCGATGGGCGTGGCGGGGTGTCGCGCCACTCCAGGGTTGCGCCGCTGAGGTAGACGGACCAGTCGAAGGTGTCAACGAAGGTTCGGTTCAAGGTCCCGGTGGGGTCCTCCTCCAGGTGCCAGTGCGACTGGAGCGCGGCCAGCAGGTCGGTTATCCGGGCGGGGTCTGAAACCACGTATTCCATGTCGATCACGTTCTCTGGTTTACCTGGACTGCAAACGGCCGGGAGACCGCGGGGTGGTGGCGTTGGCGCGGAGACGACGACCGGCGGCGAACCCGCGTGAGCCGTGATTATCACAAAAGCAGGGCTCCGGCGATACGCGCGCCGGTCGCAGAACCCGTGTTTCTTCCCCGCAGGTGCGCGGTCGCCGGATCCCGCGTCACCTTGGAACCGTTGTTCGAACCCTCTGGACCACTGGCGATCTGTACCACCAACTTGTTACTCTCCGCGCGCCAGGTGTTGCACCCCGCGCGCTGGGCGAAGGTGGATGCTCCAGGATGCGGTGGCGGTTCCGGCGGGCAATTGGCCGGCCAGGCGCTGAACCAGTTTCATCAGTCGTGTTCTAAAGTCGCCGTAAACGCCCGCGAACGCTGGTGCCCCGGCGTCAGTCCCCGACTGCTTGCGGAAACTCGGGGCGCACCCATCTGGTGCGAGTACAGCCCGGGGAACGCGTCAAAACAGAGCGACATCCACGCCATCCGCGGATCTGGTCAGGTTGAGCCAAGCTTGGTCCGCTCCTTGCAGCTTTCCAGGCAAGCCTTGTCTTTTCGCGGTTTGCCCTGAGCAATAGGATCATGGCGCACCGCGTTTCGGAGCGCGGACGCGGCGGGTAACAGCACCATTATTATTAACGAGGTATGTCTATGTCGATCTTCGATCGCTACCAGGCCCGGTATGAAGCGTCCCGCGAGGAGGTCCTGACCCTCGACGAGTACCTGGAACTGTGTAAGTCAGACCGGAGCGCCTATGCGGGTGCCGCGGAACGCCTGCTTCTGGCGATCGGCGAGCCGCAATTCGTGGATACTCGCGACGACCCGCGCTTGAGCCGTATCTTTCAGAACAAGGTCATCAAGCGCTACCCGGCTTTCCCGGAATTCTACGGCATGGAGGAGTCGATCGAGCACCTGGTCTCCTATCTCAAGCACGCCGCCCAGGGTTTGGAGGAAAAGAAGCAGATTCTCTACCTGCTTGGTCCGGTTGGCGGCGGCAAGTCGTCGCTGGCGGAGAAGCTCAAGGAGCTGATGGAACAGATTCCCTTCTATGCCATCCAGGGATCACCCGTGTTCGAGTCACCCCTCGGGCTGTTCTCACCTGAGGAAGACGGCCCGATCCTGACGGAGGACTACGGCATCCCGAGGCATTATCTGCGCTCTATCATGTCTCCCTGGGCGGTGAAGCGGCTTCAGGAATACAAGGGTGACATCACCAAGTTCAAGGTGGTCAAGCTCTATCCGTCGATTCTGGAGCAGGTTGCCATCGCCAAGACCGAGCCGGGCGATGAGAACAACCAGGACATCTCCTCGCTGGTGGGCAAAGTCGATATTCGCCAGCTCGAACGTTTCGCTCAGAATGACGCCGACGCGTACAGCTATTCCGGCGCCTTGTGCCGGTCCAACCAGGGGCTGATGGAGTTCGTCGAGATGTTCAAGGCACCGATCAAGGTGCTGCACCCCCTGCTGACGGCTACCCAGGAGGGGAACTACAATGGCACCGAGGGTTTGTCGGCGCTGCCGTTCCAAGGCATCATTCTCGCCCATTCCAACGAATCGGAGTGGCAGACGTTCCGCAACAACAAAAACAACGAGGCCTTCCTCGATCGCGTCTTCATCGTCAAGGTGCCCTACTGTCTGCGCGTCAGCGATGAGGTCAAGATCTACGACAAGTTGCTGCGCAACAGTTCCCTCGCGAGTGCTCCCTGCGCTCCCGGGACCCTGGAGATGATGGCGCAGTTCTCCACGCTCACCCGCATCAAGGAGCCGGAGAATTCCAGTATCTATTCGAAGATGCGGGTGTATGACGGCGAGAACCTGAAGGATACCGATCCTAAGGCCAAGTCTGTTCAGGAGTACCGTGACTACGCCGGGGTCGACGAGGGCATGAGCGGGATCTCGACCCGCTTCGCCTTCAAGATCCTGTCTCAGGTATTCAACTTCGATCACACCGAGGTGGCGGCGAATCCGGTCCATCTGCTCTATGTCCTGGAGCGGCAGATCGCCCGTGAACAGTTGCCCCCCGAGGTCCAGGAACGCTACCTGAGTTATCTCAAGCAGTACATGGCGCCACGCTATGCCGAGTTCATCGGCAAGGAACTGCAGACCGCCTACCTCGAGTCCTATGCCGAGTATGGTCAAAACATTTTTGATCGGTATGTGACCTACGCGGATTACTGGATTCAGGATCAGGAATACCGGGACCCGGATACCGGCGAGATGATGAACCGGGGCGGGCTGAACGAGGAGTTGGAAAAGATCGAGAAGCCGGCCGGCATTTCCAATCCCAAGGATTTCCGGAACGAGATCGTCAATTTCGTGTTGCGTGCACGCGCCGCCAATGGCGGCGCCAATCCGCGCTGGACCAGCTACGAGAAGCTCCGGGTCGTGATCGAGAAGAAGATGTTCTCCAACACCGAGGAGTTGCTGCCGGTCATCTCGTTCAATGCCAAGGCGTCAGTGGAGGACCAGAAGAAGCACAATCAGTTCGTCGACCGCATGACCGACAAGGGCTACACGGCCAAACAGGTTCGTCTGCTGTCGGAGTGGTATCTGCGGGTGCGCAAGGCGCAATAGGTCAGGGGCGTTGCGCGCGGTCGGCGAAGCGGGCCGGGCGCGCCCGCTCCAGCGGTGCGAATCACGCGCCCGGCATCCGCGGGCGAACAGGCGTTAGAGCAGGCACATCACCCCATGTCTCATTTCATCGACAGGCGTCTGAACGGGAAGAATAAGAGCGCGGTCAACCGGCAGCGCTTCATCAAGCGCTATAAGACCCAACTCAAGCGGGCGGTGGCGGATGCCGTGAACAAGCGCAGCATCACCGATATCGACTCGGGCGAGCAGGTCGGCATCCCGTCGAAGGATATCTCCGAGCCGGTGTTCCATCATGGCCAGGGTGGAATCCGTGACCAGGTCCATCCCGGCAACAAGGACTTCATGGCCGGAGATAAAGTTCCCCGGCCCGAGGGCGGCGGGGGCGGTGGTTCCGGTCAGGGTAAAGCCGGCCGGGGCGGCAAGGGCGAGGATGATTTTATCTTCGACTTGTCGCGCGAGGAGTTTATGGATTTGCTCTTCGACGATCTGGAGTTGCCCAATCTGGTGCGCAACCAGTTGGTCGGCAGTACCGAATTCAAGAGCGTGCGGGCCGGCTACCGCACCAGTGGCGCGCCGACCAATATCGATGTCGTCCGGTCACTCAAGGGCGCCATCGCGCGGCGTACCGCCTTGGGCGCGCCGCACCGTCGCCGCATCAAAGAGATCGAGGCGGAACTGGAGGGGTTGCTTGCCCATGGCGTTGCCGAGGACGATCCGCGCGTCTTGGCCTTGCGCGATGAGCTGGACCGCGCGCGAACGCGCATCGCCGCGCTGCCCTTCATCGATACGTTCGATCTGCGTTACCAGAGCTTTGTCCAGCTTCCGGAGCCGACCAGCAAGGCGGTGATGGTCTGCATCATGGATGTGTCCGGCTCCATGGATCAGGCGCGCAAGAACCTGGCGAAGCGGTTCTTCATCCTGCTGTACCTCTTTCTGAAGCGTAATTACGACCGCATCGAAGTGGTTTTCATCCGCCATCACACTATCGCCCAGGAAGTCGACGAGCAGGAGTTCTTCTATTCGCGGGAGACGGGTGGTACCGTGGTGTCGAGCGCGCTCAACCTGGCCTATGATGTCCTGCGTGAGCGTTACGATTCGAGCGTGTGGAACATCTATGCCGCGCAGGCCTCGGACGGCGACAACTGGGATTCCGATTCGGTGGTATGCCGCGATTTGCTGGCCGAGAAGCTGTTGCCGCTGATGCGCTATTTCGCTTATGTCGAGATCACCCCCCGCCAGCATCAGAGTCTGTGGTACGCCTATCAGGAGATCGCCGGCGCCCATCGCCACTTCGCCATGCGCGAAATCGATGGCCCCGAGGATATCTTTCCCGTATTCAGGGATTTGTTCAAGAGGCAGACGGCATGAGCAGTGGTATTATTTCCGATTCCTCCGAGTGGACCTTTCCGCTGCTCGAGCGGTTCGACCGGGAAATCGGGCATCTCGCGCACAATGTTTTCGGGCTGGACACCTATGCCAATCAGATCGAGGTGATCGGCTCCGAGCAAATGATCGATGCCTATTCTTCGGTCGGCCTTCCGATCAATTATCAGCATTGGTCGTTCGGTAAGCAGTTCGTCAGTACGGAGCAGACCTACCGCCGCGGTCAGATGGGCCTCGCCTATGAGATCGTGATCAATTCCGACCCCTGCATTTCCTATCTCATGGAAGAGAATACCCTGACCATGCAGGCGCTGGTGATCGCTCACGCCTGTTACGGGCACAACAGCTTTTTCAAGGGCAACTATCTGTTTCGGACCTGGACCAGTGCCGACGCCATCATCGACTATCTGGTGTTTGCCCGAAAGTACATTGCCAGTTGTGAGGAGCGCTACGGTCAGGCGGAGGTGGAACTGCTGCTCGACTCTTGCCACGCCCTGATGAATCATGGCGTCGATCGCTACAAGCGGCCTTCGCCCATCACCATGGCGGAGGAACAACGCCGGCAGGCCGAGCGCGCCGATTATATCCAGTCGCAGGTGAATGATCTGTGGCGTACTATCCCGACTTTCGGGGATGACGGCGCGCCGGATGCCGACGCCCGGTGGCCTGCCGAGCCCCAGGAGAATCTGCTCTACTTCATCGAAAAGAATGCGCCGCTGCTGGAGCCCTGGCAGCGCGAGGTCGTGCGTATCGTGCGCAAGGTAAGCCAGTATTTCTATCCCCAGCGCCAGACGCAGGTGATGAATGAGGGCTGGGCGACCTTCTGGCATTACACTTTGCTGAACCGTCTCTATGAAGAGGGGTTCGTCAACGATGGCTTCATGCTGGAATTCCTCCAGTCGCATACCGGGGTCGTGTTTCAGCCGAATTTCGATGCGCCTTATTACAGCGGGATCAATCCCTATGCGCTCGGCTTTGCCATGATGTGCGATATTCGCCGGCTCTGCGAGTCGCCAACCGCCGAGGACCGCGAATGGTTCCCCGATATCGCGGGTGGGGACTGGCGCAAAGTCCTCGATTTCGCAATGCGCAACTTCAAAGACGAGAGCTTCATTGCCCAGTATCTCTCACCGAAGCTCATTCGCGATCTGCACCTGTTCGCGGTTCGTGACGACGATCGGGCCGAGGCGATCGAGATCACGGCGATTCACGAGGAGCGCGGTTACCGTACCGTACGGCAGGCCCTGGCCGAGCAGTACAACCTCGGGAGTCGAGAGCCGAATATTCAGGTCTTCAACGTCGATCGACGCGGCGACCGGTCCCTGACGCTGCGCCACTATCGACATAACCGCCGCCCCTTGGGTGAGTCAGTGGACGAGATGTTGCGCCACATCCGCCGACTCTGGGGCTTCACGGTGCGTCTGGAGGGCGTCGATGACAACGGCCGTGTGCAGTTGCTCGGTGAGCTCTGAGCGGGGGCGATCAGGGGCCTTGATCACGGTTCCGGCCACGGGACAACGTAGGGTGGACAAGCGCAGTCCACCAGCGGCGGCGCGGGGCTCGGTGGACTGCGCTAGCGTCATGTTCCCATGCTGATCAGTCCGCGGGCCGACGGACGGCCGGGTTAACCAAACTGATGCCTGGTGCCGACCGGGGATTCACGGAACTGAGAGGGAAAGCGGTCGCGGAAGTAGCAGACGGCGGGGAGACCGGTACAGTGAATCGGCGCGAGATAAGCGACGCCGAAGCGCTCCAGTGCTTGCGCGGTGAACGCCAGGCGGTCCGCGTCGGCGCGCAGCAAATGGGTGCCGCCGATGACGGCATGGATCGGCCGTTGGGCGGTCAGCGCCTGGATATGCTCCAGTGTGTTCACGACACCGGAGTGACCGCAGCCAAGCAGCACCACCAGCCCTGCCGGGGTATCCAGATAGAGCGCCTGATCGTCCGGGATCAGATCCGGCTGACCGCGTTGCGAATCGCGGTAGAAGGGACCGCCGGTGTCTTCGATCGCATGGCGGCGCGGGATTTCGCCGGTCAGTCCGATCCCCGGCGCCAGGCGGGTCGGCGTGCTGCTGATGATGAGGCGCCGGGTGTGTGCCCGCAGGGTGTCCGCATCGGGAAAGGGCGTACCGATCGCGCGTCCATCGCGATTGTATTTCGGCTCCAGGGCCGCGGGATGCAGATAAAGGTCGACCGCGCCGGTCATGGCGAGCGCGTCCATCAGCCCGCCGGTATGGTCATAGTGACCATGACTGAGCGCGATAGCCTCCACCCGTTCGAGTGATAGCCCCAGCCGCCCGGCATTGTGGCGTAGCGTCTGGCCCTGTCCGGTATCGAAGAGCACACAGTGCTCATCGGCTTCAATCAACCAGGCAACACCATGCTCGCCGAGGAGGCCCATGGCGTCGGCGGTGTTCTCCACCAGTTGAGTGATTTTTAGATGGCGAATCATAAGTAACGCGTCAGAAAAGAAACGATCAAGACGGCAGGCGCGCCTGCTGGCGGCGGGCCTGCCGAGGCCTGAGGCGATTTACATAAAACTGTCCTGGATGATGTTCTTGTACCAGCTATGGGCGTATTCGACCTCACGCTTGTGCGCCCAGTCCGGGGCATCCATGGGGGTGAGACCGCCCGCGCCGGGAACCTCGGCGATCTTGCCGTCGGCGGCGAGCTTATACACGCCCGCTACCGAGATGCCCCACTCGGGTCCGGCAATTGAGTAGCAGGTGTTGACGTAGGAGGGCACGCCGACCTCCTTGCCGTTGAGCATGGCCACCACCGCCCCGGCGCAGACCTTGGCCTGGCTGTTGGCCGAGTAGGCGGATTTGGGCATAGCCCCGGCGATGCACGCGTCGCCGATGACATGGATGCCCTTGGCCAGGGATGACTCGAAGGTCTTGGCATCCACCGGACACCAGCCCTTGTCGTCGGCCAGACCCGCGACCTGCGCGATCTTGCCGGCCCGCTGTGGCGGGATGACGTTGAGCACGTCGGCCTTGATCTCGTCGCCGAAACTGGTCTCGGCAGTCATGCCCTTGGCGTTGACCTTGACCACCGCGGCGTCCGGACCGGGACGCCATTCGATCATGCCGGGGAAGAACTTCTCCCAGGCCTGGGTGAAGAGCCCTTGCTTGGAGAATTGGGACTTGCTGTCCAGGATGATGATCTTGGACTTGGGCTTGTGGGCCTTGAGATAGATGGCGATCTGGCTCGCCCGCTCGTAAGGTCCCGGGGGGCAGCGGTAGGGGTTGGGCGGGGAGGTAATGACGACGGTTCCGCCGTCGGCCATGGCTTCCAACTGGCCGCGCAGGATCTTGGTCTGTTCGCCGGCCTTCCAGGCGTGCGTCAGGGTCTGGGAGGACGCTTCGCTGTGACCCTCGATCTTCTCGAACAGCAATTCGACGCCGGGGGCGACGACGCAGCGGTCATAGGGTAACTCTTTGCCGCCGCCGGTCTTGACGACTTTCTTGGCGGCGTCGATGGACTCGGCCGAGTCCTGCACCATGGTGATGCCGAGCGCCTTGAGGCCGTCGTACGCGACCCGCAACGAGTCGAGCGTGCGCTCGCCGCTCAACACCTCGTTACTGAAATAGCAGGTATAGTAGACTGGGTTGGGCTCGACGACGGTGACCTCAATGCTCGGGTCCAGCCGCTTGATGTATTTGGCGACGGTGGCGCCGGCAGTGCCGCCGCCGATCACGACGACCTTGTTCGCTGCACCCAGCGCCAAGTGGGGCACCCCGATCAGGCCAACGGCAGTCGCCGCGCCGGCGGCCCGTACGAAATCACGACGATTCATCTTCATCTGGTTCGACTCCTCGGGCGCTTATTGTTGGCTGGCGTAGTAGGCGTAGATCGCCATCAGACCGTTTTCGCCTTCCTTCGTGATCAGATCCTTGAGCTTGCTCTTCATCTTCTTGGGCATCTCGCGGCGATCGGCACGGAAGTCTTCCATGGCATAGACCAGATAGGGGGTCCATTGGCCGGCGAGGATCTGGTATTCCTCTCCGCCCTCTTCACCTTCCTCCTCTTCCTCGGCCTCACCCTCTTCTTTCGCCTTGGCCTCGCCGGTCAGGGGCGCGCCGCCCTCGCTATGACATTTCTCGCAGAATTTGTCATGGAACTTCTTGCCCTTGGCGACCAGCGCCTGGTCGAATGGCTGCTTCGCGGGGACATAGGGCTTCTCGCGAAAATAGCCGGCCATGAGCTCGAACTCTTCATCCGAATACCCCTTGGCGATTCGACCCATGATGGTCGAATAGATCTTGCCGTCGCGAAAGCCCTGCATCAGTTCAGTGAAATAGGCGGCGTCCATGCCCGCCAGCGTCGGCGATGCGGGACCGACGCTCGCCCCGTCGGTGCCGTGACATCCGGCACAGGTCTCGGCGAGCATGGCGGCGCTGGCCCCGGAGACCAGTGTTGGTGCGGCCGGGGCATCCGCGGCTTCCGTGACGAAACCGACGCCTAGCGCAAGGGCCCCGGCGAGCAGGGCCAGTCTGGTTGGTGTTTTGGCCATGTGACCTCCTGATGGTTAGGAACAGGCGTAACGTTCGCGCGGAGTTGTCCCCCGCGATGCAGAATGGGGGCCGCCCGCGGGCGTCTCCCGTGCATTCGTAAAACAGCAAATCGTGATTAAGTCGTGAATGAATGCGCGGCGATGCGCTTCATCAGGGAGTCGACGCCTTGGCCTCTCGGGGGATGAGACATGGGGTCCTCGCAGCGGTGAGCGGTGACGACGACGCGCGTCGGGTCTTCAGCGCGGCTGAAGACCGGACCTGAGTCGCGGCTCCGCTTGTTGTTATGGTTTACGGTCGGGTGAACGCGTGATTCACCTGGAAAACGTCTGGATAGTACGGCATTGCGGCGGTCTTTGCCAAGGTGCCGCCGCGGGTCAGCGGTCAATCCGGTCGATGCTACTCTGGCTCCCACGCTCCAGCGTGGGAGCGACTGAGCGCGCTTTCGGCGCGACTTTCACGGTAAAGCCTCCACCTCCAGTGCGTGAAGGAACGATGATCAAGGCTGCGTTGACCCAACCCACGACGACCTCAGTCGGAGCGGGCGGGTGCGCCGGCTCCTTGGGTGCGGGCGAAGTCGAGCATGCGCTGGATCGGGACGACGGCGCGCTGACGCACGGCCTCATCAATGCGGACCTCCTGCGCCCCCGTGAGCAACGCCTGCTCCAGGTTCTGCAGAGCGTTCATGGCCATCCAGGGGCAATGCGCGCAGCTCTCACAGGTGGCGCCCTCGCCGGCGGTCGGGGCGGCGATCAGGGTTTTGTGCGGAGCGAGCTGATGCATCTTCCAGAAGATTCCGGCGTCGGTGGCGACGATGAATTCCTGGTTCGGCAACTCGGTGACGGCGCGGATCAACTGGGTGGTGGAGCCGACCACGTCGGCTTGATCAACGACGTCGTCCGGGGCCTCCGGGTGGACCAGCACGGCCGCTCCCGGATGCAGTTTGCGCACCCGCTCCAAGGCAAACGACTTGAACTCCTCGTGGACGACACAGGCCCCGTCCCACAAGAGCATGTCGGCTCCCGTCATGCGTTCCACATAGTGGCCCAGATGCTTATCCGGCGCCCACAGAATCTTCTGACCGAGCGCCTTCAGGTGGTTGACGATCGGCAACGCGATACTTGAGGTCACCACCCAGTCGGCACGTGCCTTGACCTCGGCACTGGTGTTGGCATAGACCACCACCGTGTGATCCGGGTGCGCGTCGCAGAAGGCGGAAAAAGCGTCCGCCGGGCAGCCCTCATCGAGTGAGCAGGTGGCTGCCAGATCCGGCATCAGCACGCGTTTTTCGGGGTTGAGAATTTTGGCGGTCTCGCCCATGAAACGGACGCCGCAGACCACCAACGTCCGGGCGTCGCTCGCCGCGCCGAAGCGCGCCATCTCCAGTGAATCGGCGACGCAGCCGCCGCTCTCTTCGGCCAGCGACTGGAGGTCGGCGTCGGTGTAGTAATGGGCGACCAGGACCGCATGCTCCTGCGCCAGCAGGGACTTGATCCGCCCTTTGAGCGCCGCCTTGGCGTCGTCGCTCAACGCGGGCCAGTGGGGGTGAGGTGGGACCTGAATCGGGCGCCGGACCTGCTCCGGCGCTGGGATGCTGCTCATCGTCGTACGATCTCCGCGTGGGCCGGGGGGCGGCCGGCAGATCCGGCGACAGGTGTCGCGAAATGCCGGGCGCCGGGGACAATCAAACAGAGTTGCGCCTTTTTTCTGCTGCGTCAACTCCCGGGGCGACCAGCAGCCCGTAGGATGCGGTGAGGAACGGACACTGGTGGCGAATTCGCTAACCCATTGTAGAAAAGCACCTACTATTTTTTCTTTCAACGGGTTACGGGGTTCTCCTGGCATTTCGCCACCAGTGCCCGAGTACTCATCGCATCCTACGCGCTTGAGCCTGGGAGCCCGATCCAGGGTTTTTCACGAAGACACGGAAGAAAGAGAAGAAATCCTCTCACAAAGACACAAAGACACAAAGATAGAGAAGCCTTTCATGGCTTCTTATTGTTCTTTTCTTCTTCGTGGCTTTGTGTCTTTGTGAGAGCATCTTCTTTTTCGGCGAGAGTCTGTATGTTGGGGTGAGCGAGAGCGAACCCCAACGCTCCCCCTAGTGGCGAAATGCCCGAAGAGCCCCGTAACCCCTTGAAAAAATGTTCAGGAGGCGCTGGGCTTCAATGGGTTAGCGAATTCGCCACCAGTGTCAGGAACGAACCGCATCGCAGGTCGCGCGGTCGGTGATGCGGTTCCGATCACACCCGACGGGCGGGGGGTTGCGATGGGGGTTGGGTGATAGCCCGTAGGTTGGGGTGAGGAACGAACCCCAACGATCGGCGGCCGGGATGTTGGGGTTCGTTCCTCACCCCAACCTACCGGGCTGAAAAGAGGTAACCGCATCGCGCACCTGTAGGGGCGACTTCAGTCGCCCCGTCATCCGCCGGGTCCGGTCGTCCAGGATAGCGGCTGCCAATCCGCTGTGAGTCCCATCGCGGCCCCGCCCGGCTCACCGGCGACTTTGGCCCCCAGCCCCGCCGCCATCGGGGTTAGAATGTCGCAACCCAGGCGCACCCAAGGATCCCCATGCCCCCGGCGGCTCAGAAACATGCCTTGCTGATCGGCAACGACCGCTATCAGGGCCTGCCGGACCTCAAGGTCCCGGCGGCGGACGTGGCGGGGCTGGCGCGCGTGCTCACCGATCCGGCCATCGGCGG
>Ga0247839_1001265_pt1 | contig 42792 bp, 25 predicted proteins | sample LaCruzMarch2015__6_FD_192405 | JGI IMG/M metagenome (GOLD analysis project Ga0247839, IMG submission 192405) | Freshwater microbial communities from meromictic Lake La Cruz, Castile-La Mancha, Spain - LaCruzMarch2015_16m | ecosystem: Environmental > Aquatic > Freshwater > Lake | place: Spain... | reverse complement strand
GCGTATACCGAAGCATTTGGGAAAGCTTCTTTTACACGACCAATCATGCCTTTGAAACCTTCAATTTCAGCTTCGATACCTTTTCCACCCGCTTCGGGACCTTTTATACCCAAACAAAGTTGAAAATCTTCTTCGTTACCAATTAAAATATCCGACACAGAAGCAATTTCGGTGAATATTTCACGTAATTCTTTATCACGACCTTTCCAGAATGAAGCACGGTAGTTCAAATCAAACGAAATTCGTGTTCCTGTTTTCTTGGCATAACGGGCAAGCTGCAAGCAGAATTCACTTGTTTCGACCGACAAAGCGCCAATCAAACCCGACAGATGTAGAATTTGAACACCTTCTTGTACAAAGATACGTTCCAAATCAAAATCCTTCACGTTCAATGTGCGTCCTACTTCACCAGCACGGTCGTTTAGAACACGTGGCCCACGAGTACCAAAACCACTATCGGCAATATTAAACTGGTGACGATAACCCCATGGATCACCTTGAGGAACTTCAACGCCCTCATAATCCATGTTGCGGGCACGCAGGTTGCTTTTTATCATTTGAGCAATCGGACTATCTTTTACAAAGGTAGTCAAGACTTTAACCGGAAGTCCTAAATAAGAAGCTATACTTGCTACATTCGTTTCGGCACTCGAAACTTCCATTTCGAACAATTTGCTACTATGAACTGGCTGTCCATTTACTGGTGTAATGCGAACGCCCATACTGGTTGCCACCATCAAAGCGTATTTTGTGTCTTTTTTTAATTCTATCATGATTAGATAATTTGTTAATTTGGGAAATAGTAAATAGTAAGTGAATAAATTGTAAATTAAAATAATGTTCTTGAAATTCCCAATTCGAGCCCACGTAATTCCGCCATTCCTCTTAACATTCCTATTCCAGAGTATCCAGGATTGGTTTTTTTGTGCAAATCGTCCAACATTTGATGTCCATGATCGGGACGCATTGGGATATTCCGTTTATACGTGTATTGAACAACCAACAAAGCTTTCATGGCTTCGTACATATCTACATCGCCTTCCAAATGGTTGTCTTCATAGAAATCGCCTTCATCGTTACGGCATGTACTGCGGAAATGAACATAATACAAGCGTTCGCCAAATTCGCGTAACATAGCTGTCAAATCGTTGGTGGACGAAACTCCAAATGATCCAGTGCATAAACAAATTCCGTTAGCATTGCTTGGCACCGCAGCAAAAAGTTTACGTACATCATCAGCATTACTCAGAATACGAGGCAACCCAAGAATTGAACGTGGAGGGTCATCGGGGTGAATAGCCATCAGCACACCTACTTCATCGGCCACATGGCAAATTTCATTGATAAAATAAAACAAATTATTGCGCAAATGACTTTCATCAATGCCCTTGTACGTATCCAATGCAGCCTGAAATTGCTCCAGCGAGAAACTTTCTTCGGCTCCGGGAAGTCCGGCAATCATATTTCTTGTCAATTTTTCTTTTTCGCTTTCAGCCATTTCATCAAAGCGTTTTTTCGCTTTCGAAATTTGATCTACCGTATAATCTTTTTCGGCATTTGGACGTTTCAGAATGTACAAATCGAAAGCTACGAATGCAGCCATTTCAAAGCGCAAAGCTTTAGAGCGGTCAGGCATTTCATAAGCCAAATCGGTACGTGTCCAGTCGAGTATTGGCATGAAATTATACGTTACGATACGAATATCACTTTCAGCCAAATTACGAACGGTTTGTTTGTAATTTTCGATATACTGTTTGTAATTTCCAGTACGTTTTTTAATATCTTCGTGCACTGGAACACTTTCAACTACCGACCAAATTAAACCTGCTTCCGCAATCATTTTTTTGCGATATTTAATTGCCTCAACAGGCCAAACCTCACCATTTGGAATTTGGTGTAATGCTGTTACTATATCTGTTGCACCAGCTTGACGAATATCCCAGAGTGATACAGGATCGTTTGGTCCATACCATCTCCACGATTGTTTACATAAATACATAATCTTTTATTTACTATTTTTTAGACAAAAGAATAAAGACAAAAGAACAAAGACATGCTATTTGCAAATGTTAATTATTAATAATCAACCAACTAATCTTTTTCGAATTTTCTCTTTGTTATTTAATCTTTGTTCTTTAATCTTTGTTATTGAATCTTTGCTCTTGAATCTTGGCTCTTGAATCTATCTTAAATACAAAACGCATCAAAACCACCATCAATAACGGTCAACGTTCCAGTTACAAATTTCGAAGCATCGCTGGATAACCAGTGTAATGTTCCAAATAATTCATCAGCTTCGCCCAAACGACCAAATGGTGTATGAGCCACAATCGATTTACCACGAGGCGTTGGTGTGCCATCCGGATTTGTCATCAACGCACGGTTTTGTTCGGTTAAGAAAAAGCCCGGAGCCATGGCGTTTACACGAATTTTTTCACTAAATTTGGTTGCCATTTCGGTAGCAAGGAATTTTGTGAAGTTAGTTACAGCAGCTTTTGAAGCACCATAACCAACTACGCGAGTCAACGGACGAATAGCAGATTCCGAAGAAATATTGATTATACTTCCTTCTTTTTGATCCACCATAATTTTGCCAAAAACCATACATGGCAATACCGTTCCAAACAAATTCAAATCAACCACTTTTTCGAAAGCATCAATCTGAAGATCAAAAATAGTTTGGTCGGGACCAATAGTAGCACCAGCCATATTGCCGCCAGCAGCATTTACCAAAATATCAATACGACCAAAAGTAGCCACAATGTCCTTTGCATTTTGCTCCAAAGCTTCTTTGTCGAGCACATTGGTATTCAAATACAAAGCTTCGCCACCCTTGGCTTTTATTTCTTCGGCAAGCGACACACCTGCATCGGCTCTATCCAAAATTACAACTTTACAGCCCTGTTCGGCCATGTATTCTGCCATACCTCTTCCAAGTATTCCGGCACCACCAGTGATAACAATCACTTTATTCTTTACATCGAATAAGTTCTTCATTTTTTAAAAATTTGCCCCTTACCCCTAAAGGGGAATAAGAGTTGATTAGTATTAATTTTTATGATTGATAAGAATAATAAGTTACTGCGTCTTTAAGCCCCTTTAGGGGTTTGGGGCAGTTTTTACAAATTAAACAGTCTCTTTAAATGTCTTTCGTATATATTTTCTTCCACGCAATTGCCAATAATATCGGCATATTTTTCGAGCATTCCGGTGTAGGTTTCACCCATTTCGGATGCAACTTTATATGCCACATGAATTAACTGACGGAAATTAGGATTATAATCAGCATGTCCTGGAATATGACGCAGTGTATTTGCAAACATTTCGCTCGACCAAGCATTAACCTCTTCAATAGTTGGCAGTTGTGTATTATCAATTTCAATTACATCGGCATAAGGCGCACATAATTCTTCGCTACGATTGAGGGAATTAGCATAAATTTGCTTGGCTAAATCCAATGCTTTGCCACCAGCCACAGCCAAACCAATTACCTCTTCGAGCCAAGTTGTACCAGCCGTTTTCACATGTAATCCTTTGTCGTATTTTTTAATAATATCGGCCATAATTGGATAAATGGAGAATTTATCGCTACCTGAATGCACACTTAGTTTCAATTCCTGCGGTAAACCAAATTCTTTAACTGCAAAATCAATCACCAACACATCTTCTTCAAACTCTTTAGCAAATTGCTGTAAATCACCTTTGTAGTCAACACCTTTATTAAATCGACCGGTAAATTTTGGAGCAATGGTTTGAGCAGGCACACATTTATCGGCCAACATTTTAAGGATGAAAAGCATTTCGAGTGGTGTTTGCGGACTTTCTACTTCGTCCATCGATACTTCGGTAATAAAATTGCCTACGCCTTTTTCTGTTTTCAGAAAGTTATAAATATCAGCCGCTTGTTGTGTTGCAGCCAAAAATTTATTAGCAATTTTCTCCAACATTTCAGGTGAAACTTCTAAAATATGATCGAAACCGGGAATTTGAAGTTTACCAACGTATTTACTACACGACGATATGAATGCCTGAATATCAGCAGGATTACTTTCCTTACCAATAAACGAAGCTACATCCAAGGTGAAAAAATCGGAATGCGCTACAAATGGAGCTACATTGCTAAAATTAATATGGTCGGCATCCACAAAATACTGCCCTGAGTAACCCAGTGCCGCAACTGCAGCATCCGCTTCTTTGCGCGTATCAGCAGGATGTGAGTGAACGTACGTGTGTTCACGGTTCGATTTGTTCCAAACGGGATTAATTTCTAAACCCTGACTGTTGGCTCTCATTATTCCACGTAGCTGCGCTTCACCTTGATGCGAAAAGCGATCGCCTACTCCTAAACTGAATTTACCTAATTGCATATACTTATTTTTTTAATTTATTTTAATTCAGAAAAATGCATAAAAGCTTCAATATTTTCTTTGATAAGAATATCGATGGGCATATAATTAATTTTATTGACTTCCTGATTAAAAATCAATTTTTTACACATATCTTTTGCTGATAAATAGGACTGTTTTTCGGGGCGTTGGGCTAACAATAACGAGATAACACCTTTTTTGAGAAAAGCTATATTTTCGTCGAGCAAGTCATATCCGATAAGTCGTACATTGTTGATTTCTAAGGCTTCAAACTTTTTGGCCAACCTAAAAACCTTTGAATTGAAAGTGATAGCAGCGCGCAAATTGGGGTTTTGATTAAATAAATTGCGCAATAACTCTTTGTTGGAAGCTTCATTATCGTCGAGTAATTCGGCTTCAATGAGCTGAAGTTTTGAAACCAAATCGTTTTCCTTCAGATAATTCATAAATCCGTCATATCGATTTCTTGTTTGATTGGATACAGAGCCTTTACGTTTAGTACGAATAACAAGAATTGAATCAGTCGTATTTAATTGTTCCACTAAAAACTTAGCAGCAATATATCCGCTCAACGTTGAATTTTGACCGTAATACGTCAAAAAATCAGCTTCTTCAATCATAGAATCGATAAATGAAAACTGCACCCCAAACTCGCTTAACTGATTAGTTAACAGTAGAGTTTCATCTTTAAAAATAGGAGCAATAAAAACAGCATCCGGCAAGTTTTGAAGCAATTTATCCGCCACATCATTAAACGAATTTACATCGAACTGATCAAAACACGCTTTTTCGAATGAAACATTATAGCCTGCAAATTCGGGCATTGCCATCTCAAATCCTTTTTCAACCATTGACCAATAATCGCCAGGTTGATTTTGAGGAATGAGATAAATGAAACGAAATATCTTTTTGGATGCCAACGAACGAGCCAATATATTGGGTGTGTAATTAAATTCATCGAGCACCTTGGTTACAGCCTCCAAACTTTTAATGGACACATCGCCACGTTTGTGCAAAACACGGTCGACAGTACCTTCAGACACACCAGCCATGCGAGCAATATCTTTTATACGTAAGTTGGAATTGTCGTTTTTCATGCATTTATAGTAACAAACCGTGTACGCACACAGTAATTAAATGCAAAGATACAAACAATTTTGAATTATCAATACAAAAATCCATACTGTGTGCGCACACGGGAACAAATAATAGCATATATATCATTGTTAATCAACAATATAAATACCTAATATTTATTTTAAAAATAATTATAAAAAAGAATCACCCACTCTGAGTGTTTAAAAATCTCAGAGTGGGTGAATTCGTAACCATAAAAAACTAATTTATTAAACTAAACCTATTTCCTGTTTAAACGGACTTTGAACGCTATTAAATGTTTCGCTTGGACCTGCTGGAGGATTTGATTCCAATGCTAATGATATTTCGTTATCAAGAAAAATGATTTCGATACGAGGTGCGATATATTTTTTCTTTGTTTCCATAATATTTTGTTTTAAGTGCCCCAAGCCCCTAAAGGGGAGTAAAAAAATGACCATTCGGTACTAATCCAGTTTTTCTCCCTCACCCTAATTTAGCCTGATTAGATATTGTCTCCCAATAATTTGTAAACTTCCAGTCCTGCCAAAAAAATGGCACCTAAGCCATGTATATCATTATAGGGAGCAGGTCGGTCGTAATAAAACTTTAAATCGTCACCTATTATCGTTCCTTCACAAATACCGATTACAGCACCCTCTTTGGTGATTTGAGTTAGGAGGCCTTTCCATCCCTCAAGAGCAATAGTCTTGTAACGTTGGTCAATCCAACCATTATTCACAGCTATGGCAATAGAATAAGTAAACATCGCAGAGCAAGATGTTTCCAAATATGAATCTTGCTTGTTTAGTATCTGATGCCATAAACCCGTCTGACTTTGGTATTGTGCAATATTAAGTATCTGTCGTTTAAGCAAGGTGATTACTTCACCGCGTTTAGGATGGTTCAGGGGTAGGAAATTAAGCAGGTCGGCCGTTGCCATCATCATCCAGCCGTTGCACCTTCCCCAAAAGGTACCACCATTTTCTCCAAGATCGCCATAATAACAATGCCACATCAGACCTGTATTTTCGTCGTACAGGTATTTATTAAAAAGAACGATTTGTTTAACAGCTTCGTCAAAATAGGCCTGGTTACCTGTCTGTTTTCCCAACCGTGCAAGAAAAGGAACGCTCATATATAAATCATCAGCCCATACGGTGTTAAAATATGGCTTATGTCGTGAAAAAATTCCGTCCGGCAACCGCATCTGCTTTTTCATTATATGTTCAGTAGCAGCATCAATATAAGTTTTATACTCTGATTTTTTGTCTGTTATATAAAGTTCCAGAAGGCTTGCTCCCATAGCACCACAGTCGTCTAATTCTTTAATATTTATTCCTTGAGCCAGAGGGAAACTCCATTGATCTTTTCCTTCATACTTTGATTTTAAGTATTCATAATCTTTAAAGAAGAACTCGAAGTTTTTACGTGTATAATTTTGATATCTGCCTATGCCTGTTTCTTCTCCAAGCCTGTTAAAACCTATATGTATCACTCCATTCCAATATTTCCAGTCATTATAGCCGTTTTGCGGCACGATGCTTTTATTGTATCCGTATTTGCTAATATCGGAAATAAGTTCTCCTGTCGCTCTGTCGTAATAAAGGTAAGTAGTATTCTTAATGACATTATCTGCCACTTTTTTTACCGTATTCAAAACATCTTTTTTCGTTAAACTCTGGGCATATGCGGACATTGATATCAATGCTAGCATAAAATAAAAAACTGCTTTCATTCGTTTTTTTATTTTTTAATGAATTAACTCTTTTTTTTGTATTTCCTTTTTTCATTTCTTTGAAGCCCAAATTGCGCCGGATTCAAATATCCCACCGAATATGCCGCTACCCCCATCCGGTACTGGTGATCCTGCATCAGGCACACCTTCTTGTTAATTGCGGGAATATTGGTGGAATATATCCTGATTTCACCAGCAAAGCTTGTTACAATTTCTTCACGCCAGTCGCCAATAATGTCCGCTACAAACAATACATTTCCTTCGATATTTAGCAAAGTATCCTTCTGATATTTAAAAATATTTTCACGAATATTAATTTCCTTTTGTTCGTCAGCATCCCACCATAAAGGACGAGGCTCCAACGATCCCATGTTTTTATCAGACAATCTGATTCCCTTTGAAGAATAAAGGAAATTTTGGTTCCCTCCATCTTTGGCATCGCATCCGTAGCCCTCCATGCCAGGATAGTTCGAATCAATATCTGCAAGCATCCCTTGTTCGTGAACATGAATGGTCGGTTTGTCATAACCCCATATAATTTCTCCTGTAGCGGCATCTACAAGACAAATACCATTCTTTTGGGAACGAGATTCTATACCGTAGAAGACTTCCAATCCTGGACGGTCGGGGTCAATATTGGCGACATAACAGAAATCGTTGTGCCCAAGTCCGAGATGCCATATCGGTTTTCCATTGTCATCAAGAGCAAAAGTGCCTGGTACTAATTCGTCCTTACCATCTTCATCTATATCAGACACCACGATATTGTGCCCGCTTTGTCCCCTATATTTCAAGTCATTCCCTACACTTTCCCAATGCCATTGTGTATTCAGGTTTTTATCAAGCGCTTCCAGTTTGAGGATAGAATAAGTTCCACGTTGCACAATCAAACTAGGTTTAAGTCCATCCAAATAAGCCACTGCTAATGAATTACGGCTCCAAAAATTGTAATTTTCAAATCCTTCTCTCGATAGCCAATCTTTCTTTTGAATTTCTTTTCCATTTAAACCGTTAATCTTCACTAAGTATTCAGCACCTATTAATACGCGCCCGTCTGGTTCGCGAGGGTCACCTTCGCCTGCCTTCGCATATACCTCAGCCTTTCCATCACCGTCAATATCATATACGATATACGGTGCATACCAAGTTCCGGCCTCTATAGACCATCCCATATCGTAACGCCATAAAAATTTCCCTGTTGAAGAATATGCATCCAACTTATAAGGTTGCGGACTTCGCTTCCAATACCCAGGTTTCCAAAAAGGGTCGGTACTAAAATTTGGATGTTGTAAAACATAATCATAGGTTCCATCGCCATCCAAATCCCCAATACCGACAGTTTTTGCCGTTATCGAATCTTTCAGAAATATGGAATACCAAGGTTGGTTACTGTTATTCATGAACACGTATGCTTCACCGGGCGTTTCCTCTTCTTTTCCTCCAATAAACTTTTTGATACGATACCGATAAGCATGCCCTCCCTTAACATTGTTATCAAAAAAATCAGTTGTAAGAATCACAGGTTTTGGAGTTATTTTTATAAATACTGAATCAACACCAATTTCTTTCCGGTAAACATTGAAGGCTATATCATCGAGATCGTCCTGTAATAAACGCCATCCCACATAAATTTTATTATTATTTGCATTAAGTGCTACTACACCTCTGTCCAATTTCTCCTGTTGCCTCTGAGCCATGCCATAGAATTCCCTTAGATATAGGACATTTGCAATAGGAGCTTATTTTGAAAAAGTCAATGATAAACTCGTTCTCAAAATAGCATTGAATAAAAAAAGGCGAGCATGGTTCTCTGGCCTGTGGAATTATTCAAGTGTATTCAATTTCCCGTTCAAATTATCTAATGCGTAATCTGGGTTAAATCAAACCTGTCTCATGTTTAAATGGACATTTCTGATTATATCCAATACCTTCATCCGGACCTACAGGTGGTGATGATTCCAATGCCAACGAAATGTCGTTATCGAGAAATATAATTTCGATATGAGGCTTTATATATTTTTTCTTTTCCATGGTATTATTTTTTTTAAACTGCCCCTAACCCCTAAAGGGGAATAAGAAAAGACCAATCGGTACTAACTCACATCCCCTTTAGGGGCTTGGGGCAGAGCTGTTTTTTATTTTACAATTACTCTTGTTGATTGATTATTTACTTTTACCACATAAACTCCTGTTTGAAGTTTGAAGTTTGAAGTTTGATAGTTAGAAGTTGTTACACCGTTTTCAATTAACTGTCCTACTGCATTATAAATGGTATAATTGCTTTTTACAGGAGCAATAATTGTGATTTGATTTGCTGCATTTACAAAAACTTGTGTGATTCCTTTTTCGGTATTGCTAATACCTGTAGAAGCACCTGATGCACGGAAAAGGAGGTTGAATCTACTTTCGTTGTTTGTTGTAGCAGTTGTTGTTTTGAAAGCATATTCTGCTTCAGGCAGCAATTCTACTTGTGAGAATTCTACTTTATCAAGTAAATAAATACGCGTACCGAGAGGGAAATTACTCATTTCTGTTGCTCTCAGTTTTAGCTCAGCAGCTGCATTCAGGCTAAAGCCCAATGGTAATTCTATGATATCGACAATTGCATTCATACCATTGATAACTAAGCGTTCAGTCCCAGACTTGCTGTACAAATCGGGTGTAATGGAGCTGTTATTCATCATTTTTGGCGAATCGTACTCATTGAAATCATTCGTGGCAATTTTGTCAAAATAAATCAATGTTTCGTCGGATTCAATGCCATTTACAAGTTGAAGGCGTAAGCGTGAACGTTCATTCACTTTAGGAGCTTTCATCAAATCTCCATTATCGAGGCGATGTTCGCGCATGGCGTTTGTAAAGCTCATAGAAGTAGAACTTGTTCCGCTTTTAACCCGCACCCAAAAAGCCTGTGTTGGTGGAATGTATTTAGTTATAGTGGTATTTGCATTGTTTGCAACAATTTCCGGAGTCGATGGCGTTGTAACATTCACCGATGCAAAGGTATATCCTCCACCGGCTAAATCTGTTTTTTTAGTTTTGAACCACGCTGTTGACATAAGATTTGTATTGGCTTGTGCCACCAAACTCCAATCGATATACGAAGGATATGGATTTCCAACCAGATTAAAACCTTTGCCTTTGGCATCGTCGCGGGTGAGGTTAAAGCTGGTAGTGATATTGCCATTGTTGGGTGTACCACTAAACTGAACAGTTGTTCCGGCGCTTGCCTGAGCTATATAACCTTTACCTACAGTCATTGGTGATCCAGTATTAAGTCCTTTCCAATAAGTTGTTGAGCCGTTAACCGAAAAGTCTGCATTATCGCCCGCTTCCACATATTCGTAATAACGTGTTATGTTGGTTGCAGGTGAAGTTGCGTTTGTTACCGGACTCGACACATACCAGTTGCGGGCTGAACCGAGGTATTGCTCTGCTGTAATAGTACCTGTGTAAGTTCCACTATTTAGCATCGTAGCTGTGCCGGTTGCATCGCTTTGTAAGGTAATTCCGTTGGTGGCGGTAAGCGTATTTCCGGCTGCAAGAGTAAGTTTAGTACCTGGAGCACTAATTATATTTTTAACTGTTTTAGTGGTATTTATGGTTAAATGTCCTCCACTCGAAACATTAATTGTACTGTTTGTAGCAAAATCAGAAACATTTTGATTAGAACTTACAATAACAGCTTCATAAGCTCCCATATCTACTACACCATTGCCTGTTGGACGAGCGTTTCCTAGTATATCAGTCGTAACCCCTAAAGCAGCTAAATCAGAACCTGCATTAATTGCATTACAGCCATACTTTAAACTCCAGTCGGACGCAGCCGAAGCAGCTTTTTGCACACCACCATCGCTTGTGGAAGGAATTCCAATAAAAGTTGTAGGATTTACAAAACTATTGCTTGAGGTTAGCGTACTAATACTTCCAGTTCCATAGTATGCATAAGCTGACTGATCTGTGTCAAAAGCATTGTAAGTACCTGTAGTGCCTGTTGTAGCGTTTGCAAATGTATTTGCAAAAACTGAATTCCCGCAAAAAACCGAATTGGTCAATGTGAAAACCTTGGATGTAGCATCAATTGATCTACCGGTACCAGTTGTAAAATTATTGGCAAAAACACAATTCAGCACTTTACAACCATCAGCTTGTATTTTTAACGTACTTCCAGAGACTACAGCAGAATTATTTGTAAAAATACAGTTTTGTAATGTAACTGGAATTCTTGTAAGCAATGCACTTCCTTCAACACCTGCACCTGTAGTTATTTTGTTGTCCCTGAAAATACAATTTTTAATAGGGCTATTCGTAAATACTCCAGAAGCAATATTTATGGCACCACCTCCATGATCAGTGTATTTTGCGGTTGATACATTTCCGATAAACGAGCATCCTTCTATAGAAACCGGAACTCGGGTAAGGTTCAAATATATAGCACCACCGCTACCGCCACCATAAGCAGGATTTGAATCATACATTGCCGTATTTTCTATAAATTGATTGTTTTTTATAGTTAAACCTGCTGTCGTGATTGAGGGCAGATTGGCCCACCCACCTATTGCTCCACCCCCGGCTTGAGAATTGCTTGCTAAAACTGCATTCGATTGGAAGGTACAATCTTCAATAGTTCCACCACTTCTATAAACACTACCATCATCATTTAAGTATATACCTCCACCAGAACTTGTAGATGTATTGCTCTCTATGGTACAGCCTTTTACTACACATAATATACTACTAAAAATTGCAATACCACCGCCATAAGCTGCACCAGTCCCTGTACCTTTAAGACAATCGTTGTGGTGTATATATGAGTTAAGCAATTGACCATCTTTTATTAACACACCGGCACCTTTACCTTCATTAGCTGTAGTTCCGATAAATTGATTGTAAGACACAATACAATTTTGCATTATCACTTTTGCCCGAAGTTGAACTGCACCACCATTCATACTAGCAGCACCAGTTCTTTTGAACCTTATAATCTCTAACCCATCAATATAGGTATTGTTAACAGAAACTGTTGTGCCTAAGCCCACAAAATCACCTGTACTATTGTTCCCATCCAGTGTTGTTTTATAAGTAAACTCCCACAGTTTACCACCTGAAACCTTACTTCGTTCTGAAACAGCAGTTTCTGTCCCAGCAAAACTGCCGTAAAGATGTACATCCGCTTTATTTGTAATGGTAGCGGTAACTGAATACGTACCAGCTGCCAACCAAACTTCTGTTCCGGATGGCATAGTGGTAGCGTCGTACCAAGCTTTGAGAGTTGTGCTCAAGGTTACGTTTACTTCACCTGCACCTGCTGTACGCCAGGTGTTTGTACCTGTACCCTGTACTAAATAACGTACCGAAAATGCTGAAAGGCTGCACAAAAGTGCAAAGAGTAATGTTAATTTTTTCATGATATTCAAAATTTATAAAATTTATACTGACAATAGTTACTTTAATTTACTACCACTTTGCGGACATTATCGCCTACGCGTACGAAATAAATTCCTTGTGAAAGTGGAATTAGTATCGAATTATTTGAAGTAATTTGAGATAAAATTATTTTACCTGAAATGCCGTAAATTGTAACTTTATCGTCCTTGTTTAAATTATGTAGCTCAATACATTTATTTTTCGAATAGCAAATGAATGAATTTTTTCCAGTATTTAAATTTGTAGACAAACTACTTCTTTCGTAAGCACCCATATCAAAAGCACTTCCAACAGGACGAGCATTTCCTAAAATATCAGTTTTAATTTGATTTGGCAATTCGCTTAAATCAGTTCCTGCATCTACTGCCGGTGAACCAATTAACATGCTCCAATCGGCAGCAGCTGATGCCGCTTTTTGTGTAGCATCGGTAGGGAAACCAATAAAATTAGTTGGACTTACAAAAGTATTTGCATTTGTAATGGTTTTTATACTTCCAATGCCATAATAAGCATTAGCCGATTGATCGGAGTCGTACCCATTGAAAGTTCCTGTAGTTCCTGTTGCAGCATTTGCTAATGCTACAGCAAAAACGGAATTACCCGAAAAGACGGAATTGGTCAATGTAAAAGTCTTGGATGTGGCATCAATAGGTCTGCCGGTACCAGTGGTGAAATTATTGGCAAAAACACAATTCAGCACTTTACAACCATCAGCTTGTATTTTTAACGTACTTCCAGAGACTACAGCAGAATTATTTGTAAAAATACAGTTTTGTAATGTAACTGGAATTCTTGTAAGCAATGCGCTTCCTTCTACACCTCCACCAGTGGTTGTTTTATTGTCCCTGAAAATACAATTTTTAATAGGGCTATTCGTAAATACTCCAGAAGCAATATTTATGGCACCACCTCCATGATCAGAGTATTTTGCTGTTGATACATTTCCAATAAACGAGCATCCTTCTATAGAAATCGGAACATAAGACAGGTTCAAATAGATTGCACCACCGCTACCGCCTCCATAACCAGGATTTGAATCATACATGGCCGAATTTTCGATAAATCTATTGTTTTTTATAGTTAAACCTGCTGTTGTGAGAGATGAAAGATAGGCCCATCCGCCTATTGCCCCACCTCCGGCTTGATTATTACTTGCTAAAACTGCATTCGACTGAAAAGTGCAATCTTCTATAGTTCCACCACTTCTAAAATCTACTCCATTATCATTTAAGTATAAACCTCCACCAGAGCTTGTGGCAGTATTGCTTTCAATAGTACAGCCTTTTACTACGTTTAATGAGCTGCCAAATAGCACAATACCTCCACCATAAGCTACACCTGTTCCTGTGCCTTTAAGACAATCGTTGTGGTGTACATAAGAATTAAGCAATTGAGCTTCTTTGAGTAAAACACCTGTACCTTTTCCTGTATATTGATAATTTGCTACAAATTGGTTATAAGACACAATACAATTTTGCATAATCATATTTTTTCGAAGTTGAACTGCACCACCATTCATGTCGCCTGTAACACCGGTTCTTTTGAACTTTGTAATTTCTAACCCATCAATATAGGTATTGTTGACAGAAACTGTTGTGCCTAAGCCCACTTGATCACTGGTTCCATTTCTTCCATCTAGAGTTGTTTTATTTGTAAACTCCCATGGGTTACCGCCTGAAACTTTACTCCTTTCCGAAACAGAAGTTTCTGTCCCAGCAAAACTGCCGTAAAGATGTACATCTGCTTTATTCGTAATGGTAGTAGTTACGTGATAAGTTCCGGCAGCCAGCCAAACTTCTGAACCAGCCGACATAGTGGTAGCGTCATACCAGGCTTTGAGAGTTGTGCTCAAGGTTACGTTTACCTCACCTGCACCTGCGGCACGCCAAGTATTTGTGCCTGCGCCTTGAACCAAATAACGTACTGAAAAAGCTGAAAGACTGCACAAGAGTGCAAAAAGTAGTGTTAATTTTTTCATGATTGAATAATTTAATTGTTATTGTGAGAGATTAGTATTAAATTTATTAAAATAATCATTTAAGCCATTTTTTCATATCGTAATATTGAGGGAGCCAAACCTTATATTGTGGATTTCCATTTTTTGAATTACCTGCCGATGAATAATCGCAAAATATAATATCTTCTTTAATTGATTCTGAGACAAAGGAGAATTTGAATTCCATCCAAACTTCTGGATTTTTTTGTTGAACCGGTTCATATTTTAAGAAACTATCTTTGTCAGCTATTGGTTTGATAATTTCCTCGATATCAGGGCCTAGCAATCTTGAATCTCGTGATAACACAATAGGTCCCTTTACAATAGCCAAATACTCTGGAAAGTCACCAAGATGTACAATCCGAGCTTGCATATCCAAATTAATATCAATTAAATCCTCCACTTTCCAATTACGCTTAATACTGATATATCCGTCCTGCACAACACCCTTTAAAGTATCTCCATTTATCATCACCGATGACTCACTACTCCATTTCGGAATTCTTATACTAAGTGACATATTTTCAGGCTTCTGAAGTTTGATTTTTAAACGAATTCTCCCTGATTTTGGATAGTCGGTTTCTTGAACGAGTTCTACTTTTTGTTTTTTTGGAGTTTGTAATGAATAAATACCATCGCCAAAGAAATTAACCTGAATGCCTTCTTTTATAGTCATAACACTTGTAAGCGGAATGGTGAATAAAGCACGTGGACCACTGGCAACACAACAATTTAGCCCCATTTCACACTGATCTTCACCAGCTATTCGCTTCCCAGACAAGGGAGTGTATTTAGCCCAATTTGAACCATCGGGACTCATTGCACCCAATAATGCATTGTAATAAGTTTGTTCAATGGCATCAGCATATTTAGCTTCGCCGGTTAACCGCAGTAGTTGTTGTGATAATTTTATCCATGTTGCTGTTACACAGGTCTCCTGATAATGTTTATTAGGTAAGGCTTGTAGTTTTTTCCCACCAAACCAACATTCCAATGAAGCACCCGATCCAACAATATTAATTTCTGTATCTAAAATATTTTGCCATGTATTTATAACCGCTTCTTTGTATTCGGCTTTGCCAGTTAATCGGTATAACTCTAACAATCCTTCGTAGCACGACATCATTTCGTAAGCCTTTTGACCTTGATCGTAACCCCACCAATTTTCAGGAAGTGGGAAGCGTCTCGAAACATCAATTTTTGCCTTTGAAATAAGTTGAGTACCAATAGGAGTTTCCCATTGTCTCGCTATTTCTTGCGCAAAATCCAAATACCGCTTATCCCCTGTGTTTGCATAAAGCAAGCAAATAGGTTCTAATACAGATGTAGCTGCCATCCCTCTGTGGTTACCCTGACGAACAATCAATGCATTTTTGTCGGCAAGTTCCTTGATTAAATGGTCAGCGAGCTTACGTACAGCAAGTAGGCTTTTTTTGTCATTGCTTATATCGTAATATGCTAACAAACCCAACATGCAATATTTCCTTCCCCAAATATCCCATTCCTCAAGATGATTTTTATCAGCATAATTTCCTATATACCCATCAGGAGTTTGCGTTGACAAAAGCCCTGCAACAGCTTTGTCAAGCACTAATTTCAATTGCGGTTCTGGGCGATATTTGTAGGCAAGCACAGCCGATGTAAACCATTTACCCCAAAACTCACTCTGCCAACATTTGGTTTCAGTACGATTTCGAAATGGAGCTACTAATCGCTCAAAATCCTGTGCCAGAATACGATTAGTGTATGATAAATCTAATTTTTCACCTACATAACCATTCATTTTTGCAAATTGCGAAGCTTGTAACTTATCTGCAATTACAGGATTTACTTTTGTTTGCCCAATAATACTTGATAGTAATATGAAACTTATAAGCAGAACTAAAAGATTTTTTTGGTTCATATTTGTCTTTTTTATTTTAATTAATTGTATATTTATCTGCATCCAATACAGCCGCTTCATTTAAAAGTATTTTTCTTAGGGAATCATAATTGACATCTTGTATCTTACACTTATTTTCAATTGCCAATACGGTAGCAGCTCCAGCAGCCTGACCTTGCGCCATGAAATTAAATTCGAGTCTTATTGCTCCATAAGCTATGTGACTTGACGACAAACAAGTAGGAGTTATTAAGTTTGTACATTCATTTACTTTAGGGACTAATGCCCGGTATGAAACTCCAAATGGTTTGCAATTATCACCATTAAAAACAAAACCTTCATTGTAAGCATATCCATTGTTTACAATTCTACGTACAGAATGAATATCCATAGGCCAAAATGCAACCGCAATTGGGTCTTTAACCAAATCTTTGTTTTCGCTACTTCCAATTTGTTGCGTAATCACATAGTCGGACACCATGCGTCTGGCATCTCTTACATAAAAGTTTCTTGGGAAACCATTATTATCAGTAAATTCGTCTTTGGCATACCCCCACGAAGCCCATTCCTGTTGAAATCCGATGTCTAACTTTCCAATTACACTGTCGGTGGATAAAAAATAGAAAAGACCTTGTGTGAAACTTTTATGATACTTCAATATTTTTCCCCGTGTGGCATAATTTCCTAATGGATAATCTACATTCATACCGTACAAATTATGAGATAAATCGTGCCAGGCACCTAAATCAGTTTTTCCGTTTGGCAGATTCACATACGGTGTATATAATTTTCCTCCTGCTTTTAAATACCTTAAATATATTTCATATTCGCCTCGATTATAGCTTTGGGGTTTATAAAACGGAATTTTATTGGTTGCAGACTTTGTCAGACACACCCTAAAACAGTACGCTTGCAAATGCTTATCGGCTCTGCCTGGAGTTCCAAGCTGTTCATCCTGAATACTTGGAATAAGTCCACTTTTGGGAATTTCAGGATTTTTATACGGATTTACATTTACTAAAAATTGAGCATGTGTTGTTTCACTTCTGATTCCATTCAACGATTCACCATATTGATCGATTGACTCCCGACCAACATTGGTTGTAATTCCAGCTCCTGCAATTAAATCTCCTTCAATAGTGGCATCAATAAACTCTTTGGCTTTAAAAACTTTGCCATTCTCCATGCTGATTTGAATAATTTGAGTTCCTTTTTTTAATACAGCTTGCTTATTTTCAGATAAGCGGGTCTGATAATAAATATCGATAGGATATTCATGCAGCCAGTCGGCTATAACTTTCTCAGCAACACTTGATTCGGAAGTCCATAAATTGCGATTTTTCTCCCTGTTTAGCAGCATTTTTTCAAAATCAGACTCACGATTGTAGGCTTTAGCAATACGACGGTAAAATTCCAAAGCGATTCCTCCAATAGCAAAACTATTTTGAAACTCTTTGTGATTGTCAATATCTGTTGAACCCAAGCCTTCTACAACATTACCCCCAACGTGATTTGTGGGTTCAATTAAAGCAACAGATTTACCCATTCTGGCAATTTGAATTGCAGCAGCCATACCACCTGATGTACCACCATAAACAACCACATCATACTTTTTTAGGTATAAATCTTGATTATTCCCAGTTGCATTTATAATTGCATTAAAGGTCAAAATGATAAAACTATATGCTAATATTCGTTTCATGTATTTGTTTGATATCAAACTTTATTTTCTTCGTCCATAAAAACATCCATTCCCATCACTCACAGCATGTATTGTTCCGGTAGTTTTATCTACTGCAAGCCCTTTCCAGCGAACTGAACCAAACCTATCGTCGGATATTTTTTGCCATGTTTTACCTCTATCCGAACTGTAAATAATCGCCGATGGTACTTCGGACCAATACAAAGGCTCGCAGGCTACAAAAATCTCATCAGGCGATTTTCCACCCACAACAACAGCTGAAGCATTAAAGTTAGTTGTATCTGTTGGATAAATTTTCGTCCATGATTTACCTCCGTTTTCGCTTCGCCATAATCCCGATTTTACAAAGCCTGCATATAAAACCCCTGGCCTTTTCTCATCACAAGTTACTGAAACTAAAGTGGAAACTGAATCGTTGTGAATATGAAATGGCAATCCTTTTGAAATACTTTCCCAAGATTTCCCTCCATTTGTTGTTTTAAATATCCCCTCTGTCCATTCTCCAACATAAATTGTTTTCGCATCAAAAGGGTCAGTTGCCATTAGAGCATCGCATCCACAAACATTCTTTTGTTGGTAAGAAGTTATTGGTAATAATTCAAATTCCACCCAATGTTTTCTATTCGGCAATTGTGAAATGTATTTTGGAAATGGTGACAGAAGTTGTTGCCATGTCTTTCCCCAATCTATTGATTTATATATCCCGGCACCTTTGGCTACAATTCCATCTACAAAGGCAAAAAAAGTTCCGGGCGTTTGATATGACTCTTTAATTGCCTGAACAAATTGTCCTGATTCAAGTTTTTGGGCAATTTCAAACTTCTTACCGCCATTCTCACTTCGTATAAACGCAGAACCGTGCTGTGATTTTGGCCAACTTGTAATTCCTGAAACAATCAAGTCTTTTTTATGTCTAGATGGTGCAAAAGCAGTTCCACTGTGTATAAATTCGTCATTGGGTCGGTCAAGAGCCGTGTATGTTTTACCATCATTGGTACTACAAAAACCGGCAACATCAGCACAAGTAAAATAGGATTTCTCTGGTGTTAAAGGATCCACTTTTACATTTTCAATACAAGTAGTTGTAAGTCCATTAAAATGATTTGCCGACCAGGTTTTACCTCCATCATCACTTCTGCAAACTCCCCACCATTGAGAATAGTACATTTTATTGACATCGATAATATCAATCATAAATTTAGCAATTCCACTACCGGCAATTTTTAAATCCTTTACATAAGCAGGAACATCTTTAATATCTGCAAAAGTATAATTGCTCAAATAATGCCAATGCTCTCCCATGTCATCTGAAACCATTAGAGGTAAATCGGGTATGCTTGAGTCAATTGCCGGTGTTTTATGGCTCGAAAACACTTTCCCTGGAAGTAACGGATGTGTATAAACATAAGCCATTCCCTTACCATATAGCGCTTTTACTCCTGTAAATACCACTTTGAATCTTTTACCTCCATCAATTGATTTGTTAACAACATCATTCGATACAGTATAAATAATTTCTGGATTTTGATAATCAAATGCAATATGCTGAAAGTCATCATTTTCAGATTCGATGAGCAACTGCCAGTTTACTCCATTGTCATTACTGCGATAAAGTCGTCCTTTACCATCATTTATCATCCCTGATAGATTTAGAAACTCACTTTGACTGATTTTTTTGTGAGTTCCCAGATAAATCAATCCTTTTACAGTTGGATGATATTTTACAAAACCAATTGGGTAACCTTTTAATCCTGCTGATTGCCATGATTCACCCTCATTGCGACTAATAAAAACACCTTTCGAAAAAGAACCGGAAACTACCGATAATGAATCGAATGGTGAAACGTCAATCAATTCTCCGTTAAATCTTTCACCTCCATTACCAAAAAAATTAGCTCTATCATTTACAACGTACCACGATTTTCCACCGTCTTTACTCTTCATTATATCGCCATATACATGCCAATCATTCAAAGAACCGGAACATCGAAACATCACATTAGGATTATGCTTGCTAATGGCAAAACTTCTAACCTGATGTTGGTAATAACGATTACAGCCTTTATTAATTTCCTGCCAGTTTTTACCTCCATCTATACTTTTGAATATCCCACCTACATCGCTACGTGCATACAACATCTCAGGATTTTGTACGTCTTGAAAAATACCTGGAATAAAACCTCCGCCGCCATTGTATGAATGTTCCCATTCAACTTCAATTTTATTTGATGCGGAAGAAAATACAACTACAATTGTACAGAAAAACAATAATAAATGTCTGTTCATAATCAGTTTTTCAGAAAATGTTTCGAACCAAATTTTGTTTTAACAATATATACTCCTTTGTTTAACATGCTAATATCTATTATTTTTGAATTGAATTCATTAATATATATTACTGCCATACCTAAAGCATTGTATATGGTCACTTCACCATCTACATCAGCTATTTGTAAAGTATTATTTGCAGGGTTTGGATAAATATTAAACTTCGACTGATTAATCGCATTTACATCAGAAGGAATTTCGTACGACCGTGTTAATCTCAAGTTGTCAATATAAACAGATGTATTACATGTACTACAATGACAAGGGTTTATCATAAGTGTCATTTTTTGAATCATGTCAAGCTTTGTTACATCAGCAGATAAAACAACTTTGGATAAATCAAAATTCAAATTATACCAACTCCCTTTAGGTTTAGAAATCTCATTTTCTCTCAAATCGAAGTATTTTGATCCAACTTTTATGGAAGCTCCACTCAATAATTCATAATTATATAAATCTAACTGAATAGATGCTAAATCGGCATCAGTAATTCTGAGATCGAAAGAGATATTTTCCCATTTTGATAAATCTACATATTCATTTTTATCATTGGTCTCAAATGACGCCCAGCCATTAACCGAAGGTAGTTTTATCCAACTGATACACTTAGATGTAGTATTTACTGTATTTAGAATGTCTGGGTTGGACACAACCGAAATTTGTGTGAAATTATTCGTTGAAAAAAGAAATTTATAACCATCTCCAATTTTACCATAAATTCTTGCAATTTTAGAGTTTGTTTCCATATCAACTAAATCCCACCTTTTAGTTGTTGTGCCTATGATTTCTCCTGAAAATAAATACGAATTGAACACAAATAATATATTCAACACAACTATTAATTTTGACAAAAATATGTTTTTCATGATTCAAAATTATTTTATATTGTGAGAAACAGCATGCTCCCAAATCCGAATATCGAACATATTAGGCATAATTTCCAACGTTTTTGTTTTTAGCTCATTAGCTTTAGATACATTGCCAAGCCCTGAATTTGCTAAAGCAAGATACCAATAACCCTCTGCTAAAGTTAGTTTGCGTTCAAAGTGTATTTTCAAAGACTTATCAAGCAAAACATTGCTGTAAGTTTTGTTTACCATATTATTTCCAATTTCAATCATTGAATTAAACAAATCAATAGATGCTTGTTTTTTACCCAATTCCCTTAATGCAAGGGCTTTGAAATAATCAATTAATGGAATTTTCTTGGCTCCCCAACCGTTAAACTGTTGGTTATCTGATGCCATCAGATTTAAGTATTCTGTTGCCTTTTTATTGTTGCCTTTCATTTGATATGCCTTTGCCAGCCAATAATTAGCAATCACTATTTTTGAATCTTTAGCTATTTCCAAATTACGAGGAAATTTAAATATTTCGTTGAAATCATTAATCGCTTTATCTGGATTCTTGTTGATTAAAAATTGAATACCTCTACCTAAAAAAGCATTTGTCCACGATAAATGTGGATTAGCAGTTGTTTTTTCAGCTACAAAAAAATGTTGATTTTTGACAATATCAACTGCTTTGTCATATTGTTTGTCGAAAATGAGCAAATCAAGTATTTTCAGATTTGTTTTATCACACAATGTAACCAATTTACCGTATTTTTCAAGAAACTCTAATCTTTCCGTTGGATTTACGCCTTTATATTCGGCATAGTTATCATATTCAAATAAAAACAATGGATTGTTTGCATCCAAATCAATCGCCTTTCGGATATTTTCAATTGCTTTATCGACATTATTGTGTGTATTTCCATCAACAAATGCTATATTACGATAAGTCATAGCATCAGGTTTTATTTTAACAGCTTTAATCCATTCATTATAGGCGGCCTCAGGATTATTATCACAGAGTAGATTACCTAATAAATAATGAGCAGTGGCGTCGTTTGGATTAAATTTGATTGCGGCAGTCAATATCTTTTTCGACCAAATTCCATAAGGAAAACAATAATCAGTATTTTGTTTTGAAGCTTTTTCAAAAATCAATTTAGCATTTTCAGTAATTCCTTTCTTCGAATAACAATAAGCAATATAATAATATGTTAACGGATAGTTTGATGACTTGACATTCGATGGTTGAGCTGCAACTTCGAATAGTTCAAGGGCGTCATCATAAAAACCCGACATTATATAACGTGACGATGTTTCAATATAACTGTCTGGCTCATCGCGTAGAAAAATACGGAGTTTTTGATTTGCTTCTTTTGGAGTAGATTTCTTTTCTGTCAAATATTTTTCGAAAGCAGCCGTTTGACTTAACGGATCTATCAGTTCAATTTTTGCAATTATGCTTTTTGATTCAGTTTCTTTGCCAATATTTCTGTATATTATTGCTAATAGACTTAATGCATCAACATTATAGGAGTTACGGTCGACCGATTTTATTAATTTATCTGTTGCACTGCTATAATCGAGATTAATACAATCCATTACTGCCAATAAATAAAAAGATTGCGAAGCTGTTTCGGCAAACCACACTGCCTTGTAAAGCAAATCGTATGCCTCTTTATATTGCTCTGTATTGAAATTTGCAAGACCAAGTAAATAATAGGTTTCACCATTTTTGGGCGTTGTATATTTTATAGTTTGAGCTTTAATTGCTATTTCTAAATACTTTTTGGCTTCGTCGTATTTGCCCGCTTTTAAGAAGTATTCTCCTAACTGTTTGTTTGTTAGAATGTGATTTGGGTCTTTCGCTAACGCTTCATAATAATAATTTAACGGATTATAAATAGGATTCGAAAATTGTTCTAAACGTAAACCAGCCTGATACAACTTATCAGCTGTTTCATATTCAGAGGGATTAACCGGAGAAGTGTATTTTTGTGGTTCTGGATCATTTTTCTTCTTAGGTTGAATGTAACTAATGAGCTCTTCGTTTCTTGATGATTTTAATGTTACAATTACTTCATCTGCATTTATACTCGCTGGAACTTTAATTTCATTAACAAAAGATGTTTCCGGATTTAGATTTATTTTTTCACTGTAAAATTCAATGCTTTTATGAGATAATGTCAGTTTACAATTATTCAATACTGAAGTTGTATTGATTTGAACGATAGCTTTTTCATTTTTAAATTCTACATTTAATGCTATGTCTTTATTTGCTTCTTTTATAGACTGAAGGTTTTTAACTGGATAGTAATACATAACACCATCTTTTACATCGTAAGGACTTATCCAGCTATAATCCGGTTGATTGTCAGAATACATACCCATCATAAGTTCTAAATAGGGTCCGTCGTTGTCAGTCAACATCTGATCCCACATACGCTGAACATTATTATTTCCCCAATTCCAAAACTTTTTGCCCTTAAAAATACGATAATCACCGACTACAGCTGTTCCCGTTTTTTTTGCATGATCAATTCCTCCCATAAAATCTTGTTTGCTATCCCAAGCAAAAAAAGAAGTTGGAGATGTTGTATTTTTCCACCAACTAACATCTACATTTTTAAAATCAATACCTTGATAAACTTGATGAGATATTGGATAATCTGTGAAATCTGATTTATGATGAAAAGTAGCTCTTTCTACATCTGGTGGAAAAATTACTTGATAATCTTTATTAGCTGCTACAGCTGTATTTGCCCAAACAAGAAAATTATTGTAAACCGGAGTTACATTTAACACCTTTATGGAAACCTCAACATAAGATTTATCTGGATAAACGGTCATCCCAACAATCCATCGAGTTTGAGAACGTTTCTCATATTCGCCAACCCAAATTGTTTTGCTACTATCTGCATTTTCAACAATTTTATAATCTACAGGCATAAAAGAAGATGCACGATGGTGATGTGGAATATTCCATTCAACTCCACCCGAAATCCATGCTCCTGTCATGCCAATTAAACTTGGTTTAATAACATTGTTACGGTACACAAAGTCGTACCCATTTGATTTATCAACTGCACTGTAGAGCCGTCCACCCAATTCAGGTAATACGCATATCTTAATGTATTTATTCTCAAGGTATAAAGCATTATATTCAACATCTTTTTTTAAAGTGTTCAGTTTATTGATGCTTGCATAAGGATATACTCTCAAAGTTGCACCTTGGTAATCTTCGGGTGTAAAAAATATTGGCATTTTTTCAGGTTCACCTGGTTGATAAGTTGCAATCTTTAGTTTTGATTGAGTTATTGTTACTTGTGCATACAGTACAGTATTGACAAAAACTAATAATACTAGTATTTTAAAGTTGAATTTCATAAACTATGATTTATATTTATCCTTTTTTATAATTTTATTTGAAAATTGCTTTTTGGTAATTTTTGAAGATAAATGAAATAAATTATTGCAATGGAAGAGCTAAAGGTACTCGTGGTATACCACCTCCCCCAATTGTTGATGCTGAATTATTATCAATTATATGAAGGTTTGTAAATATCTTGTTCATATCTGATGACCAGTCCGAATCTAACCTACTATCAACCATAGGGAAGCCCCAATCCCAACAAAAGTTATCAACGACTCTTCCATTTGGTCCCCACTCAGTTTCAATTGCAATCACATTCCAATAAGTATCATCGGCAATATAAGCACCATAATCTTGTAATGCCTGAGCGATCATTCTTGCTGGTTCGGTTTTTAAAAAGGTTGGGTCATTAATATCAAGTGTAGGTTTTAAGGCAACTAACGCCCCCATACGACATGCCTTAACAACAGAAGCATTACTTGGACGGGTTTTGCCATAGGTTGTTGATGCATAAGCATCTGCCCATGATGCTGGCCACCTAAATCCTTTTGTTGTTATGTCATAATACAAATTCATGCCCGCATATACATTTAATTTTAGAACGTGTTTTATTGGTCCGGCACCAGGTTTTAACTCACCTGCCCGGATTGTACCACCAAGTGCCGATAAGCCTGAGCCACCATGTATTCCTACCCTACCGTCACCATTAATACTCATATCTGAAATATAGCTATACTGTGATGTAGCAGGTTCTCCGGCAACACATCTAGCAAATGGTTGCGTTTGCCTTATAGTGACACCATCGGCCATCAAAATAGTTGCACAGGAATTTGGAACTTGATCCATAGGTAAATTAACTACAAAATCGAAAGGTATAGGTACTTTTGTCGGAAATACAGAACCAGCTTCAGCAGTACATCTACTTTTTGTCTGATTCCATCCAGCAGTACACATACGTATGTCGGTCAGTGGAGATGAAGGGGAAAGTATTATAATATCTTCATCAACTGTCATTCCAGCTTTACTCGGTGGAAGAATTCCAGCTGGAACATATACTGCATTACTACCTATTGGGGTATTCCAAATAGAAGTTGAGCTAAATGGTTGCTTTAATGCATCACGAGTACCGTTTAATGTATATATTGTAATTGCGCAAGTTGCAATTTTAGCACCATCTTCAGTTGTTGCTGAAATTGTAACTTCGCCTAATGCTTTTCCAGTAACTAACCCGGCTGAATTTACAGTTGCACAACCAGAGTTTGAACTTGCCCATATTACAGTTTTATTTATTGCGTTACTAGGTAATACAGTTGCTGTAAGTTGTATTGTATTGTTTAAAAATATTGCAGCTTTATTCGGATTCAGTACTATACTTGTTACATTAATATTTGATGTTTTATTCTCAACAATACTTTCGAATGAACTATTACTATTCGAATTGGCAAAAACTTCAAATTGAGAAAAAACTAAAAGCAGCAGTAAAAAGAAATTTAAATTCATATAATAATTTCTTATTTGAGATTCAATAACGAAATAAGTTGCAAAATGAGTTGACTTAACAATTTTAAGTCAACCCAATTGCTCAATAAGTTTAACTTTTAGCTACAAATTAACGAACAATTAATTTGCCGTTTGATACTTTTTTATCTGATGTAACTTTTACATTGTAAATCCCCTTACCTGTTAGTTTATTCGAATTTATTCTTAATTCGTTCGAATTAAGATCTAATTGACTATATACCATTTTACCTGTAATGTCAAATATCTCAACTTTTGAACTTGAATCTAAGTTTGGAGTCTTAATAGTGAAGATGCCATTTGCAACTGGATTAGGATAAATATTGATTGCACTGGCTGCTTCAGTATTTATAATTCCAGTACCAGGTGCTGCATTGGCTTCAATTACTAAATTGTCAAAAAATCCCGGATTACTTTCAGCAATTAAACCAATTTTTCCTTTCGTAAATAATGGTGTCGAAACCTCGTTAAATACTAAATTACCTGCAATCCAAACCGAAGTTTTACCGGCATTATTTTTCACAGTCAAAGTAACTGTGGAGCTACCCCATTTTGTAAATCCTCCCCAATCTGCAGTACTATTCGAGCGAGGTCCAAAAACAGGGTCAGCAAACATATCAAGACCACCTTCGCTAGCATTACTAGTTCGTAATAAATTAGTAAATGTGCCTTTTAAATTCCATAGTCCTTTTACTTTTTGTCCTACATATATTAGTTTATCTCCTAAGTCAGCTGCTACTAAATGTATATAATAGAAATTAGCATCGTCCTGATAGTTAAACAATATACCCATCATATTTCCATATCGTGGACAAATGTTGCATGAAACAGTGTAATTCTCGAAGGTGCCACCATCATAGATTAGATAATTACCTGCCTGAACTTTACTTAACAACCAATATCCACCTTCAGGTACTAATTTATTGGTCATATCTTTAAAAATATAACCTGTTGGATGAGCAAATGTCCATGCGGATTGAACATACGAACTATCTTCAAAATTTTCTAAATAAGTATTGAAATAACCTGGTCCATTTACTATTTGACCAAAAGACACAAATACAGTCATCATTAAAGTTGCTGTAAATAGAAGTAATTTTTTTTTCATGATTGTATAATTTAATAGTTAGTAAGTAATATTTGATTTAAAAATCATTCGTTTTAATCATTTATTTTAGTTTCTCATATAGTGGTGCTAATGGCATTCGCGGTTTTCCACCCCCACCAATTGAGGTTAAAGAATTATTATCAACCACATGAAGATTCAAATAAATACGTTCCATATCCCTTGTCCAAGGCGTATTATTTAGACCATCTGTGAAAGAAAAACCCCAGTTTTTTTTGAAGTCATCAACAAATCTACCTTCTGGAGACCATTCTGTTTCGATAGCATATACATTCCAAGCAGTATCATCTACAAGATATGCTCCATAATTTTGAAAAGCTTCTGCTAAAACTCTTGCTGGCACAGTTTCAAACCCAAGCGAGTCGAGGTTCATCTTTGCCGGCAAAGCAAGCAATGCTCCCATTCTTAGCGCTTTCTCAGGCTTAGTAGAACGTACACTTCCATATAAGGTTTTTGCATTATAATCAGCCACAACCGCCGGCCAACGATAACCCTTAGTTTCGTCGTCATAATAAACATTTAGGGCACAATATAGATTTATTTTCATCGCATGTCTTATTGCCCCAGAAGTAGGTGTAAGCTCACCACATCGTAATGTTCCTCCTATTGCAGACATCCCTGAACCTCCATGTGCTCCTAAAATACCAGCTCCATAAATGCTCTGATTTGGAAACATATATTGCGAAGTGGCTGGTTTATTTGGGTCGCAAAAAGCAAATGGCTGCGTTTGGCGAATAGTCGTTTTATCTGCCATTAGTACAGCCAATCCTGAATTTGGTACATCACCTTTCCATAACCCTTTAGAGACTCTAAAGCTTTTTGGAATAGGAGCAGAGAATAATAATTTGCCTTCAGCCTCACATCTGCTTTTTGTCATACTCCAACCAGCAAAGTTCTCATAAATATCAACCAATGGTGAGTCTGGTGATAAAACAAGATAATCTTCATCAACAGTCATCCCAGCTTTTGTAACCTTTTCAATTTTGGCAGGCACATATATTGCATTTTCCCCAATAGGCATATTCCAAATTGAATTTTGTGCAAATGGCCATTTCAATATATTTCTGGTACCTGATTCAACGGGATATATATTTTCAGTAGGTTCCTCAATAACACTTGTTGCTTTACATGAGAATAGAATTGTTGATAATAAGATATAAAGAACTATTTTTTTCATTTTACTAAATTTTTAATTTGTTATACTTGAATATTTAATGATTAGTGTTACCAACCCGGATTTTGCAATAAATTTGGGTTTAAAACCAATTCATCTTGAGGTATTGAATACAAATAATCCTGACCTTCCCTGAATTTGTAACCTGAAGGCAAAGCAATTGAATAATAATCAATTAAACCATTAGAATCTATAGCTTTAAAATATGTTGGGAATTCAACTTTACTTACTGGATAGCCTTTCGGTCTTTTTCCTTTAAATAATGAATGAGCAGCCCATCTCATTAAATCATCATCCCTAAAGCCTTCTAAGGCAAGCTCTACTCTTCTTTCTCTCCGAATTTCATATAATTCGTCTGATATTACATAACCATAATTTAGCTTGTTCAAATCTAAATTTTGAGAATTTACAGTAAAACTTGGCATACCAACTCGCGCTCTTAATAAATTAAGTTGGGTAATTGCAACTGTATTGTCTATTTCGCATTTTGCTTCAGCATAATTTAATAAAACCTCAGCATACCTAAAATAAATTAACCCAGTTTCACTCCGCACAGCCCAATCTTGTGCTGCTCCACGAGACAGAGGATTGGTTGTCTTTTTTATTTGGAAACCAGTAGGACATAATTGTAATGCACCTGAACTAATAGTTGGTTTATCAAATGTTTTTGAAACAGCTACCCCCATTACATCACCTGGTATGTAAATAGTTGACTTTAATCTAGCATCACAATCAGCAGCAATTTTAGTCAAAAATGCATTTCCTTTTGTTGTTTTTGCTAAATTGATATAATCATAATGTAATCCATTTTTACCAAGATAAGATGAAACTAAATCCCATGTTATTCCCTTCTGATTTGCATTATAGCTTAGATAACCTTCAACAGTATTTGAAAAACCATCAGCAAAACTGAAAGCCTTATAGAATAATACTTCGTTATTACTACTCATATCAACCAATCCAAATAATTGGTAGTAATCGAGGTCTGTTTTTCCTGTACTATAAATACCCTTTTTATAACTTGTCCCATTTATCAATTCTTCGCCCGCTGAAACGCATTTCTGGAAGTATTTTGTGGGGTTAGAATCCGTTTTCCCAAAAGGAGTATTTGCATGATATTTTTCCCATGTACCTTCGTATAACGCAACACGTGTAGTGAATGCCAATGCAGTTTCCTTATTTAAGCGATTATTTCCAGCAACAATTCTGTTATTTAAATATAATACTGCTTTATCAAGATCGGCTATAATTGAATCCGCGATAATTGTTCTTGATACACGTGGTTGCGTAAGCTCTATTTCAGAGTCCAAATTTATTGGTTTCGAATACCAAGGCAAATCACCATATTTTTGCAATAGGGCATAGTAAAAATAAGCTCTAAAAAAATAGGCCTCTCCCAAGTAGTGCTTATAGTCATTAAAGGCAGCTGTACAGTTCTTATAATTCGCCAAAAAAATATTAACATTCCTAATAGTTGTCCAATCGCCCGTCCATTTTCCTGTTTGTCGTACTCTATTTCCATTTAATATGCTACTTGGTACACCTTCATATATCATTTCATCCGAATTAACGGCCATATCAACCACCATATTGCTATTTGCAAAAGCTATCGGGTAAAACTGGAGAGTATAGTTAGCTAAATCGGTTGTTGTTTTCCAATAATCATTTGTGCTAATTTTATCTAAAGGTTGTAAATCTATAAAACTTTCGCATGAATTAAAAAGGAACAACGTGATTGCAACGAATAGTATTGTATTGATTCTTTTTTTCATTTTAATTGTATTTGATTGTTTAAAAAGTAGCTGTTAATGTAAGTGAATAAATTTTGTCAGCTCCATAAGTTAGGCGTCCATCTTGCTGTGTGGTTAAACTAAAACCTACAGTTGAGCCAACAGGTGCAACAGGATCAATACCATCTGGAACTTTTGTAAAAGTAATGAGATTCTCTCCTGAAAGTGCAACTCTTATCTTCTGTAATTTTAACTTTGACACTAAATTATCCGGCAAAGAATACCCTAATTGTATATTTTGCATTCTAAGAAATGACGCATCTTGTAAATACCTGGTATTTGGATAGTTTTTATTTTTTGCTTCTTCGTTATTATTCAAATATGGTCTAGGGAAAAATGCATCTGTATTTAAATTGGCATCACCTTCGGCTACACCACTATATTTGGTGCCTGGAGTATCCCTGAAATAATCAAGATTTCTCGGTTGAATGGTTGATTCCCACCAACCTCCTGTAAATCCCCAATAGATATTCGAAAACCTATTATAAAATACATCCTTTTTAGCCACACCTCGCCATAACATCGAAAAATCAAATCCTTTAAAATTTAAACCGGCATTTATACCATATTGATAATGTGCTCTTGAATTTCCAATTATTGATAAATCACCGTGATCTTTTAATGTATTTGAACCATTATTTACCTTACCATCACTATTTGTATCTTCATATTTCACATCACCGGTATTCCAATTAGCAGCAATTTTAGTCAAATCAACTTTGGATAAATAATCGTCAACTTCAGTTTGTGTTCTAAATAAATCATTTACAGTATATCCCCAAATCTCACCTAATTTTTGACCCTCATACCACGAAGAAAGTAGCCCCGTTGCATTATTGTATTTTGTAATAACAGAATTATCATCCGAGAGGCTTAGATTTACAAAAAATGATAATCCTGACTTAAATGTTTGTTTCCAGTTAAGTGCCACTTCCCAACCTCTTGTACGTAATGTTGAATTGTTTGATGCTGGTATATTTGCCCCTATAACGCCAGGCCTAGATTCAGATGGTCCAATCATATTCTCAGTAAGTCTTTCGAAAATATCTACGTCAGCCGTTAACCTACTATCAAGAAATGAAATATTAAATCCCGCATTTTTAGTTGTAGCAGTTTCCCATGTGAGATTCTGATTAACCATGCTTGGAGCAGTTGTATATCCTATAGGTCTTGTTGTTCCATAATTAAAAATCCAGTCTAATTTTCCTGAATTGAGATTGACTAATTCGAGATCGCTGTATGGTTGAACATTTTGATTACCCAACTGACCCCACGACCCTCTAATTTTTAATGTGTTTATGTATTTTGTAATATTAGCCCAAAAACGTTCTTGATGAACATTCCAACCTGCTGAGAAAGATGGAAAGAAACCCCAACGTTTTCCTTTTTTAAAAACATAAGAACCATCATATCTAGCATTAGCTTCAAGTAAATATTTTTCTTTATAATTATACGTAAACCTCGAAAAATATCCTTGAGTAGCTTTCTGTGATAAAAATTCCGAAAGTAGTGCCACGCCAGTTGATGTCTGAAAGGAAGGTACATCCTGAACTATCATATCACTTTTTTTCCCATATAATGAGCTATACTTTTCGTGTTCAAATTGCATACCTGCCATAAGTAAAAAATTGTGATCACTATTTATTTCAAAATCGTATGTAGAATAAATATTTGTTGTCCAATAATTTTTCGTATTATTTGTTTTTTCAATAAAGTTAGGCTGTGTTTCTCCCATCGGATATCTACTTTGATCAAGCGCATATTTATAAATTGTTTTTTCAATGTTTTCGATTGCACCTAGGCTAAAATTATAAGCAAAATCAGCATTAATCTTCCAACCTTTTATAATTTTTATTTCTGTTTTTAAATTATTCCAAAAATCTGATTGATTATTATAGTTGTTTCCAGCGTCTTCTATAGAAGGTATATGAGTTTCAGTAATATAATGCCCAAACCCGTCAGTCAATGGTGTAGTTGGATATGCTCTCGAAATATGACGAAACATAAAGGAATAATCCCCTTCGCGAGTCATTGCTGGTTTTACTCTTGCAGTTTTACTAAAACGTGTTTCCCAACTAAATTTCCACCAATCTGTAATATTAAGGTCAAACTTACCTAAAAGATTATCCCTTGAATAAGTGTCGGTTCCAAAGTTTAAAACACTACTTTGATCTAAATGTCCTGCCGAAAAGTAATACGAAGCAGTTTTTGAGCCTCCAGATAATGAAAAATCATGCTTCTGATTAACGCTAGAACCAAAGTAAATTTTCCACCAATCATTATTAGCATAGTTTAAATTGGCATTGTTCCATACCTTAGACTCAGGAAACGCACCAAAAGTTGTAGCACCTTCTGGCCAATTTGGCATTGATTGTTTTAAATAATCCCAATCACCTGCTTGAAACGCTATTATCTGATCAATAGTTTTATCACTAAAAGGATGGCCTCCAGAGTTATCACCAGCTTCATTTTGTACTCGAGCCCACGTATATGAATCTAGACTTTTGGGTAATTCTTGTGCAGTATTTACTGAAACTGTTCCTGAATATGTAGCACTGATTTTTTTATCTCTTTTTCCATTTTTTGTTGTAATCAATATTACACCATAAGGTGCTCTTGCACCATAAATTGCAGAAGCAGAAGCATCCTTTAATACTGAAATTGATTCAATATTATTCGGATTGAGGTTGTTTAGATCACCTGGAAATCCATCAATTATTACGTATGGCTTTCCACCGTTTAATGAACCAATTCCACGTATTGTTATATCCATTGCTGCACCAGGCTGAAATCCTGCATCATTCCCAATCGCAAAATTTAAACTTGGTGATAGACCTTGAAGTAATTGTGATACGGTAGGACTTGTTCTATCTGCAAGCTCTTTACTACCAATAACATCAATTGCACCAGTTAAATTTAGCTTTTTCTGACTTCCATATCCAACTACAACAACTTCGTTTAAGTTGTGTGAATTCTCCTCTAGGCGTACATTTACTGTGTTTTTCTCACCAATTTTAACAATTGTTGGTTTATATCCAACGTAAGTGATTGAAAGATCAGAAGATTCACTTGCTACAATTGAAAAATTACCGTTAATATCAGTAATTGTGCCTGTATTCTCAGGTTTTACCAAAATAGATGCTCCAATTATCGGGTCGCCTTTTTCATCGGTTACCAAGCCGGTAATTTTTTTTGATCGAGTTAATGTATTCTTTTGTTCTACATTCTTCTTTTCGACCAAGTACAATTTATTGTTTTTAATTTCGCAACCTAGGTTTGTGCCTATCAACAGTTGCTTCAATGCATCTTCTACCTCAATAGAATTTGCTTTAATACTAACTTTGCGATTCAGGTTTACGAGTTGCTCGCTGAATACCAGCGATAATCCTGTTTGTTGTTTGATGGAGTTTAACACTTTCTCGAATGTTTCGTTTTGAAACGAAAGCGTTACTTTCTGAGCAGAACTGTTCAATGTGAACAGTGCCAGAAACAAGGAGAGCAAAATTGCTTTTGCCAATGGTCTTGTTTTTTTCATGCATTTATGATTTTAAAGTTATTAATTGCCTAAACTGTAATTAATAAACACACCAACCAAAAAATAGTATGAGTGCATTTTGAAAAAAAATAAAAACCTGTTGAAAATACAAATATAATGGTTGTATAATCAACAGGTTAAATATTGTTGCCCCAAACCCCTAAAGGGGATTTTGATTAGTATCGAATGGCCTTTTCTTTAAGCCCCTTTAGGGGTTGGGGGCCGTATTTAGTTTCAATTTAAGCTTGTAATCGTATATTTACTATCGTCATTCAGTTTAAACCTTACTTTAGAAACTTTCTCCAAGTCATTCAACACTTCGTTGAGATTAATTTTGGATGTTGAAATACTGAATCGATAATTTAACACATTAGAGTCAACCACATCAAATTGCACTTCGTATTGTCGTTCAAGGGTTTTAACTATATCCTTGAGTGGCGTACGGTAAAAATTCAAACTTTTAGTGCGCCAAGCTGTGTGCAAAGTCATGTCTGGTGCTTCGGTAATTTTACAAACACCGGTTGTGCGGTCGTACTCGGCACTCTCACCCACTTTCATGGGGTATATTCTTTCGGACTTGTCGGCAATATTCACACTGCCTTCTTCCAATGCAACTCGTATCTTCTTATCATCAGGGTATGCTTTTGCATTGAAATGCGTACCGGTAACTTTTACTTTAATATCTTTTAAATCCACTTCGAAAAGACGGGTTGTTTCTTTCGCCACCGAAAAATAGGCTTCACCTGTCAATTTTACTTTACGGTTGAAAAATCCAAATGATTTGGGATATTGCAAGCGGGAACCCGAATTAAGCTGCACTTGCGTACCATCCTGTAGTACTACGTTTAGTTGTTCGCCAAAAGGAACCACAAACTCCGCCATTTCTTCGGATTGGAAAACACCCGAACGATTAGCAACAAAAGTAAATGCACCCGCCAGCACCAAAAAGGGAATAAGTACTGCTGCCACTACCCGGAATCGGAACGTACGAACACGCATGTTGAGTTGCGACATAAATCGAACTTTCATCCGCTTAGTAGGAATTTCGTGGTCTGACCACTCTTCTAACAGCTTCTCGTTTAGCAAATACGATTCGCGGTCGTACCGTTGTGCGAAATACTCCTGCCCCTCGGCAGTAGCAAACCAAGCTGCCACCCGACGAGCTTCGTCGGGTGTAGCTGTTTTCGAAAGCACCTTGTCAATAATCTTTGGATCCATTATGTTGGACTATTTTTTATACCTATAACACATTAAACAATTGATTGAACAATTAGTATGAGTTGTTTGGTTGATTTTTTTAAATAAAATACTTTATGACTAATACAATCATTATAAGTTTTTCTAATTGCGAACGCAACAGTTTAATTACCTGTGTATAATGTGATTTTACAGTCGGTATCGAAATATTCATAGCATCAGCCACTTCCTGATTCGTCAATCCCTGTTGAATTTTCAAAAGGCATACTTCCCTTTTCTGAGGAGGTAATTGCTCAATAAGCTTATACAAATGAGTCTTGAAGTCGGCATCCTCCAGATTGTGCAGAAATCCGGCTTCCATTTCTTCATTAAACTGCGCCAATTCGTAGTTTTTCTGAATCACCAGATTGTTATGTCTTATTTCATTCAGCATGTAATTTTTCAGAATGGTAAACAACAAATTCTTTATCCCTGTTTTGTAATCAAAGGTTTCGCGCCCTTCCCACAAACGCATAAATGTATGCTGTACAGCATCTTCAGCATAACTATCCGACATTAAATACCGGCAAGCCAACACATATAAATACCGGTGATAGGTATCGAAAACAGCCGAAAAAGCTTTCTCGTTTCCATCCCGTAACTGCATAAGCACTTCGTAGTCGATATGTATGTGATTTTTTGGCATGTATCAAATTTGAAAGTGCAAACTTACTATAATTTTTTAGATTTTCAATAAATTGCTGAAAAGGAATCTTAATAACTTGCTTCCTATCCATCTTCTATGCATTGCCGTATCAAATTATCCAATATCCCAAGCATATCTCATAGATATCCCTACCATATCTTATATTTAACTCATATTAAATTGCTATGTAATATCATAGTGTAATTATAGTTATATTCAAAATTTATTTATCTTTGTATGGATAATATGCTACGGCAATGGTGCGAATATGCACCGAATATGTCAAATGCGAAATTAAACGGATTAGAATTTCTATTTTCTAACATCTTTTTTCTAACTTCTAACTTCTAATTTCTAACTTTATAAGAATGGCACAAATTAAAAACTTCATGCAAACCACTGGCTCTATGGCAAACGTAAGCATGTACACGCTCCAAGGGCACGATAAGATAATAATTCGCATAAAAGGTGGTCCTAATAAATACCAGATAAAAACTAAACCACAGTTCGAGCAGGTGCGCCGCAATAACGCTGAATGGAAAGGCTGTACGAGAATGGGTAGCCAAATTAGGGGAGCATTTCGGGTAATGAACTCGCTCGAAGATTATCCGGTATCGGGTGCGCTGAATGCTATTTGCAAACAAATACAGAAAATGGACACCGAAAGTGAGCATGGAAAACGGGCTTTATTGCTTTCGAAACACAAGGAAATGTTGTTGGGTTTTTCGTTTAGCCGCAAGCAAGTGCTCGAAAGTGTGCTGCGTGTACCTATCGAATCGACAATAGACCGTGCATCGGGCAAAGCGCAAATAACCATACCAGCTGTAAATACCGCATTATATCTTTATAATTTCCAAAAACTACCTTATTTCCGCATTAAAGCCTGTTTGGGTGGCGTTTGCGATATGCATATTAATGAAAATGGAAAAGATTTCGAACATGCTCCTTACAACTATTGCGACAGAAATAAAGGTATTTTCGAAAGCGAATGGTTACCTACCAGCGGAACGCAACCAGCTATGCAAATCTTACTGGAATATCCTATTGAAGAAGAAAATTCCACTGCCGATGGACAATTGACCGACGATACTACGTTGATACTCACTTTGGGCATTGAATTTGGCAAAATTGGATATGGCAATATTACCGAGCCAGTAAAATATGCCGGTGCGGGAAAAGTAATACGGGTGGGGTGAAAAAAGAGCTTGTTATTTATTGAATATATACCAGGATGTATAAACAAAGAATGCCCGAAATTTTTAAAATATCAGACATTCTTTGGTAACCTTAAAAAACAAACTATTAAACTAAACCTGACTCGTGTTTAAAAGGAGCTTGAATACTGTAATTAGGGGGCTAAGACACTTTTTCTTTTTCACCATGATACACAATGTCAATAATTTGGTCAATTTCTTTTCCAACTGGTACGCCGGTAGCGGCATAATAATCGGGAATTAAGAAATTGCCAAATACATTGCAAGCAGCAATGGCAGGGTCGATAAACTGCAATATTGAAATGGTTGTGGGCTGTAATAAACTAAAACCGACATAATTCGGCTTACAATCGAACCACTCAATGCATTCGCAGTTAAGATCTTTTGCAGTGTAAGTCATTTCCTTTTGAATAATATCGTGTTGCCAAGTTTCGAGCAGTTTTCCTTCTTCAGGAAGCACCAAAAAATAAATTCTAATCATATTATTGTTATTGCCAACGCCTGTAAAAACCCATTCTTCATCGTCATTACTTTCGTCGTCGCCACAAATATCGGCATGCAAAAACATTGTACATTCGCCATAAGCAAATTTCGCCCACTCCTCCAGACCAGCATCCGGATTTTCTGAATAAGCTTTCAGGATATTATACGATTGCACATCACCACGATGTGCTAAAATACCCAAAGCCTTTTTTTTCAACTGAATGTCGGCTTGCGGGTTGTTCAATTGCAGTCCTAGTTGTTCAATTTCTTTCTCTGAAAATGCCGATGAATCATCGTCGTGCGAGTTTTCTATGTAATCGATATGTGAATTCATATTTTTTAGACCAAATTTATTTTACACCTCACCCTTCCACAATCTTAATTTCCTCTTCTGCCAGCCCATACAGCGCATAAACCATTCTATCAATTTCCCTGTCCGTGGAGTCTATTTGGGCTTTAATTTCGAGGGCTTTGGCTTGTTCGGCACTGAAGTAGTCTTCCCATTCGGCTTCCTGAGCAAGTGTGAATTTTATCTTTTTCTTGCCAAGTTCGGTTACGAAATCTTTGTAAGTGAGCGCATACCAGTTTTGCAGTTTGCCAGGCAAGTCTTCCATATCGAACTTGCGCTGAAGCATACGTTGGAATTTTTGAGAAACGGCATTTAATTGTTTGTGTAAAGTAATCATTTTGTCAGCATTTACAGCCAACTCCTCAGTTGTATTTGCAATTGGGATTTGTCCAAAATATTTCCATATTAACTGAACTCCATTTTGTATTTGGGTACAGTATTTTGTAATCAACCACCAACCCATTTTAGAATTTAATATTGCTAGCAATCCTTTGTCGTCCGATGGAATAATCCACATAGAATCATTGCAATAAAGACCTTTTTCATCATAAATAAAACAAGGTTTCACCTGAAATTTTTGATACATGATTTTGGGTTTTGTAAATGTTTCCCAATAAGCAAATGTATCCTGTGTTTCAAACCATTTATTATTTGTTTTCTTTCTACTTCCTTTATCACCTGTTTGTTCCAATCTTTCTTTCCCAAATCCGAGTAAGTGTTTCTTTATTGAAGGATATTTCTCAATATCAATATTCAATGCAGGAAAAGTTCCGATAATATATCCATTACTTTCACCTGTAGTCCATTTATTTATATCACGACCTCTTAAAACGGGTTTTATTATTTCAATAGCATTTGGGTCATCTCTCAGTAAATATTGTTTGGTAGTTTCATTTATCAAAAATGCTTCTGTAAGTCCGGTTTTCATTCCATAGAAAGCCTCACCACCAATAAATTCGTAAAGTGTTTTAAATTTTTGTTGTAGTCGTTCGAATAATTTCTTTTCATTGCCCGAAGATATTACCCAAGTGTCACTTGTAAATTGATTCGTTTGAAACTCTTCAGCGGTGTTATTTACATTCAAATAGAAATCACCAATATTTACTTCATTTAATACCGAAACAGAAAAAATATCTTTTGGTCTTGCCTTTCGCGATACAAAAATACAAGGATAAGTGGTTGCGCCTTCAAATATCTGAATGTCGCCAAAATCAATCAATTGATTTAATTCATATTGCAGGAAAAATTCCCGCAAGGGTTTACCATATCCGGCTTGCATCCATTTGTTAGGCATAATAAAGGAAATAGTTCCGTTTGGCTTTAAAATATTAAAACCTCGTTCAACAAATAAGCAATATAAATCGCCTCGTTTCTCAAACGTTCTATAATTCAGTTTCGACATTTGTTCCGAAAGCTCTTTCATGGTTTCCAATCGCACATACGGCGGATTTCCAATCACCACATCAAACCCTTTGTTCTTTGTTTGATATTCTGTTTCCGGAGCTGAAACTGCTTGAAGTTTATCAGCATATTCGGTCAGTTGCTTGGTTATTTCCAATGCTTCTTTTGACAAGGCAATTCCTTGCTCGGCTTTTTGCTGTGCTTCGAGCGATTTTTCTTTAATTAGTTGCAGATAATCGGGCGTTTGGGGTATATCTACAATAATCGTAGGCTCATTTTCTGCATTTGCGCCAAACACTTGCGGGAATTCTTTTTGCCAGTTGAAAGCTTTCTCGCCAGCAACTGTAGGGTCATCAATCAGCGAATTACCGCATTTAATATTGTTGTTCAGGTCATTCAGTTTGCGGTTAGGTTGTGCGGTTCGCAGCCATAGCGATAGTTTGGCTATTTCCACACTTTCTTCGTTGATATCCACTCCAAACAGGTTGTTTTCCAAAATGCTCTTTTCCACATCGCTCAACACCAACGTATCGCCAAATAGTTTTGCCTGCAATTCGTCGATATAGCGATGTTCGCGTATAAGAAAATCCAATGCCTCTACCAAAAATGCCCCTGAACCACAAGCCGGGTCGCAAATTGTGATTTGCAATAACCATTCGCGGTAGGCTGTGAGCTTGTCAAACATCAGCTTTTTAGTAGTTTTATTTTGCTTTTTGTCGGCGCTGAAATCTTCGTCTTTCAGTCCGAGTTCTGTTTGTTTCTCCTCACAAAGTTTACCCACCGTATTATCCACAATATACTTGGTAATGTATTTGGGCGTGTACACAACTCCATCGCGTTTGCGTTTGGTTTTCGATTTGTCAAATTCCTGACCGGTTGCTAAAGCCGTCAGTTCATCCAATTCGTTCAGCGAATTTTCAAAAATATGCCCTAAAATATTTACATCCACTTCGCTTGCAAAATCGTAATCGGAAAGTTTCAGTGTGTGTTGGTAAAGCAAATCATCGTCAATTTGCACCACGTCCAACACATCATCAGGCTTAAAAAGTCCACCATTATAAGCAAATATATCGTGGTGTTTGCCTTTGTGTCCGGTGTTCAGATAACCAAAATACAACTTAAACCGACTGTACAAAGGAGTGTATGCATCCAAGTCTTTCAGTTCGTTCCATTGTTTCAGAATTTCACGCACCGAATTGGGCGGCAGCAGTTGGCGGTCTTCGGCAAACAGCAAAAACAAGAAGCGGTCGAGCAGTTTTTGCGACTTTTTAAAAAGCAGTAATTCGTCCATTTCGGGATTTAATACCACTAAATTCTGATGCAATTCCCGTTTAAAAAGCGAATAATCTTTGTACAGTTTTTTGGTTATACTATCTTCCTCGCTTATCGAAGCATTTTTGATTTTTTTAGGCAGGTCGGTAGCTATACTTTCGTAAGCCAAACAAATCCAAAGCAATTCAAACTCCTTGTGAGTAAGTGTGAACAGGTTAAACTCGATGTATTCAATGGCATTGTCGATATAAAACCGCAGCTTTTCGAAGTTGGAAATAACAATGTAAGTACATTCGGGTTGGTTGTTTTTATAGCCAAAAGCCTGTGGCTCCACTTTATCTAAATCGGTGGTTTCGGTACCTTTTAGTTCAATGACCGTACACACTTTCTCGTTAATAAGAATTGCCCCGTCCGCCTTTTTGCTATCCTTTACGTTTTTATACTCGGTAGTGAGGTTAAAATCGGCATTGGGGTTGAGCGTGTAGCCGAGAATATTTACAAATAAATCTCGCAAAAATCCTTCCTGATACTGCTCTTCCTTACTTGCACGAATGTTTTGCTGCACGTCGGGGTTGTGAAAATGGGCTTTAAACTGAGCGTAAGCAGCATGTATTTTCTCCGAATTTAGACCCTTTAAGTGTTTGTTTAAAACTGTATTTTGATAAAATGCCATGATAAAGCTATAAATTGGTTAGTCAAATTTTTTAAACCCCAAAACTACAAAAAACTATTCACATTTTGCTTGTTTTATTAAATTTTAATTGGACATTTAGCATCACTCTGCATTTTTCTTTTTTTGGATCTTTTTGAGTATAATAGTCCATCTTCTACACATCTCCTATGCATTACCGTATCTCTAAGTTGGGCATTGAATTTGGTAAGATAGGATATGGCAATATTACCGAGCCAGTAAAATATGCCGGTGCGGGAAAAGTAATACGGGTGGGGTGATACCTATTTATTTCTTTTTATGGCAGCAATCACTTTCCCATCAACAGTTTCACTAAATTTTCGGCTGCTTGTTTGTTTTGGAAGTCAGCGGGTAAAAGAGCATGATCGATGTATTCGTTGTAGAGCCAAGGGTCGCCTACTGCAAAAACGTAGCCTTTGCCGTAAGTTGATTCGGCCATGTAGGTTTTGTCATTTTCGACTAAAACTGGCTTTGCAGGTTTTTTGCAATTTAAGGAAGCAATTTCTTTGATAAAAATCTTATTTACGCCCTCAAAAACAGAATGATTGGGTAAGTTTTCGGAAGCACAACTCTGAAAGTTGCGTATCTTTTTATCTGCTCCACGCAATTCGGGATGGTTGAAATCAATATTGTAGGTAATGCCAAATTTAGATGGTAATAAATTAAATTTTGCAAGCTCACAATTTGAACTATCGTTGGTAAGCAACAGTAATACACCTCCCGCTTTTACCCAACGAGCTATGGCCGCTGCTGCTTTTTTATCAATAAAATTGGGTGCTTTGGCGTCCTTTTCGTGATCCGGATCCACAATAATGTAAATATCAGCACCTTCCAAATTTTTACATGTAGGTTTTTCTTTTAATGATGCAAGAACAGCACCCTGCTGAGTGAAAATTTCGCCTAATTCGGAAAACCCGCTAAACGCCTTATCGTCCCACAAATAGTGGAAAGGTTGATTGGTTTTGGCATTAATTTCGCAGTTGTAATAGTTGTCCAACACTACTTTTTTTTGAGCAGAAACGCTCGAAATTGTTAGTAACACCAAAGATAATTGCAAGAATTTGAATGTGTTTGATTTCATATTTTTAAATGTTATTTGAATTCGTATTTTTTATTTGATTAGTCAATACATCTGTTTAAAACACAGAAGTTAATTACAAAAATTTACTCCGTTTTATTGACTATTCTGTATTCGGAAGGAGTTTGTCCGAATTTTAATTTGAAACAACGGCTAAAATAACGAGGATCGTCGATTCCTACCCGGTATGATATTTCGGAAACAGTTAAATTCGTATCTTTAATGTATTGAGCTGCCCGCTCGAATCGAATTTCGCGTACAAATTCAACTGGTGAATAGCCTGTTAAACTTTTTAATTTATTGAAAAACACAGTGCGACTCATATTTAATTTGCTTGCCAGAAAATCAATATTTAAGTCAATATTTTCAATATTCTCATTCATTATAAGCATCAAATGCTCCACAAAAAGCTCATCCTGCGACTGCACATCGAGTGGAGGCAATGAAAAATCGGGTTTAGATGACCCAATTTGTGCACGATAAAATAGCTGTAATTGTTTGCGTTGATGCATCAAATTTTCAATTCGAGCATGTAAAA
>Ga0247839_1001261_pt1 | contig 42919 bp, 37 predicted proteins | sample LaCruzMarch2015__6_FD_192405 | JGI IMG/M metagenome (GOLD analysis project Ga0247839, IMG submission 192405) | Freshwater microbial communities from meromictic Lake La Cruz, Castile-La Mancha, Spain - LaCruzMarch2015_16m | ecosystem: Environmental > Aquatic > Freshwater > Lake | place: Spain... | reverse complement strand
GGTGCTTTCAGGTCGTGGGATACAGAATAGGAAAAGGCCTCCAGTTCCATGTTCGAAGCGGCCAGTTGCGAGGTGCGGTCGGCCACCTTCTGCTCCAGGCTTTCATTTAGTTTCCTTATCTCATCCGTTCTTTTTGTGACAAGGATCTCCAATTCCGTATTTCGCAACTTACGGATTCGGAATGCATACATGGCATAGAGCGCTGTTAAAGCAGTTGAAAGGCAAAGAAGCCGGAACCACCAGGTCTGATAAAAAAACGGGTTGATATGAATGTTAACCGAAGCTGTTTGTTTACTCAGAATATCCTGGTAATTTCTGACCTCCACCTTAAAGGTATAGTTCCCATGCGGGACCTTGGTATATGATGCAAACCTCCTATCCCCGGCTTCGATCCATTCATTGTCGTAGCCTTCGAGTTTGTATCTGAAGGTCAGTTTTTCAGGAGCAATAAAACTCGGTGCGGTGTAGTTGATCTCCAGGTGAATAACCCCGGATGGCAGATCGAAGGAATCTGATCCTTCCAAAGCTTTGTTGTTAACCTTGATGGTGTCGATGGAAACGACAGGGGAGAACACAGGCATTGAACAGGCCATTGGGTCAATTTCAGCAATTCCTTCCGTTGTTGAAAACCACAGTTTATTGTCAGAAGTAATGCATCCCGCCTTGAAAACACCTCCGACACAACCTGCCTCCATACCCTCTTCCTTGCCAAAGGAAATTACCCGCGGCAGTTTGTTTGCTCCCCGAATATATCCGTTCACTTCATCCTTCTTTACAACATAGATGCCATAGGTTGTTCCAATCCACAGATTGCGCATGTTGTCCTCCATGATGTGGCATATGGCCGGTTGTTTAAGATCAAGGCTATCCAGCAGACTTATTTTTCCGCTTTTTCCATCGATCCGGTTTAATCCATTGTTCCCTGTGCCAACCCACATGGTCCCCTCTGCATCCTCATACAGTGAAAGAATCAGGTTGCTGGCCAGTCCATCTTTTTGTGTAATGGTCGAAACTTTCCCATCCTTGATGATGTTGATTCCTCCCTCCTGGGTTCCAATCCACATCCTGCCAAGACGGTCTTCAAGAAAACAAAATATCCGGCCATCCGATAGGCCATCCCTGGTGGATATTGTTTTTATTTCATCTCCCTTCAGCAGGTAAATGCCCGCATCGGTGCCGGCCCATAAGGTGCCATTCCGATCAATATAAAGTGCATGAAACAGGGTGTTGTTCAGCTCCGAACGCGCCTTGAATATTTTTCTGTTTTTGCCGTTCCATGTGATCAGTGAGCCAATCGTGGCAACATGAATGTTGTTTGAGGCATCTCCGGCCACAGAGAAGACGGGCAAACCGTTGATGCCGAATTTTGAAGAAAGGTCTACGAATTTCCCATTTCTAAATTGGGTGATTCCGCCTGCCGCATGGCCAATAAGGATCTCTCCGTTTTGTGCCTTGCTGATTCCCATCACTGCATTTTCCGCCAGCCCGTTTTCGTGTGTATAGGTACGTACGATTTTTTGCCGGAGCCGGTTCAACCCATTGCCCTGCGTCCCAACCATGAGATCGCCTTCGGAATTGGACAAGATACAGGTCACCATATTCGAAGATAAACTGTCATGGGTTGTAATATGAGTGAACTGCCTGTTCGAAGGATCATAGCAATAAATTCCGTCGCCCTCGGTACCCAGCCATATTTTTTTATCGGGGCCGGCAAGGATTGAATTTATCAAACTTTTATTTCCAAGGGGGCCGTTCATGATTTTGACGACGTTCCCATCTTTGATCAGGATGACATGCCCATCAGAACTGCCTGCCCATACCGTGTTATCACTTGCGAGCCCGATGGCTGTGATATCATTGGATAAAAGTCCGTTTTGCATGTTGAAGGTTGTAACGCGGCCCTCCTTCATACAACTAAGACCGGCATCGGTTCCGATCCAAAGTTCATTATTCACACCCTTTGAAATTACATGAATGTCATCGGAGGGAAGTCCGTCTCTTTTATTCAAAAGGGTAAACCGCCCCTTGCTGTATTCAATGAGTCCCATCCCATCAGGGGCTATCCAAATGTTCCCGGCTTCATCTTCAGCAATGGCTGAGATGGATTTGCCGTAAAAGGTCTCCTTTGTTCCCAGGGGGGTGAAATGGTTGTTCTTAAAAACATATACGAGTCCATTGTTCATGCCGCAGTACATTTTGCTATCGCCTGATAGATAAAGCACCCTGCAGAAATCTTCGGTTAACTCTTTTGTCGATTGCCGGTCAAATGTAAATGCATTGGCCCCGTCGAATCTGGTAATGCCATATTCATTGCCTATCCACAGAAATCCATCGGGTGTTTGGCACATGGCATAAATGCTTGAACCTAAGCCGTTCCTGTAATCCCATTTGTGGATAGCGAATTGTCCGGAATTTGCCTGGTTCGTCTGGTTTTGAGCCACGGAAATAATTGAAACTGCATATCCTATCACCACCGACAGGAGGAATTTTTTTATATGATTCATGAAAAATCAATTTTACCCTATCAAATATATCTATTTTTTTTGTGAACAATTATTTTTAATTTAGTTGCATCAATTTTTACTCTACTTCTATTTATTCACTCATTTTTAAAATCAGGGAATATGGTAACATTAAGTATAAGTAATTCGGTGACCAATGCCGACCTCACGGTTATGCGCATTAAATTGGAACAGGATACCCCTTTTGGTGTTATAGCGAGGATTGTTGAAGCAGATGGCCGCCAAAAACCACCTACCGGAACCATCTGGATTATGAGAATGCGTATTGGTCAGGCCAATATGCATGAGCTTGACCAGTTTGCAACATTTGTTGCAAATAATGTTGATGAACATACCCTATACGAGTTGATTCCGGCCAGGTAACGTGAACTTGCTTCATGTCTTAAAATAATCGTCTCCCGGCCGGGGAGGAAAAGGATGAAAATAATGATTATACAAAAAACCGCCCTTGCGGAGCGGTTTCAGAAATGAAGGCGGGAAGTATGTTGAATGTTATTCGAAATCAGCGAATAACGGTGTTGCCGGGGCCAATGAAGCAATATCAACCTTTGGATTTAACATCTCATCCTCAAACGAAGCCTCACCTGGAAGAACAGGAGCAAGGCCGTCGAAGATCATAACGGCATCCATTGCATCTTCAAATGTTGCATCAACCTGTGTGGTTGGAGCGAAATCTGATATAGTCAGGATAGAAACCTTTGATTCTGAAATTTCCTCAAATGTTGCAAATGCGGGCGTTGACGGAGCTAAAATGAGGGTGTTTAATGAAGCAGCTTCACTGTTCATATACCTTGAATCGGAATGGGATGATGCAAACATCGTGTTCACTGAAAAAAGAAACATTCCGGTTAAGATCAGGGTTTTGATGGTGGTGATTGCTTTCATTTTGTTTTTGTTTGAGGTTGATGAAGCAAAGATATATCGGATAGCAAGGGTGGTCGATGTGTTTTCGATTGAACAGTACAACCTCCCGGCAGAGAGCGGAAAACAATCGGTGAAAATGTGAAAGGGAGTTAAGGAATTTGCTCCAACCGAGTGTTTAATGGTCCTTATTCAAGAAATAACCTGCTTTAGCTTCTCAAAGACGATTGGATACCGTTCATCTACTATAAAAGGATGAATCTGCGCCCGGATTATTTCCTCAGTATAAGGCGATGTGACTATTTTTCTAAACTCTTCTTTAAGAAATGATCTTACCTTTTGATCTGCATTCAGGATCTCTGCAACAATTCCAACCCTATTATCAACGACATAAACAATATCTTCAAAATCGTAGCTTGTCCGGTAATCGCCACCCCGTGTATGAAATGCTTCAAACTTGGTCGCCAAAAAATAGGGTGCGGATAAAATCTGAATTATTTCATCTTCGACAGGAACTTCCTGTAAAAAACTGAAACCCGGCTTATACCATCTGTTTGCCGGGCCAATTGGACCATCTTCAGCAGGCATGATATCAATCGAAATTGTTTTATAGAGATAACTACATATAGCGTGACCATTGGGATCGGGATTGAAGCCGAGTTCAGCAAATCGTTTCTGAATGTTTGACCATTCCGAAAATCCTGTCAGTTGAATGGTCATGTCGATATCGGAAGTAGGTCTTACTTCATCTGCCGCCGGATCGTCGGTATATAGGCTGATGACTGCCCCGCCGACAAAAACCATTTTAGAACGCAATTCCTGTAAGCTTTTTGCAACAGCGGCCACCATTCTGAGATTGATTCGTTTATTCTCCATGGAGGATTCTTTTTTTTAATTCAATTATTGCCAGGTCTCTTTCACGGGCTCTGCCAATACGCAATGCATCAGTCAATGCGAGCAGTTCGTAGAGTTGCGCATCAGCCGCAGCCGCATCGGGAACTGAGGAATAGAGCGGTACAATGCAATGTCCCCTGATTTTTCCTTTGGCCCATGGCCAGACGTACGATTCATCACTGACAATAACTGAATTCAGCGGCGCTGCAGAATGTGCTGTAGGCAGCCCTCTTACAACCGGTCCGGGTTTCTGTGGGAACACATAAGTAAGTCCGAACTGAAGGAAGTCAAAAAAGGCAAGGCGCATTGGCTTTTTGCCGGAACCATCAAGCAATCCTGCAAATTTTGAGCGGGCAACCGACTGGCTCACTTCGGACTGGCTCATTTTTAGGGTATCGGACAACGGTTTCTGATGCCAGTCGCCGGTATCCAACGCGATTAGTTTCAGTAGTATTACCACGTCCTGTGGTTTCATGGAATTTTGAAGCTGCTTCATATTTTATGAATATTGCATATTGCGATATGCAATATTACATCATATTATATTATAAAACAAGATAAATGCATAATTAATTGCAAATCGCGATATGCGATATGCTGTGAATTGACATCCTTGCTTTGGTAAAATAATTCAATCAAGTGTTGAGTCCTTTGATGAAAAGTTTAACCAAAAGCACGGCTTGTTTGTACTTTAGCAGTAGATTTGGTTAAATATTTTTATTGGGATCACCCGAAATCCATTATCTATTCAACCAAAAGAAGGTCCGTTTTTCCATTTTCAATTCTTCCCTGTCGATTCCGCGCATCAGTTCATCCTCTGCTTCAATAAAAGGATCATACCAGTCGACTTTTTTACGAATCCAATCAATTTTATCCCTCAGTTCATCGGTCAACATATTTCCAGCTATCGAATTTTGTTCTAATTCCTGAGCATATTTCCTTAATTTTTCAGCATTGTCATGTCTTTTAGCTTTACGGAACAGTTCTTTAAAGTCCTCGAGTTCCTTTTCTTTGCGTTCCTGGATCTCTTTTTCCTTTCGCTCTTTTTCCCTTTGTTCTTCCCAGCGTTTTTCTCTTTCAATTCTTTCATCCCGTAACTTATTACTTTTTATCTCCAGGTAAACAATGATTTCGGCTATTTTCTCTTCAACAGGGATCTTCCCGTCCTTCCAATTTCTTGTACTATAAGGGATATCAGCACTAAGGTGCAATGAACCAGATAGCTGGTTTTCAGGACGGTTGCTATTTGTTTCGTTCATAGTACCACCTGATAATTGTTCCCAGCAACAAATTGTAAATTTTTCTACATTCACGACTACACAAGTTTGTCCATCTTCAATTTTAAAATCATGCCCTCTTTGCCTTAGGGCTTTTATCAACGTGTCCATAAAACGCAGCGCCCTATCCATACCCTTAGGACTCACATTGATGTTCAATTTCCCTTGTGATAGAAAGACAATCCCCTCATTTTTTTTCCAAACTTTGCTCTTGAGCAAGTCTTCTTTTGCTGCGATGATCAATTTATCCGGATTTGAAAGCTTTTCAGGGACTTTAAGGTTTATTGAATCATCCGCTTCAATTTGCCTGAGCAATTTGACTCTGGATTCTTTGGATAAATCTGATTCTTCCCTGAGATACAGCCTAACTGACCGGGGACCGTCAAATTCTCCCAACGGTCTCCTTTTTAGTACTTTTTTACCGAACTGGACTTTTGCCCAATAGCCAACATTGGGCAAAGGTATTTCAAGCGTTTTGCATTTTTTCCGAAGACCTACATCTGAGATCGCGTATTTCTTTGACAAGGACAGCATTGATTCTGTCCAAACAAGGTCATATAGCTCCTGCCGGGATAACAGAACTTGTATCATATTTTCAATATTTTATTTAAATTTCGAATAAAAAAACACAATATGGAACAGGACATTAAACTTAACGATTTTTTGAAAGAAATACTAAAAGAAATCCTTGAACCAATCATTGACGAAAGTCTGAGCAGGGCCATGAATAAATATATAAACACCAGGAACCCTGATTACCTGGATGATTCAGGCATTCTTGATATGAATGAGGCAATGAAATATCTGAAGATTCCCAAGGCTACCATGTATGGAATGACCCATAAAAGGGTTTTGCCACATTATAAACACGGACATCGGGTTTATTTCCGAAAAAACGAGCTCGATGATTGGATCAATAAAGGAAAAGTAAAAACGCAGGAGGAAATTGAAAGAGAATCGTCAAATTATATCTACAAAAGAAGTAAACGAGTTTAAAATTAACAAGTTACTTGTACAATAATACGGTATCTGATAACATCATATTGGCCCACTTCATTTTTTCTTCGTCTTCGAAGTTGGCGAGGTAATATAACTGTCATTTCTTGGATCAAGAGGAATTAATGGGGGATAAGACTGGTGGTTCACGTTTATCCCATGAAAAATTATAAGACCCAAGGTAATTCTATATTAATCAATTTAATCAGATTCCCCCAACAATGATAAGTCATTGTCTTTAAGTATTTTAATGATTTTATAGAGAGTCCTGCGGCTCATACCTTTGAAGTTAGCCAGATCTAAGAGTGAATATTGTGTTAATTCGTCCAGATATTCAATGTTGTTCACTTTCAATGTAGTCAAACATCGAACTGAGAAATCGAGATCTGTTACTTTTAATGATCGTTTATTCATATTGTTTTCTTTAACTTTTAACTTTTCCTTCTTTTATTTCCCTATGTTTTTTATTTCAGTTCTTGAAATCCTAATGTTCCGAAATCAGTATTATTTTAATCCTCCAAAGTCAGCCCCCAGAAATTCCTCTTGACCCCATTTCTTTTTGAAAAAATTTTGTGATAATAATTTTATTTCCGGGTCGATGATGTGTACTTTCATGTGTACTAAAAGAAAAAAGCCACTCAGATTTTCATCGTAAGTGGCTGATTTGGTGGTGGGAGCAACAGGATTCGAATCATCTTCCGAATGAGTAGATTTTACTGGGGTTTCAAAACGACTTTCAAAAACTGTGGCAACTTTTTAGGTGGAAAATTCATGAACCCTGATACCCTGCTTTTTAGTTCGTTTACAGGTTAGTTGGTGTTAATAAAGTATATTTGTCCCACAGAAGTGCTCCCGTGTGGACAAGAAATTTGCTGAGATAATTTCCCTCATTAAACAGGCCCGCAATAAGGCCTTGCTGGCTGTTAAAACAGAACTGATAAATCTTTACTGGAATATTGCCGAATACATAAACAGACAGGTTGCTAATGCTGCCTGGGGTGATGGAACTATTAATGAGTTGGCTGACCTGATTCAAAAGGAGCATCCCGATTTGAAAGGGTTTAACCGCCGGGGACTATACAGGATGAAGCAGTTTTATGAAACCTATGCTCATTCCAAATTTGTGTCATCAGTGATGACACAAATACAATCATCAGATTATCAGCTAACTGAAGCTGTACCATCGGTGATGTCACAATGAGAGACCAGAGATATCAGGGGCTGTATCATGCCAGACTCAGCTGGCCCCATCATTTGGTTTTGATCTCCCGAACAAAGACAGACGAGGAACGTGAATTCTATCTTCGGCTTTGCATACAGGAGAATATCAGCGTAAGGGAACTGGAACGGCAGATAAGCAGTAGTGTTTTTGAGCGAGTTATAATAGGTAACGAAACAATTTCATCCTCGTTGAAGGAGATATATCAATCTGAAATCAAGGCATATGCCTCAATTTCCAGGGGCAGCTACCTTTTCGCGTACTTTTTTAAAATTTATTTCTATATTTGTGACACGAATCGTAAATTAATAACACGGTGCAGGTAAAAAGATTTGGTGTATCGCTCGAAGAGGAGATGTTGAAGGAACTGGATAAGCTGGTATTGACCAACCAGTTTCCCAGCAGGTCACAGGCGATTCGCTTTTTGATCAAAAGCAAAATGGTTAAGGAAAGCTGGGACCAGAATAAAACCGTGGCAGGTGCAATTGTCATTGTTTATGACCATCATAAGAGGGAGCTGAACAGCAAACTTATGACAGTTCAGCATGACTTTCACGAGCTGATTCTTTCCACCCAGCATGTGCATATTGAGCATGACCTTTGTCTGGAAACAATAGCAGTTAAAGGGAAATCCAAAGATCTGATTGAACTGGCGGATAAAATTATCGGCACCAAGGGAATCAGACATGGCAAACTGGTGATGACAGATCTGGGCTAATTTTTTTCTTCATTGAGTAACACGATTTTTAATTTCGTAATATTCTCTCAAGACATTAACCTTAAAACTTAAAAGTCGGCACATGATGAAACTTTTCTACATTCAAACATCAAAAGCCAGAACCTTGTCGGCATTCCTCCTGGTTTTGATTCTCCCGGTTACTTGTTATACACAGGTAAAAAAAGACACGACATTACTGAAAGAGGTGGTCATAACCTCTTCCAAATCCTGGCAATCCCTTGGTAATGTCACACAGAAAATAGAGGTGATACCGGCAAAAACAATAGAGAACACGATATCCGGTAACCGTAATATCTGTGATGTCCTGCAAAACCAACCGGGTGCCTCTGTCTCCGTTTTGTCACGAAATGATGCCAACTGGGGGACATACGGCGGGATTGGTCCGAAATACAGCACCTACATGCTGCAGGGTTTACCGGTGGATGCATTTATTGACCCTATGTCTCTTGACTTGTCAGCCGTCAGCAGAATTGAAGTACAGCGAGGACCGGCTTCGGTGCTATATTCCAATTACCTTTCACAGGATTTTGCCGGTAATCAAAGCCCACTTGCCGGAACGGTAAACCTTATTCTCAAGGAAAAATTTGATAAAGCCGCCACACGGGCAAGCATTTCCTTTGGGACCTACAACACATTGAATGGCCAACTTTATCACCAGGATACCTCTAAAAACATCCATTACTATGCAGGGATAAACTATGAAATGTCTGATTATACCAATTATGGTACCGAAGGCTCCTGGCTGAATATGCAGAAGAATCCTGAATACCGGAAAGCAAAAATCTATGGTGGCGCCACCTGGTTTTCAAACGATGACAGACAAAAAGTCACACTCTTTATAAATAAAACCTTCCATACCGGTGATGCAGGCCGGGTATACCGCGGATTTGCCAATGATTATACAACAATCAATGCCGGGTATTTCCTTAATTTAAGAAAAAACATTGATTTGCAGGCACATATGGGATACCGTGGTTATTACCGTACCTGGCAGGAAAGTCATTTTAATGTAATCGACAGCCTTTCGTCAAATAATGGCGTCGTTCAACATATCATACCGGTCGATGTGCTTGTGACGGTAAAACATTGGAACGAAAGCGTACTTACTGCCGGCGTAGATTACCAGGCAGCAGATTATGCGACCTATACCGATCCCCTGGTTGGATACAACACATATGGCAACAAATCGAAATCAAGTCAAACAGGGGTTTACCTCCAGGAGGAACTGCACATTGCAAAATTTATTGTCAGGGCAGGTCTGCGATTCAACAACACACAAAATAACATCGAACTCATCAGCGGTGGTGCTCCGGGGCAAAAAAACAGCCAGTGGAACCGGCTCCTTTATAGTCTGGGTGTTAAATACAATATCTCAGAGGTTATCTCTTTATATGCAAATGCAGGAAATAGTTTCATGACACCGGGGTTGAAATCAACAGGCGGGACCATTCTACCCGGGGACACCCTGCACAGCGGCCAACTGCCGAATCCAGGTCTGAAACCGGAATCAGGAATTGGAATTGACGGGGGGATTGACCTGCTGCTTCCGTTGAAAATTCAATTTTCATTGAGAGTTTTTAACACCACCGTCAGCGATGCGATCATCGACAATGTGGTAAGGCAGAACCCTTCCCAATCGCAATCGGTGAACGGCGGGAAATCCCTGTCAACAGGGGTTGAAGCGGAACTCCGGCAAACCATTGGCAAATGGTTCGGATGGTTTGGCAACCTGACCTGGATGAAAACTAAAATTTCCAACAGTTCAGATGCAGACCAGGATGGAAGTAATGTTCCATTCTCTCCTGAATTGGTTATTAATGCAGGCTTCTCCTTCACTGCCCCATTTGGTCTTCAAATTACACCTTCATTGAATTACAATAGTGGATTTTTTGACAGCAGTTCAAAAGCCGGTCGCAGGAAATTTACACCGGGCCTTCAATTCAACGCCTTTGTATCTCAAACAATCATAAAAACCAGGAAATATAATTTATCCTTTTTCGGACAATTCTATAACATCACGAATAACCAATATGAGATGCCCTGGCAATTCAGGGACACCGGTTTTTCTGTAATGGGAGGCCTGAAAGTTGAATTTTAAAACAAAAAAATGCTGAAGTCCCTGTCTTTATATTTAGTAATGGTTCTGTTGTTTCCAGCACTGTTTTCAGGCTGTTCAAATGGGCTCGACAGTCCGCAGAATAAGCGGCAGGGAACCATTACTGTGACAGATTTCCGGGCAAAGCAATTGAATTTTGTCAAACCTCCAGTCCGCATCGTCTGCCTGATCGAGAGCGCCCTATCAGGATTGTACATGCTCGGTGCCGAAGATAAAGTAGTGGGAATTTCCACTAGTGTTTACGATGAAAATGTCGCTGAACAATATGCCCTGCTGGATGACAGAATCAAAACCAGAACCCTCCGGTCTCCAGGAAACTGGGATTTTGTAAACATTGAAAGCCTTGTCGCCCTTCAGCCTGACCTGGTGATCATCTGGTCCTCACAGGAGGAATCCATCAAGGCAATTGAATCAAAAGGGATTCCCGTGTATGCCGTTATGCTCAAAAGCACTGCCGATGTTTACAAAGAGTTGAACGATTTCGGGAGACTTACTTGTACTGAACTTCGAGCAGATTCCCTTATTCAATACACTAAAAAGGAGACAGCCGGATTTGCTGAAAAACATCACGGGGATGAGGGTGTGAAGAAAAAGATATTTTTCATGTGGCCGCAAGGCCCACTGGAAACGAGCGGGAAGCACAGTATGGCAGACGAGCTGATCACCATGGCAGGCGCCCGCAACGTGTGTGATTCCCAGGATGAACATCTGGTGGTCAATATCGAAAATATCATCGAATGGAATCCAGATGTAATCGTCATGTGGTACAATGCAAATAAAAACCCCGAAGATATCATCCGGTTGCCTGAATGGGGCAATATACGCGCAGTCAAGGCAAAGATGGTCTTTGAGCTGCCAACTGCCTTCTGCTGCGATTTGTGGACACTGAAGTTTCAATACGCGGTGAAAATACTGAACGAATGGTGTTACCCGGATGAATATGTAAACTTTGATCCGCTGTCGGAACAGCAACAGATGCTGGTGAAACTGTATGGAAAGAAAGGAGGACTGCTGAATTGAGAAACCAACAAATTATTAGGGTTCTTTTATACTCGCTTCCGTTTCCGGTCTTTCTGATCTCTTTTTTCATCGGACCTTCCGGCACGGTCTCCTTTCATGGTCTGTATCATTTTTTTTGGAGTTGGATAAATGGCACAGCAGGGGGGATATCACCTGAACAAGCCTTAATAAGTACCATCCTGCTTGATGTCAGGTTACCCCGAATACTGCTTGCCTTCCTTGTCGGGGGATCCTTGGCTGTATCCGGAAGTGGTTTGCAGGCAATATTCAGGAATCCGCTGGTTTCGCCTTATATACTTGGTCTCTCTTCCGGTGCGGCTTTTGGTGCAGCCCTGGCACTGGCCTATGCCATTATCCCGGTGCAATTGTCTGCATTTCTTTTCGGGCTGGTTGCCGTAGGCTTAAGCTACCTGGCAGCCCGAAAACATAAAAATGTTTCGATTGTCTCATTGATCCTTTCAGGTGTCATTGTAACAGGAATTTTTACCGCCCTGCTGACCATGATCCAGTTTATGTGTGATCCGTTCAAACTGCAGTCAATTGTTCACTGGACCATGGGAAACCTTCATAATGCAGGGTGGAACGCACTGACTTCCTCCTGGATCCCGATGGTTGCTGGTGTAATTATTTTGTGGCTGATGCGGTGGCGATTAAACGTTTTGGCACTTGGAGATGATGAAGCCAGAACATCAGGGGTTCACCCGGAACGGGGCAAGATCATTGTTCTTATTGCCGCCACTCTGGCTTCATCAGCTGCAGTATCGGTAGCAGGGATCATCGGTCTTTACGGACTCATCGTTCCCCACATGGTCAGGATGATGGCCGGAACCGACAACCGCAGCTCGGTATTGCTGAACTTTCTGTTCGGCGGAACTTTTTTACTCCTGATCGATGACTTTTCCCGGACTATAGCAAGGTTTGAAATTCCGATCGGGGTGTTTACCATGCTGATCGGAGCTCCGTTTTTCCTTTACTTAATTAAGAAAACCAACATCGGATGGGAGAATTGAACTCAGCCATTTTTATCAAAAACCTCTCATTTTCCTATGGTCTTAACAGGGTTCTGCAAGACGTATCGGTAAATATTGAGTCATCAAAACTCACCGTAATACTTGGAAAAAATGGTTGTGGCAAATCAACCCTGCTGCGGATCATCGCTGGATTATTACCTTGTAAGCAGGGCGAAATCAGGATCAGAAACCAGGAGATCAGAACACTGACCTTAAATAAAATGGCAAAACTAGTGGGTTTTCTGGGTCAGAAACACCGGGCAGTCTTTCCATTTACCGTTGAACAGGTCGTTCTCACAGGCAGGGCCGGTTATGTGAATGTGGTCCCGAAAGCAAAGGATAAGGAGGTTGCTGGATATGCCATGGAACGAGCCGGGATTCAGGACCTGAAGGACCGGTTTTATACTGAGCTTTCGGGGGGAGAACAACAACTTGTCATGATTGCGAGGGTTCTTGCCCAGGAGCCGGAAATACTGCTTCTGGACGAACCTGCTTCACACCTTGATTTCGCCAATCAGATCAAACTGATGTCACTGCTTAAGGAATTGACCCTTGGAGATCTGACCGTTGTGGCAGTCCTTCATGATCCCAACCTGGCGTTCCTGTACGGGGATGATTTTATTTTTATCAGAAAGGGTGACTTGTTACGACCTGTTGAACCGGTGAAACCCTGGGATGCTGAATTTATGCAGACGATTTACGGAAACAAACTACATTCCATTCCCTATTGTTCGAGAGCATTGATTGTTCCTGCAACAGAAACGATTTATTATGACAACAGATAAGGAAGTTATTTCAAAGGCCTATGATGCCGGTGTTGAGCAGGAAGACAGGCGGTTGTCGGAAAGTCCGTTGAAGGAATCCGAATTCATCCTGATCAGTGAACTGCTGGATGAATATATTGCCGATGGATCGACTGTGATTGATATCGGAGCAGGAACTGGCAGATATACCGATGGATTGCTCCAACGACATTGTAAAGTGGGCGCTGTTGACCTTTCTGAAAAATCACTCTCCCGGTTAAGGCATCGGGTGAATGGAAATTATGGCAATCGTTTCCTGTTCACGGAAAAAGCATGTGCCACGGACCTTTCATGGATTGATGACGACATTGCCGATGCAGTGATCCTGATGGGGCCGCTCTATCATCTCGTGGGGCAGGCTGAACGAGATAAAGCAATTGCACATGCGTATCGAATTTTAAAACCCGGTGGTGTCATTTTTTCACTTTTCATGAGCCCTTATCCAAAATTGAATCCGGTGATGGAAGTTGACACAGAAACACTTCTTGACCTCGATTATATTGATTCCATTCAGTACAATGGGGTTACCAGCGTTTTATTCAACGGATTCAGGATTGAACAATACCGATGCTGGCCGGCAGAGGGGAAACGAATGATGGAAGAGCAGGGATTTATTACCGAAAGGTTGCGTAACATCGAAGGGATTGGAGATTTCCTGTCATTACAGATGATAAATTGTCACGATAAAACTGAAAAAACAAAGCTGCTTAACAGTATGCGCAGAACCTGCGAAAATCCTAATCTCCTTGGTACGACCAGTCAATATTTGTATGTTGGCAGAAGGGAATGACCGCTTAGAATGGCGGAAATTGCCTTCATTAATCTCTCCTTAATTGTTTTTATCCGGGCCCCTTTTCCCTTAATTTCACCGTGACAACCTGATCCCCATTTTCCTTACGTGGGTATTGGATTTTTAGCAAACTACTGAAATAGAGGCGTTCATGTAAGTGTCGGTTTACACCCTGGTTTACATGCTGGCCCAAAAATCGTGAAAATGGGTGGGGATAAAAAGAAAATCAGTTAGCCGTGAACTACACAACTAACTGAATATCAATTTGTTATCTGGTGGGAGCAACAGGATTCGAACCTGTGACCCTCTGCTTGTAAGGCATAAAATGAGGCTTTTGTAAAAATTTGTAAAAATATTGTAATATACACAAAATCAATAAGATATATAAGATAGAGTTGATAAAAAATTTGCTATTTTCTGCTATTTTGTTTATATTTGTATGCAAATTGTAGGCAAATTTTCTGTATCATGAAGGTCGAAGAAAAAAATAGAAGTGCTGTTGCTGCGATTGTTCCTGATAAAAGGTATCCGTTAAAAAATGGCAGGACCACATTAAAACTACGAATTACCCACAACCGGGTACAACGACTTTATCCACTGATCCTTGAACCTAAGGATCAAGAAAAACAAAGTATTGCCGATATTCGGAAAATTTCCCTTGAGCTAGGAATTTTAAAAGGGCGGAGTATTGCATTATTACCTGCCGACCTTAAACAAGTAATGAAACAAAATCCTGGTAAAGATACCCATGTAACCTTAAAAACAATTTTAGAGGAATACAGGAAAAGGGCATCGGAGGTGATAAGTAAAATGAGTGTTTTTTCTTTTGATGATTTTGTAACAATTTATTATTCAAAGGCAACAGATTCAAATGACCTCTTTTCCATCCTCGAAGCCTCTGCAAAACAATTCCGCGAAGCCGGTAAGATCAGTACAGCCGTTACATATGCATGTTCTCTTAACTCGCTTAAGGAATTTACCGGCAAAGAGCAATTCCCATTTGAATCGGTAACGGTGAAATTTCTGAAGGATTATGAAAAGTGGATGCTCTCTCCAAAGCTCATCAAGGATAGAAAAAAAGCCACTACAAATAGCCGAACTACGGTGAGCATGTATTTGCGGAATGTTCGTACTGTATTCAATAAAGTAAAGCCCGCCGGCGTATTATATCCCTTCGGAAAATCGAAGCATGGATTGTATGCAGTGCCCAAAGGCAAGAATTCAAAAAAAGCATTAACTCAGGCCGATGTGGCAAAGATTGCGGCATACGAGGCGGCCAGAGGAACGATGGAGGAGAAGTGCCGTGATTACTGGCTGTTCAGTTATCTGTGCAATGGTATCAATATAAAAGATATAGCCCGCCTGAAGTATGAGAATATAAAAGGAGATAAGATCATCCTGGTCAGGGCTAAGACAGCCGATACGGTAGAAGAGGAAACAAACATCGAAATCATGATTACCCGGCAAGCAAGCCAAATAATAGAACGACACGGCAATAAGCCAGCAGACGGCGATTCGTATATATTTCCCATACTGTATCAGGGCATTACTCCCAATGATGAATACCGGTTAATTCAGCAGACCGTACGTAATATCAATGATAACATGACTAACATCTGCAAGGTTAAAGAGATTGACAGGGCAACCACGTACACAGCCCGACATTCTTTTGCCACGGTCCTGAAACGGTCGGGAGCATCAGTTGAATTCATAAGCGAATCGCTCGGCCACAAAAGCAAACAAACCACGATGAACTATCTCGCCAACTTTGAAGACGAGGAAAAAAAGAGGTGGGCCAATGTGTTGCTGCCTGATACCGAGAATTGATCTTCGATGTTTATTGATGGGCAATTTAGGGCGGCAGAGACCCGATATTGAGTGCGTTTTTTCAAGACAGGTCACGGTTCTTTTAGTGACTATTAGTTGGGCTGACAATTAAGGATAATTACTATTTATATCATTTTAGTCAGGTTAAACCTGACTAATAAGATATGAAACATAATTTATTTTCGTCACGTTGTAAGTTAGCTCGATTATTATTTGTATCATTGTGGTCAGGTTTAACCTGACTGGATTACTATGAGACGTAAGAACATTTCTACGCAATCGAATGAGCTTCTTTCCTATTTTTTCGGATTGAACCGGGTTTGCTTTGACTATGCCGAAGCTTTTAAGGTGTTTCCGCAGGCGAACGATAGCGCAGTGAAGGAACTGCTTAGTGATATGACCAAAAGAGGACTGCTGATGCGTTTGAAAGAAGGCGTTTATTATATGATTCCATACGATCAGGATGCTGAAGCCTTCATGCCCGACTGGCATCTGGTTGCCGGGTACCTGACCGGTGATACCGGCCATTACATCGGGTATTATTCGGCATTGCAAATTCACAGTTTGATCACACAACCGTCGATGAAAGAGCAAATCGTTGTTTCAAGGCAAATCAGACCATCTTCAATCACAATCAGGAAAGTTACATTCCAGTTCATCTATCACAATGAGGACCATTTTTTCGGCGTCCGGAAAATGTGGATTGACCATTTTACCCAGGTTCAGTGTTCCGATCTGGAGAAAACACTTATTGATTGCCTGTTCCGACCGGAATATGCAGGAGGTATTGTCGAAATTGCAAAAGCGATAGAAGGTTCTAAAAATAAAATAGATTTCAATAAACTCCTTTCCTACGCCACCCGGTTCAAATCGCAAGCTGTCGTAAAGCGACTTGGTTTTCTTCTGGAATTGTTTGAGATCAATACAAGCATTATAGAGGATTTACACAAAGAAAAAACGGCCTCCTATATCTTACTGGATCCCGGATTGCCTGAGACGGGTAAGATGAGAAGCAGATGGAGCATCAGGCAAAATTTAGAGACAGAGACTATTAAATCCGCAATTTTCACATGATACGACCCGGAGAGATACAACGCATTGCCCGCGGTGCAGGAGTACGCGACCAGCAGATCGAAAAAGATTACGTTCTTTCGTGGATTTTGAATGGAATTGCCCGGCATGAACAGCTTTCGGAGATCATGGCATTCAAGGGTGGAACCGTTCTGAAAAAATTCTATTTTAAAGATTACAGGTTTTCAGAGGACCTCGACTTTACATTGCTTGACGACCGGGTGAACAACGATCAGATATTTTCATGGTTCAGGGAGACCTTTGAATATATCAGGAATGAAGCCAATATCCCGCTTGAAATCATTGATAACAATGAACACGAGGATGGAGGCATCAACTTTTATATCGGGTATATCGGCCCATTGGGAGGCCTTGGCAGCAATAAAAAAGTGAAGGTCGATATTTCGAGAAGCGAAAAACTGGAATTCAAGCCTGTCAAAAAATCTGCTTTTCTCGGATATTCTGACCTTGAACCTCATGATCTTTTGTGTTATCAATTGGAAGAGGTACTCGTTGAAAAGCTGCGATCGGTGGTGCAGCGTATGCAGGCCAGGGATTTTTATGACATCTGGTATTTGCTCGCAGTGCATGGCATGAAGGTTGATTTACTTATCAATGAATTCTCGCATAAGTGCCACAGCAAAGGGTTGTCAGCTGATAATTTTCATTCAAAACTGGAAGAGCGGATACCGCAATATAAGAGCCGCTGGAAGACGACCCTGAGTGACCAAATAGATGATCTGCCTGATTTTGAACAAGTGGAACGTGAAGTGACACGGCATTTGAAAAAACTGCAAAAAAAGTAGGGCTGGGGTCTCATAATTTCTTAACCAAGTGAGCCAGCGTACTGCTGTTGACACAATAGAAGAGAAATCAAAAGGCCTGCTTGGGAGCAAGAGGTCGTACGTTCGAATCTTGCTACCCCGACTTGAAAATCAATTACTTACATCAGTTTTTGTAGGTGGTTTTTTCTTTTTGTAGTAACAATTGTAGTAATTTTTCTGGTCCAAAAATTCAATTACTATCACAAAGTTTTGCAAAAAGATATTAGTTTTGGACACCTATATCATCGTATCATGTCAATAAACTCAAAGATTCTTGGATTGCGTGTGGCCGGCACCATTTTCGGCATTGTTGCAATATTTCACCTTTTGAGGGTGGTAACCGGGGTCTCCATGGTTATTGCGGGATGGAAGTTGCCAATCTGGGTGAATGTGCTGGGCTTTGCCGGGTCGGGATTGCTTTGTGTTTGGCTTTGGCTGCTTTCGGTAAGCAGGGGCAGATAAATGGTTTGGAAAAAACGCTCGCATTGACCAGCCATCGCCGGAATAATCTGACCATGCCATTTTATTGATTGATAATAAGGTAAGGTGGTCAATCAAAATCGGTGGAAGGTGGTCAGATGATTCGTTTTGTTCAGAGCAACCCCAGCTCGATTCAGGACTACTATAATCGTGAGTAAACATAAATCCAACAAGACTTAAAAGCGGATAAAAAAACGCTAAGGTTCAGGATCGACATGTTGGTCTCCATGCCTGGAGGCTCAAGGGTATCAGCCCATCCTATGCCCGTCGTATCGTTCAGTACCGGAATAAACTCTTTCTTTCTTACCTGGTAATCAGGACCTTCGTATGCGATTGCTGATCCCTGCCGTTGTGAACTGTAATGATATACATTCCCTGAGGACAATTGCCCAGGTCAATCCGCAGCGCCTCATCCGTATTCCAGTTATGGGACTGGCGAAGAACTGTGGCGCCCAAAGCATTTTGAACGCTGATTTCTAAGGTTGGTCCGCTAAGGCCCGGGTTCTTCAGATTTACGATTCCGGCCGACGGATTTGGAAAGGCTGCGATCTGAGTTCTTTCCGGATCTTCGATACCAACTGATCCGAATGCTGTCATAACCGACTTCTGTGCATCGATCTTGCCCCAGCCCCAGCTGTTGCTGCCTTCGGGGGGGATAGTTCCTGTATACGAATCGGTACGGGCTGAATTCTGTAGCATCTGCTTCACCTGATCGGGACCCAGAAGGTGATTGGCCTGCAGCATAAGGGCGATAATTCCCGTAGTCATGGGAGTTGCCATAGAAGTGCCCTGCATGGCAGCAAAATACCATGAAGCTGACCCCTGCTCGACTTTCAGCACCGTGCTGCTGTTATTCTCGTCATACTTCGGGGAATAGGAATTGACCGACGAAACCACTTCTTCACCCGGTGCGGTGATCTCCGGTTTGGTTCTTCCATCGACCGTAGGGCCCCTGCTTGAGAATCCTGCGAGCGTATTCAGATCATCTTCACTGGTTTGTGTGACTCCATTGATGTTGACATACTCGTGTTTTGTAGTATATGCTCCCACGGTGATGATCTTTTTTGAGGTGCCGCCGATCTCGCCTATGGTGCAAACATTATCTCCAGCAGTATATCCAGGCACTTTCGTGCCGTTCAGGGTATCATACAGGCATGCACCGGTTCCCGTGCCGTTGTTCCATGTATTGACCTGGCTGTTAGCACTGGCAAGGGTGATGCCTACCCGGTTCGTATTTACATTACGTTCAACCTGGACCAGGAGGTTGGGTTTCTGGTTCAGCGGACTGCTCCCTGTTCCGGCAATTTTGTATTTCAGGGTATCGCTACCTGCCACAATGCTTGTATCGACAGAGGGATTTGAAGAAGCAGCATAGAATGGCGTTGACAATATGAGTGTTCCTTGCGGATCAAACATACTCAGTGAAATGGAGAAGTCGCTTCCTGCTGATCCCCAGTTATCTACCTTTCCTTCATTTATTTGCGGACCGGCATCACTGTCTTCGAAATTCATGAAGGTTCTTACTGTGTCGCTGCTGAAGGCGTGATACAGGTGGAGGGGCGTTTTGCCTTCATTGCCTGCAGCTCCTGCAACAATCCTTCCCTGTCCAACCAGTCCGTCGATCGCCTGGTCGAGCAGGGAAGTGCCGTCGTGAGGGCCGATTGCTGTTCCCAGACTGAGGTTTACGACGGCAGGCCTTCCCACCGACGCTGCATACTGAAACGTATAGCTTATTCCATCCTGTACGGCCGATGCACCCTCACCCATCTCTATAAAAACAAGTGCTGCGGCCGGGGCTACTCCCATATACTGCTTGCCGGGGGTCAGGTATCCTGAACCACCTGCTATGCCTGCCACATGACAACCATGGTTGCCGGATGTGCTTGATGACTTTTTGTCGAGCAAGGCCTGGGTGGTCGAAAACTCGGTGCCATAGCTAAATCCCGCAGGAGGAGGGCCCTGGGTGTTTTCCTGCTCCCAGGATCTGACAATGCGAAGGTTTGTTCCTGTAGTATCGTAAAACGTCGGATGGGTGTAATCGAATCCGCCGTCAACGATTCCAATCACCACACTGTCGCCATAACAGCTTCGCGGCACTCCTGTTCCTGCATGAACAAGCTTGACGTTACATTCCGTTGTCGCATTATCGAGTTTCTTTTTAATGGTAAAATCTCCCTCAACATAAATCAGGCCTTTTACTGTTTTGAGCTTTTCAAGTGAGTACAGGGGGATCATGACAGACCAGATGTCGCCGACACGGCTGTTGATTTTAACGCCAAGGCTTATAAGGGCTTTTTCGTCGACACCCGGACCAACCTTTACCAGAGCCCCGATAAAATTTTGATTTTCAATGGTCCTGACCGGGTAGAATTGTTTCAGTTCGGCCGAAACCCGGGCCGGGTTGCTTTTTAGGGACGAATACTGTTTTGTCTGCAAAAGCAGCGCTTTGGTGTTAGCTGAGAACACCACGTCCTGGCTGAATGAAGGCAATGCCACCAGGAATGCAATAAACAATGAAATAGTGCGGAATGTTTTCATACGATGTGATTTTAGTTTTTGTTTATTAATGAATAGAACTCTCGCGATTAAGTGCAGAAAAGGTCTTTATTTAATGAAACTTTATGTTAAAGATCATTGTTTCAGAATATTGCAAGTTAGGATATAACAAAAGACAGATAAATTTGGTCAGATTATCTGCATATGACATCAACAAAAGAACATTGGTTTTCAATTACTGAGAACGCGCCCTTCATTTCGTAAACAACGTCTTCAACAGCATAGTAGTCATAATCGCCCGGCGGAAGATTTAAAGTATACGTACCATCCTGACCGCAATCGGGACGGCCTTTGAAATAGAAATCCAACTGACCGACTCTTGATTTCTTTACTCCGGCTTCGTCATAATAATAAACGTAAATATCTATCTGATCAATCCGTTTATCTGAAGAATAAAAGCAGATTTTTCCCGGTTCAGACTTTTTCTGTGTTACAACAGTATTTGAATTAGTCTGAGCCGGCTGATTATTAAATACATCTTTCGATCCATTCTGATATTTTATCATTAAAACGTCCTTTTTAATGGCCGTATACGATGGTCCGTCTAGATTTCCCCACTTTTTATATTTTATATTGTCATCGGTTACCTCTATAACTTTAGACTGGACTTCGTCTCCGTTGTTATAAACCAGGATATCCTGAGATTGTAAATTGTTAATCAAACAATTGAGACTGATAAAAAGAAATAAGAGTTTGGTTTTCATATGTTCGGGATTTAAAGTTTTCAAATAAAAATATAAGCTGGGAAATTACTACTCACATTCACGGGTAAAAGAGTCACAACCACATGTATGACAAAAGGAGAACCCTGTAAATTGCCCCCCTCCGGCAATCCTTTCCAGCTCAGTTTCATCCAGATCAGTTTCATTTAACCGAGACGGTATAAACGGAAGGATCAAGTACACTGTGTGAGGATCCTCCTCGAGAATTCTCAGGTTGAGGGTTGCCGGAAACTCAACCCCTGTTTCTTCTTTAATGACCGCCTTTGGGTTTTCAAGAAGCCGCTGTCTGAAATCCTGGTCTTTCATCGCTTTTTCGATGAGCGACTGTTCGAATTGTTGTCTGTTTTTCATGGTTTTGAGGATTATTTATCTGGTATGAAGCAGATACTTTCTTTTTCAAAGGATAAATATACCTTCAAGTGGCCATATGTAAAAACGAAGCAGGTAAGGATTTAACAATAGAGGTAAAGAATTGTAAAAAAGCCTGGGTTAGACCGGTTTCTTCCGGTTTTTTATTTTTTCTTACTCGTATTGTAAGATTCTTACCTGCTTTCCTTGTACTGGGCCGGTGATGACTATACTTTTATCCTGCAAAAAAACATTAACAAAAAACGAACCAGTATGAAAAGACCAGGAATTTTACTGTTGATGGCGGTATTCATGATATCAACCGTCAACCTGGCTGCACAGAAATTAACCTCCGGCAGCCTGGATGCATTAAAAGGTGAAAAAACGCTGAATGTTATGTTTGAATATTCAAATATAACCGTTGGCAATGCGGCAAATCCATTTGCGACAGGCAAGGGTACCCCCGAAAAAGAGTATGTCGATAAAAAGACTTCAGACCTAAATGCCAAAAATCCGGGCGACGGCGACCGCTGGGCCCAGGCCTGGAAGGATGACCGTAGCAGGCTTTTTCAGCCGGCATTCCTGCAGGCATTCAATGAGAAACTTGAAAAACAAGGAGTAGTTGGGAAAGAGAATGGATCTGATGCCAAGTATACGCTCTTAGTGAAAACTTTTTTTGTTGATCCCGGTTGGAATATTGGTGTTTCAAAAAAAGAGGCCTTCATCAGCCTGTTGATAGATATAGTGGAAACAGCAGATCATTCAAAGGTAATTGCTTCTGTTGAAATGAAAAATGTACTTAAAAAGGTACAGGTATCATACGGCGACATGACCTTCGATTTTGCAGTTGGTATGCGCCTGCAGGCATGTTATGATCAAGCCGGAATCTCCTTTGGCAAGTTCCTTTCAAAAGGATTATCCAAATAAGGTTCTTTAACTGGAATGATCTTCTCATTCAGGAGAAGGCTGGTGGGCGAGGGCGATTTTACAACTTTACAAATTTCCCCGTCCATACAGCCTTTTCGTTTGTGAGCCGCACAAAATACACGCCGCCGCGCAGGCTGCTGATGTTGCATTGCGTTTTGGTTTGGGTGATTTGGAATGTGATGAGCTGCCGGCCATCCAGGTTTACGATGGATAATTGACCCGGCGTTTGTACTGCTGATGTTTCGATGGTTAAAAAATTTGATGCAGGATTGGGATAAACCCTGAATCCGTCAGTCTGCATCTGATCATTTACGCCCAGCGGATTCCTGCTTATCTGTATGACAGCCTGGTAAGTTCCTGTCTCTCCGACGTAATATGGGGAAACCTGGAACAGGATCGTTCCGCCGTTATTCAAGATGATAACGGGGAGGGTGTCAGTATAATTCTCCGACCAGGTCGTTCCGTTGGTGGACGAGGACCATTGTGCGTCGAGGGTATAAGTATGGGTGGGGTCAGTGTAATAATCAATCAGGTTACCTGTAATGACATAGGTAAAGCCCGGAGGGAAGGAAAGTGTATAAAAGTCATAATCTGTTCCTGTATGGCAGTTGGCGCCCTCGGTTTTAACGATTGCCGGGTTTGTTTCGAAACTTACCGGCAGGGGGCTTGCGGTCATGGAAGTGTCATTGGGTTCATACTGATCGGCCACCAGAGGAACCGCATTGACCCGGATCATGACCGGGTTTGCATAAGCGGCAGATCCGATCAGTTGCCAGCCGGTCGATCCGGTGGGCTGGTACCTCAGCGTGATAAAGTAACAGCCGGGTTCGACATTGATGCTTTGAGCACTGAATGTCAGACCGGCCGTATGTTCGTTCACCGGGAGAGTGAAATTTGTAATTCCGTTGATAGAATTCACATAATTTCCTCCCACATCATACATAGAAAGGTCCAGTGTCCCGTTCATGGCAGTGGTTCCATGGTTGACGATGCCGAGATCTACGCTTACCGAATCTCCCTGTTGGATGCGCAGGCCGGGGCTTATACTCATCGCCGTATACATTTCTACCGGGTTGGCGTTAATGACCACCAGCCGTTTATCATTGTGGAAGGCATTGGTGTCGTGAACAATGATTCGGTTCGAGTCACCCTGGCTGTACATGATCCCAACGAAATAGGTGTTCGGAAATACGGAGGAGAGACCAGGATTTGTGAAGGTGACTCCGTTTGGAAAATGGCTTCCGGGTAAAAGCGTCACTTCCCGGATGGTCTGAACTTCCCGGATGAAGATCCCGTTGGTATCGTAGATGCAGGCTGAAATGTCGCCGCTGAAGGTGACCGGTCCGTTGTTGATGATGTCGGTATGGAACGAGAGGGAATCCTGGTAGTGGATGGTGTCGGAAGGGCAGGTGACAGTCGCATTCAATGCAAGATTGTAAAACCTGTTCCCTCCTCCGGAAGGATCTGGTGGTTGAATCCCTGTTATGGCCTGCTGTTTTCCGGTGAAGTCCCAGTCGAGGTGAGGGTTCAGATTGTTAAGGAGAAAATAACCATTGCAGTTCCCTGCCCAGCCCCAGTTGAAATGAAAATAGGTACTGTCATTATAACCGTCGCAAACAAAGCAGTGTCCTCCATCGGAGCCGTACCCTGCATAAACCATTGGCCGGCCGGCATCGAGTTCGGTTTTCAGAATGCTGATCCACTGCGAGTCGGTATAATCTGATTTCGTCAGTCCCTGCAGCGTGCTTGCATAACCGAAATAGTTTTTCAGTGCATTCTCGGCACACTCCGCTCTTTCCGCAGCAATCACCCAGGCATTGCTGCCTCCCTGTGATCCAACATTGTAATCCATCTTTACACCCACACCGCAATGATACATCAGGGTGGACACGGCTGTGTTTGCTGAACTAAGCGTGTTGGGCATGTCGGCCCATTGGTAAGTCGCTGCACCGAAATTAGCCGACAGGGTTCCATACCGGGCCGAATAGTAGTAATAAGAGCCAATTCCGTTCGGCGGATAATTATGATATTTCATGACCATGGCCATGGCCGTTGCAACGCATCCTGATACGGCACGGTCATTATAGGTACTGTCGTACGGACATAAATCGTTATAGAACGGGCGTTGACTCCACAGGGTGGTGACAAGCGGGCCAACTCCAGTGGCTGATTTAAGTGCGTTCACCCGCCTAGGGCCATCGCTCAGAGTGGTCCATTCTAACTGAACTTCAGGAGCCGGATCCAGGTTCGATCTGATGGCATAACCGATCTGATCTTCATATCCTTTGAGCCAGGTAGCAACATTCGGTGGAATGTCATCTGCAGTGAAACTGGTTTCGTAAGAATAAGCCAGGACGGGGGGGATAATATCATCCGCCGAAATGATGATAAAGCCATGGAGGCCGTTTACGTTGAACACGTAAAACAATGGCGCAGCGGATGCTTTCATATCGGACGTATTGTTTTCTGCAGATGTATAACATAAAGTCAGTCCGTCTGGTATACCCTGAGGAAACCGTGCTGGCATGGAAGCCAGGTAATTTGCCGCAACAATTTTTGCGCGTTCTGCGTCAACGGTTTTTCCGGACCCGGCGCTGACCAGAAATACAGCAGACAGGATTAAAAGGATCAGTTTTTTCATGGTTTTGATTATTCATAATCTAGAGTTAAAAGGATACTTTCATGCTCACGAACAAGTATAACTTCAATTGGCCTTGAATTCAAACTAAGCAAGTAAGGATTTCACAAAAGGAGAAAGAAAACAACAAAAAGCCACCATTTATGCCTTTTGTAAGAACCTTCTTTTTAGCCACGCCATTGCAATCCGGTATCCTTACCTGCATGGACAACCAATAAAAGTGTAGGTAGGGTCCCAACCACCGCCCCAGCCACCGCCGATCATTTCCAGGTCTGTTTCTGTTAACACTGTCTCTTCAGATTGAGCTTGAGTACATGGAAGGATCAGGTATACTGTCTTAGGATCCTCCTCCAAAACTTTTATGTCAACTGATCCGGGAATCTTAACCCCGATTTCTTCTTCAATAACTGCTTTCGGGTTTTCAAGAAGCTTCATCCTGAAATCCGGGTCTTTCATCGCTTTTTCGATGAGATGCTGCTGAAATTCTTCTTTTGTTTTCATGCTGAGCGTTATTTGCAATTAATACCTTGTTTTTATTAATAAGTTGATCCGTCTCCAGGTCCACACCCTTCAAACGTCCACTTGTTCCCTCCTGAAACCATTTCCAGTTCCGATTCGCACAGTTCAGTCTCTTTGCTCTCGGGATAAATAAATGGCAGAACCAGGTATACCGAACTCTGGTCTTCCTGCAATACCTTTACGTTTAATCCTTCCGGAATTTTTACTCCCGTTTCCTCTGCGATAACGGTTTTCGGATTTTCAAGAAGCCGCTGTCTGAAATCCTGGTCTTTCATCGCTTTTTCGATGAGCTGCTGATCAAATTGTTCTCTCTGTTTCATAATTGCAGTTTTGAGAATTAAACATCTATTATATTATTCAAAGATCAGGACCGACGGCAGTTTTTCAGGGAAAGCAAACCGAAGCATTTCGTAGCCTATCCCTGAAAGGCCCTGGAAGAAGCCGGGGTTGAAGACATCATCTTCCTGACCGGCGAACAGGGTATACCGTCCTTTTCGCTCCGCCCTTTCAAGGACCTTCTGAACCCTGAGTGAAGCTTCGGTTTTCAGATCCTCATTGCCTGTTCTTATGCCGGCATACAACAGTATATCGGCCAGCCCGAGGCTGCCGCAGCAAAGATGGTCCCGGCCATTTACGGGGTTCATCCGGCATGTTTTTACAGCCTCGCTGATATTTGTTTCTATCTCAGGGTTTTTGTAAAGATGCCGGGAAGCGAGTCGGCCGAGCAGAATCCCCGGGGCTCCATGGCACCATGAAGACATATATACGGGGCCTGACCCGGGTTTTCCGGAAAGTTCCCTGAGATCGGGCCAGTTGCTGAATTCGGCTGAGAACAGGCTGTTCTCGTACTGTATGGCTTTATCTGCAGCATCGAAATACTCAGCCGAACCGGTTTGTTCATAAAGCTTCAGCAGGGAATGGGCGATGCCGGCCTGCCCGTGTGAGAAGCCTGTAAGCATTTTGCCATTCATCGTTTTCCAGCCCCAATGTCCATCCGCAGATTCATTAAGATTCGAAGCCAGATGCCTTCCGCAAAGAATGGCTTTTTCAATTGCCTGCTCATGTTTCGTCAGTTTATAAAGCGACAGCATGGCCAGAATGCATCCCGCGCTTCCCGAGAGGATGTCGAACGAATTGTCGCTGTTTATCATAAAGGGTGTGACCAGGCTGCATACCGTGATAGCATCATCAATAAAGGATGGGTCGCCTGTAAATTCGTATATTTTGAGAAGGGCATAGATTACGGAAGGCAGTCCGGCAGCGATTCCTACCGGGCCCGTTCTCATGAGACCTGCGTTCTGCTGCATATTCCTGATACCCTGCCTGATAGAAATTGCTGTCGCATCCAGGAGCCATGCCGGCAATGGGTCGGGTGAAACGGAATTGAGAGCCGAGAGAAACAGGGCTACTCCAGGTAAGCCGTCGTATAAGAACATCGACATAGGCTCCATGCGGTAGCGTTCTGTTCCGGGGATAATTCCTACTGTTAGCCATGAGCAACTGCCGTCCTTCGAAATAACAGCTTCCGATTTAAGCATTTGAGCTATTTTCATTGCTTTTTCAATAAGCATCCCGGGCCTGAGAGGCTGATGTTCCTGCAAGGGAGAGATCCTGATCTCCTCCTTTTCATTAACGGATTCATGAGAGATATCCCTGAAGAAAAATGCAGCACGTATGAACTTCGTTTGTTTCCTGAGGTCGTTCTCATCCATTTCCTGCAGATGATTTATTACCAGGTCATAAACAGCCCCGTTCATGTAATCCTCGCATACCGGCCCGGTGTTGTCTTTCAGGGTTTTTTTATCAGAGTCGGCTTTGAAGATCGGGATATCGGTCTCTTCCAGCTGATTTATCTCCGATTTGCAGATGGCCCAATCGGGGTTTGGGGCAGGCTGATGCAGAAATGCACGGCAAAGGAGCTCGGCCCGTATACTGCGGTCAATGCCTTTGCGCATGTACTTCGGATCCATCATGGTTTTCATGATCATACCGTAGATCCTTGTCGAACGGAAAATAAACCTCAATTCCTTTCCGGCAAAAAGATGGATAGGGATCTCGCTTTTGTGCTTGATTATCAGTTTGTAGAATGCAGTAAAGCCTCTTACAATCTCATCGGTATAGCGTGAAGGCAGTTGTGCCAGGCCTTCGAGAAGTGGCATATTGTGCTGATTGCCAAACGTGATGGGAATGAGCCTTACGTCCATACTGTCGGTATTTACATTCTCCCACTTCTGGCGTTTGTAAGGCGATTCGGCATGCTCGTATCCTCCCGTGGCGCTTACATCATATACAAATCCGTCTTTGCCCAGGATCCAGCCTGGCAGCAGCCCGGTGCGGAATACTGACACCCCGATTTGCCTGGAGGCAAGGGATATTGCGCAATCAGGCTGGTCCCCGGCAAACATCCTGCCTTCATGGTGCATCACCGTTTCCAGGTCGACCAGGACCGGGTATGAACCGGAGGCAATCAGGTTCTCGTAATGGCAGTCATTGCCGTTGAGCATATAAATGATGCCGGTAAGGGATCCTATCCGCCGGTAATAATCAGCCACCTCCTCCTGCGACAAACATTCCCCGGCTTCAATAAAGCCAACCCATCCGTAACTCTTCCTCTGAAGTACTTCCAAGGGTATAAGCCCGGGATCCAGTCCATTATCGTTAAACCATTTCAGTAAATCCGACCAGGCCTGTTCAAGCTCCAGGTTTTTGGGCTTGTATACCAGTTTCAAACCCGATTCAAAATTCAGTGATATCACTGCTTTGCCATGATCATGCGAGTCGGATATGCCTCCCGAATACGCTGTTATTCGGCCAGGAGGAATGCCACCCGAAAACCTGCCCGCAATATCACGAATATCATCCGCCAGGCGGTTCAGAAAATTGGCCGTATTTCTTGTCCAGTTGGCCACTAACGTGGTGATGATCCTGGCCAGAACACTGTATTCTAAATAAAAGTCCTGCCAGCCATTGTTGAATATACCGGTAGTGAATTGAAGATACAGTTCATTTGAAGGATTCTCTTCTGTAGGATTCATGTCAAAAAGACGTGAAACAGACGACCGCCGGGATGAGGTAAACACCCTGAATTCAAGCTGAAAAGTCGGGCAAGAATATGATCCCAGCGTCCTTGCCAGTTGAAGGTTGAGCATCAGGCAGGCTTCCCGGGTGCATAATTCCGGTCTTTGGCCTGCCGTTTCATGATCCAGCTTCTGCAGGGCGTAAGCCACAAAGGGGGTGATGAGGTGGAGAAAAGGAATATTTTTCTCCTCATCAATACCGAAAAGCTTTGTCATTTCTGCTGCAAGATCAGCAGGTTCATAAGACCCTAAAAAATCCATTAATTCCGCGAAAGGAGTGATCCACAGCGGAAGCCGGTCTTCGTTTTTAAAGGAAACATTTCCGAGCAGGTTAGGCAGGTCATCTTCGCACAGACCGTCGTTTTTCAGCCTGTTCATGAACATCTCATCATCGTCGGGCCCAATGGCCTTACGCCATTCGGACAGGCGCTCACCAATTTCCCGTTCGCTGCCCGGGATGAAATCAAACAGCAGAGGCTCGTCAATTTTTTCCTGTAGCCTTACTGCCCTGGCTGCCATATCTTTGTAAAAGCTGATCGATGGTCGTGAGGTCATCACCTGTTTTTTATACTTGAGAACTTCTCTTTACCGTAGGGCCTGCATCCGGCCTAATATGAGTTTTAGTCGTGAGGCAGATTCTTCGTGCAAGCGGCCCCATCAGTCCAGAGCCCGGGGTATCCCCCTGCAACAGATTCAAGATCTGCTTCGGTGAGTTCAGATTCACCGGCCTCGCTTTGTAATGGCGGCAGAACAATGTAAACGTTGTGCTGGTCTTCCTGCAGGACATTGATCCTTAAGGATGATGGAAGTGGTATTCCTGTTTCCTGTTCGAAGGCATTTTTCGGATCCTCCAGTAATTTCTTGCGGAATGAATCATCTTTCATCGCTTTTTCGATGAGCTGATGTTCCAGTTTTAATTTGAGGTTTGCCATGGTTGCATTGAATTTATTTCGATAATATTATAATATGTTCAGCTGCTCAGGTAAAGATATGTCTCATACCGGGTTATAACCAAACACAAGAAGTAAGAAATTGTAAATAGAGGTAAGAAATTGTGAAAATGTCCCGATTTTGAAAAATTCTGTTTGCCGGATTTTTTATCTTTGATTCTTCCCTGGACTACCCGAACGGGAAAAAAAATAACGCACTGTATGTCAATGATTCATGCCCTTCATGTTTTGATTGCCGAAGCCATCAGCAGAGCATCAGGTTTCCTGTTATGTTCAAGGGATCCGCAGGGGCTGTGGTCCGATTTTCGCCTTCCCGTCGGGGAGAGCAGCGGGTGGGTTACAGGATTTGTAGGTTCAGTCCTCGCCTGTACTGGTGATGACCGTGTCATCAGGGAAACGAAGGAGGTTTGGAACGCATTTGCCGCCCAAAAATTGTTCACCGGTCACGGGGGATGGGGATATAACTTGCTCACCCCCGAGGATGCCGACAGCACGGTATGGGGTATCAGGTTTGCTCTAAGCCTCGGCCTGGATGGGAAGTTCAGGACAAAGGCAGCGGAGGAGTTTCTTCTGAAGCATTGGTTAACAGATGGCGGGATCACCACATACATCCTTGAAAAAGAGCTTAGAAAACTGATTGGCGCCACGCCTGAAGAGGACATCCGGGGATGGACGGGTTCACACCTCTGTGTGACCGCCGCGGCTGCGGGGATTCCTAGGTTCAGCAGCATCCTTTTGCCCTACATCCTGGAACATCAGCTTCCCGCCGGGAACTGGAATGGTTACTGGTGGAGCGATTCCGCTTATGCCACAGCTCATGCGACGGAGGCCCTGCTTGTGGCAGGAATGACTGAACACCGCGATGCAATTGACCGGGCGTTCTCCTGGGCGATGCAGCATTTCGGCAGGGAAGCTTTTGTTGCCAATGAGGTTTTTCGTGAGGGATCTCCCTTTGCCACAGCCCTGGCTTTAAAGACCCTGCTTCTTGCCGGGGAGGTTGACAAGACCCGTGAAAAATCCGGGGCGGTTGCCCGATGGCTCATCAGCCGGCAGCAGGACAACGGATCGTGGCAACCCTCTGCCTTGCTGCAGGTTCCTCCGCCTTTTATGAATATACCGGTCGATCCCGGGAGCTGGCCTGATGGAAAAGGAGCTGCCTGGGGCACCGTGGTTACCGATCACAGGTCGTTGTTTACCACGGCAGCCGTACTCGATTCGCTGGTGTTCTATCAGAAGACCCATTCAGGAACGATAAAACCGGAAGCACTATGAAACATTCGACCCCAGCCGAAAAGTATGCTAAACTTTATATCATGCAGGATCAGGTGCTTGGCGCTATGTCCGGCCGTTTCGGGCCCTTTTATCTTTCGGGTGGCGCTGCCCTCTCAAGGTATTATCTGAACCATCGCTTCACCTACGATCTGGATTTTTCAGCTAACATTTTACCCTGCTTTGAGAGAAAGGCTGCTCCTGTAGTTGACGTGCTGAAAACACAATGCCATGTTACTGATGACGAACCAGCAGTTTACGCGCGATATTTCCACCTTTGGATACAGGGCAGCGAAAAGCTCAAGATCAGTATTTCAAACGACATTTCCGAACAATTTGGGTTGCCGTTTATGGCAGGGCAGGTTCCTGTGGATAATATGAAGAACATGCTGGTTAAAAAACTCAAAACCATTCTGGATCGTGATAACCCTAAAGATCTGTTCGATATCGTAAGTATTGCATCGGCCTACAGTTTTCATTGGGATGATGTGTTGAAGTATGCGCAAAAGAAAGCCGTCATGGCCCAGGTGAATCTCTTATTGCAATTCAGCAGGGTTGCCTTCCGGTTTAACAGTATATGGCGCGGACGGGAACCAAAAGATCTGTTCAGCCTTTTGGGGGCTCCTTCACCCATTGGTTTCAACAGGGTCTATCTGATTGCGAATATCGGGCGGAACGGCAGTAATTATGAAAAACCTTCTTCCACCATGGAATCCCTTTCGGGAGAGCTGCGACGTACTGCCTACATGCTTAAAGCGATTTCAGAGTCGGATGGCCTCGCGAATGAGGCGCAGATCGCTGACATTCCTTCCTGTTTCAATCTGACACTGGGAGGGGCCTCCATAAGGATTGACCTGCCAGCGGTTTCTGTAAGGGACAAGGCTCTTAAACAATTCAGCCGGGTTCCGGCAGGACTTTACCAGGGTCTGGAATGGATGCACGCTCCTGTTGCGGCAGAAGAACTGAAAGCGAAGTTCAAAATGATCAGGAATGATCTTTTCCTGGCCGGGGAAAATTCACTTGGCACCGGAAAAACTCCCATTGAGGAGGCCAAGCCGGGGCTATAAGTTCAATCCAGGTAAGACTGCTCAGCGATTCTCAAAATCCATCCCGCATCATGGTTCCGAAATAGCCCTTACATTCAACTGGCGCACGCTCCTTACACACAATTTTAAGGTGATTGAGGCCCCTGATGTAATTTGCCGGATGAGGAAACTCACACTTTGTTTTTCCGCAGAAGCTGAGGAGGGCTTCCCTTTTTTCACGCGTCACCAATTTGTCTGATTCCAGAACATCCAGCGCAGCCTCCCACTTCGGATTAAACCGGGGCTGGCTGAGATTCGTAAAGAGCATCTCCAATGCCAGGTAAGGAAGAATCTCCTTTCCTATATTGATATTGCAGACGAAATAATCGAACAGGCCGGCATAACGATCGGTCAGAAAGCTGACTTTCTGAAAATCTCCCGGCCAACAGATATCCCGGAGGTAAGGTTCCAGATGGCCGGCGTTAATTTTTGTAAGCACCAGCCTCACCGCCTCGGCATGCCTTGGGATCATGAGGCCGGTCTGGTATAAACAGGCATGTTCGGGAAGTGCAAGGATTGACATTCGCAGGTTTGCCGCTAATTCGACGGGGAATGGAATGTTGAAAAGGATATGATAAATTTCATCCAGTATCCTGATTGTTGATTCAGCCCAGGCTTTCCGGCCTGTTTTCCCGTCGGCAACGATCCCGAAGAAAATATTCGGGCACCGGTTATACGATTTTCCGTCGTAGTCAAACTCAAACCATACTGATTCCACCGAGCCGGCTAAAAGAGGTCCCTGCGTATTCCATTCAAAAAAAAATCTCCTTATTCGTTGCCAGAGGGGATCGGCAAGTAAACTTTCATGCAGATCCGATATTGGGTTTTTTCCGGCCAGTATCTTTGCCCCTTCAGTGTCTTTCCCGATCAGAAACGAAAAATCGCAGGCGGCCGAGGGCTCACCCAGCCGGCTTTCAAAGCCAAAATCGCGCGACAGGTCAAAAGGAAAAAGTGAACAGAGCTCTTTCAATGAGTCCATGCAGCCACCCCCCATCAAGGTGGAATGAAGGGGGGTGGAAATGATTTCGATATGATCGGCGAAGGAAAGTTTCATAAAAATTTTTTGCCCGAAAAGCGCTCACCGTGTTGGCCGGGGCTATGATCCCTGGCCGGGTCCCCCCCAACCTGTCCCCCCGGCGACTGAGGCCAGTTCTGCTTCCGAAAGTTCATCTTCAGCCACATCGCCCCGGAATGGCGGAAGGATAAGGTATACATTGTGCTGATCTTCCTGCAGAACGGTGATCTTAAAGGATGCGGGAAGTGTTATCCCGGACTCCTGTTCGAATGCGGTTTTAGGGTCTTCAAGCAAATGCTTACGAAATGAATCATCTTTCATTGCTTTGTCGATGATCTGTTGTTCCAGCTTGATTCTTAAATTTGACATAATAACCAATGATTTTTGTCTGTTTTACGAAATTCTTACCTTCTGATACTGGTCTTGAATTATTATTTGCATGTCAAAAGTAAGCACTAACGAAGCAATTTCCAATCTCAATAAGTAAGGATTTAAAAAAAGGAGTAAGATTTTGTAAAAAAGTGATGATCAAGACAAGACCGCTGGCAGGTATTTTTAAAAACACAACTATATTTGTTTTTTGTTATTTCACTCTTTAAGATATGATCGGTAGGCAGATATTCAGAAAATCATCGCTTAATAAGATGATGACCCCGGAGGACCTGGATGAATTATTGCAGGTCAACTCGTCCGGGACATGGCTGATGTTGGCAGGAATAGGAGTTATTCTTGCCGGGATGCTTGCCTGGGGATTCCTTGGGTCAGTAACACAGCATGTCAAAGGATTCGGGATCATCAAGATCAGGGAACTGCCAAGGGAGGTAGTATCGGTTTGCTCGGGGCAGATTGATTCGATTTTCTGTGAGACCGGTGATGAGGTTGCCAAGGGGCAGAAATTGTTACAGATTTTCGAACTGGACGAAAAAGCCATTGTTGCTATTTTCGCATCCTACCCGGGCGAAATCACCGGCATGAATGTGAAGGAAGGCTCTTATGTGGAAACGGGCGCTCCTGTGCTTGAGATGATACGAAGTGAAAGCCGGTCTGAAGCTTCTCCCGAGGTGATCTTCTTTGTTGAGGAACAGCAGGTTTCAAAGCTGAAAAAGGGGATGGTTACCAACCTGGAAATTGAAAAGGGGGGAGTGCCTCCTGAATTTTTAACTGCGGTAATCAATTTTATTGCTGATTACCCGGTCTCGAAAAATTCAATCCAACGGTATTTTCCTGATAAGGGAATAACGAAGCAACTCAGTGACAGGGATTTTCATGAAGTCAGAGCAAGCCTGATTATCAATGCAACCGGAAAAACGGCCCAGGCAAAAGAGGCGCTCCATTCATTAAACGGCTTATCGTGCCGTACTATTACTACAGTGGCACGCCGAAGTCCCGTTGCTTATCTTTTAAACTGATCAGGAAAATCATACGCTTCAGCATGAGCTTTGACCCGCTTCGCATTTTTCATTCATTGTACTGCCGGCTTTCAGGTATAAGGAGGGTTAAAACTCCTACTGTTTTGCAGATGGAAGCCCTGGAATGCGGCGCAGCTTCGCTGGGTATCGTACTGGCCTATTTTGGTAAAAATGTTCCCCTAGAAAAGCTGAGGGTCGACTGCGGTGTATCCCGCGACGGAAGCTCGGCAAGCAATATCTCCAAAGCTGCAAGGAATTATGGGTTGGAGGTAAAAGCCTATAAAAAAGAGCCGGAAGAACTTAAAAAGCTCCCACTTCCAATGGTCGTATTCTGGAATTTTTACCATTTCATGGTGGTCGAAGGGTTTGGTAAAAACAAGGTTTACCTGAACGACCCGGCTTCAGGTCCATGTACAGTCGATTATAAAACCTTCGATGAATCCTTTACCGGAGTGGTATTGACTTTTACACCTGGTCCGGAGTTTCAGAAAGGTGGAGAAAAAACGAAGTTTCTTCCCCTGCTCCTGAATTGGTTAAAAGGGTATAGAAACAGTCTGTTGTTCCTTTTCCTTGTAGGCCTTGCCGTTATTATCCCCGGACTTGCCATCCCGGTATTCTCAAAAATATTTATCGACCAGATCCTGATCAGGCATTCAGAATCCTGGATCGTACCCCTGCTGACAGGCATCGCCATTACCACCATACTTCGTGCTCTGTTATCGTGGTTGCAGCAGCATAGCCTCGTACGATTGGAAATGAGTCTTTCACTTAAGAATTCCTCGAAATTTCTCTGGTACGTACTCCATCTTCCAATGTCGTTTCATACCCAGCGGCCGGCCGGTGATATTACCATGCGGGTAAACATCAACGACCAGGTTGCCATGCTGCTTTCGGGACAACTTGGTAATACTTTCCTGAATTTATTCATGATCGCTTTCTATGCAGCCCTGATGTTTTACTACAGCCTTACGCTGGCAGTGGTTGCAATTGCCATCTCACTGCTAAACCTTGTGGCGCTGAGATATATTTCAAGGAAACGGGTTGATTCAAATCAAAAACTCCTGCAGGATAACGGCCGTTTATTTGGACTTGCTTCTTCGGGTTTGCAGATGATAGAGTCCTTAAAAGCGACCGCTTCCGAATCTGAATTTTTCTCCCGATGGGCCGGCTACCAGGCTAAATTGCTGAACATCCAGCAGAAACTTGGAGTGCTTACCCAGACTCTTCAGGTAATCCCTGTATTTCTTACCACCCTGAGCACCCTGGTGATACTTTTTCTCGGGTCACGATATATTATCGACGGGGTGATAACCGTGGGTACTTTTGTTGCCTTCCAGTCACTGATGGCCAGTTTTAATCAGCCTATCGTAGCCCTGGTTAACCTTGGAAGCGCACTGCAGGATGTTCAGGGAGGGCTGAAACGGATAGAAGATGTTTATAATTATCCGGCAGGACGGCCGGATGCTGATGAAACTGAATCTCAAAAAGCCGGGAAAGTTTTAAAACTGCAGGGATCGGTTGAACTGAAGGATATCACATTTGGTTACAGTCCGCTGGATTCGCCCCTGATCACTGGTTTCTCGCTGCACCTGAACCCGGGATCCAGGGTCGCTGTCGTTGGCAGGACCGGTTGCGGAAAGTCGACCATTGCCAACCTGGTCAGCGGATTGTATGATCCGTGGAATGGAGAGCTATTGCTTGATGGCAAACCCAGGGAGAGTTTTTCTCATGCCACCCTGAATAATTCCATTGCCATGGTCGATCAAAACCTCTTCCTTTTTGAAGGAACCGTCAAAGAGAATATAACCTTCTGGGATCAGACCATAACCGAAAAAGATGTGATCCAGGCAGCCAAAGACGCCTGCATTCATGAAGACATTGCTGCCAGGCCAGGGGCATATGAAAGCATGCTGGCCGAAAACGGAAAGAATTTAAGCGGAGGTCAGAGGCAGAGGATCGAAATTGCAAGAGCCCTGGCCACCAAACCCTCAGTACTGATACTGGATGAAGCCACCAGCGCCCTGGATGCAAAGACAGAGCAGATGATCGACATCAATATCCGTAAAAAAGGATGCACCTGCCTTATCATCGCCCACCGACTGAGCACGATTCGTGACTGTGACGAAATCATCGTGATGGACAGGGGGAGAATAGTGCAAAGGGGAACTCACCAGGAACTGATAAGCCAGCAGGGATTATATAACGAACTGATCAAAGAATAAGGATAACTGCCATGTCACAAGAACTGTTTTCTGAAACAATTCGCAACAGGGGCCGGTCTTTAAAAACCGGGGGGAACCAGTCTTTCCTTTTGAATCAGCCTGAATATGCATGGTACATTGCGCTGGGTCATGCAGATGTTTTTTCTGTTGCCCTCGACCATGAGCAGCCCCGTGGTTCAAGGAATTATTTTTTCTCGGCCGGAGAGGGAGAATTCCTTTTTGGCATCAGCAGCGAGCTGTCGGGCGATGAACGCGGGTTGATTGCCGTTCCTTATCCGGATGCGGAAATTTTTATGATCAGTATGGACCAGGTCAAAGAAATGTGGAGCCGGACTGAGTTTACGCCCGATTTCACCAGAATACTCGAACGCTGGATCACCCATCTTTCCCTGGCTGTTTCAAAAGACATCAACCCTCGTACCGATCTGCTGCTTGAAGCCCCCATTCTGGCCAGCGTGGATGCCAATCTGAAGATCCGCTCAAGAAAAGGAATTGTGTGGACGGAATTCCTTTCGGGAAATGCCCTATTCCTGGGGATGAAGGAAATTATGGAGCCAGGGGAACCCCTGAAATTTCCGGTTTCTCAGGATTCCTGGCTGCAGACCTTGGAAACTTCCGACATCAGGCCCCTTCAAACATCCGAAATTTACCTGCAGGGAGATCTCTGGAATTACCTCGATAATTTCTATGAAGTGATCTTCTTCTGTGAGTTTTTCGTAACCCGCCTGAGTTCTGTCGACGACTTCAACCGTTTGAACGAGAAAGCTGTTTATAATTCAAGGATACGCTCCTCGGCAATCGTCAAAATTGCTGCGGTGATCAATGGGAACCTGAGAAAATCATATATCGATACCGGTCAGGATGCCTTGCTCACCGCATGCCGTTTTATTGCCGATTACTCCGGGATTACCATCACCACACCTAAGCAATCCAGAAGTGATGAAACGCCTCCGCTTAGTCTTGACGACATCTTACGGTCATCGAGGTTCAGGGCCAGAAAAGTAAAACTCACAGGCACGTGGTGGGAAGAGGACCACGGCCCTTTGCTGGTCTGGACAACAGTTGAAAAATTTCCTGTGGCCCTGGTCCCGAAATCGCCGGGGAAATATGAATATATCAGCCCGGGTGAAAATATCAGACAGACTTTAACTTCGGAAATAGCCCTTCAGCTGGCAGCAGAAGGCCGGCAGTTTTACCGTCCTTTCCCCGATCATCCCATCGGGGGCTTGCATCTGCTCCGGTTTGGGCTTAAAAGCTGCTTACAGGATATTCTTCTCGTCTTCCTGATGGGAATGGCAGGTGGCTTCCTCACTTTAATTGTCCCAGTGCTGACCGGAAACATTTTTGATGTCGTAATCCCCCAATCAGATCACCGGGAATTATACGTCTATTCAATGGTTATCTTTTTCAGCATTGTCGCTATTTCACTGTTTCAGCTGGTGAGGAGTTTTGCGATGATCAGGATAGAAACAAAGCTCGATTTTTCGCTGCAATCGGCAATATGGGACCGTCTGCTCAATTTACCCGTTTCCTTTTTCAGGAAATACCAGGCCGGCGAGCTTGCTGCCAAGGCAAACAGCATCATGCTGCTGCGTAAAACGCTTTCCGATACCGTGATTTACAGTGTGCTTGGCGCGGTTTTCATGGTGTTTAACTTTTTTCTGCTATTTTTCTATGACCTTGTTCTTTCGCTGTATATTTTTCTTTTTCTGGCCTTATCCGTTCTCTTTATTGTTTATATCGGGAGGCAGATCCGGAACCGTCAGCAAATTATCATTCAGCTTCAGAACCGGATTTTCGGGATGCTGATACAGTTTTTATCCAGTATCTCCAAGATCAGGATAGCCGGGGCTGAAGTTCATGCCTTCTCACAATGGGCCGGGAAATTCTCCCTGAATAAAAGGCAGACCTATGAAGTAAGAAAGCTTTTTCTGATGGTTACCCTGCTTTCGACGGTGCTGCCTCTTGTAATCACACTGTTTGTTTTTGCCGTTATTGCCGGGCAGCTGCCAAATACACTTTCAACCGGTCAGTTTATGGCTTTTTACACTGCATTGACTATGACCATTATGTCCTTCCTTCAGTTTGGAATGGCTGGCATTTCGTTTTTTATGGCCATTCCGATGCTGGAAAACATTCGTCCAATCCTTGAGGCTTTGCCCGAGAATATTGCGCTAAAGGAAGATATCCGGGAGCTCTCAGGCGAAATCGAGGTGACCAATGTGAGTTTCAGATACCAGCCCGATGGCCCTCTCGTACTTCAGGATGTTTCTTTACAGATCAGGCCAGGAGAATTTGTAGCTATTGTCGGCGCTTCAGGCTCAGGGAAATCGACCTTGCTGAGACTGTTGCTCGGTTTTGAATCGCCCGAAAGCGGCTCGGTATATTATGACCGCCAGGATATTTCAGCATTTGATCCTGCTTCACTAAGAAGGCAGACCGGAACGGTGCTTCAGCAGTCGCAGCTGTCGGTAGGCACGATACTCTCCAACATCACCGGCATGAGCAATGCAACGTTTGAGGACGCATGGGTAGCAGCCCGGAATGTCGGGCTTGATGATGACATCAAACAAATGCCCATGGGGATGAATACTTTCATTACAGGAGGGCTAAGCACTATTTCAGGCGGCCAACGCCAGCGCATCATGATCGCCCGGGCTATTGTGAACAAGCCCCGCATCCTTTTCTTCGATGAAGCAACCAGCGCGCTCGATAACAGGACCCAGCATATCGTCAGTAAAAGCCTTGAAACGCTCCAGTCCACGAGGGTCGTTATCGCCCATCGCCTTACCACGGTTCAGAATGCCGACCGCATTTACCTGATGGAGCACGGAAGGATAGAAGAATCGGGAACCTATGAGGATCTGCTAAGAAAAGAAGGAAAATTCGCCCAACTGGTGAAACGGCAGATCATTTAAACCTTCATCAGGTCAAAATTGCTGATTCCTTCCGGGATATCAAGAAGCCTGGTTCCGGTTTTCTCATATTCATTCTGCTGAAGGCTTTTCGCCGGAACTACCACGTATATGGTCTGAGGTTCCTCTTCCAGTAATTTTATTTTTAAGGACGGTGGAATGTATACCCCGGTCTCGAGTTCAATGGCCAGCCTGGGGTTATTATATAGCAGCCTTCTGAAAGTATCGTCCTGCAGCGCTTTTCCAACAAGCCGTCTTTCGATTTGTTTTTTTAACCTGGACTTTTCCATATGGAAATTCGCATGGCCGCTTAGAAAATCCAAATTGCTTCTTATGAATCGGAATACCATGAGTTCAAATTTTCAGCCGATTCTTGCCCTAATTTGTTTGCTGCTCGCAAGAATCACTCCCCGAGATTTTTGGTGTTTTTTAAATGAATATTATTTTTGATAAACCCGGATGTTCTTTTCTGATTTGAAGTATAAAATTAGAGCCGTCAGCAGTCGTAATCAACAAATGCAGGTAAGAATAAATAAAAGGGAGTAAGAAATTTTAAAAACGCCAGGATTTTCAGTTGTATCATTTATGGCGGGAATCCATATTTCTTGGAATTGAATTACGGAAATAGGAAGGGGTTACCCCGATTTGTTTTTTAAAGATGGCGTGAAAGGTAACTTTTGTACTGAATCCTGCCATGGATCCTATGCCTTCAATTGAGATATGGTCATAATTTGAACCTGCCAGAAGCCTTCTTGCTTCTTTGATCCTGAGTTCATTGATGAACCCGTTAAAATTCTGCCTGAAGCTATCATGGATCATTTGCGAGAGGTAAGCGCGATTGGTATTGATTTTTCGGCATACATCATCGACCGTAAGACCCGCCTCAAGGTATGGCTTTTCATTTTCCATTAAGCGGGTAAACTTCACCAGCAGGCCCAGTGTTGTGTTTTCAATTTCATTGTCCGGGGGCAAAACTAAAGCATGATCAGCCGTGGTGGTTATGCTTCTCATTAATTCAAGGTGTTTATCAGCTTTTATTATCTCCAGGTTTTTTCGTACGATCTGCCTGAGCGCCCTGCTCTTTTGACGGAATAAGGTAAAAATGGACAATCCCAGGATAGCCAGTAAAATGGCAATACCAATCAGAAATTTGATCAATGATATATGAAAATCATTGGCTTTCTGCAATAAAAGATTCTCCTGCTCTTTCTTTTCTGTTTGAAATCGGGTTTGCATTTCAAGAATGACTTTTGTTTTATTCTCACTGAAGAGGCTGTCACCTGCAACCCGGTAGCGGGAAAAATATTCCTTTGCCCTCGCCTTATCACCCGTAAGTATGCATATTTCTGTAAGATAGCGGCTGCATTTCTGAATCAGTTCCACTGAATTTTCATGGTTGGCATAGTCAAACGCCTGACTGAACATTGCGTGTGCTTCAGACAGCTTTCCTTTCCTGAACATGATCTCGCCAAGGCTAAGGTTCAGGCCGGCAATCTCCGATTCTGATCCTATACTGTTGGCGAGGGAGAGGGCTTGATGATAATATTCCATGGTCATGGTTTCGTTCATCAGAAGGCCGGCGTAAAGATCTCCAATAGAATGAAGTGAAACTACCATCCCGTATTTGTTGCCCATTTCAGTTTTAAGCTCAAGCGATTTCGTGTAATAAAATAAGGCTGAATCGACTTGCTTAAGGTCCGCACAGAGGTCTCCCATGGCGGTATAATTGGTGGCCAGGTACTTTTTGTTATTCCTTTTCAGGTTTATGGAGATGGCTTTCGCTAAAAAATAACGGGTCATCTTATTATTATCCCAGTCAAAATACACCAGGCCCAGGTTGTTATAAGTAGCTGCAAGGCCGTCCGAATCGTCAAGTTCTTCCTTCAGCCTGGCCGACTCAAGGAAGTACTTGGTGGCTTTTTCATAGTACGATATCTGTAAATAGGTAGAAGCGATGTTGTTATACAATTTGGCCATCTGGGGTTTGTCATTTACCAACACCAGCGCCTCCTTTGCCTTTTCATAGTAGCCAAGGGCATCGGATGATTTACCCATGTAATAGCAGGTCGTTCCGAGATCAGTATATATTTTCCCGGTATACCTAGGATCGTTCAGGGAAAGGGCAAAGCCGAGAGCGCTATTGTAGCAGAGCAGGGAACTGTCGTACTCCCCCTGATTCTGGTAAACGCTTGCAAGGCTCCGCTGTATGATCATATCGGAAAAAGGACTTCTGTAATCGGACTTTTTACTGTACTGCAGAAGCTTTTCTTTTGCCTTCCGGTAATTTCCCTGTTTGATATAGGTAAGACTGAGGTTATTGAAGACTTCTGCCTCAAGGTCTCTGAGTTGCTGGCTGGAAGGATCTTTCTTAAGGTACAGGTTGCAATCACTGAACGCCTGAATGAAAGTCTTTTCGGCCATTTCGGTATTGCTTTGGTTAAGGAATGCCAGCCCGGTTTCATTTAAGGCCTTGATCATGCCGGCGGGGTTTCCCGACCCCTTCGAAAATACTGTTAACGTGCACATGGTAAGGATAAGTGCAAATGAGGCTGTCTTCATTTGTGAGGATATACGGGATGGCTTTAATACAATTTTATGGTAAAAATGCTAGCATTCGTTCAGAATGTGACGAACTGGTAAGATATGTGACGAACTGGAAAGATTATTAACCTCCCCTAATTGCGGGAAGGGCTGTACAACAACGCCCTGGGGAAAATACGGGAAACCGGGACCCGTTCATCAACATGTTCAAGTTGAAGTTCAATAGATCTTGATTTTCCGGATATATGTTTGATATACTTCATGTTAACAACTGCCG
>Ga0247839_1001260_pt1 | contig 42937 bp, 32 predicted proteins | sample LaCruzMarch2015__6_FD_192405 | JGI IMG/M metagenome (GOLD analysis project Ga0247839, IMG submission 192405) | Freshwater microbial communities from meromictic Lake La Cruz, Castile-La Mancha, Spain - LaCruzMarch2015_16m | ecosystem: Environmental > Aquatic > Freshwater > Lake | place: Spain... | reverse complement strand
TACGGGCATGTACACCGTGACCCTTACCGACGCCGCTGGCTGTATCGACTCTGCCCGGACCAGCCTCATCGTGGTGGACGCTCCACAAACCACCGCTTCCGTCACCAATGCTACCCATGTGGATTCCATCAACGGCCGCATCGACTTTGACATCACCACCGGCGTCGGGCCGTACACCTACGACTGGGACACGGGCGATACCACGGCTTCCATCAGCGGCTTGGCCCCAGGCATTTATACCATGCTGCTCACCGACGGCGCGGGCTGCACTTATGGGTATGTCTTTGAAGTGGGCGTCTCCATCGGTACAAGCGCACCCGGTGTAAGGGCAGGCAGAGTATGGCCCAACCCCGCGCAAGACATCCTTTACCTCGACCTGTCCACGCCTGCGCCCATAACATCCGTGCAACTCACCGACGCCCTCGGTCGCATCGTATACAACAGTGACCAGTGGAAGCCGTCTATATCGGTGGCCCATTTGCCGGAAGGCGTGTATTTTTTGATGATCCGGCAGGCGCGGGGGGCGGTGTTTTCGGAGAAGGTGGTGGTGCGGCGGTGAGGAGGTGCTTTTTGTTCCGTGTATGGCGGAGGAGGATGCCAGCATTAGCAGTAAATGCGCTGGCTGCGCCAGGCGCTTTTTTTGCACAGATTGAAGTGCCCCCCGGTTTCAAGCCTATAAACGTTTCTTTGGGTGTTTTGAGCAGGGACCCTAGCCCACGCGGTGAAAAACAACTCGGTGTACAAAGAAGAAGACACTGTGGTGCCCCGGGCCGAATTGCCCCGACTGGTGTTGAATCCGGGGAAGGTTTTTTGAGCGGTTCAGTAGATTACATCAAAAAAATGAGCCGAAGATAAAGGCTTAGAGTTTTCTTCCAGGATATCGCCCGGATGTGTGCAGTAACATCCTTCTTTGTACACGTTCAATCGTATTAAATTGAAGGATTTTTTCAGTAGCTAAGCCAATATCATTGAGTGGAATAATGCTACCTTCTTCGTACCTGAAATGAGCACTCCAATTATTTACTCTGGGATTGAAATAACCGTTCTGCCGCCATGTTTAATGCTAATGATATGATCAATGTGTGCACCCATGATCATATCTCTTTCATGCAATAAACAATATTCGCAACAAAAGATGGCCAAATTGGCAACCTGAGTCCTTAAACTGTCCGAAACTATACTCATGCAGCCAGTAATAATGCTTGGGCTTTGGCTTTTGCCAAGCCAATAAGATCTTCTAGCCAAACAAAATATTGCAATTCCTGCTGCTCTTCAGCAGACAAAAGTCCAGCACTATTTTTTAAAAGTAGTTCCTGTACACGCATCAAAGTGGCTTTAGATATAGTCAACTCTGATATGCGTTGTGGGTTAGCCAAGGCTATCAATTCAATTAACTCTTGGTAGGCTTTCTTGTATTTTTTTTACAAAGTTAATAAACTTTTTGCTTTAAGCAACGCAATTTCTGAACTCGAAGCCTTTTTTTATCCATATAATAGCGTAAAAAAATCGCCTTTCGTTACTTTTTCAACACGAATACCTTCCATCCGGTGTCTACGGCTTTGCCAGCACCCTGTGTAAGCCTGTAAATGCCCCCCGGTTTCAAGCCGGTAAACGTTTCTTTGGGTGTTTTGGGCAGGGGCCAGTACACGTCAACCGACTCAATGGAGGCGGCCTTTCCCAACCCGATTTCCATGCGCAAGCTGCCGGAGCCAAAGCTGCCGCCGGTGCCGCAGGTGTTCCAGATGGTGCGCACGCTGCCGTCGGCATTTTTAACATGCACGGCCACGCGGGCCATGATGGCGCAACGGTTGGCGGTTTTGCCTTCCAGCACCAATTCGACCCACGAATTGTCGTTTCCCGGATTTTCAAAAAGGATGTTGTTGGCCAGGTCTCCTTCATAAGCCCCGCCCATGACCTCGTAGATGTCTTCGTCACCGTCGTTGTCCATGTCTGCAAATGCCACGCCATGGCCTTTTTGCACGTGGGCAAAACCGTTGAATGTGATTTCTTCAAACCGCTTGCCGTCTACATTGCGGAACATGCGGTTGGGCACCAGCGCGCCCAATTCCGGGGTGCCGGTGCCGAGGTAGAAGTCGAGCCAGCCATCGTTGTCTAAATCGCCAAAGTTGGAGCCCATGGCGAAGGTATTTTTTTTGAGCCCTAATGCAGGCCCTACCTCGGTAAAGGTTTCGTTGCCGTTGTTGTGGTGCACCTTGATGTATTCATCGTTGGTGGATTTGCCTGTGAGCGACTTCAAAAACTCGCCGCCGGCAAGCGCTGCGGGGTCAATTTTGTACCCGGACACGAGTATGTCGCTAAACCCGTCATTGTCATAATCAAAAAACCAGGTGGGAAAGTTGAGCAGGGAGTTGGTGATGCCCGCCCGCTGGGCAATGTCTTCAAAAATCCAGCGATCTGGCGCGGTGCCCCCCCTGTTGACGACCAATTTGCAAGGGCCACCGTACATGGTGAGCATCATATCGGGGCGCTGGTCGTTGTTGATGTCTCCCCAGGTAATGCCTTTGAAAAAGCCTGTAAAATTTAAGTTTAGCTTGGCCGCCACATTGGTAAAGGTGCCGTTGCGGTTGTTGTGGTACAGCTCATTGGGATGCATCTGGCCAGAAGCATTTCGGCGCGATTCATTGGCAATGTAGAGGTCAAGCCACCCGTCGCCGTCATAATCTGCCCATGCCCCGCATTGGGTGGGGTGAAAGGAAAGCATGCCGGATGCGATGGTGACGTCCGTAAATGTACCGTCGCCATTGTTGCGGAGCAGGGAGTTGGGGTGTGTACCGCCGTCTAACCAGGCACCGCGCAAGATGGTGATGTCGGCATCGCCATCGTTGTCGTAATCGCAGTGGAGGGTATTGAGGCCACTGACTATGCCGGTGAGGTTGGCTTCCTTGGTGCGTTCGGTAAACGAGCCATCGCCGTTGTTGACAAAAAAACGGCACTGGTCGGTCAGGCCGTAGGAAGTCACAAACAGGTCGATGTCGCCGTCGTTGTCAAAATCTTCTGTGCACACGCCGCCCGACAAGCCCCTACAATCCAGGCCCACTTCGGAAGCAATGTTTTTAAACTCGATGGCACCTGTTGAGGCAAACAGGTTGGTGGGAATACGGTAGGCCGCCGGTACGCCGTTGGGCCATTTGCCGAGGTTCATGTAGGCAATGTTGAGCAGCCATCGGGACTGCATGTCGTCCGGAAATTTTTTCAACAGCCGTTCCAGCACGGCAATGGCGTTTTCCGGCCCGGCTTTCAGCTTGTACACCCCTTCCGGCTGAATGGGCAGGATGCAGGTGGCGTTCGTCTGGTTTTCGACACAGTTTTGCACTTCGCCGAGGCGGAGGAAGCACAGCGCGAGCATGTCGTACACCAACTTGGTCTCCGGGTTCAAATTATCTTTAATCTGCTGCACCACATCTAATATTTGCATGGTAGCGGCCTCCACTTTGCCGGCGTACAAGAGTTGTTCGCCGTAACGGAACTGTGCAGCCATGCGTTTTTCTGGCGGCAAAGTGTTCATTTGCGCAGCGATAAGGTCGGCCAATTTACCATTTTGGTTGTAACAGGTAACCGGGTCCGCATTTCGGGCAATGCTGTCCAAAATAGCCACCATACGCACATGGCTTTCATCTGCCGAAGCGTCTTGAGCCCCGGAAGGACGATCTTGCACACAGGAAAACAGACTGATCAAGGCCAAAAGGGCAAAAAACAGGAAAAAACGCATGACAAACAGTGTTTTTGAACAAAACAAAGAAACGGATAAACCTCCTTAGTGTTCGTCGTGCAGCACCAAAAACGGAATATGGGTGCGGTGTACGAGTTTTCGGGTGATGCTTTCGTAGAGCAGCCGGTTCATCAGGCTGTGCTCGTGCGCCACGGCCATGAGGGCATAAGCATCTACGCTGACCACGTAATCAGACACCGCCTGTGCCACGTCGCGGTCCTGGATATACTGGAAATCGTGGTCAATGTTTTGGAGCTGAGCGCTCAGGACTTGCTCTCGCTCTTCGTTACGCTGCTCACCAATTTTGTCGAGGATGTGTACTACGCGGAGTTTACTGTGTCCCAGTTCTAAAAAGCGCTGGAGCATGAGCATGGAGTTGGCCCCTATTTTCATGTTGTAATCGGTGGCGTACACCACGTTGCCGGTGGGGTTGTAGCTGGCCTCCTGGGGTACAGCGAGCAGCGGGATGCGGGTGCGCGTGAGTACGCCTGCGGTGATGCTCCCCAGCAGCATTTCCTTGATGCCGGTAGCGCCCGTGGTGCCCATGACGATCAGGTCGGCACCCATTTCTTCTGCTTCCTCGCAAATGGTAGGCACCGGAAAACCAAGCACACAGGAGGAGCGCAGGGGTACGTCGGGGAAAGGGGAGCGGCGCTGGAAGCGTTTGATCCAGTCGGAAAGCACCTTGTTGCGCTGCGTCAGGTAATCGTACGTCCAAAATGCATTGTACATGTTGCTGTCTACGCCCTCACTGGGGAAGAGTACGTTTAAGAGATGCACCTCTGCCCCCAACTGGTCGGCGTATGCGAGGGCATAATTGAGTGCATTGGTGGAGCACTTGGAAAAGTCGGTGGGTACAAGGATGGTGGGCATGGTTGGGTGGAGGAGTGGAGGAGTGGAGGAGTTGAGGAGTGGAGGAGTGGAGGAGTTGAGGAGTGGAGGAGTGGAGGAGTTGAGGAGTTGAGTTGAGGAGGAGTTGGAAGGGTCAAATATCGGCAACAGCTGCATTAAATTTGCACTTGTATGTCTTGGTAAAAAAATTGCATGAGTACTTGCCAGGCTGCGAAACCGAATCTGCTTACTTTAAATACATCAAACCCATCATGAATAACGCCATAAAAACGGCTCTCCGTTTACAAACAAGGAAAAGGCTCTGTGCAATTTCCACTGGCGCAACCGCTGCCGATTGACTTAATCGCAGAAATAGTACAATTCAGGGTGATGGACAACCATCAAAAATAAATAAAGCGTACATCCCCCCTTACTCCATTTCCCCCGCCACATGCGCCATCCACGCCGCGTTGGCATCGTACAATGCCCTCAACTCCGCCAATTCCTGTCGGTAGTCAAAGTGCAGGATTTTGTTCTCCGGGTGGTTTTGTGGAATGGGGAAAAAGTACAAAAAGTAAAGTTGCCAGCGCACCTGCCCGCGGCCACTCAACTCGCGGATGGGCAACTCCAAAAACAGCCGATCCGGATAAAAGAAATACAGCGCCTTCATGCCCCGGATGATGTCGAGGGCAATTCGGCGCTCGGGCAGTTCGTTCATCCGCTTGTTGTCGCTGATTTCCCGGTGATACATGGCCATGAGTTCGCTGTAGCGGCGATGGGCAATGCGGCGGCGCGCATCGAGCAAAGGATAAAGCTGCGGGTGCTGGCGGTGCAGTTGCAGCAGCACGGCATAGGCGTCAAAAGGATGCGGCACCCCCACAGCAATGTTGCGGGGTTTGCCTTCGGGCGTCACTTCTATCCACGGCAATTTCACCTCACCACACAGTTCCTGATACACTAAGTTGAGGTATGCCGGCTCCGGGTGGAGGTCGCGGTAGGCATGCAGGGCCTGCAACATCACGTACACCACCAACTGCCGTTGCTTGCCGTCGCCCTGCGCCATGCGCTGATAGGCCGGTTCAATGGTTTGTGTAAACAGGTTGCCCGCCAGCGTTTGTTTCACCAATTCCAAAGGCATGGAAATGGGCATGCCAAACAGGCTTTTGAGCACCGCCAGGGCATCGTAGCCAAGCGCTAAGGAATCCGGATGGGTGGCCAATGCGGATGGGTTGAGGTACATCCACAACAAAAGCCGGTTGCCTGCAAGCTCCTGCAAAATGTTGTCTAAATACACCACACCGGATTCCGGTCGGGCTTTGTAGGCAGTCATCCAGCGTTTCAGGCACTGGATGGCGGTCCGGCGCACTTCGACGTCGTCTAACCGCCGCACGTCGTGATACTGTCGGTTGTCGCGCAAATAGGCGTATTCAGCCTCGGTGTCGCGCACGTACTGGCGCAACACCTCGTCGTGTATGTTTGGTTGAACCTGCAGCCAGGCTGCCCGCCCCCCTTGTTCGCGGGCAATCTTTTCCACTATGGCTAAGGCGTCAAAGCGGTATTGGGTGTTGTCGGGGTGGGCACGCACCTGTCCCGCCTCGTCAAAATCGAACCAACGCAAGGGCAGGGGATACACCGGCTTGTCGGGCGAACTGCCCGGACTGTCGCTCAGCAACAGGGTCGGCAACAAATATTCAACGGCCAGGCGCAGGAACGACTGCTCTTCGAGGTCGTTACCGCGGTCGCCAAATACCTGATAACCAAACAGGGCGGTTTGTACCAGGCGGATCACGGAAAGGCGTTCATCGGTCAGTTTCCGATATCGGTTTTGTTCCCATTCCAATTGGCGACTGAGGGTCTGGCGCTTTTCGAGGATGCTGTAGTACAGGTCTTCGCGCAGTTGGAAGCGCAACAGGTCGCCGCGCTCCGGATGGGTGGTTTCCGCCTGATACAGCATGTCCAACACTTCCAGGCAGGTGCTTTCCAGGTCAAACTTTTCAATGGGCACAAAGCGCCATCGGTCGTCGGCGCTGCGCTCCATGCGGGCTACCCAGTTGCATTTGCCGCCCCCCGAAAGTTCAACGAGCACAGTCTTGAGCACGCCTTTGTACGGATGCACGCTCCGGTAAAGGGCTTGCGACACTTCCAGCAGGCGCGTCAGCAAAGGCCGCGATTCTGTAATTTCCACCGCCCGCAAACCGGTGTCCAGTACATGATCGTTCTGCAACGCATCGTAGGCCCTAAACAGCGCATCGCTCAGTTCTTCCGCTACGGCATGCCGGTTGTAGGCACCGCTGTCGGTCGGACATTGTCCTTTTTCCTGGTATTCCCGTTGCCTCGAGGCGTATAATTCGATGTGTTTAAACAGGCGTCCGCTGCCGTACAATGCGTCCTGCACGATCCGGTCTGCCCCTTCTTTTTGCAAATAGCTGATCAACAAATACTCATATAACTGAGCCGACAGCGGGTCGATGTGCGTGCGCAAATGTTCGGCCAGTGCGTGCGCGCGTTCGGGATTGCCTACCGCCAGCGCGTCCTGGCACAGCAACAGGTTGCGGCGGTACTCCTGCTGTTGGGTGGCGTTGAGCAAGCCGGGGGACTCCGATGGATTGGTTTCGCCTGTGGGTACGTGCAGCGATTCGGGCACATAAACCGCACCACCGGGTATAAACAGCCCCATACCCGCCTGGGCGTCCCGCTCCATGCGTTCCATGCGCCGCCGCCAGGTGGGGATCAGTTTGGTGCCGTCTATTTGTGCTATCCGGATTTGCAGTTCCGCCTTGATGGTGGCGTTGTGCGCCTGCCATTGTTGCAAATGGCGGTGCAGGCGGCAAGCCTGAATGCCTTCTACCCAGGCGTCTTCCAGTTCAAAAAAGTGTTGTTTCAGCGTGGCGTCGTCTACCACGTCTTTCAACACCGCAAAAACAGGCGATAAATTCAGCCGCTCGAGGAGCAATCCAAGGCGCTCGCAAAGGTCTGAGGGCTTAAACGGTTTTTCATAAGCAGGCCGTTGTGGGGGTGCGCCTGCCGTACGCGCTTCTACGTTTTTCAGGTATGCCGCCACCCGTTGCAGTTGATGCCCGGTGGAAAAAGCACTCTGCGTGATGGGTTCATTAGGGTGCGGTAGTATGGTATATGCCAGCAGGTCGGCAGGCAACACAGCGGGTTCGGCCATGGCAATGTACAACGGCGCTTTGGGCCGCCGCTCTAATTCTACCCGCCGGGCTTGTCCAAGCTCGAGCAGGTTGCGCCCCTTGAGCAAGTAAGTGCTGGAAAAAACAAGCAGGGAGAACGTCGCCGTTTCCAAAAAATCGCCCCGCTCCCGTTCGTCAAATACGTCGGAAACAGGAGCCCAAAATACCACTTGCCGACCAGCAAATGCGGTGCGGATGTGCTGTTTCAGTTCATCGACCAATTTTGCCTGCGCTTCGTCAAAGGAAAGAAAAATGCGAACAGGATCGCTCATGCAAAGGGGGTGTATAACAGCTCAAAAAACAGGACAAAGCAACGTAAATTTTGCACCAATTCAAGGTATTGCCTACACTTCTGCCGGAAACCCGTATTTTTGTGTTTCTTTAAATAAAAGATAAACCTACACAATGGCTGTTGCCGATCCCGTACCTACCCTCGAAATGGCCACCAGCCTGGGCCTGACGCAAGCGGAATTTGACAAAATTCAGGATATTTTGGGCCGCATGCCCAACTTCACCGAGCTGAGCGTATACAGTGTGATGTGGAGCGAACACTGTTCGTACAAAAATTCCATCCTGCAACTCAAAACGCTCCCACGCTCCGGTGGCCGCCTGTTGGTAGGCGCAGGTGAGGAGAACGCCGGGCTGGTCGACATTGGCGACGGACTCGGATGTGTGTTTAAAATTGAAAGCCACAACCACCCCAGCGCCATCGAACCGTATCAGGGCGCAGCTACAGGAGTGGGCGGCATCCACCGCGATATATTTACCATGGGCGCTCGGCCTATAGCCGCGTTGAACAGCTTGCGCTTCGGCCGGCCCGACAACCCGCGCATGAAACGCCTCATTGCCGGTGTAGTCAAGGGCATTGGCGACTACGGCAACTGTTTTGGCGTGCCTACCGTAGGCGGTGAAGTGTACTTTATGCCTTGTTATGACCACGATATTTTGGTGAATGCCATGTCGGCAGGCATTGTCGAACTGGGCCAAACCGTGAGCGCCACGGCTGGCGGCCCGGGCAACACGGTGCTCATCGTTGGCTCGGCCACCGGTAAAGATGGCATCCATGGCGCTACGTTTGCCAGCGCCGACCTCAACGAAGACAGCCATTTGGATCTTCCGGCAGTACAAGTGGGCGACCCGTTCCAGGAAAAACTGCTGCTGGAAGCCTCTTTGGAAGCCATCCAGACGGGTGCCATCGTGGGCATGCAAGACATGGGCGCAGCAGGCATCACTTGTTCCACTTCGGAAATGAGCGCCAAATCGGGTGTCGGTATGCGCATTGACTTAGATAAATGCCCGCAACGCCAGGAAAACATGAGCGCCTGGGAAATCCTGCTCTCCGAAAGCCAGGAACGCATGCTAATCGTGTGCACACCCGGCCGGGAACACGAACTGGAAGCCGTGTTTGAAAAATGGGACCTGCCCTGTGTCCGCATCGGTGAAACCACCGAAGGCGGCGTACTCGAATATTTCTGGCAAGGCGAAAAAGTGGCCGAAGTGCCCGCTGAAAGCCTCGTGTTGGGTGGCGGCGCCCCCGTGTACGTGCGCGAACAAGCAGAACCGGCTTATTTTCAGGATATAGCCCGTTTTGATCAGGCAGACATCCTCCTTCCGGAAGACTTCCGACATGTGGCCTGGCGCATTTGGACTTCGCCCAATGTAGCCTCAAAACGCTGGATCACACAACAATACGACTCGATGGTGCGCATCGGCACCATGACCACCAACCGCCCCGCCGACGCCGCCGTAATCCACATCAAAGACACCCAAAAGGCGCTGGCGCTCACCACCGATTGCAACAGTGCGTACGTGTTTGCCGATCCGTACCGAGGCAGCATGATCGCCGTGGCCGAAGCTGCACGCAACATCACCTGCGCTGGCGGCACACCAGTAGCCATCACCAACTGTTTAAACTTTGGCAATCCGTACAACCCGGAAGTGTATTACCAGTTTGCACAGGCCATAAAAGGCATGGGCGAGGCCTGCCGGAAATTTGACACGCCCGTCACCGGTGGCAATGTCAGTTTTTACAACCAGGCCAACATCAAAGACAAGGTGGTTCCGGTTTATCCCACACCCACCATCGGCATGCTCGGCATACTCGACGACGCTGCGCAAATGATGACCCTCGATTTCAAATCGGAAGGCGATCAACTCTATTTGGTGGGCGTGAGCCGCAACGACCTGGGCAGCAGCGAATACCTCCGCACCGTACATGGAGTGGAATTTAGCGCATGTCCGTATTTTGACCTGGAAGAAGAATTCTTTGTACAAAAAACCGTTTCTAAATTGATTGAGGAAGGTCTTGTACAGTCTGCCCACGACGTGTCGGAAGGCGGGCTTTTTGTCGCCTTGACAGAAAGTGCCATGCCTCGTGGACTTGGTTTTGCTGTTGAAAACAAAACCGGTATTCGCCAGGACGCCTGGTTGTTTGGCGAAGCGCAAGGCCGTATTCTAGTCAGCGTTGCGCCTGAACAACAGCCCTTGTTTGAAGCTTTTCTCCATGCCCATAATGCCCCCTTTGAAAAACTTGGTGTCGTACAGGGCGCTAACATCCGCATAGATGGTGCCGATTGGGGCGAAATTGCGGAGTGGCAGCAGGCTTATGACACGGTTTTGGAAAACATAATGGACTGATTTTTTCACTTGAACACCATATATACGCATGAAATACTTCAATTTCGTCTTGACGCTGCTGCTGCTGCCCGCAGTGGTATTGTACCCTGCATGCCAGGGGCAAAACGGCTACACCATTAAAGGATCGATCCAAAATGCCGCTAACCTCCAGGTCGGCCTCGACCAGGCATTTTTCGACCGCTCCAGCACAGCCATCGGCAAGGTAGCCGCCGATGCGTCCGGCAATTTTGTCATCAACCAGGAAAAACCCTTCGAACAGGGTTTGTACATGCTGACCATCGGTGCCAAACGCCTCTATTTTTTGCTCGATGGAAAAGAAAAAACCGTCGACATCAAAGGCGAGTTGAGCACTTTGGATAAAATGGAAGTGGAGGTTACCGGCTCGGAAACCTTTTCCTGCTACGTCAAAACCATTCAGGAACTCATCAACAGCCCCATCAAAGACGCCGCCGGTGCCACCGCAGCAGTGGAAAAAAGCTGTAACCCGCTCATGAAATCGTTCATGGCCCTTCAGGTATACGGCAACCAGCCGCAAAGTTTTATTGAACCCCTGAAAAAAACAGGCGCAGAACTCAACGCATACATGCCCAATAGCAAATACGCCACCGACTACAACGCTACGTTAGCCACCCTCGAGCAGTCTATGGCCCAGCAAAACAGCGGTGAAAAAATTCAGGTGGGCCAACCAGCGCCTGACATCAGTTTGCCTGGCCCCGACGGCAAAGTGCGCTCCCTGTCTTCGCTCAAAGGTAAAGTGGTGTTGCTCGACTTTTGGGCCAGCTGGTGCGGGCCTTGCCGCCGCGAAAATCCACACGTGGTAGAAGTGTATAACAAGTACAAAGGCAAAGGTTTTGATATTTACAGCGTGTCGCTCGACGGTGCCGACCCGCGCATGAAGTCTACCCCCGAGGAAATGAAGCAAAAAAAGGAATCCGGCAAACAAAAATGGATCGCGGCCATCAAACAAGACGGTCTGACGTGGGACAACCACGTGAGCGACCTCCAGTATTGGGGCAGTACCGCTGCGGCATTGTACGGCGTGCAGGCCATTCCCAAAACGTTTCTGATCGACCGCGAAGGCAAAATTATTGCCATCAATCCGCGCCAGAATTTGGAACAGGAACTGATGAAGGTGCTCTAGCGCATCAGTCTTGAGTTGTTTCATAAAAAAAACGAGTCGACAACACCTTGCCGACTCGTTTTTTTTATGTCACGAAGTATTAACACCTATTTCAGGTCGAATACCACGCGGCGGTTTTTGGCTCGGCCAGCTTCCGTGGTGTTGTCGGCAATCGGGCGGGTTTCGCCGTACCCTTTGTAGCTCAGGCGGTTGGCGGCGATGCCTTTCGAAATCAGGTAGTCGTAGCAGGTCTTGGCACGGCTTTCCGACAGGCGCATGTTGGACGCGTCGTCACCGGAGCTGTCGGTGTGGCCTTCGATGGCCGCGCTGTAGCTCGGATATTTCTTCATGAGCGTGGTCACTTCATCCATGATGGCAAAGGAAGCAGCCGTTAATGTGGACTTGCCGGTATTGAACTGGATGTTTTTAACGATCTCGTCGAGGCGCGCCTTGTCTTCCTGTTTGATTTCCGGGCAGCCGTTGTTACTGCGTGGGCCAGCCTCGTTGGGGCAACGGTCATCGCGGTCGGCTACGCCATCGCGGTCACTGTCCGGGCATCCACCGAGGGCCGCTATTCCGGCAGCATCGGGGCAGGCGTCGCGGTCGTCGGGCACACCGTCATTGTCGCGGTCGGCCACTTTCACGGGGCAGCCGTTGTTGGAGGCCGGTCCGGCTTCCGTCGGGCAGCGGTCATCGCGGTCGGCTACACCGTCGCGGTCACCGTCAGGACAGCCTTTCAGGTTGGCTAAGCCTTTTTCATTGGGGCACAGGTCGTCGAGGTCTACCACGCCGTCGCCGTCTGTGTCGGGGCAACCTGCGTTTGCGGGCAAGCCAGCAATGGTTGGGCAGCGGTCACTTTCGTCGGCAATGCCGTCGCCGTCGCTGTCTAAGGGCAGTGGTGGAGGGGGAGGCACAATGACTTCTTCGTCGGCACCAAAGAACAGGTGAAAACCTGCTGCATGTTGCCAGTTGTCAAGACCTTTGCGTTCGGCGAGGTCTTCATCAGCCGGGGCAATGCGGTATTGGGTTTGGCCACTGAGGTACAGGTTTTTGGCTAAGCGAAAATTCACGCCGATGCCCAGCGGAATGTTGAGGTCAAAAACCTCTTCATCGAAGTTGAAGGCAGAACCTAAGCCGGCGTGGATATATGGGCTTACGGCACCTTCTGCAAAAAAGTTATGCTGAAGCAGTACGTCCAGGTTACCGATCACATCGCGTGCGTCATCAATTTCGCCGCTGATGGTGCGACCGGTGCGTGCCGCGCCTATTTTAACCGGGACGGCCAGAAACGTATTTGTTAAAATGCGGTTGTAATAAGAAACTTCGATGCCGGGTGCGTTGGCTTCGTCGTAGATGTCCATAAACTCATCGTCGTCTTCACCGGGCAGGTTTTCTAACGGAGTGATGTAGTTGTACCAGTTGTAGCGAACAGCCATGCTGTGTTTGGGCTGTGCATAAGCGGCGAAACTCAAGAAGAGGGCCAATGCAGATACGCTAAGGAAAAGTCTTAGTGATTTCATGTTGAATAATTTTGGTTAATCGAAAAGAATGATTTTGGGCGTAAAAATAGGGAAAAGCCACGATGTTAAAAATAATTAATTGTAAATTTAGTTTTTAGCGCTTACCGAGACGATATCGGCGTTCATTTCATCGGTTTCCACTAAGCCATCGCGCAAGCGGATGATGCGGTGTGCGTGTTGAGCAATGTCGGGCTCGTGGGTCACCACAATAATGGTATTTCCTTTTCGATGTATTTCTTCAAACAGGGACATGATTTCGTACGACGTTTTGGTGTCCAGGTTGCCCGTCGGTTCGTCGGCTAATATGATGGCCGGATTGTTCACCAATGCCCGTGCCACGGCTACGCGTTGGCGTTGGCCGCCAGACAATTCGTTTGGCTTGTGGTTTACCCGGTCGCCCAAACCCACCGATTCCAGGGCAACGCGGGCTTTTTCAAGGCGTTCGGATTTCGAAAAGCCAGCGTATACCAATGGCAAGGCTACGTTTTCGAGGGAAGACAAGCGGGGCAGGAGGTTGAAGGTTTGGAAGACAAATCCGATTTGTTTGTTGCGCACCTCGGCCAACTCGCTATCGTCCATAGTGCTCACTTCAATATCGTTGAGCCAGTATTCACCCTGGGTTGGTGAGTCGAGACAACCGATCAGGTTCATCAGGGTAGACTTTCCGCTGCCCGACGGACCCATGAGCGCCACGTATTCGTTGCGTTCGATGTTGATCGACACGTTTTTCAGGGCCTCCACTTTTTCGGAGCCCATGATGTAGGTTTTATTCAGTTTCTGAATGGAAATGAGCATAAGGTGGTATTTAGCAGTGCCAAAAGTGCGGCTTTTTGTCCACCAATCATCCGCGCTTAGATGTATGAATGCATTTTGCCGCTTATCCTGCTCTTTTCATCGGCCAACGGTGCGCCGTGCGTGGAAAACTTTTTTCCTTTCGGTGCTGCTTAATGCCCCGCTGGCCCCAATTGATTGCATACCTTCGCTCCACACAATGTTTACATCATGGAAATGGAAATGCCTGAGGACAAAAACAACGTGAAGCACGTAGCCATTGCCGGGAACATTGGCGCTGGTAAAACCACCCTGACCGAACTGCTGGGCAAGCACTTCGGGTGGGATGTGCACTATGAAACGACAGAAGACAACCCCTACCTGTCCGATTTTTATATGGACATGAAGCGCTGGTCTTTCAACCTTCAGGTGTTCTTCTTGTCCAACCGCTACCAACAAATCCTGCGCATCCAGCAAGGTGATCGCACGGTCATCCAGGACCGCACCATTTTTGAGGATGCCTATATTTTTGCGCCAAACCTGGCCAGCATGGGCCTGATGGAACGGCGCGATTACGAAAATTACCGCAACCTCTTCGAGGCCATCGTTTCCCAAATAAAAGCGCCAGACCTGCTCATTTATCTGCGCGCGGGCATTCCTACCCTGGTGGAACACATACACCGGCGCGGACGCGACTACGAGGGAAGCATCAGCATCGATTACCTCAAAAAACTCAACGAACGCTATGAAGAATGGATCAGCGGGTATACCTCAGGTAAACTGTTGATCATTAATTCCGACGAGCTCGATTTTGAACACAATAAAACGCATCTCGGCCAGGTGCTGGAAAGCGTACAGGCCGAGTTGCACGGCCTCTTCTAAATTATGTCGAAACGCATCACCATCATTTCCGGTGCCTCCCGGGGCATCGGCCGCGAAATTGCCACCCACCTCGCCCGCGAAGACCACTTTGTCATGCTGCTCGCCCGCAACGCCGAAGAATTGGGCGAACTGGAAGAAGCCATTGACCAAACCGGCGGAAAAGCACTGGCTTTTCCCTTAGATGTGTCGGACGAACAACAGGTCAATGAAGTTGTGCAGGCCGTCATCAAGGACTTTGGGCGCATCGACTGCCTCATCAACAATGCCGGCATTGGCCTTTTCAAGCCCGTGGAAGACATCAGCAGCATGGACTGGGATCACCTCATGGAAGTGAACGTCAAAGGCAGCTTCCTACTCACCAAAGCCGTGTTGCCCACCATGCGCAGCGCAAGCTCGGGACATATCGTGGCCATCACCTCCGACGCGGGCCGGCGAACTTTCCCCGAAGGAAGCCTCTATTGCGCCAGCAAATACGCCCAAAATGCCCTTTTTAGCGCCCTGCGCCGCGAATTGAGGCCCCAGGGCATCAAAGTGAGCGTCATCATGCCCGGACTGGTGGATACGTTTTTCAACAACAGCGAACCTGGCTCTCCGGACAAATCGCACTTCCTCAAACCCATTGACATTGCACACGCCGTATCTTACATCCTCAATGCCCCCAGGCACGTGGTGGTGGATGAAGTGGTGCTGCATCCTTCGAGCCAGGATTGGTAATGAACTTGTGCACCCAAGCGATATGGGCTATTTTCACGCACCTGAAGGATAAGTAAAACATGAAGTGCGGGATAAGGGCTTTTTGTGTTGGTAATACGCAATGCGGGTTTTTGGATATCCTTTAGGTGCGGGAAAAAAAACCAAAATCTCCTCAAAACAGTTTACCTTGCAATAGAAATCAAACAAAAAATCAGGTATGATCATCGCCAATCCCATCTACGATGTAGTGTTCAAATATCTTCTGGAAGATGTGGAGATTGCCAGAGAATTATTGTCTACGATTCTGGGTGAAGAAGTACAAAGCTTGGAAGTGAAGCCTCAAGAAACCTCCACCGAAACGAGTGGGGACATCCGTATTTTGCGTTTTGACTTTAAGGCAGTGATCAAAAAGCCGAACGGAGAAATCAACAAAGTGCTCATAGAGTTGCAGAAGGCCAAACAAGCTTTTGACGTGATGCGCTTTCGGCGCTACTTGGGCGACAATTACCGCAAAGAAGACGATGTACTCAACGATAAAGGTGAGCCAGAAAAACGCCCTTTACCCATCATCACGATCTATTTTTTAGGGTTTCCATTGAACAGCATTCAGTCGGGGGTGGTAAAAATCAGTCGAGACTACAGGGATGTAGTGACCCAGGAAATCCTGGACATCAAAGAGGATTTCGTTGAGTTGTTGACCCACGATTCTTATTTGATTCAAGTGCATAAGCTTGCTAAAGCAGCCCGCAACAAACTGGAGCGGGTACTGCATATTTTTAGTCCGATTTATCAAAGTACAAAGGACAAGCATCAACTGGATTTTCAGGGAAATACAGATGATCCCTTGGTCAAAAAAATGGTAGATCGTTTGGGGAGAGCCATTGCCAGCGAAGAGATTCGGGACTTGATGGATGTGGAGGATGAATTGGATCGAATTTTTGAGCGGGAGATGAACAAAAAGGATGAGATCATTGCAGAGAAGGAAGAGATCATCGCAGAGAAGGAAGAGATCATCGCAGAGAAGGAAGAGATCATCGCAGAGAAGGAAGAGATCATCGCAGAAAAAAATAAGTTGCTGATAGAGGAAAAGAAGCGTGCAGAAGAAGAAATCCAGAAAAACCTTGAATTGCAACGGCAAATTGAAGAGCTGAAAAAGCAAATCAAGTCATAGTAACCGAGAACAGTCACTTCCCGAAAAATGCGGTGGTGTATGGCAATCGTTGTTCATTTAATCGAAGATGAAATAGGGGAAATATAAACCGCCACGAATCATTGGCGAGGCAGGGCCCTCCATGCCTCCTGAATGTCGGCCATGCTCCCTGTTCACTTTTCTAAACATTATCCGATGAAGTTTTCCTTGCATAGGTTCAACCTGCTCGTTGTTTTATTGCTCGGCATGCGCTGTGCTGCGCCGATGGAGGCATCAGATGCCGAACGGAACCACATTCAACAAAATGGCATCTGTTTCAGGCTGCACGACAACGCACAGCGCGTGGCCTACATGGGAAAAACTTACGGTGCAGACGCCGCTGACAAAGAACGATCAGACATCAGGCGGTACAACCAATACGTCGTCGATTTATTCAAACAGCATTTCAATTTTTGCCCGGTGTATTTTTTTTACGCCAGCCAAACCAGCGAACTCCAGGCGCGCAAATCCGTGTTGTTGAACCATAACTTAGAGCCTGACCCCTCTGTTGCCTTGCCCAAAGACATCATCATGATGGACTATAACCAACGCAACATCGGCGAAAGCACCATGGGAAGCGAGCGGTTTTATATTTTGGGCACCAATATTGAAGTGCGACCAAACACCTTTACGAACCAACGCCTGAAGGTGAAAAATGACTCACTTGTGGCGCAAAACGCATCTTTTTTGCCTTTTCGGGCCGATAAGTCGCAAATCTTGCCCACCGACGTCATCCGACTAAACAGCATGTTGGCTAAATGGTAAACCATGGACATCGAAACGTTTCGAAACTACTGCCTGTCTAAAAAAGGCGTTACCGAAGACTTTCCTTTTGGCGAGCAAACGCTCTGCCTCCGGGTCGTCGGTAAAATATTTGCCCTGGCTTCGCTGGATTCAGAGCGCCTGAGCGTCAACCTGAAATGCGAACCCGAATACGCCCTGGAACTGCGCGAACACCACGATGAGGTGCAACCCGGCTACCACATGAACAAAAAACACTGGAATACGGTCGATTTTGAGGGCAGTCTCGATAACCAAACCCTCCGCCAACTCATAGACCACTCTTATGAACAAGTGGTGAAAACGTTGAAAAAAGCGGAAAGGGAATTGTTGGGCTGATTTTTTGCAGGGAAAACCATTCGCTGGTTATTCCTTAGCCAGCAAAGCCATGTAAAATCCGTCATACCCTTCATCCTGCGGTAAAATGCGCCGCTCGGTGCGGAGTTGAAAGCCCTGGCCAGCCTCCGACGCAAGGAAGGCTTGCACCTGCACCTGGTTTTCGGAGGGCAACACGCTGCAGGTAGCGTACACCATTTGGCCGCCTGGACGCAGCATAGTGCTGTAATCCTGAAGGATAGACTGCTGAAGGTGCCGAAGCGATTCCATGGTTTCAGCTTTGAGCTTCCATTTGGTATCCGGATTGCGGCGCAGCACGCCCAGGCCGCTGCAGGGCACGTCGAGCAATAGCCGATCGGCGCTGTGTTGCAGTCGTTTGATCACTTTCCGGTTGTCGATGGGGCGGGTTTCGATGTTGGAAGCACCTGCCCGGCGCGCGCGCAGCTTGAGGGCATCAAGTTTCCAGGCTAAAGTATCCAGGGCAATAAGGCTACCCTTGTTTTGCATCAGCGCGGCGAGGTGCAGGGCTTTTCCACCACCACCGGCACAAGCATCTATTACCCGCATGCCCGGTTCGGGGGCCAGCAAAGGGGCTACCAATTGGCTGCTGTAATCCTGCACTTCAAACAGGCCTTTCTTGAACGCCTCGGTTTGGAACACATTTTTGCGCACAGTCAGCACGAGTGCCTCGGCGTCGCCCTCCGGCATGGTCTCCACGCCTTCTTCGGCCAGGCGTTTTTGCACGCTGTTGCGGTCGGCTTTCAATGTATTGACGCGCAGCACCACCTGAGCGGGTTGGTTCAGGGCATGCAGGGTAGGGGGCCAGGCGTCGACTAACTCCGTGCTGCCCAGTTCGTCCAACCAGTCGGGTATGCTTTCGAGCAAAGCGCGGGGTGCATCCTGTGCGTCGGCCTGTGTTTGTATGGCCACCGGATCGAGGCCCTCGAGTTCACGCCAGGGTGGCCAGGGCTGACCGCGCAGCAGTAAATGAATGGCAATCAGTTGCCAGAAATGGGCGTCATCGGTGGGTATTTTGCCCAGCAATGCGCAGTACCGGCGGTAGTGCCGCACCATGTCGTACGTTGTTTCGGCAATGAAAGCCCGGTCGCTGCTGCCCGCCTTGGGGTTGTCGCGCAGGGTAAACTCAATGACCTTGTCGGCGTGGCGCCCGTCAATGAAAATAGCCCCCAGGGCTTGCGCTACCGCACGGGCAAGTGCCGGCGGGGGCGAACCGGTGTTTTTCTGAAAACGGGATAAGGACATTTGACAAAAGTACGGTGTATTTAAATTTATGTTAAAAAAAATCCGCAGAAAAGTATTACACTTAAGTTTGCAATGCAGTTTAACCCATACAATAACAAACTTCAACCAAAACATCATGCATCTTTCTATCTTTCTTCAACGGATTATGGTGGGCGTCACGTTGTGTGCCCCATGGACAGCAACTGCTCAAACCGGTGGGCAGATTGATCCCGGCTTTGGCATCAACGGTGCGGCCGAATTGTCTTACTCTTCTTATGTACAAACAGCACCATTGGCCATTCAACCCGACCAAAAAATTGTGATGGGGTATGGGTTTGAAGCTGGCAGCACCAACCCCATTGCGGTTGCACGCTTTGATGCCAATGGCATTCCTGATGCGTTATTCGGCACAAATGGAGTCGTCACCCTGGCGCTTGACGATTACGAATACAACGACATTTACAAAACATTGCCGCTTCCCGACGGCAAACTGCTGCTCAGCATCAACAGCTACGGCGACACGGAAGACCTTACCCGTATTGTTCGCCTGCAAGCCAATGGCTCTTTAGACAGCACCTTTGGTGTCAACGGCATAACCAAACTCAGCCTGAACGCCAGTGACCTGGAGGAATATCTCGTAGACGCGGTAGCGTTACCGAATGGAAAATATTTATTTGTTGGATACATCAGCAACAATTTGGATGTCTTCCGGTCGGTTGTCGTGCGTTTGAACGAAAACGGCACCCTCGACGATACATTCGACAACGATGGCATCCTGCAACTGAATCCCGGCATTGCAGATAACGGCCTCGTGGCCATAGATCAACTTCCCGATGGAAAGTGGTTGCTCGCAGGTACGTACAGCAAACTGCAAGGAAATGACGATCTTTTTCTGGCAAGATTAAATGCATTGGGCACGTTAGACCAGGGTTTTGGTCAAAACGGCATACTTAAACCGACCGGTTTGAACAACAATGTGTATACTTATGACCTTGAAGTGTTGCCCGATGGCAGCTTTTACGCAGCCGGCGTCTTGTTTGATGATAATTTTACGCTTAATGACAGCTGGGTGAGCCGCTTCAACGCCAACGGTACGTATGACGCAGCGTTTGGCCAAAATGGCACAGCCATTGTTGATTTTGGTGATTTTGAAGAAGCGCGCGCCCTTGCCATGCAATCCGATGGTAAAGTACTGCTGGCAGGTTACAGGGTAGAAAATAACCTGGACAATGAAACGCAATACTTTGTTGGCCGCCTCCATGCAGATGGAACGACTGATGTCTCTTTCGCCAATCAGGGCCTGCTTCTTGGTGAAGTAGCCAACGATGCCAGTGCCAATGGCCTGGCCATTCAGTCCGATGGAAAAATATTGGTGAGCGGGTTTGAAGCGGCTTTGAACAGCTTGGACTATGACGTATTTGTTCGTCGGTACTTCAGCGGCACGGTTGGCGTAACACAAAGCGCTTCATTGGTACAAACAGCCGAAATTTTCCCCAACCCGGCCACCGATGCTACCCAATTGCGCTTTACCCTTGCGCAACCCACCCGTTTCGCCATTCAACTGTTCAATGCCGAAGGAAAAGCATGCGCTGCGCTTCAGTCCGAGCAAAACTGGCCTGCCGGCGAACACCTGCTGCCCATGACCCTGCCCTTTGACCTGCCCAAAGGCCAATACCAGGTAGTGTTGATGGGCCAATCCAGGGCGCAAGCGATACCGGTAGTGGTAAAATAGCAATGCGGAATTCGGAATTCGGAATTCGGAATTCGGAATTTGCTCATCTTTTCGGATTTTATGCATCATTTATAATAATGTAGCAAAATAACCGAGGGAATGTAAAAATTCCGCATTCCGCATTCCGCATTCCGCATTCCGCATTCCTTCAGTTCCAGCTCAACTGATCAGGTATAGAAGCCAGTACTTCATACGCATTGCCTTTGTTGTGCATCACCTGGCTCCAGAGTTGATTGGGGTGAGATTTGAACAGGTAGTTGGGGTCCATATCTGCGGCAATCCAGGAGTCTGCTTCTATTTCCCGTTCAATTTGGCCGGCATCCCAGCCAGCGTAGCCCACAAAAAAACGGATGTTGGCCGGGAGGATGAGTTTGGAGTCAATGAGGAATTTGAGGTTTTCAAAATCCCCGCCCCACCACACACCGTCCGACACTTTGGCGCTGTCTTCCAGCAAGTTGCCCATATTGTGAATGTAGTGGAGGGTATTGGTTTGAACAGGTCCGCCGTAAAACACGTCGGCATCAAAGGGTGGAAACTCCGACATGATGTCGTTGATTTTCATATCGATGGGTTTATTGAGGATAAAACCCAGGCTTCCATTGTCGTTGTGCTCACACAGCAAAACCACCGACCGCTTGAAATAGGGGTCGTCCATAAAGGGTTTGGCAAGCAGGATATGACCGGTGGCTACTATTTCTCGGGTTGACATAACGCAGTTGCTTAGTGTTTATTTGGTGAACGAAACAAGAGACAAATACATTGTTTTCCGTGCTATTTTACCCGTTTTATAGGGCATCGGTGATGGCTTCTTTGTTGATGCGGCGGATAAGTCCCCGCAACACACCTGCTGAACCGCCGCCCACTTCTACAAACGTATGGATGCCGTCGGCCAGCATATTTTCGATGGTTTGTGTCCAGCGCACAGGGGCAGTAAGCTGGGCTACAAGGTTTTGGCGAATGGTTTCAGGGTCTGTTTCAGGGCGGGCGTTTACATTTTGATACACCGGGCAGCGGGGTGCGGAAAACGGTGTATTGCGAATGGCCTGCTCCAATTCATCCTGCGCAGGCTGCATGAGGGGCGAGTGAAATGCGCCGCCAACGGGCAGCAGCACTACGCGTTTAGCACCGGCCTGTGCAAGGCGCTCCTGAGCCAGGGCAACACCTTTGGCGGTGCCGGAAATGACCAACTGCCCGGGTGAGTTGAAGTTGGCGGGCACCACAATTTCTTCGGTGATGCCAGCACAAATGTCTACGACGACCGCGTCTTCGAGGCCCAGGACAGCTGCCATGGTTCCGGGCGTTTGTTCGCATGCTTTTTGCATGGCGTAGGCGCGTTGATTGACCAAGCGCAGGGCATCTTCAAAAGAAAGGGCACCTGCGGCGGCCAAGGCGGTGAATTCGCCCAAAGAATGTCCCGCTACTGCGGCTGGCTGGAATGCGGCTCCGGCCAGAAGGGCCCTGATGATGCTTTCTACATATAGCGCGGGCTGGGTTACATTGGTTTGCGTAAGGTCTTCCTTGCTGCCGTTGAACATCACGTCGGTGATGCGCCAGCCCAGGATGTCGTTGGCTTGTTCAAATAGTTGGCGGGCTTCGGCAGATTGTTCATACAAATCTTTGCCCATGCCTTCAAATTGGGAACCTTGTCCGGGAAATACGTACGATGTCATGCGGAGGTGCAGTGTGTGTTTTAGCGGTATGCGGGTGTCGGGAATGGCCCTATAATTCCTTCAAAACAGACCCTGAAGGGCTTTCCAGAGTTTGGTTTTTCGGTCTTTATCGGGCTGCAAAATAGAGAGGCTTTCTGAAAAAAGCCAGATGGACTGATAAAAATGAAAAGGCATGTAGAGGTTGTCTTTTACACTCAGGCCCAAAAGTGCGGGGGTAATGCCAAAAACTAAAATTTTTTCCGGATGTTTATCTTTGGAAAAAGGGAAAAGACGCACCGGTGCCATAGGCTCCAGCTTGCAACACAAGGCGTCGGAAGCTAAAGAGACGTGCACAGCATCCATGATTTTCTGCAAAAACGCGTGGTTTTCCGCCCCAGCATTGTCGTCCGCTTGCAACACAAGAATGCGTTTGCCATAATCACCTACGCCGGATAGCCAGGCATTTTCGGGCATCACGTACAGGCTTTCTTCGGGATCAAACAAGGAAAAAGAGGAGGGGTGCATCATCGTCATAGTGCGGTTTCGGAAAATATAATTTAGTTTTAAATTAAAATTCAAACTTTAATTTTTTTTTATAAAAAAAATTGGGGTTTGAATAAAACAATATTTTTAGGTTAAGGCAAAGTTACGTAACTTTGTGTTAACATATTTGAGTAAGCATTTAATTACCGTTAAATAAAAATCGCGTATGAAACACCAGTATTCCATCAATGTTAACCCGACGGCCAGCTCGCGCATCGGTGATGTTGATTTTACGAACATTCCTTTTGGAAAGGTTATTTCGGATCACATGTTTGTGGCCGATTATAACGGGAAGGAATGGACTGATTTGCGCATAGTTCCATTTGCCGACATGGAAATATCGCCGGCTAATCTGGCGCTTCACTACGGACAAAGCATTTTTGAGGGCATGAAAGCCACCAAAATCAACGGCGAGCCGTTTCTGTTTCGTCCCGAAATGCACGCCCGCCGACTAAATGTTTCGGCACAGCGCATGTGCATGCCCGAGGTGCCAGAGTCGCTTTTCCTGACGGCCATCAAGATGCTGGTGGAATTGGATAAAGACTGGGTGCCCGACGAGGAAGGCCATTCTTTGTACATCCGACCGTTCATGTTTGCCACAGACGAGCTCTTTGGTGTGCAGGTATCTAAAACTTACCGATTCATTATTTTTACCGGACCAGTAGGCCCCTATTATCCAAAACCGGTTCGCCTTTGGGTGGAAGAAGTATATACCCGTGCTGCAGGGGGCGGGGTAGGGGAGGCCAAGTGCGCCGGCAACTACGGCGCCTCGCTTTTGCCCGCCAAACGCGCCAAAGAAGCCGGATATGACCAGGTGATGTGGATGGATGCCGTAGAGAAAAAATACGTGCAGGAAGTGGGCACCATGAACCTGTTTTTTGTGATGGACAACCGCGTCATCACGCCTGCCACCACCGGCACCATCCTGCGGGGAGTTACACGCGACAGTTTTATTACCCTGCTTAAAGATTGGGGCTATATTGTGGAAGACCGTCTGATCAGCATCGCTGAAATCACCGACGCTTACTGGCGCGGTGCCCTGCAGGAATGCTTTGGTGCGGGTACAGCCGCCGTGGTCAGCCATGTAAGTGATATTACCTGGCGCGATCGCAAATTAGACTTGCCACCCATAGACGCCGAACACCGTCCGGTAGGTACCCGACTCAAAACCCACATCAACCGCTTGCGCATGGGCCTGGAGCACGATGAGTTCCACTGGCTGCGCAGTTGCGCCAATTCCGGCGTAATGGAATTGGTTTCTGCCCCCGAAGAAGTGGCATAATCCCTCATGGCGCGCATTGGCCTCCTGTCTGACACCCACTCGGTGCTTGATGAACGCATTTTGGTTCATTTCGACGCTTGTGATGAAATCTGGCATGCGGGCGATTTCGGCTCCATGGAGGTGGTTGAGCGCCTGCGCGCTTTCAAACCGCTTCGAGGCGTGTATGGCAATATAGATGATCGAAAAATACGAACGGAATACCCGCAAGACCTTCATTTTACGGTAGAAGATGTACCCGTTTTCATGACCCATATCGGGGGATACCCCGGCAAATACACACCCCGGGTGCGGCAGCTGTTGGAGGCCGATCCGCCCCGGGGTGGGCTTTTTATTTGCGGGCATTCGCACATCCTCAAAGTCATACCAGACCCTAAAGGCGGTTTTTTGCACCTTAACCCGGGCGCTTGCGGCAACGAAGGATGGCATCAGGTGAAAACGTTGCTTCGTTTTCGGGTGCACGACGGCAAAGTGGATCAATTAGAACTCATTGAATTGGGTAAAAAGAGCCCCCTGTGAGCGCATGCGTTTTTTGTTTCGGCTCTTACGTCCTCATTTTCACTCCCTTATCCAAAGAATAATTGTAAGCAATTCTAACGGTTTATGCTATAAAAAGCTGCGAATATTCGCTTTTGGTATATTTCTCCTTGATTTTTATTTTTCATGACAATAAAATTTTTCATTCAAATTATCTTATCTAATTTTGTTTGTTCTTAGCGGCTATATGCCTAAAATAAAACGATGAATCAAGCGCGAATTACAGCCATTGGCATGGCTGTTCCGAACAAGGCCATCCCAAACTCCTTTTATGAAACAATTGTAGACACCACCGACGAGTGGATTGTATCCCGCACTGGTGTACAGATGCGGTATCATGCCTCAAGCGATGAGTTTACGAGCGATTTGTGTGTCGAAGCGGTGGAAAACATGCTTTCCCGATTCGATGTAAACCTGCGGGACGTCGACCTGGTGCTCGCCGCTACCACCTCGCCTGACCAGCCCATGCCCGGGGTAGCTTGCCGTTTGCAATTTCGATTGGGTTTGGATAAAGCGGGCGCATTTGACCTTTATGCGGCTTGTGCCGGTTTTGCCTATGGCATCATCGTGGCAAAAGGGCTGATTGCAGCCGGATCGCACCGCAAAGTCCTGGTGGTAGCAGGAGAAACGCTATCCAAAATTACGGATTTTACCGACCGTACCTCTTGTGTTTTGTTTGGCGATGGCGCTGGCGCAGTGCTTGTGGAAGCGGCTGATGTGGGCAACATTGGCCAGGGAATAACCGGCGCATACGGGGCTGGCGGGCCCGATCTGTACATTTCCGGATTTGCAGACACCATTGACGGACAAGCCGTAGTACACAACCGGAAAATTATGCAGAATGGCCGAAAAGTGTTCAAGTGGGCCGTGCAAACCATGTCGGAAAACTACCAAAAACTGCTGGCATTAAACAACATGAAAGCAGACGAACTCAACTGGTTTATTCCGCACAGCGCAAACTTGCGCATTCTAGAAGCCATCAGCCAGGAAACCGGTTATCCGATGGATCACATTTTACAAAGTGTGGTAAATTACGGGAATACCTCATCGGCGAGCATTCCCATTGCTTTTTGTAAAGCCCTGGATGAGGGCCGTATTCAAGCGGGCGACAACATCATGATGCTAGGGTTTGGTGGCGGACTCACGTATGCAGGTATTGTAATCCGCTGGATGTAGCCTTGCTTAAAAAAACAAAACAGGAGTCATCCCGATAAGCAGAGGCTCAAAATTCGGGATAACTCCTGTTCTATAAAACTGAATTAGTACTAATTAACGCCTTTAGCAGCAGGCATATCTTTTCCTTTTACTTCGCCTGTTACTTCAAGGAACGTTTCTGTAGGTACTGTGTTGGCGGTAACCGTTACGCGCTTGCTTTGGCGACCCGGTTTGCCTTTGGTATTGAACTCTACTTTGAGTTCGCCTGCACCACCCGGAGGAATCGGCTCTTTAGGCCAGGTAGGTACCGTGCAGCCGCATGAACCTTTTGCATTGCTGATGAGCAGCGGCTCTTTGCCTGTATTGGTGAACTTGAACACGTGCGATACCACTTCACCTTCGTCGACCATTGCAAATTCAAAACGCTCCGAATCATACTTAATGGTGGTCAACGGGCCGTTCTGAACAGGCTGTTCATTGGCAATAGAACCGGTATTGGCCGTATTGGTTGCAGCATTGGCCGCGTTTACATTGGAAGTTTGGGGTTGCAAAGTAGAGGCCGCGCTGCGGATTTTTTCGTCCTCGCTTTGGCCGAACCAGCCGTTGGCAACACCAGTGCCAATGAAGCCAATGAGCATGAGTGCGAGCAGGGCCACTAAGCCGGTTTGAATCTGTTTACTTCTTTCCATGGGAGTTTTTCCTGAAAAATGAACGGTTGATGTGCAGTTAAAACGTTAAAACACGGTGCAAAATTATCTCTTTTTGTGCAGAGTACCCCCCAAAAAGGCCTTATTGACAAATGATTAACGCCAATCCGCCGTGCTGCCCTCTGGAGCAGCGTGCACTTCGAGGATGTGGGGGAAATAGTCTTTCTGACTTTCCATGTGGGATATGATGTAAATTTGTCTAAACTGTTCTTGCAGGTGGTTTAGTGCCACCATCATTTCGTGCCGCCGTTCTTCGTCCTGGCTCCCGAAAATCTCGTCGAAGGCCAGGAATTCAACCGTTTGTCCGTTCCCATTCAGCTCCATGATGCTGTGCGTAATGGCTATGCGCAGGCAAAAGTTGGCTAAGTCCACTTCGCCACCGCTGAATCGTTCAATGGGGTAAAACACGCCCCCGTCGGCAATGCCAAACTCGAAGTTTTCATCCACGCGGATGCCCTCGTATTTGCCTTTGGTGATGCGGCTGAACAGGTTGCCTGCATAATTGGATATGGCGGGACTTACGCGCGCCAGGATATCGGATTTAAACTGCCGGAGCAATTCTGTTAATTTTTCCAGGATATCCTGCTCCGCTTGTTTTTCGGCAATGGATGCATTGATGTATGCCTGTTGAGCCAATTGATCCTGTATGCGGCGCAAGTCCTGCAAGGCTTCGTGCTGTTGCCTGGTCAGGCGTTGTACCGCTTCAAAGTGCGCCTTCCGTTTCTCGTCAAATCCGGAAAATGCCGCAAATGCGCGGTCGTAATCTTCCTGCCGGAAGGCCAGCTGTTGTTGAGCCAGAAGGGCTTCGTCGCGTTGTGTTTCGATTTGCCGAAGCTGGATGCTTGTTTGATCGAGCAGGTGCCGGGTGGTGGGCAACTCGCGGCGGATGTAATCGGTTTCTTTTCGGTATTGCTCATAACGGGGTTCCAGTTCCATACATTGCTTGCTAAGTGTGTGGTAGTGAGCTTCATCTACTGCTACCGTTCCAATGGCGTCCATGATGGCCTGAATCCGCACGATGCCGGCGTCTAACTGTTCGGCGTGTTGTTTTTCCTGCCTGATTTGCTTTTCCACTTCTTCCAATCGGGTTTGGTTTTCCCGAAGCGTTTGCAATTGCTGTTCTTTTTCTTCCAGCAGTTTGCGTCGTTTTTTGCCTTCGTTTTCGGTCGTTTCCTGAAGGATTGTAATGGCGGCTCTTTCCCGGGTGTCCAAATCGGCAATGTCGGCAAGCAGGCGTTCGAGCACGGTGTCGTACGCAAGGAGCACCGGTTGAAAACAAGTGGGGCATTCGCCGTTTTTGCCGATGTTGCGCAAGGTGTTTACTTGTGCATCTCGTTCACCGATGCGGGCGTTGAGGGCAGCCAGCTGACCTTTCAGGTCGTTGTACACCTCCCGCAACTGTTCAACGGCTTGTTGCGCGTCGTTTTTTTCGGCTAATACCGCATCCCGCACTGCTATTTTTGCGCGGAGTTTATCGGCATTATCCTGCAAAGCAGCGAGGGCATTGGTCAGGGCAATCTTTTGTTGTTTGGCCTCCTGCAATTCGCGCAACCGGGCTTCGGCGTTGAGTTTGCTGTTTTTGAGTTGGTCTAACTGCCGCAATTCGGCCTGCAGTGCGGGTGTCTGTTCGAGCTCAGCCGCCTGCGCTGCCCATTGGGCGAGGTCTGTGTTCAGTTGTTGAAGCCTGCTGCCCAGGCGTTGTACCTCTGCGCTTTGGTGTTCGGCCCGCGCATTTAGCTCGGCCAACTGCGTGGCTAAGGTTTGGTGCTGCTGTTGTTTGGCAGATTCTTTTTCAAACAGCATTTTGGACTGGGTGACCTGTTTTTCCAACACGGCCTGCACCGCCACTGCCTGCTCAAGGGCTTGGTTGATGGGGTCGAGGGCCGTTTGTTTTTCCTGCTGTTCGGCTAAGGCGTGTTCCTGTTGCTCGGGGGTTAACAACAGTTGTTTTTGACCAGAAACCTGGTCTTTGAGGGTTTTTTTATCGGCGTTGACGGTTGTTTGCAGTTCGTCGAGTCGCTCAAGGCCCAGCATACGCCGCACCATGCGGGTGCGCTCTGCGCCTTTGGTTTCAGATAGTTCGGACAGTTCTTTTTGTCCGGAAAAAACCGAGTGTTTAAACGCTTCTCGGTCGAGGTTCAACAAGCGAATGACCTCACCGGTCACTGCACTGGCACCTTTAGCTATTTGCTCGTCGTTTTTGTACAACTCGGCATCTACCCGCTCTAATTTTCGGCCGCGCAACTCCCGGCGTACCCGATACACCATGTCCCCAACGCCAAAATCGAGGCTGAGCCGCACGGGCGCTTTTTCGTCGGCAAAGGAAGAGCGGATGAGTTCTTTTTGGCTGATTTCGTCTTTGCCGTACAAGGCATACAAAATGGCTTCAAAAATGGTGGATTTACCCGCCCCGTTTTTGCCAATGATGCCCACCAGGCCCTCCTGAAATTCGAGATTCAGGTGCGCATATTGCTTGTAGTTTTCGAGCAAAAGGTTTTTCAGAATCATGCGCTGCGGTGGAAATAATCGTCTGCTTTTTCGCGCAAGCGTTCAGCAACAGACGGATTGTCTTTGTATTTCTCGGCAATATAAGCTGAAAAAAGCTTGTCCAAGCGGTCAAACGCCCCGGCGTCCAACACGTCTACGTTCAGGTGTTCGTTCCAGGTTTTGCGCCTGACGAGCAACTGGAAGCAGTCGGAAAACACTTGTTTTATGCGTAAATTACTGAGTTCAAGCGACTGTTCCACCGTAATGTCGTCCAATTGAAGACTGACTATGGCGTTTTCGACGGATTGATTTTCCTGAAAATCCCTCAGTTGCGCCATCAGGCCTTCTACAGAATACGCCCGACAATTTCGAATCTGCAGTTTGTGCCAGGCACGCGTGGGAACCACCTCAAACGCATGTGTTCCAGTAACCGAATCCAGGCATATAAAACCTTTGTCGTATCCCGTCTCAGCTTCGCTGAAGCGTTCGGTGGAGCCACTGTACCAGGCGTTTGGATGCATTTTTACCCGTTGGTACTGGTGCCAATGCCCCAGAGCGATGTACTGAAACGACTGCAAGCCGGGGTAAAACGCGGGTGGAAAAACCTGCTCTCCGTACTCCTCCATGCGGTAATCTTTGCCCAGTGAGGTGTGCAGCATGAGGATGTTGAAAGCGTCTTTTACGGGCTCAAGGCGTTCGAGTGCTGTTTGCTGTTTTTCCAGGTTGTTGAAATGGGGCAGCCCGTGTACCGCCAAACCATCCCATTGATAAAGCGCATATTGTTCCTCAAAAACAGGATAAACATGCGGAATGGTGCGCAATGCCCTCAAAACAGGACTGGTATAAATGGTTTTGGGGGCCTCGTGGTTGCCCGCAATGACCACCAGCGGCACACCGGCGTCGCTGATGCGGCGGAGCTGTTCGAGGCCAAAGGTCAACGCGCGGTTCGACGGCGAGGGCCGGTGGAAAAAATCGCCGCTGTGCAGTACCACATCAGGCCGAATGGCCAAAATGCGATCCACCACATGCTGAAATGCGTCGTAAACGTCTTGTTCCCGGGTGTTGACGCCCTGCTCATTGACGGCATCAAAGGCCTGAAAACCGAGGTGGGTGTCGGAAAAATGGAGGATATTCATCGCAAAAGGGTTACATTTCCTTTTTCGAGCACTTCAGGCTGGTCGGGCAATTGATACCGCACCCACCACACATACACATCGGCCGGTGCAGGCAATCCGTTCACTTCACCGTCCCAGGCATCGTCAGGGTTCAGCCCTTCGAATACCAGATCGCCCCAGCGGTTGTACACCTGCATGGTGAATTTGGATACCGCCGGACACTTTCCAACAGGCCCGAATGCATCATTGGTGGTGTCGTCGTTTGGGGTAAACACATTTGGAAAAAGGTACGGACAAATGGTTTTGCAAGTTGGAAAACGGACTTGCACCACCGCAGTATCCCGCCCGCAACTGTTGTAAACAAACAAAACATAATCGCCTTCCTGATTGATGCTGATGGTGTCGTTGCTTTCACCAGTCGACCAGCGCAAAGAGTCGGCGTTGGTCACTAATCCGATAAGGGTTAAGGTGCTGTCGGCGCAAAAACCGCTTGTGTCCTGGACGATTTGCGCACTTGGAAATCCGGCATTCCGGTCCAGGCGCACCGAATCGACCAGGGTAAGGCATCGTTCTATGTCAGTTACGGTGACCGCGAACGTGCCCACAGGCGACGCATTCAGGGTCGGTGTGCTGTCGCCCGTGTTCCACGCGTACGCGCCTGCGCCAGCTACGGTGGCGTTGAGCAAAATGGTGTCCGCTGCACAAAAATTAGAATCCGGGCCCAACTCCAGCGCAGGCAAATCGAGGCTATACCCGCCAAAATCTTGAGGCATGACGCCAAAATCGGCTTGTTGGTTCAAGGGCTGCACCACGGGCGAGATGTCTTCTGCGGCGTAATTGATGACGGTATTGACCCTTAACGCTACGGGTTCTTCGCAGCCGTTGCGGCCCTGATCGTCGGTCAATACCATGAAGGGGAACAGATTGGCTACCGACAACGAATAATTGGGAAAATACGCATATCCGCCCCCTTGTTTGGCCATGAAGGCATCCACGTTGGTAATGAACCCCTCTACGGGTTCAGTCAGGTGGTTGTGTTGCCAGATGATGTTGTTGGCGTCGTCTATCTGTGCCAGTATGTTCAGCTCCTGAGGCGACCCCGCCTGGCTTTTATCTTTGGTGGCTATGCTTAAAGCGAGTTGGTTGTTGCCCACAGGTATGGCGTGGTTGACCCAAAGGATTTGATCCACATTCAGTATTTCTACGCGTTGTATGCGTTGGATTTGACCGTTGGGATCTGTTTCCAATATCAATCCAAACTGGTCATTTTGGGCAGTATTTTCGAGGTACCCACTCAGCACCAGGTTGCCATTGGGCCTTTCCTGGAGGTCGATCACCCATCCGTCGGGTTTGTTGAAGGCGTTGGTGGAGCGGTAATATTTTGCCCACAACAATCCGCCGGCGGGATTCAGCTTCAGGAGCATGGCGTATTTCGATGGTGTCCCGGGTGCTTCTGGCTGCACCGTGCCCGCCACCACAATGTTTCCATCCTGTGTTTGTCGGATGGCGGAAAAGACGACATCGGCGCCGTTCAAGCAACTAAAGCAGTAGTTGTTGGCCCAAATCAATTGGCCGTCGGCATTGATGCGGGCGACAAACAGGTCGTTTGGATCTGTGTTGCTAAACAACGAAGCGGCACCGCCGGCGAGCAATATGGTGCCATCGGCATCGGGAAAGGCGGCGGATCGACCTCGGTTTTGGGGAAAGATGTTTTTGTTTGAACCAAAACGTTTGGACCACAACAGGTTGCCCGACGGGTCGGTTTTCAGCAAGGTGATGTTCTGACTGGAGTCAAGGGTAAATGCGGCTAAAACAACGGCATTTTCTGATGGCCACTCGTGTACGCTGCCCCAGTTCATGAGGTTTTCGAAGATATAATCCCTGCTCCAGCGGATCCCGTCGGGGGCACCGATGCGGGTGATGTTGATGTTGCCGCCGGTTGCCGGATTGGCAGCAGGAACACCGTTGGATGTCAGGAAGTCGCCATTTTGAGCTTGTACGGCATTAAACAGAACCGAGTTGCGCCCCGGATCGAGCGGCGCTTTGTAGGTTAACTGGCCAAAAACGGGGCAAAAGCAGGTAATCAAACCAATAAAGGCAAGGGCAAGCGTACGCATAGAGTTGTTTTTGGGCAAATAAAAAGAAAAAAATCCAATTAACAGGCAACGCAACCACAAGGAGTACCAATGGCTTCTGTTTCAATGGTGGCATGCCCGATGTCCATGTGATCCAGGGCATGCCTGAAATGTTGTTTGGCGGCATGTGCAGTTTCCAGTGTGTGGTCTTTATCCAACACCAAGTGGGCGGTCAGGGCATTTTCCGATGTACTCAAGGCCCATACATGCACGTGATGCACCGACAGCACGCCAGGGGTTGCCAAAGCAGCGGCTTCTACAGCTTTTAAGTCAACCGTATTGGGCACTCCATCAAGCGCCAAACAAATGCTCTCGTGGAGCAACCCGAGTGTACCCCACAAAATGATGCCCGCAATGACAAAACTGATGACCGGGTCAATCCATTGCCAACCAGTTGCGTAGATCAACAAGCCCGCGACCACTACACCCGCAGAAACCACCGCATCGGACAACAAATGCAAATACGCCCCCTTGATGTTCAAGTCGTGTTTCGATTCGCTATAAAAAAGCCAGGCTGAAAATGCGTTTACCACAATGCCCATTACGGCTACGCCAGAAACCATCAATCCCGGAATCGGAGGGGGATTGTCCAATCGCTGAAATGCCTCGTATACAATGAAACATACGGCCACCAGCAGCGTCAGTCCGTTGATTAATGACACCCAGACAGTCCCTTTTCGGTAGCCGTACGACAAACGACCTGTAGCCGTAATGCCACTCAACCGCAAGGCAATCCACGACAACACCAGGCTCGCCACGTCACTCAGGTTGTGTCCCGCGTCCGTAAGCAGTGCCAATGAACCGGTGTACAAACCGGCAGCCACTTCCACAACGACAAACAGCATGTTGAGGCCAATGCCCCAGCCAAAGGCATTGCCTATATTTTCAGGCAGTGTATGCGGGTGGTGGTGGTGGTGGTGCGCCATACGCGGTGTATTTATTCAATCACCAACATCAGGATGCCCGAAAGGATCAACGTAAACCCGGTAATGAGGCCTGCATTGTGTTCCCAGGCATGAAAATCCACTTTTTTCAACCCGGTCAGTGCCAGCCGCATCCACAACATCATGCCCAGCAGCGTTACCACCCCGTACATCAAGGCCAACAGGGAAACAAACCACCAGCCGTATTGTCCGGCAGACAAAAAGTATCCCTCAATTTCCAAACATGGTGAAAAAAACATGGCCAACAACAAAGTGGGTATCAACAACCCTTTCATGCCGCCCGGTAACCCGATGTGAAAATGTTTGTGGTGATAATGCCGATACAGGTATACGATACCCCACACGACAAGCAAGGACGGGGCAATCCACACAGAGAACGACGCCATGTTGTCTGTCAGCGCATCTCCAACCCATGCCAGCAAAAAACCAAACAACACGGTACTGGCCACATGAGCGGTTCCTGCCAGCAAGGTGACCCATAAAATGTGCGATACCGTCCAACCTTCCTGGCGGCCAACTGCCAAAATCGGCAACCAGTGGCTTGGAATCAACGCGTGAAAAATACTGAGCAAAAATGTGCCGGAAAGCAGGGTGAGCAAGTAGTGGAAATTTGTGGTTGGTGATCAGGACATTTTAGTGGCTGAAAATCCAGCCTGCGTAAAGGCATTTTCAACGGCTGGCAGCACATCCTCCGATTGAACTTCCACCGTAACCGGCTTGTCAGGCGCTTCCAAATCCGCTTCCCAGTGCACAACACCCTCCACAGCTTCCAAATGAGGCTTCAGGGTGGCTACGCACCCCGCACATTTGAGATTGGTTTTGAATTGTATTTTCATGTTATCTATTTAATTTTTTCTGTATTCTGTATTCCGCATTCCGTAATCTCAGGCTGTTGGCTATCACAGAAACAGAACTGAGCGCCATGGCACCACCCGCCATCATGGGGTTGAGTAAAAACCCGAAGGCCGGATACAAGGCACCTGCTGCAACGGGAATGCCAATGAGGTTGTAGGCAAAGGCCCAAAACAGGTTTTGATGGATGGTGCGCACGGTGCGTGCCGACAGGTTGAGTGCCACAGGCAATTTGCGCAAATCGGAGCTCAGCAGCGTCAGGTCGGCTACATCAATGGCGATGTCGGCGCCGTGGCCCATAGCAATGCCCACATCGGCTAAGGCCAGGGCCTCTGCATCGTTGATGCCGTCGCCCACCATGCCCACTTTTTTGCCTTGTTGCTGCAAAGCCTGCACGTAAAGCGCTTTATCGTGGGGCAAGGCGGCCCCTTTATACTGCGTTATGCCACACGTTTGGGCGACGTGGGCAACGGTGTTTTCGGCGTCGCCCGACACCAGGTGAAGGGTAATTCCCCGTTGTTGGAGTGCGCTGAGTGCATTCATGGCTTCGGGTTTCACAGGAGCGGCTAGGGAAAGAATGGCCAACAAGTGGTCATTTTCCGTAAAGCACACCATTCCGGCACCGGTAGATTGTGTTTGATCGAGGAAAGACGTTGCGTCCGGGGGAATGCGGACCTCCAGCGTTCGGATCCAGTCTGGACTGCCCGCGCGGTACACCTTGTCCTGCACTTTACCGCTGATGCCTTTGCCGCTGTGGTTCTGCACTTCATGTATGGGTATGGCATTGGAGAAAGGGGTCAGGGCGTCGCACACGCCTGCCGCCAACGGGTGGCTGGATCGTTTTTCCAGCGCGTAGAGCACTTTTTTTTGGTCGTCTGAATGGCCAGGGGTCCACCATTGGTGTTGGACGGCTGGTCGGGCTGCCGTGAGGGTGCCGGTTTTATCCAGCACCATGTCGGTTATTTGGCAGGCTTTTTCTAAGCTTTCTGCATTTTTGACCAAAATGCCCTGCTCTGCGGCCCGGCCCATGCCCGCCATCAGCGCGGTAGGTGTGGCCAGGCCCAATGCGCAAGGACAGGCGATGACCAATACGGTGATGCCCGCCAACAAACCAACGGAAAAATGCCCGGTGAGCCACCAAGTCAAAAATGTGACGAGGGCAATGGCCAATACAGTGGGCACGAATATGGCGGATATGCGGTCTGCTAATTGTTGCACAGGAGCTTTGCTGCCTTGTGCCTCTTGTACGGTTCGGATGATGCGGGCCAGCAGGGTATGGGCACCCACTTGCTCGGCACGCAGGTAAAAACTGCCTTGTTGGTTGAGCGTACCGGCAAACACCCGTGCACCTGCCTGCTTGAGCTGCAATACGGCTTCACCACTGATGCTGCTGTCATCTACCAGGGACTCGCCTTCAACCACCTTGCCGTCAACGGGTATGGCATCGCCCGGGCGCACCAGCAACACGTCGCCGGTTTCCACTTCCACCAGATAGCGCTCTACATCGCCGCCGGGTTCGCGGCGCCAAACGGAGGTGGGTTGTTTGCTCATCAGGTTTTTAATGGCCGATGAAGTGCGCGCTTTGGCATTTTCTTCTAAAAACTTGCCCAGCAAAATGAAAAAAACCACCACTGCTGCCGCTTCAAAATAGACATGCGGCTCCAACCCCTGACGCAGAAAAAAGGCAGGAAAAACAGTGTTGAAAAAACTGAAAATCCAGGCAATGCCGGTGCTGAGGGCCACCAGCGTGTCCATGTTGGTCGCGCCATGGCGAGCTTGTTTCCAGGCATTTTGGAAAAAACGGAGCCCGTATCCAAACACCACCGGAAAGCTCAAAAACAGACTCGCCCAGCGCGCCCATTCCGCTTCCATCCAAAACATACCCAGCACGAATACCGGAACACTGAGCAGCCCGGCACCCCAAACCGCTTTGCGCAATTTTTCCAGATAGGCAGCCTGATGGGCCGATTGAATTTTTTCCGGCTCATCAACTGACAGCACCAGGTCATAACCCGCAGCCTGTACGGCCTGGCGCAGCATGTCGGGCTGCACCACTTCCGGGTTGTAGTCCACTTGCAAGCTTTGATTGGCGTAGTTTACGGATGCCTGTTGAACGCCGGGCTGCGCGCGCACTGCATTTTCCACGCTTACCGCACAGGCAGCGCAACTCATATCGAGTACGGGAATCAGGGATTTAATGATGGTGTTTGCCATAACGGGTTACAAAGATACGGGTTTCAAAAATGGAAATTGTTTACCTCAGGTAATGTTTTGACCAGACTTGCCTGGCCTGCAAGAAAAACGGTTCAAGGCGACAACCGCACGGGTGATGATAATTTAACCCGGCAAACAGTTGAAGAACACCGAATAAAACACGTGCTTTGCCTCAATTCAAACGACGAAGTACATGTTATTTTCCTTTTTACTCATTGCATTGGGTGTTGCCAGCGTATCATTTGGTGCCAATTACCTGGTGGCTGGCGGCAGCAGCATTGCCAAACGTTTCCAAATATCCGACCTGATCATCGGCCTCACCATCGTGGCGTTGGGTACTTCGGCACCGGAACTGATCGTAGGACTGACAGCAGCCTGGAACGGCAAAGCCGAAGTGGCGTTGGGCAACGTTGTGGGCAGCAACATCGCCAATATTTGCCTCATACTCGGTATTTGTGCCATCATTACGCCCATGTTCCTCCAACGCAACACCGTGCGATCCGAAATTCCATTGGTGTTGCTCGCTGCTTTTGTTTGCCTGTTTTTGTCTCAGGATATGCTGATTGACAACGCTGCCACGTCGGTCGTTACCCGCATCGACGGTTTGATTTTGCTTTGTTTTTTTGCCATTTACATGGCTTACATGTTTTCTATGGCGACTACTGAACCTGAAAGCCAACCAGAACAGACGCCGGTGAAACCGACGCCTGTATGGCTGGCCGTGCTGATGGTGCTGGGGGGCATCGTCGGGCTGGCATTTGGGGGCGACTGGATTGTCAGTGGCGCATCAGCGGTGGCGCGGTATTTTGGCATGAGCGAAGCATTGATTGGCTTGACCCTGGTGTCTGTAGGCACTTCGATTCCGGAGCTGGCCACATCGCTGGTGGCTGCCACGCAACGTAAATCCGATATTGTGTTGGGCAATGTGGTGGGTTCCAACCTGTTCAATACTTTTCTGATCCTGGGTGCCAGCGCTACCTTGTCGCCCCTGCCGTTGGGCAACATAACCCTCACGGATTTTTTGGTGAACATCGCAGCCAGCATTTTCCTGTTCGCAGCCTGCTTCTTTTATTCGCCGAGCAAAGTTTCGCGTCCGGAAGGCATTTGTTTGCTCTTGTTGTATTCCGGTTACCTGTTTTATTTGTTCATCAAAATATAGGTTTACAGCATTTTTTCTATTTCATAAATGGAATTCACTTTGCCCGCAAACAGGCAGTAAAACGCCGGTTGGTTTTGCAAACGGGTGATTTCGGTGGGCCTCCCGTCGTCAATGTGGCTGGCTTTGAGCTTGGATTTGATGGTGAAATACGAAAAAAAGTACTGAAAATCTACCTGATCGCTGAAATAGACGCGCATTTGTGCCAACATCTTGGGCGCATTGGGTGCCGGTCGCCGGGGACAAGTGGTACACACCCCTGGCGCATGCGGCAAACAAGCCGGATGGGCGTCAGACATGCAATCGAACCGGGGCAGGTTTTCGTACGATATGTTGTGGTGGGTGTACGCTACAGACGACAAGGAGAGCAGCCCGCTGCGTCCGTACGGCATAATGGAACCAAATGGGCCGTCCATGACGGTAAGCCCTTTTTGGTCGAATGCGATGGACGTCAGGAAAGCTATTTCGGATATTTCGTGCGTCAGTTCCAGGTCCCGAAGGCCAAAAATCCGGTTCACCGCATTGGTGGCGGCGTAGGTGGCGTTGATGACCACCGGGGTTTTAAAGGTTCCGTTGTTGGTGTACACCATCCAGTCTGTACCGTTGTTTTCGGCCCGGTGGGGCAGGGTAGTGGTGAGCAGGGTGATGCCCGCATGCGTTGCTACGCGTTTGGTGTAGTGTTGGGCCAGTAAAACGGGGTCAAACGAGTACTCTTCGGTGCGGTACAGCGCTTCGAGTCGGTCGTAATTAAACAACGGGTGTTGCTCCTCGCGCGCGCAACGGATGCCGAGGTAAGTGCAAAAACGCTCAAACTGTCCGGCATCGGTAAACGAACCATGGCGGTCAATGGCGTAATATTTTTCAAAGGTAAAATTGACCATGTCGCGGTGTTCGTCGGTGAACCGCGCCTTGTGCTCGTCGCTCATGGCCGCCGTAGCCACGCTCCTCGGATAATGGTACCCGCCGTGCAGCCTGGCCTGGTTGACCAAAGAGGCTTTTCTGAAAAGCCGGTCTTCTTTTTCCAGCAGCACCACCGTTGCCCCTTTGTTGGCCAAATACAAGGCTGCATAACAGCCGAAGAGTCCGCCGCCTACGATAAGGTAGTCTATGTGCGCGGTCGTCATGGGTTCAATGCAGCGCACATTGTTTCAGTTTTTCCTGCACCACCTGCACCATTTCCCGGCTTACATCCAAATGCGTAACCATTCGAATGGTTTGTGGCCCAAAGCCGGAAACCCGTACACCCATGTCCAACATGTGGGCAATGAACGTTGCCGGTGTCCACGGCGGGGTCAGGTCAAAAATCACAATGTTGGTTTCCACAGGCCGGATGTTGGTGGCAAGCGGGACATTAGACAAGGTTTCGGCCAGCATCCGCGCATGTTCGTGGTCTTCCACGAGTCGATCCACGTGGTACTCAAGCGCATACAAACCCGCAGCAGCCAGAAAACCTGCCTGTCGCATGCCGCCGCCCATCACCTTGCGCACGCGGCGGGCCTCGGCGATGAAGTCGCGCGGACCAGTGAGCAGGGAACCCACCGGCGCGCCCAGGCCTTTGGACAAACACAGGCTGATGGTGTCAAACGCAGCGCCCATGTCCGCAGGCGAATGGCCTGTTTCCACCAAGGCATTAAACAACCGCGCGCCGTCGAGATGCAAGGCCAGGCCGTGTTTTTGGCACACGGCCCTGATGTCCCGTATGGCGTCAAGCGTGTACACGCTGCCGCCGCCGCGATTGCAGGTATTTTCGAGCACCACGAGGCTGCTTTTGGGCAGCCAGTCCTTCCGTTCTCTCACTGCCGCGTCCACGGCTTCGGCATGCAAAATGCCCCGGGGCGTGCGGATGAGGTTGACCCCGATGCCGCTGTGGAAGGCATATCCGGCCACTTCATACTGGTAAATGTGGCTCATTTCGTCGCAAATCACCTCGTCCAAAGGCCTTGTATGCACCTTGAGGGCAATCTGGTTGGTCATGGTGCCCGATGGACAAAACAGGGCGGCCTCGTGCCCAAACAACTCGGCACCATACGCCTCCAGTTTGTTGACCGTCGGATCCTCGCGGAAAACATCGTCGCCCACTTCTGCCTCCATCATGGCCTGGAGCATGCCGGGGGTAGGGCGGGTGACGGTGTCGGAGACGAGGTTGATCATGGCGTGGTTCTTCAAATGAATTTGTTTTGTTCGAGCCCTTATTTAATGACAATACCCCGAAATTGTTGCCCGCTGCCGAGGTCTGTCAACAAAAGCCAGTATGCGCCACCCGGCAAATCGGACACATTGGTTTCCCAGGGTGTGTGTTTATCCTCCATGCTGAAGCGCCGCACCCACTGCAACGCTCCGGTGCTGTGGTACAATACAGCCTCGTATGTGCCTGCCCGAGCGGGTGAAACGTACAAGGCAGATCGGGCCGGATTGGGATACACCGTTAACGGCAACACCCCTGCCGCCGGACGCGTGGACACAAAACTGCTGTCGACCACCGCCGTAGCAGGCACCCGCGTGCTCTCGCAGGTGAGTCCCGGAAAATCTATTTCCCAGTTGTAGAAATAGTAATACCGCTCTAATCCGAAAATGGTGTTTTTGATGCTGAGCACGCCCGGTAGTTCATAGGGAAACGCTACGCCTTCGTCGCTGCGCCGCAATTGCGGACTGATGGTGCCCAAACTGCTCTGGTTGACGTTCACATCTGTGGTCAGTTCCATGTCTTCGCCCACGGGTAAATCAAAATCGAGATCAATGACCGATTCTCCAAGGGGAATGTCGACGGTTTTGGATTGCAGGATATTGCCCTGAATGTTCAGGAGATCTATTTTGCGTTCGCCAGCCGCCGTGGCGTACACTTTTACGCGGTGCAAAACCACTGGCTGGAAACAATCGAATATCAGGTTGCCGTTAAACTGGTTGCCAGACACGGTGGTGCCCTCGTGGTCAACCGCTCCAACAAATGCATTCGCCTGATCCACTGAAATGGTATTCTGTGCCCACATTGTGGTATCGCGCTGCAGGTTTTCAAGGATGAGGGAATCACCTGTGCCCAACAGCACGCCGCCGGTATCGGCACTGTACCAGGCAATCTGATTGCCCTGCGCTGTCAACAAGGCTGTGCCATTCAGCCCGACGGTATCTCCCTGCGTGGCTGGTTCGGGCGCGTCCAACACGTATATCAGCACCGGCGCAGACGTAAACGAAGCGCAAACGCCCTGTATGGTGACGGCATAGACACCCGCCTGATCCACTTCAATGGTGGCCGTAGTGTCGCCGGTACTCCACAGATACGCACTGGCAGGCGAGCAGCTCAATAGCACGGCATCGCCCTGGCAGAACAGGGTGTCGCCCAGTACTTCAACCGTTGGCGTCTGATCCGGGTCTGTTTCCACCAAAATTGGGGCAGACAAACCGGTGCAGCCCAGCGAATCGGTGACCGACACCCGGTACAAACCACCGGTTTTGACTACAAGGGCTTGCAGGCTGTCGCCGGAGTTCCAGCGGTAATCCACAAAACCTGCCGGAGCGTTCAGCACAATGCTGTCGCCACTGCAAAAAACAGGATTGCCCGCGCTGCCAACCTGCACGGCTTCCACATAGCAGCCGCCCTCGGTGAGGGTAGCGTATTGATCGGGTGCGGGCTGCACAATTTTGTCCACCACGCCCGAGGGCCAGTATACCAGCACCGAGTCGACGGCCGTGGCGGAACCCAACCCGAAGAGGATGCGCGCTGCATTGGCAATGCCGTAGCTTTCGCCGCCGCGCACCTCGCGCACCTGCATGCCGTTTTGGTTGTACAACACCGCTTTGGCGCCGATGGCGGAGCGGTTGCTTTGCACCCCGTGCAGAGAAAGGCCAAAATAGTGATTGGTGTTGCCATTGTTCATCCACAGCGCATCCGGGATGGTGCTGGGTTCTGTGTACAGGATGGCATAACCGGCGTAGATGTCCCAAAATCCATCGTTGTTCAGGTCGCCCACGCCGTAAGATTCCATCTGGTTGGTGCCGAACAAATCTTCAACGGGCGAAAAAGTGCGGTCGCCGTTGTTTTTGAACAGGTAATGGTTGGTGCCGGCCACCAGGATGTCCAGATACCCGTCGTTGTCCATATCCCTGAAAATGCCTTGAATGGGCAGTCCCTGCACCATGTCCATCAGTCCGGCTTGCGCAGTAATGTCGGTAAAATGACCGCTGCCGTCGTTTTCGAGCAGTTGGCTCGACACATCGTGGTTGGTGATGAAACAGTCGAAGTCGCCGTCGTTGTCGATGTCGCCAAAATCAGCCGTCCAGCTTTGCGCGCCGATGCGGAGCCCGGAGTCGTTGTTGGTGTCCTGGACGTAGGTTCCGTTTCCGAAATTCAAGAAGAGCTGGTTGATGCGCCTGGGGTCGCCTGGACTGTTGACGCCCTGCCTGCATTTGGCGATGTAGAGGTCCGGGTAGCCGTTGTTGTCCACATCGCTCCACACCGATCCGTAATTGCCTGAATCGTCGGAAGCGGGCACCGTACCCAGGTCTATGGCGTTGGGGTCATAGTTAAGTTGTCCGGTACTGTTGTTGATGAAAATGCGCGAGGGGCCGTCGTCGTGGCACACAAAAGCGTCGAGCCAGCCGTCGTTGTCAATGTCTGCGAAGTTGACGGCTTGGACAAATGTTTCGGGGTCGGTGATGTTTTGGATCACGTATTCGGTGCCATTCTGGTTGGCGCGGGCTATTTTGATGAAATCATAGGCGCCACCCACCAGTACTTCTGCAAAGCCGTTGTTGTCCAGGTCGCCTGTGCACAAGCCCCACTGGCTTGCCGGGCCGAAGTTGCCCACGGGCAGTTCGCGAAAGGGTTTGTTGGCGGCCTGTTGGTAGTGTATGCTCATGTCGGCGCCATTGTACAGGCGCACTACGTCGTCTAATCCGTCGCCGTCCATGTCCCACACCCCGATGGTCACCCCGCTGAAACAAGGCCTGTCGCCCAGCAGGTCAATGCGGTTGGTGAACTGGAATTGGGCTTCGGCCAGGAAGGGGCAAGCGAGCATCAGGAGCGCAGGTAGAAAAGGGTATTTCATGTGGTGGTAACGGATGGTTTTTTTAAAAGAGGGGTAAATATATGCCTGTGTAGAGACGCAAAGTGTCTGATGTTGGCTTATGGTTGTTATTTTGTGATTTCGATGTACGAGTTGTTTGCATTGCTCGAAAAAGAAACTTAGATTTGCTCTATCATAATCCACCCCGAATGATTTCTTCCCCCAAACACATAAATCGATTATGGAAAACAATTTTTCTTCTTTCCCCGTCCTTCGGGGGGGGGGGGTAATGTCTGGTAACACCAGCTCAAGCCCGCGCCTCGCTCTCCTCACCATGCTGCTTATGCTTTCGGCTTTGAGCCTGAAATCGCAGAACTGCTACCCATTAACCGACTGCAACAGCCTTCGGTTGATCATCGTTCGCGAACCAACGTACACGCCTCCTGGATGTCCAAGCATTGGTACTGCCGGATGCGGCGACGTAGATCCCTTTCATCAGGTCACTTACCA
>Ga0247839_1001259_pt1 | contig 42950 bp, 40 predicted proteins | sample LaCruzMarch2015__6_FD_192405 | JGI IMG/M metagenome (GOLD analysis project Ga0247839, IMG submission 192405) | Freshwater microbial communities from meromictic Lake La Cruz, Castile-La Mancha, Spain - LaCruzMarch2015_16m | ecosystem: Environmental > Aquatic > Freshwater > Lake | place: Spain... | reverse complement strand
GAAATCTGTGGCTAAACTCCTTAAAATCTTTTTCTCAAAAACAAATTCATACTCATATTATATGGGTATTGTTTCAACCAATTTCCATCGTTAACAATATTGGTTAAACTTGTTTTTATTATTGGCATCAATCCAACAGAAACACCCGGACTGTTTAAGTTGTAGGTAAACTGAGGTTGAAAACTAAAAAACAAGGTGTTTTTAAAAGCAGGAAAATCATCTTTGTTGATTACTTCATAAACGCCAATATTATTAGTATTGATAATATAAGTATTTATTCCGGTAACAAATCCAATTCCTAATCCAGTTTGGAATGCCAATTCAAATTTTTGAGTTTCTAAAGCTTTATAGGTTATAAAAATCGGAATTTCAGTAAATGAATATTTTAACGAAGTAGAATTTGTATTTCCAGCAGTAATGGTATCGTTAAAATATATCATGTTTTCTTCATAATTTCCACCAGGATTTTTAGCAGTTTCCTTACTAAAATTCATGGTTTGTTTAAAGTTTGCAAGTATCAATCCTGAACTAATTGTAAAGCGTTTGGTTAAATCGTATCCAACTAAAAAACCACCAGTAATTTCCGACTCAGTGCTTTCAGTTTGTTCTCTCAATTTTTGATTATTTGCGCTATTTTTCAGGTCATTTCCAGCGGCATAACGCATATAACTATAACCTAAACCACCATAAGCAATAATGGTTAATTTTTCTTTTTTCAATGAAGCACCAGTATAGTTTTCATCACTTACTTGTTGCGCTAAAACTACTTTGTTTTTAGGTGATGCCATTATGCTATCAACTTTAACTAATGGAGTAGCTTCAATTGCAGAATCTTTTGTAGGTTCTTGTAAAGGTTTAACAACTTTAATTGCCACTTTTTCTATTTCAGGCAATTTATTATTTAATGCTAAATCTGAATTATTGAATTTTTGCCCAGTTCCTAGTTCATTTTGATTAGTGCTTCCCGATGTTTTAGGAGCAATTTGCAAAGTACTCGGTGCTTTTTGCATGGTTGACGATGCTTTTTGCTCAGTGCTTGAAGCAATTTGCAAAGTACTCGATGCTTTTTGCATGGTTGATGATGCTTTTTGCTCAGTGCTTGAAGCAGTTTGTAATGTGTTCGATGCTTTTTGCATAGTTGACGATGCTTTTTGCTCAGTTACTGATTCATTTTGAATGTTGCTTCCTTCAACAAACTCTGGACGACTATTTGCTAATTGCTCGTTGCTTTTTGCCTCTTTAGTCAAACTCAGTATTACAGCTTGCTTATTGCTTATTGCCAATTGCTTATTCTCTTCCAACCAAACAAACGCTTTTGGATGACTCATTGCGCCACTTGTATTTGAACTGTTCATCATTTTATTGATAAAAAAGCCTGCAAAAACACCAAATGAAAGCACCACAAAAGTCCATAAATAAATCAATTTTTTATTTACTTGAACAATAAAAGGCAACCTTTTTTCTATGGCTAACCAAATACTTTCATTGGGTTCAAATTTGAGTGTATTTAATTTACCAGCAACCGTTTTTTCAAAGTTATCTGTTGGTAAATTTTGGGCAATACTGTCCCATAAGGCTTCATTCGGTTTAGCCTCAAAATTGTCAAATTGCTCCTTGAGCTTTTGTTCAAATTTATCTTGGTTCTTCAAATGGTTCATTTAAAATATGATAGTGCTTGCTTAAAGCTTTTTTCATCCAATCTCTCGCACGCGAATACTGCGATTTACTGGTTCCAATGGCTATTCCAAGCTGTTCTCCAATTTCTTTATGTGTAAATCCTTCAACTGCATATAAGTTAAAAATTAACCTATATCCGTCAGGCATTTGTTGCACAAAAGCTAAAATTTCTTTCACAGATATCTTCGAAATAATATCATCATCGTATTTGGCATCATAATCTTGTACATCCAAGTCTTCTTTAAAATGACGAAGCCTGTGTTTGTATAAATTAATAGCATTAAATACAACCACACGTCTTACCCAACCTTCAAAGTTACCTTCGCCACGGTAAGTGTGCATGCTTTGAAATAATTTAATAAAACTTTCTTGAAGCATGTCTTCTGCTTCTGCGCGGTCTTTGGCATAACGCATACAAACGCCTAGCATTTTTGATGCAAAGTAATCGTAGAAAGCTTTTTGAGCTTTTCTGTCGCCTTCCTTGCAACCTTGAATCATATCTTCAAACGATAAATGCAGAAGTGTTTGTGGGTTTATTGATGATTATAAAAACTCGAAAATAGTGATTTATTACAATTACAGTCAAAAAAACAGTGTGAGCAGTTGCATGGCTTACATTTTGACAAATCAATTTATTTCTCAAATATATTGTTATCAGTATTTTATATTAAAAAATAAAATTTCAAATAACACTTTTTTTTATAAAAATGCAATTGTGTCAGCATAAAGTTGATTGGCATAATGTTAGTAAAAAGCAGAGTACAATTTAAAATCAAAAATTTAAAATAAATACATGGCAATTAACTTAAAACCATTGGCAGACAGAGTTCTAGTAGAACCTGCTCCAGCAGAAGAAAAAACAGTTGGTGGAATTATTATTCCTGATACTGCTAAAGAAAAACCACAACGCGGAACAGTAGTAGCTGCGGGTCCTGGAAAAAATGCTGAACATTCAGGTAATTTAATTCCGTTAACTGTAAAAAATGGCGATACCATTCTATATGGTAAATATGCTGGAACTGAAATTACAGTAGAAGGTAAAGAATATTTAATCATGCGTGAAAGCGATATTTTTGCAATTGTTTAAAAAACAGCAACTGGCAGCTGGCTCCTAGCCTCTGGCAAATAAAAAAATCAACAAATAGAAATCAAGTTTTAGCTAGTAGCCAGGAGCTAGTAGCTAGAAGCAAAAAAATCAAAAATTAGAATTATGTCAAAAAAAATATTATATGGTGTAGAAGCACGCGATGGTTTAAAGCGCGGTGTAGATGCTTTAGCTAATGCAGTTAAAGCTACTTTAGGTCCAAAAGGTAGAAACGTAGTAATCGATAAAAAATTCGGTTCTCCAACAATTACAAAAGATGGTGTTTCTGTGGCTAAAGAAATTGAATTGAAAGATCCAATTGAAAACATGGGTGCACAAATGGTAAAAGAAGTAGCTTCAAAAACAGCTGATATTGCTGGTGATGGAACTACAACTGCTACAGTTTTAGCTCAAGCTATTGTAGCTGGTGGAACTAAAAACGTAGCTGCTGGTGCAAATCCAATGGATTTGAAACGTGGAATTGATAAAGCGGTTGAAGTAGTTGTTGCAAGTTTAAAGGCTCAAAGCCAAAAAGTTGGTGACGATAACAAAAAAATTCAACAAGTTGCTTCTATTTCGGCTAATAACGATGAAGTAATTGGAACTTTAATTGCTAATGCAATGGCTAAAGTTGGAAAAGAAGGTGTAATTACTGTAGAAGAAGCTAAAGGTACTGAAACTGATGTAAAAACAGTAGAAGGAATGCAATTTGATCGTGGTTATTTATCACCTTATTTTGTTACCAATGCTGAGAAAATGGAAGCAGATTTAGAAGCTCCTTACATTTTAATTTACGATAAAAAAGTAAGTAACATGAAAGAATTGTTACCTATTTTAGAGCAAGTAGTTCAAACTGGTAAACCTTTGGTTATTATTTCTGAAGATGTAGAAGGCGAAGCATTAGCTACTTTGGTTGTAAATAAAATTCGTGGTTCTTTAAAAATTGCAGCTGTTAAAGCTCCAGGTTTTGGCGATAGAAGAAAAGCAATGTTGGAAGATATAGCTATTTTAACTGGTGGAACTGTAATCAGTGAAGAGCGTGGTTTCAAATTAGAAAATGCTGATATTTCAATGCTTGGAAGAGCAGAAAAAATCAATATTGATAAAGATAACACAACCATTATTAATGGTGCTGGAACTAAAGAAGATATTGCTGCTAGAGTTGGTCAAATTAAAGCACAAATTGAAAACACTACAAGCGATTACGATAAAGAAAAATTACAAGAGCGTTTGGCTAAATTAGCTGGTGGTGTTGCTGTTCTTTATATTGGTGCTGCTACCGAAGTGGAAATGAAAGAAAAGAAAGACCGTGTGGATGATGCATTACATGCAACTCGTGCTGCGGTTGAAGAAGGTATAGTTGCTGGAGGTGGAGTTGCTTATATTAGAGCAATTGATGCATTAGAAAACTTAAAAGGCGAAAACGAAGATGAGAATACAGGAATTCAAATTATTCGTAGAGCTTTAGAAGAGCCTTTAAGAACAATTGTTGCAAATGCAGGTGGCGAAGGTTCGGTAGTTGTTAACAAAGTTCGTGAAGGTAAAGATGATTATGGTTACAATGCTAGAACTGAGGTTTATGAAAACTTAATTGCTGCTGGTGTTATTGATCCTACTAAAGTAAGTCGTGTTGCATTGCAAAATGCTGCAAGTGCTGCTGCTATGATTTTAACTACTGAATGTGCTTTAGTAGAAGAAAAAGAAGCTAACGCTCCAGCTATGCCAGGCGGAATGCCAGGTGGTATGGACGGAATGGGATACTAAATAAGTGCGGAATTCGAATTGCGAAATTCGAAGTAAATAAAGTAGACACGTTGCACGCAACGTCTTTAATCAAATAAATAAAACCCGAATCATCTTTTATAGATTGGTTCGGGTTTTTTGTTATTTACCAAAATAACCATGTTATTATTGAAAAAGGATTTTGTTTCAATATTTTAAATTTGTTGTTAAATCAGTTGTATTAGATTATGTAATTGAAAAAATTTATTGACAGATGCCGTCTATAAAGTTATTATACCTCAATTATTGTAAAAAATCATCCCCTTTTTGGTACATGGCATTATTTAATTGTGGAAATACATTTGCTTTTTGGTACATGGCATAAATTAACTAATTTGTACCATCACCTTTTTGGTACATGGCATAAACTAACTAATTTATGCCATCCCCTTTTTGGTACATGGCATTATTTAATTGTGGAAATACATTTGCTTTTTGGTACATGGCATAAATTAACTAATTTATGCCATCCCCTTTTAGGTTGTTGGCCTAAACTTACTTTTTTACGAAAATACTAAATGGCTATCTTCCAATCTTCCTTATTATTAATTGGTGTTTCTATCCTTTAAATCTTAAAAAACACTTAACTATTAAAAATCTGCTGAAATTATAGATATAAATTTATATTGCACATGTTTAATTAAATGTGAAATGAAAAAAATAATTTGTGTTTTGTTTGTACTTTCAATTTTCGCATGTAAAAAAGAAGAAAGTAAGGTGGTTCAAATCCAACATACAGATTCAACAGTTTATTATAGTAAATGGACAGTAATGAATAAAACCCCATATAATATTTTTGACCATGTAAATGATTTGTCTTTTCAATCTAATAAAAGCATGGCTTTTATATCAGGGCAAAATTTATTGTTTATTGACTCTAATTTCAATCTTAAAACTTCACAAATTTTTACATCAAATACACCAAATGTTTACAGAAAGTTTCAAAATCACAACAGTTTATTGGGAGAAACAAACAGATTTTTTTTCTTTTTAAAACCTGTTAGTAAAACGAAAGAAAGCAGTCAGTTAATTATAGAAAATAATGTTAACAGTACAGAAATAAATACACGAATTTATAATCGTAGTTATTTTATTAATGATTCTAATACAAGTAGTTTCTATTCATATTTGGGTTATGGATACGATTATTTTGCATATTATATTTATGATACAATACCAACTTCGTATAAACACCAATTGAATTATTACAACCATCAAAAACAAATAAATAACACTGTTATATTTTTTTCAAATATTATTTTTGATGAAGCCTTTAAACTAAACGATCAGGTAGTTTTTTGGAAACATACCGATAATGAATATGTTACAGTAAATACTAATTCAATGGAAGTACAAACCAAACTAAGCATTTTAAAAGATTTTAGTTTAATAGGCACTTTTAATAACTATGCCTACTTTTACAATTATAAGGCTGATGTTGTATTTAAAACTAACGATTTTAAAGAATTCAAAGTTGTTTATCAAAATGAAATGTTATACATGCCATTGTCGTATTCTGATGGCAAATGCTTATTAATCATTAAAAATAAAAGTGTTTCAGATACATATAATATGGAGTTTTTAGTTCTCAATTTGGAAACTAATGAAACCCATATTTTATCAATACCTTTCGAAAGCAGTGAAGCAATTAAATGCAATTGGGTTATTGGTAATACACTTTATGTTTTGACTACAAATAACATTTACGCTCGAAAATTTTAAACAAATAAATAATATGAAAAAACTTTTGATCCCATTTTTATTCCTAACAATTATTCAATCATGTTGTAAAAATTCTGGCTTTTTAGAATCAAACGAACAATTAGATATTGGCATTGTGGTTCAAAAAAAGGACAATAATGGCGTGTATGTTAATTCGAAAATTAGCAATATAGAATGGCTAGGTGCAAATTATATTCAAAATATAAATGCAGATACAGCCAAAGGACTTTCCTTAAATGTGAAAGCAAATCAAACACAATTTAAAATAATTCATGCCAATGGAGTTGATACCATCACTTTTAACTATAGTTGGGACCCTGTAACTTATGATAAATGTTATGGTTCTAGTGATAGAATGATTCGAAATGTACGGGGTGTTAGCGCTTTTTCAAACAATTTAACTATTCAAAGAAACCAAAGTAAAACTTACACTTTAAAATTAAACTAACTATGAAAAAGATTATATTATTTATTGCGTTATTTATAGTTGCAGTTTCGGGGTTTTCTCAATCAAAAAGAATCTTTGCTTATGATACCGTTGGCACCAAATTACTTTCTATCAACTTTAGGGTACTTGAATTTTCGCCAGGTTTTGAGCTCAAATATTTTAACTTAAAACAAAAAATGGGTGCTGCTCCTACTTGTGCATTTGGAATGGTTAATTATACCAACGAATCGAGCATTAAAAATGCCTTTTATAGTGTAAATGGTGCTTACGCAAAAATTGGTGGTGTGTTGTATCAAAAGTTTTCGGGAGTAGCCATTTATGCAGGTGCAAATCTTATTTTTTCCAATTCAAACCAAAGTATTTTAGCCGAATTTAAAGATAATATTTGGGGAACTTATAGCCAAGAATATAGTATTTCAGATTTTAACAGTGGACTAGAAATAGCATTGGGATTAATAATAAAAATTCATCCAAAAGTTTTTATTCACTTAGAAGGATCAGGTGGTTCTAAAATAATGAAACAAGATAATCCCTTATATAAACCCATGAACGTGGATATAACAGATGCTTATAGTTTACCTTATTTTACTCCAGGAATGGGTAGAGGAGGTGTAATGTTTGTTAATGGAAGTGTGGGTGTTGGTTATCAGTTTTAAAATAATAAAATGCGTAGGAGCCTACTGTTTATTTTTCTTATTGTAATAATAAATTCTTGTTGCGAACCTTCATATAATAATGAAGATAATATTCCAATTCAAAAAAACAATAAAGGTATTCAAATTATTGTACAAACTAAAAATGCCAATAATGAATACATCAATTTAAAAACAGATACCGTGGAATGGCTAGGTACAAATAGGATTCTGCCAGTTAATAATGATACCATTTCTTATTTAGAATTGAACATCAAATCCAATCAAACTAAATTTAAAATTACTCACCAACTTGGAATTGATACTTTTATTTTTAATTATAATTGGAGACCTGTAACTCATAGAATATCTTGTGGGGGTGCTAATAAAATGGAGCGTGATATGATAGATTTTTCTGTTACAAGTAATAGAGGAATTGTGAAAGATTCCTTAGGAATTTACCTTTTTAAAATTAACTAAAATGGGTAAATTTACTGTTACTATCATATTGTTTTTTTTAAGTTTAAACAGTTATGCGCAAATAAAACCAAAAGTTACAATTGACACTTTAAGAGTTCATTTACTATCTATCAATTACCGAGTTTTTGAGTTAGCCATTGGTGCTAATTGAAATATTTTTATTTAAAAAACAAACTAGGTTTTGCGCCTAACTTGGCCGCAGGTTATTCTGCCATTAGCAATAATGTAAGTGTTAAAAATTCTTTGTATAGTGCAAACGGAGCTTTTGCTAAAATTGGTGTGGTAAATTATACTAAGTATATCCATAAAAATAAAACAGATAATGCTACAATTTATGTTGGTATAAACACTATTTACTCGTTTTCAAATCAAATATTCAAACCAACTTTTACCAGTCAATATTGGGGAACTTATCAAGAAGAATATAGTTTACAAGATTTCAATATTGGTATAGAAGGCGCCATAGGAATTATTGTAAAAATTCAGCATAAAATATTCCTTCAAGCAGAAGGCTCTTTAGGGATAAAAATGTTGAACAAAATGAATCCAATTAAAGAAAAATTTCATAGTAGCAATCCAGATTATTTACCATACTACACGCCAGGAATGGGCAGAGGTGGGCCATTTTTTATCAATTTTTGTGTTGGTGTTGGTTATCAGTTTTAAAAATTTGAAATTGTAAATATTTTTGAAAAACCAACCTTTAACAAAGCTTTCCATATTACCAATCAACTTTTCAACCAGTCAACTCTTACAACCAATCCTCAAACCTAGTATTAATCAAATTTGTGAATGGCAATATTTTAAAGTATTTTATTACTTTCGCCATTATAAAAAATAAAAATAATTACTAAATGAAATACGTTGCTTTAAATGATTTGCATGCTAGCTTAGGTGCAAAAATGATTGAGTTTGCAGGATATAACATGCCTGTTTTATACACTAATTTAATTCAAGAACATTTAGCTGTTCGCAATTCGGTGGGTGTTTTTGATGTAAGCCACATGGGTGAGTTTATGCTAAAAGGCGAAAAAGCTTTAGATTTGATTCAATTATTTACTAGTAACGATGCTTCTAAATTAACAGATGGCAAAGTTCAATACAGTTGTTTGCCAAACGATAAAGGAGGGATTGTAGATGATTTATTGGTATATCGTTGGAACGAAAACGAATATTATTTAGTAGTTAATGCATCAAACATTGAAAAGGATTGGAATTGGATAAGCCAACACAATACTTTTGGTGTTGAAATGAAAAACATGAGTGACGATATGAGTTTGTTTGCTGTTCAAGGTCCTAATGCAATTAAGGCTTTACAGAAACTAACTGAAGTTGATTTAAGTGTAATGGAATATTATACTTTTTGTGGTGGTTCAATGGCTGGTTGCGATGATGTGATAATATCGAACACTGGTTACACTGGAGCTGGAGGATTTGAAATTTATGTTTGGAATAAAGATGCTCAAAAAATGTGGGATGCCATATTTGAAGCAGGAAAAGAATTTGATATAAAACCAGTGGGTTTAGGCGCTCGCGATACTTTGCGTTTAGAAAAAGGTTTCTGTTTATACGGACATGATATTAACGATGAAACTAGTCCAATAGAAGCTGGTTTGGGTTGGATTACCAAATTTACCAAGCCATTTATTATGAGTGATTATCATAAAGCAATCAAAGAAAATGGTGCAACTAAAAAATTAGTAGGATTTGAATTAATTGACCGTGGAATTCCTCGTCAATATTATATTATAAAAGATGCTGAAGGAAATGCGATTGGTGAAGTAACTTCAGGAACTCAATCACCAAGTTTAAACAAAGCCATTGGAATGGGTTATGTTGCGGCTTCACATAGTAAAGTTGATTCAGAAATTTATATAGAAATTCGTGAAAAATTAATCAAAGCGAAGGTTGTAAAAATGCCTTTTTTGTAAGTAATTATAAGCAAACAAAAAAGCCCGTTATCAAATGTGATTTCGGGCTTTTTTTAATATGCAATTGGCAAAAGGCAATTTGCAATTCAACAGTTTAACCAATCAACTATTCAACCATCTACTTCACTTTTCTGCCTTTTAAATTCTTAGTGTTTATGTCTTCTTTATTTGCTACTTTTCGTTTAATTAAAATCTTTGCTTCAGCTGCATTTTGGTCTAGTTGGTAACTGATTCCGTTATAGTTTACAAAAAAGTTTCCTTCTTCGTTTTTAGTGGTGTTCAACATGTAAATTTTGTAATCTGAGTCTACTGTTTTTATTTTTTTAAACTGCAAATAAGCATCTGAAACATTTTCAAAAGCCACATCAATGGTAGAATCAGAACTTCGCAAACAAACACCAGGGGTTAGGTTTTTTATGGCTATAATTTGAATGTTTTTACCTTTATAAAATTCTACTTTTCCAGCGTTTATTTTGGTGCTGTTCGATGAAATTTCTCTTCTCAATTCTACTGTTCTATCAATATAAAACTGCAATTTTTCAGGGTTTATTGATTTTAAATCTAGGTTGTTTCTCAACGATTCGTTGAAAACAATTTTAGGAGTACACGATACAAAAAAAGCAATGATGCTTAGCAATAAAATAATTTGTTTGTTTTTCATAATGGTAAGTTTTAGGGTTTGTAAAATTGCATTTACAAGAACCTTGCCATTATAAAAAAATCTTGTTTTATGTTTCAAATCTAGGATTCAAAAAAAACACCAAAAAAATTTAATTTATTGGTGTTTTTAAAATTGTAAATCAACACTTACTTAGCCGAAGCAATTAATTTTTCTGCTTGTTTTACATACGAATCATCTTTATCGGCTGTAGCCATAGTAATTACCAAGTTTGCAGTAGCAATTGCACCTTTTTTGTCGTTTAATTTTATTTGGATTTTGGCTTTTAAAAGTACTACCCAATATGCTTTTGGATTTGCCTTCATTGCTTTTTCTGCCCATTCCAAAGCTTGTTTCAAATCTTTGTTGTTTTCATAATAATAACTTGCAGCTTGGTAAAACGGACGATTATCGGCAATAATTGTGCTTTCAATGGTCTTCATTATTTTGCTATCAATTTCGGTAACAACAGCAACTGCAACTTTGGTGTTTTCCCATGTTAGCTCAATATTTGCTGAAGTTGAAGTTACATTGGCTATTCCCATAGTATATGTTTCCACTTTTTCAGTCAATGAAGCAGGTTTTACTTTTACTCTAATTACTTCATTTTCTGTTTTGTAATCTTCTACGTTTCCACCTAAAGTTAAATCTTTGTACAACATTATTTCCCACGAATCTTTATTTGGAATGGTATAAAAGCCGTAAGTTCCTGCTTTTACATCTACACCTTCTATTTTTACATCATCGCCAAATGTAATTTTTGTGGTGCTGTTTGCGCCTGTTCTCCAAATTTTTCCATAAGGAACTACATCTCCAAAAACTACTCTACCTTTTACACCAGGGCGAGAATATTCAATGGTAATTTCTGATAATCCAAAAGCTTGTTTTACGGTTTGTAACGGACTTGCTGCTGGTACTTTTAATTGCTGTGCAAATGCATTGCTGCTGCATAAAATAATAAGTGCCAATGTAATTGATTTGATTGTTTTTGATAACATAATTTGATTGTTTTTAGTTTAAAAAATTCGAATTTAAGATACTTTCTTAAACTTCAAAATTATCATTTTGTTTTCAGTTAAATACTTTTACTAATTATAACTATTTTGCACCCAAAACCAAGCTTATAAATACCTTTTATTATTTTAAAAAATGAATATCTATAAAATAAAACCCAATCACTTTATTTACCTATTAACTACTTTGTTTTTTTTGGCAGCCTGCGGCAACGACCAACCAAAAACAAATACCGAAACAGTTATAAATGCGCCACCTGTAGCTGCCTACAAACTTATAAGTCCTGCTTTTAATGCCGATTCAGCTTATTATTTTATGCAAAAACAAGTTGATTTTGGTCCACGAATTACAGCCAGCGATGCCAGTAAAAAATGCGCAAAATGGATCAGCAATCAATTTAAAAAATATGGTGCAACGGTTATTGAACAAAATGGAACTGTTACCAATTGGGATAAAAAGAAATATTCAATTATAAATATTATTGCACAAACCAACCCAAAAGCTACCAAACGAATTTTAATTACCGCGCATTGGGACAGCCGTCCTTATGCCGATAACGACCCAATAGAAGCCAATAAAAATAAGCCAGTTTTAGCTGCCGATGATGGTGCAAGTGGAATTGGTGTAATGCTTGAAATGGCTCGTTTAATTCAAGCAAATAATGTAAATATTGGTGTTGATTTTATGTGTTTTGATGCCGAAGATTTAGGTAAACCAGACTTTGAAGATTCGTATTGTTTGGGTACTCAATTTTGGGGACAAAATCAAATTCCTAAAAATTATAAAGCAGAATTTGCTATAAATTTAGACATGGTAGGAGGGAAGGGAGCAGCTTTTGTTTGGGAAAATAATAGCATTACACAAGGTGAAAGTATTTTAAGAAAAGTATGGGAAAAAGCAGCAGTTTTGGGTTATTCAAACATATTTCTTTATTCACAAAACGGACAAATAACCGATGATCATGTTTATGTTCACAAATACACGAAAATTCCCGCAATAGATATTATTCATTTTAACCAACAAACTGGTTTCCCTTCATGGTGGCATACTGTAAACGATAACATGAACAATATTGATCCTACTACTTTAAAAGCAGTTGGACAAACACTTTTGGAAGTAATTTATACTGAGAAATAGTTGATAGTTGATAGTTGTCGGTTGATAGTTGTCGGTTGATAGTTGTCGGTTGATAGTTGTCGGTTGATAGTTTATAGACGATAGACCATGGAAGGACTATCTGAAAAGAAGTTTTCAAATCAAAATTTAAAGTAATAAAATATTATGATTTATAAATTGTTCAAAACTACACTTTTCCTTATCTTTTTTTCAAATGCATTTGGTCAAATAAATTTTTATAATAAACTAGCTGATTCGGCATTTATTTTAACAAAACAGCAAGTTAGTTATGATGGGACTTACACTTTAATTGCATACCCAAATGGTGATGTGCCAGCCAATAAAGGCGTTTGCACTGATGTAATAATTAGGACTTATAGAAAGCTAGGAATTGATTTGCAAAAAGAAGTTCATGAAGATATGTTGGCTAATTTTAGTAAGTATCCAAAACTTTGGAAACTAACTTCAACTGATAAAAATATTGACCATAGAAGAGTTCCTAATTTGATGGTTTTTTTTGAGAGAAAAGGTTTCAAAAAAAATATCACAACAAATCCAGTTGATTACAAACCAGGTGATATTGTTTGTTGGAATTTGGGTGGTGCTATCACTCATATTGGAATTGTTTCAAATAAAAAATCAGAAGATTCAGAAAGGTACTTAGTCATTCATAATATTGGTAGTGGACAAGTAATAGCTGACTGTTTATTTGATTATAAAATAATTGGTCATTACACTTATAAAAAATAAAACTTAATCAACCAATCAACTTTAATTTCCAATCAACTCACTCAACCCAAAACCAACTTTTCTTAGTTTCTGAAACTAATTGAAACTTTGATTGTCAATATTCACATGAGCAACGATTTAATAAAACAATACATTAACCACACTTTAGAGCACAATAAAACTCCTGAAAGTGTTTACTTGTTTGCCAAAGCTGTTGGCATGGAAGAAAAAGAATTTTACAATCATTATTCAAGTTTGGAAAGTTTAGAAGCAGACATTTATAAAATCTGGTTCGAAAATGCTTACAAAACTTGTGCTGATTCTGAACCTTGGGCTGAATATTCCTCACGTGAAAAAGTGTTGGCAGTGTTTTTTGCTTACATTGAGGAAGCCAAGAACTATCGCAGTTTTGCAGTATATTTAAAAGGTCGCGATTTGGTAAAATTGCCTCGTTGGCCAAAATATTTGAATGAATTACACACCGTTTTTACTGAAAAAATGAAGCCTATTTTATCGGAAGGAATTGGTACAAATGAAATTCAAGAGCGCAAATATTTAGACGATAAATACGCAAGTGGATTATGGTTAAACTTTTTGTTTGTGTTTGCTTTTTGGTTAAACGATAACAGCAAAAGTTTTGAAAAAACCGATGAATCAATTGAACGTTCGGTTAACTTAGCTTTTGATTTAATGGGCAAATCAGCATTAGATGCAGCCTTAGATTTTGGAAAATTTTTATTCCAAAACAGGTAAAAACTACCATACATTTTACAAAAAAATAGCCACAGATTCACTGATTTTTTATAAAGCAATTTTATAGAACAATAATTAAAATAATCTGTGAATCTGTGGCAAAAACGTTATGCTAGTTATTAGCAAAAATTAAATCATCAATGGAACAACATTCAATTCCTTCAACAAAAGTAGAACGTGCCATGCGTTTTGTGAAAACTGGCGCACAAATAGGTGGAAATTATATAAAACATTATTCTAAAAAAATGGTCGATCCAAGTATTAGCAAGGATAGATTACATGAAGATAATGCAGAAGATGTTTACAATGCTTTAAGTGAACTGAAAGGTTCGGCTTTAAAAGTGGCACAAATGTTAAGTATGGAAAAAAATGTATTGCCAAGGGCTTATACCAATAAATTTGCCTTGGCACAATATTCAGCACCACCTCTTTCGGGGCCGCTAATTGTGCAAACTTTTGTTAAGCAATTTGGTAAAACTCCGCAACAAATTTTCGATACTTTTAACATGCAATCTACACGTGCGGCAAGTATTGGACAAGTTCATGAAGCTACTTTAAATGGACAGAAATTAGCCGTAAAAATTCAGTATCCTGGCGTTGCCGAAAGCATCAAAAGCGATTTAAAAATGGTAAAACCAATTGCTTTTAGGCTAATAGGTTTGAGCGAAAAAGAGTTTGAAAAATACATTATTGAAGTAGAAAGCAAACTGTTGGAAGAAACCAATTACGATTTGGAATTGCAACGCAGCCAAGAAATTTCAGCACTTTGCAAACACATTCCAAACGTTCAATTTACCAAATATTATCCCGAATATTCAAGCAATAAAGTATTGGTGATGGATTGGTTAGAAGGTGAACACATGGAAGAGTTTTTGAAAACAAATCCAAGCCAAGAAGTGCGAAATAAAATTGGACAAGCCATGTGGGATTTTTACGATATTCAAGTGCATGAGCAAAAAGCAGTTCATGCAGACCCACATCCAGGAAATTTTTTGATGAATGCCAACGGAACTTTGGGCATCATTGATTTTGGTTGTGTAAAGGAAATTCCTGAAGATTTTTACTACAATTATTTTGCTTTATTGGTTCCTGAAATTTTGAAAAGCGATGAAAGTGTAAAACGCATCATGATTCAGCAACAAATAGTAAGCGATAAAGATGATAAACGCACGCAAGATGTAATTACGGATGCATTTATTAGAATGACAACTTTGTTAAGCACACCTTTTGCCACTGATGAATTTGACTTTAGCAATAACGAATATATTGATAGCATTTACGCCTTAGGCGAAGAAGTTACTAATATGAAAGAACTCCGCGAAAGCAAGGAAGGACGAGGCTCGCAACATGCCTTATACATTAACCGAACCTATTTTGGTATTTATAGTATTTTGAATGTTTTGGGTGCTAAAGTAAAAACTGGACAAAGAAATTGGAAGCAACCTTTGGTGGATTATCATTTGAAAGCTAACAAATAAAAACTTCAAAATTGTTAATGTTTTTTGCTTATAAATTCAAATATTTCTTAGTTTTTTTTATCTAAAAATGTTTGAGTTATTTAATTTAAAATCATCGTTCGGTTATAAATTTATTGAACACTTCTTTGGCTTCCAAACTTTCAAATAAAGCAGTATGACCAAAATTTGCCAACTCTAAAAATTGAACATTTTTACAGGATGTACATTTATTTATATCGGTTTTAAAAGTAGGCCACGAGTACATTTGAATGGGTGTATCTTCCAATCCTTGAACAAAAAGTATGTCTGATTTAAAACCATTTGTGAAATTTAAAAGCGATCTTTCAAAGTATGCATTTGGATTATTGGTAGTGGTACCATAAGTGTTTTTTAGCAAAGTACAAGTTATTCCATTGGGTATTTTACCGGTTTCTTCCAGCTGACATCGATACACTAAGTTTAAAGGTCCGGGCCCATTAGCAATTACACCATTTGTTTGGTGCATGGTGTTTAACCGTGTAACAATGTAACCACCTTGAGAATGTCCAGCCAAAAATATTTTATTTACCTCAATTCCTAGTTCTGTTTCAGCTTTGTTTTTTACCCATAATAATGCAGCTTCCGAATGTAAAATATTATCACCCATCAAAAGATTTTCTTCAGGATAAGCTACACTAATAATCATCATTTTGTTATTGGAAAACAGTGCTTTGAATTGATCAAGAGTATTATTAGCTGCTTCAAGTATTTTATTGTCGAACATTACTGTTCCATGATAAACAATAAGAACATCGAACGAATTACCAACTGGTTTATCTATAACAATATCAACCTTTACGCTATCGTAATTAATATTTTTAGTAATTCTGTATGCAGCCAATGGCAATGGTTCCGCTTTGTTGTTTTTACAACTAATTGTTACAAATACAATAAGCAAACTGACAATGATAAATTGAACACTTTTGAAGTTTTTCATATTAGTTTTTAAATGTTATTGGCTTAAAAAGTTAACTTTATCAAAAGTAGTTTTTTATATTTTATAACACAATTGAAAACTGGTCATGTTGAGTAAAATCTTGGTCATGTCGAGCGGAGTCGAGACACTTCAACTTGTTCTCGTACGATAGCTGTCGGACTTCGCTCGAAATGACTTTGTTGGTTATAATTTTTTTAATTTCTAACAAACTGTTTTTATTTATTGCCTATGGTTGGTGTTTTCACCGACCAATTTGGCTTTTAGGTTGGAGAAAACACCAACCTGATGCAAAGCTTTGAAAACTTTGTACCAAGTACTAAACTATTTGTTTTGCTATATTTTTTAGTTTTTCAATAACTTCTTTGGCACTTTCTTTAAATTTTGATTTAGCTTCTTCTTCGTTATCTTTAATCCACTCCTTTACTTCATTCAGTAACTCTTTTTTTTGTTTTCTTTTTTCTTGAGTGTCTCTAATATTTAAAATAACAGAAACTCTTTCTTGAAATTCTTCTGGGTAATATTTTTCAAAATCATGTTCCAAAAATTGATCGAAATTAGTTTCATTCCAACCAGATTTAACATATTTGGCTTTCATGGTTTCAATTATATTTTTTTCATTTTCTCCTCCATCAATTAAAACCCAAACTTTATTTTTATAGGTTGGTTCTAAATGCAAAAAAACAAATAACCTATCAAAATCTTCAAACTTAGGAATTACCTTTGAAGTTCCACCGGCAGAAAAAGTTCTTATTTTGTTTTTTAAATGTTTAACAAACCAATCAATTAAGTAATCCCTAATTAATACTTCCGCAGATGATTCTTCTAAGAATAACCATCCTTTCCATAAATCAAAATCAAAGAAATCATATCCTAAATCTTCAAGAACTTGCCTTCTTTCTTCTGGATTGTTTCCTACTTCTCTCATTTTTGAAATAAACATTTTCTGTTTTTCATTATCTCTTTGATCATTAGTTATATTAAAAACTTTACTGTTTGATGAAGAACCTAAATATTTCATTACAATATTTGAATGAGTTGAAATAAAGAATTGATTTGTTTTAGATTTTTCAACTATAAGTTTCATTAAACCTTTTAATGCTTTAGGGTGAATATCATTCTCTGGCTCTTCAATTAAAAAAATTTTATTTTCAGCTATACATAAATCTGTAATTAATCCTAAAATATTTGCTACACCTTCACCCATTGCAGTTAAAGGAATATGTTCTAAATTATGAACATAGTAAACAGCATGTTTTCCATTCCCTTTTGCAATTGATGACATCTCAAAACCTAAAATATTATTGCACGCCTCGATATATTCTTTATTAGCTGGTTGGAATTGAGGAGCTATTAACCTATCTATTTTTGAATATAAATTAGCGAAATTTCCTGTAATAGAGTTAGCAGCACTTCCGTTTATATTTTCACTATAAACATCAACTTTTCTTTTCGACAAGTATGGATAAATTAGGTTGATAGGTTCTGATTCTTGTATTCTGCCTAATGCTTTTGTAGAGGCATCATTTATATCACCGTATAAAATTTGACTTGAATTCAAATCAAATTTTATACTTTTAAAAAGTGAATTATCAACATCAATTATATTTTGATGTTTACCTTTAAAATAGAGGATTATCTCCCCATTTCGTTCACCTAATGTTTTATCATCGACTGTAAATATAGGTCTTTGTAACATATAAATACTGTTTAAAATTGTTGACTTGCCAGAATTATTAGACCCAATAAAGACGTTTATTGTCTCTGACAATTCAGTTTTTTCTAAAGATTTAAATCCTCTTACATTTTCTAACTTTATTGCTATTATCTTCATTTTATAAATTATATATTTTAACTAATTTTAGATAATAAGTTTGTAATTTATTTTCTATGTAAGGTTCAATATTGTTATTCCAGTTTTCTGTAAATTTATTGTTTGAATTTATAAATTGATAAGTTAATTCCATCGCTTTATTTATCTCATTTGTTACATCATTTGGATTATCAATTGATTCCGAAATTACATCCAGTTTTATTGAATTACTTGTAGGCTGGTAAATAAATACGCTATTCGAACCGTAATCATAACCATTAGGTCGATAAAAAAATAGTTGCGAAGATCCACTAAACTGAATTTGGGCAATTATCCTAAGTTGTTTTAATTTATGTCCAAATAGATATTCATAATTTGGTTTAATAATTACCTCTTCAATTAAGTGATCAATGATTTCAGGTTTACCAAAAACTACTTTTCTTAAAGTAAAATTATTTTTTAACTCTTCAAGTTTTGAATCATAATTTGACTTTTCTCTTAAATCATTTAATTTGAAGTTATTTATTAAGTTATCTATTTTTAAATTATAATCTTTCGGCAAATCATAATCTATTATTGGTAATTTATCGTGGTAAATTTTTTCTGTAAGCATATTTATTTATTTATTCAAAAAAATCCCAATAACAATTCGTTACAGGGATTTTTTTTATATTTAATTCAATGTTGGTTTGCAAGGAAAGAAGATGCTTCCAACATGACATTCCCACACTTTTTTACCTAATCAGCCAATCACTTTATTAACTAATCAACCTAAAGCTTAAGCACTACAAGTCAAACAACCTTCTTCCATGCTACAAGTTTGCCCGGTAAAGTCAGTTGTTATTTCATCTACATTATTACCTGTTGGAGTAGCTTCATTTACTACCATAGGTGAGTTTTCAATAACCGGAACCAATGGCTCCATGTCATTGGTTCCTTGTTTTTCAATGGTAAACTGAACTGCTTGTGTAGCTGCTTGTGAACGTAAATAATACATGCCAGTTTTCAATCCTTTTTTCCAAGCATAAAAATGCATTGATGTTAGTTTTGAAGTACTCGGACTATCAACAAATAAGTTCAACGACTGAGATTGACAAATATAAGCGCCCCTATCGGCAGCCATATCAATTAAGTTACGTTGTTTTATTTCCCAAACAGTTTTATATAATTCTTTTAAGTTATCAGGTATACCCACTATGTTTTGAACTGAACCATTATTAGCAATGATTTTATTCTTCATGTCGTTGGTCCAAAGACCTAGTTGAACTAAGTCTTTTAACAAATGTTTGTTTACAACCACAAACTCGCCACTTAATACCCTACGAGTATAAATGTTAGATGTATAAGGTTCAAAACATTCGTTATTACCTAATATTTGCGAAGTAGAAGCAGTTGGCATTGGTGCAACCAATAACGAGTTTCTAACACCGTGTTCCATTATTTCATCACGCAATGCTTCCCAATTCCAGTTTTCAGTAGCATTTACATCCCACATATCAAATTGGAAAATTCCTTTCGATAATGGTGAACCTTTAAATGTTTGATATGCACCCTCTTTTTTAGCCAAATCTTTACTAGCTGTCATCGCTGCAAAATAGATGGTTTCAAAAATATTTTTATTCATTGCCTTTGCAGCATCGCTTTCAAAAGGCATTCGCAATAAAATAAATACATCAGCCAATCCTTGAATTCCTAATCCAATTGGGCGGTGTTTTAAATTAGAGTTTTGAGCTTCAATTACTGGGTAATAATTGTTGTCAATAATCTTATTTAAGTTTAGCGTAACTTGATAAGTTACATCATATAATTTTTGTTGATCAAACTTGCCATCAATCACAAAACGTGGCAATGCAATAGATGCTAAATTACAAACCGCTACTTCATCAGGACTGGTATATTCCATAATTTCAGTACATAAATTACTGCTTTTTATGGTTCCTAAATTTTGTTGATTGCTCTTGCGGTTTGCAGCATCTTTATAAAGCATGTATGGCGTGCCAGTTTCTATTTGCGATTCCATGATAGCAAACCATAAATCTTGGGCTTTTATAGTTCTGCGTGCTTTTCCTTCGGCTTCATATTTGGTATAAAGTGCTTCAAATTCTTCACCCCAACATTCACTTAATCCTGGTGCTTCGTTCGGGCAAAACAAACTCCATTCGCCATTGTCTTCCACACGTTTCATGAATAAATCGCAAATCCACAATGCATAGAATAAATCTCTTGCACGCATTTCTTCTTTACCATGGTTTTTACGTAAATCTAAAAACGAAAAAACATCAGCATGCCAAGGCTCTAAATAAATGGCAAATGCACCTTTACGTTTTCCTCCCCCTTGATCTACATAACGAGCGGTATCATTGAACACACGAAGCATAGGAACGATTCCATTACTAGTTCCGTTTGTTCCACCAATATAACTTCCAGTAGCTCTAACATTATGAATAGCCAATCCAATTCCACCAGCACTTTGCGAAATTTTTGCAGTTTGCTTCAACGTATCGTAAATACCTTCAATGCTATCGTCTTTCATGGTTAATAAAAAACAACTACTCATTTGTGGCTTTGGTGAACCAGCGTTAAATAGGGTAGGAGTAGCATGAGTAAACCAACGCTCACTCATTAAATTGTATGTTTTTATCACATTGTCGATATCGTTTTTGTGAATGCCAATAGCCACACGCATGTACATGTGTTGAGGGCGTTCAGCTACTTTACCATCAATGCGTAATAAGTAGGCTTTTTCTAATGTTTTAAAACCAAAATAATCAAAACCAAAATCACGGTCGTATATAATGGTACTGTCTAATAATTCTGCGTTGGCATGAATTACTTCCATTACATCATCGGCCAATAATGGCGTTCTTTTACCACTACCTTTATCGGTGTAGTTGTAAAGTTTTTCCATTGTTTCCGAAAATGACTTTAACGTGTTTTTATGTAAATTGCTTACTGCAATTCTACTTGCCAACAACGCATAATCGGGATGTTTGGTGGTTAACGATGCAGCAGTTTCGGCAGCTAAATTATCTAATTCAGTAGTTGGTACGCCATCGTAAATTCCTTGAACTACTTTTTTAGCCACATCAATTGGATCAATCAATGAACTTAAACTGTAACTCAATTTTTCAATACGCGCAGTTACTTTATCAAACTTAACGCTTTCTCTTTTGCCGTTTCTTTTTAATACAAACATCTTTTCTAATTTCTAAATTTTTGATTTTTAATTTTTGATTTGGGTATTGCTACTTCAATCATTCATCACAAATCTGTTTAATTTGATTTCGGATTTTTGATTTCGGATTTTAGTTATTATTTAAACATTTAGATAAATCAAAATTCAAAAATCACAGTTCAAAAATCATTACTTTTTTTGTTTTACTGTTTTAACTGAAGCAACAAAAATGCTAACAAATTCATTTGCCTCTTTTATTAATGGTTGAGTAATGGTTTTATCTAAAAGATTTGATTCTTCTAAAATCTCTAACCAATACATCGATTCGTTAGCTTCTTCTATTACAATTTCTAATTTGTAAATAAAATCTGCCGTTGATTTTGCTCTTGCACTAGCTCTGTAATTTGCACCTACCGAACCATCTGCTCTTATTAATTGTTTTGCTAACTCAAAACCTGCTGGGGTTTTTGGTAAACCGTCACAAGCTTTAATGATAGCTATATTGAACAATTTAGTTCTTGATTGTAATTCTAATTTATCGATAATTCCTAAATCAAAAATCCTAAATCATAGTTCACAAATCCCTAAAAATCCTCTTCTAACGAAAATGAATGAGTTTCTTTTCCACCCATTACTCCAGCTTTTTGGTAATCGCCTACTCTTTTTTCAAAGAAATTTGTTTTGCCTTGCAACGAAATCATTTCCATAAAATCGAATGGATTGGTAGCATTGTATATTTTTTTACAACCTAATTCAGCTATCCATCTATCGGCTACAAATTCAATATATTGTTGCATCAACTTGGCATTCATTCCAATCAAATCAACTGGCAATGCTTCCGATACAAATTCTTTTTCAATAGCCACTGCATCGCCAATAATGGTATGCACTTCAGCTTCCGATAGTTGGTTGCTTAACATGCTATAAAGCAAGCAAGCAAACTCACAATGCAAGCCTTCGTCTCTACTTATTAGTTCATTGCTAAATGTAAGGCCAGGTAATAATCCGCGTTTTTTCATCCAAAAAATAGAACAAAAACTTCCGCTAAAAAATATTCCTTCAACAGCCGCAAACGCAACTAAACGCTGAGCAAATGTTCCATTTTCAATCCAACGCAAAGCCCATTCAGCTTTCTTTTTAACAGCCGGAACTGTTTCAATGGCGTGGAACAAACGGTCTTTTTCTTTAGGATCATTGATATAGGTATCAATTAACAAAGCATAAGTTTCGCTATGAATATTTTCCATCATTATTTGGAAACCATAGTAACATCTTGCCTCTGGTAATTGAACTTCGCGCATAAAATTAACAGCCAAGTTTTCATTTACAATTCCATCGCTTGCAGCAAAAAAAGCAAGAATATGAGATATGAAATGACGTTCGCCATCATTCAATTTTGCCCAATCTTTTATGTCATCGCTCAAATCAATTTCTTCAGCAGTCCAAAAACTGGCTTCATGTTTTTTATAAAGTTCCCAAATTTTTGGGTAATTAATTGGAAGCAAAACAAACCTGTCTTTGTTTTCTCTCAATAATAACTCATCTTGATTTTGCATTTCTGTTTACAGTTTTTTAGTTGTTTTATTGATGAAATATTTCAATTGTTTTCATAACAATATGGAAACAATTATTTAAAATACCGGATAAAGAAATGTTTGATAATATTATATTGTTTTGTCAAATCATTTCTCTTGTTAAATACCTTACAATAATACAATAGAGAGATTTAGTAACTTCTAAAAGTTAATAACAGGATGTGTTAATATCACAGCTAGACTCAACACAGTAAATGAATTAAGGCCTACTGATATTTAATTTTCAACAAACAATCAAGGTATTTGTTTTTTTTATAACTAATTCAAATAGCTGTAAAATTTATGTGCAATTGGTATAAACTAAAAATTACTTTTTTTTAGAAAAGTGCTTTTTTAAATAAAACTTGTTATTTAAAAATTATCCAGCAATTGACCTAAATAATAAGAACAATAAACCTGATAAAATAATGGTAACAGGCAAAGTTAAAATCCAAGCTATTGCAATATTTCTAATTGTTCCACCTTGTAAGTTTTTCATTCCTTTTGTTGCCACCATGCTTCCAGCAACGCCCGAAGAAAGCACTTGAGTAGTACTTACTGGTAAACCAAAAGCAGTAGCCATTCCAATTGTTGCAGCTGCTACTAATTCGCTTGAAGCTCCTTGTGCATAATTTAAATGTTGTTTACCAATTTTTTCGCCAATTGTTTTTACTATCCTTTTCCAGCCTATCATGGTTCCTAAACCTAACGAAATAGATATCATTACAATAACCCAACTTGGTGAATACTCTGTGATACTTTTTACACCAATAACAGATGCGTTCAAACTATTTTTATCTTCTTCGCTTAAAGCTATTGTTTTACTTTTTCTTAGTTTTTCAATTTCTTTGCCTAATTTTATTGTACTTTGTCTTATTTCAAATTTTTCATTTACAGTAAAACTATCTATTTGTTTGGAGCTAATTAAATTATTTACATTGTTAGAAACTGTTAGGATTTTAGCTAACTCTAAACTATCATCTTTAGCTATTTTACTAACCATTGTTTTGTGTAAAACAGAATCTAGTAAAGCAATTTCTTGCCTTACTTTTAGTAAATTTACATTTGGATTTATAGCAAAATAACTAGGAGCAATTGCAACTAAAATAAGCATTACTAATCCAATTCCTTTTTGTCCATCATTGCTTCCATGACTATAACTAACACCAGTACAAGTTAAAAGTAACACCATTCTTATTACAAAAGGTGGCGGATCATTTGATTTTGGTGCTTTAAAAATTGATTTGTTTTTTATACTTACTTTTAGCAAATACATAATTAATATGGTTAAGCTAAATCCTATAATTGGCGAAACCAATAAACTTAAACCTATATCGCTGGCTTTACTCCAGTTTACGTAATTAACTGTTTTTTCAGCTATAAATGAATATGCTAACCCAACACCTAAAATACTCCCTACTAAAGTATGCGAGCTTGAACAAGGAATTCCAAAATACCATGTTCCTAAATTCCAAGCAATAGCAGTAATTAATAATGACATTACTAAAGCCACACTGTGGTAAATATTTTGATCAGTTAAAATTTCTATTGGAATTAAATAACTAATACCCATGGCAACGGTAATTCCGCCAGCAAAAACACCAACACTATTCCAAGCTGCACTCCAAATTACTGCCACCCAAGGTTTAAGCGAATTGGTATAAATAACTGTTGCAACAGCATTTGCTGTATCGTGAAAGCCGTTAATAAATTCAAATGCACAAGCTGCAACTAAACATACTATTAGCAAAAAAGTTAAGGTGGGGTCTAATCCAAACATATTTTAATTATTTTATTTTTGGTGTTGGTCTATATTCTTTATTTTCAAATCGCAATATTAAGTAATTGTAAAGTCAATTTATTTTTTTTGTAGAAAAAAGATTTATTTCTTAGAATCTTATCTTATTATTGTAACAATAAAAACAAGAAAATATCGTTTAAGTGGTTTACAAACAGACAAATTTTTTCAATATACAATTCATTAATGAATAAAATAATAATACTCTTCTTTTTATTTTCAACTGCTGCTAAAGCACAAATTGGAGGATATGCACCTTTTGGTTTTTTAAATAATTACTCCAATGCCCGAATTGCAGCTTTGGGCGGAAGTGCCATTGCAACCCACGATAATGATGTAAGTTTAGTAATAAATAATCCTTCGTTATTAACTGCCAAAATGGATAAACAACTCACGCTTAACTATCAAAACTATTTAGCCGATATTGGTTCAGGATATTTTGGTTATGCCTTTAACACCAAAAAAGCTGGTCCATTGATGTTAGGCGTTCAATACATTAATTATGGAATATTTGATGGAAAAGACATTGATAACAACAATGCTGGCTCACCGGCTGCTAATGAATTTGCCATGCATTTAACTACTACACGAATTATTAATAAATGGAATATTGGTGTGAGTGCAAAATTTGTTTACTCTGTTTTAGATCATTACACTAGTGTAGGAATGGCTGCCGATGTAGGTGCAAGTTACAAAAGTGATGACAGCTTATCGGTTTTAACAGCAGTTATAAATAATTTAGGTTATCAAATTACTACTTTTACTGGAGTTGATAGGCAAATGTATCCTATGAATTTCCAAATTGGTTACAGCAAAAAGTTTGCTCATAATCCTTTACGAATTTCATTTATAGCCCACGATTTACAAAAAATAGGTGGTTTACTTTATCAAAACGATTATAAAAACAGCCGCAATATTGATTTATCAACTGGGCAGCCAATTCAAGAAGATTTTACCTCTATCAGCTATTTAATGAGTCACTTAATTATAAATACTGAATTGGTTTTTGGACAAGGATTTAATTTAAGGTTTGGATACAACGATTTGCGTAGGCGCGAATTAGCAATTCCAGATGCCAGAAGCTGGGCTGGTTTTAGTTGGGGTTTTGGTTTAAAAGTTCGAAAATATATGTTTTCTTATGGTAGTGCTTCTATTTATTCGGGCAATGCTACCAATCATTTCTCAATAAATGCTAACTTGCAAGAGTTTTATAAAAAGAAAAAATAATGAACCCAATTATTATTGCTATTGACGGTTATTCATCGTGCGGAAAAAGTACAATTGCCAAAGAATTATCAAAAATATTATTGTATAAATATGTAGATACTGGTGCTATGTATAGAGCTGTAACTTTGTATTTTATACAAAACAAAATTGATTTTAAAAATATAGAACAGGTAAAAGAAGCACTTACAAAAATTACCATTTCTTTTAAAATTGATGAGCAATCTCAAATTCAAGAAACATTTTTAAATAACGAAAATATTGAAGAGGAAATTAGAGTTAACCCAAGAGTAGCGGGCTTTGTTAGCGATGTAAGTTCAATAAGTGAAGTTCGAAGATTTTTAGTAAAACAACAACAACAATTTGGAATTGAAAAAGCAGTTATTATGGATGGAAGAGACATTGGTACGGTGGTTTTTCCAAATGCTGAACTAAAATTATTTATTACTGCAGAACCTAATATTCGTGCGCAAAGAAGATACGATGAACTAAAAACCAAAGGTAAAGGTACCACTTTTGAAGAGGTTTTGGCTAACTTAACCAAACGCGATTTTATTGATTCACACAGAGAAGATTCACCTTTAATGAAAGCAAATGATGCTATTGAAATTGATAACAGTAATATCAATCAAAAAGAGCAATTAGAACTTATTTTAAAATTGGTAAATGAAAAAATAGGCTCAAAAGCCTAGATATTTATGAAAATATAGAGGATTCATGAACCACATAGGCACATAGAAAACATAGTTTGCGCTGTTATACTATGTACCAGTGTGGTTATTTTTTTTATATCAAAACTTTAAATTATTTATTCCTAACTAACTTAATTACTTTTATTTTATCTAGTAATATAATTACAGGATAAACAGGATCAATTTCCCACCATTTTGCAGCAAAATTTGGCCTTGCCCCAGCATGATGATGGTTGTTTTGAAATAATTCTCCTAACATTAAGAAATCAAAAACTAAAGTATTTTTAGAATAATCGTTTTCGTTAAAGTTTCTGTAACCATATTTATGTCCAGCCCAATTTACAATTGCACCATGTACCGGACTCATTAAAAAATGAATAGGTAACAATAAATACATCCAAGGATTGGTAGCAAAATATAAATAAAACATAACATAACCAGTTCCAAATAAAAGGCGACTAGTCCATGTATTAGCCATCCAATCAATGGCTTTCCATTCAGGAAAATTACGATCAAACTTTGCTTCAAACTTGAATTTGTTGGTATGAATTCCACTGAAAATTTTATAAGTATATTTCATCATTGTAACAACTTCTTTAAAAAAATGTGGCGAATGTGGGTCTTTTTCTGTGTCGCTGTATGCATGGTGCATTCTGTGCATAATGGCATAAGGACGAGGAGTTAAATACGAAGCACCTTGTGAAATGTATGTAAATAAATAGAAAAATTTTTCCCAAAATTTATTCATAGTAAACATTTTATGCGCTGCATACCTATGCAAATAAAATGTTTGAGAAAATAACGAAAGATACCAATGACCAAGAAAGAAAATTAAGATAGGCATTTATTTTAAAAAATTAGGTTACGAAAATAGATTTAGAAAAAATATAAACAAAACTTATAAATTATTATTACGCTGATTAGAATCAAATTTGGATTGGGTCTGATTTTATAAAATTCTCCAAAAAATCATACTAAAAACACCAAAAATCATAATAAGTTTTGAAAGGAAACTGAGTTTTGTAAAATGTTTTTTAGTGTCAGCGTTCCAAATTAAATAGAGTGAATAAAAGGACGGTAGAATTACTAATATCGAAATGTATAGTGCAAACCATAAAAAATATGAATTATTGGTAAAGCTTATGCTAGGAAACATAATCACTAATATAATACAAGAAATGATAAATATTATTTGTAAAAAAATAAGAATGGTTTTAGTTTTTCTAGTGCCAAGCTTTATTGGCAACGTTTTAGCATTGAATTTTGAATCGCCTCTCATGTCTTCAGTATCTTTAATTATTTCACGTATTAAATTACTAAAAAATGCAAATAGAGAGAAGGCAATACAAGCTGGTATATTGGTATTTTCATCAAAAGGAATCAAAATAAAAATAGTAGAAGCTGTCATTAAAGCTACTAGAAAATTCCCTAGTAAATAGCTTTTTTTAAAATATTGAGAATACATCCAAAGTAACAAAGAACAAGTAAATACTAAACCTGCTACTCTGTATGAAATTTGCCAAGCTAGAAAAATAGCTAAAATATTAAAACCTGAATGTAGTAAAATAGCCCATCGTCTACTAATACTTTTGCCAATAATTACAGCTTTTGGTTTGTTCACCATATCAAGTTTTACATCCATATAATCGTTAATTATATAGCCAGCAGCAGCCGATAAAAAAGTTGAACTGATTAATAGTAAAAATCTGTTTGATAAAACATCGTTTATTCCTATTAATGGCGACAAAAAGAAATAACTTAAAACTTGTGTAATAGAAATAATTAAGATGTTTTTGTAGCGAATAAGCTTCAAAAAATCATAAATTGTATAGAAAATTGTTTTAGTTTCCAATTTCGGTAACTCCACCACTTACTATAAATTTCATAAAATCAGTAGAGTTTCCTTCGTAAAGTTTAATTTTAGCTTTGTCAATAAAAAATAAATTCCCACTAAAAGCATACGAATGAGGAAAATAAACACCAACTAATCCTGGTAAATTTATTTCAAACAAATCATCTTGAGTAATAAAACCAGGCTTGTAAACACCTTCTGTGAATTCAACAATTACTGGTTTTGAAAACTTTTTCTTTTCACCCACAAAAGCTTCCATTAAGTCTTTTACCGAAGTGTAAATTATTTTTATAAATGGAAGGCTAGATAAAAAATCGTCAATTAAGTTGAAAACAGGTTTTGAAATAATACTTGAACCAACCCAACCTATTAATGTTACTCCAACTATTACTAATATAAATCCAATGCCAGGAATATTAATTGGCAAAATTTTATCAACTGAAATAACTACGCTAGAAACTACATAATATGTAAGTAAAATTGGGAGGCAAACCAATAAACCCTTTAGAAAAAAGTTGATTAGTTTTTTAATTTTATACTTTACTCCACTTTTAATTGCTTGTTTTGTCATTTTTTTATTTGCAATATTATGTACTTAAATTTAAAAATCGAGCATAAATAAAAAGAACATGTTTTTATTATAGGGTCAAATTATTTTTACTGTTTAGTTTTTTACTCAGCAAATCCCATATAACTATTCCTCCAGCCACCGAAACATTCAAAGAATGTTTGGTGCCTAGTTGAGGAATTTCCAAACATTCATCTGCAATTTCAATTATATCTTTACTTACACCTTCTATTTCATTTCCAAAAACTAAACATATATTTTTATCTAGGTCGAATTTATAATTATTTAACATCAAACTGTTTTCTGTTTGCTCAACACAAATAATTACGTAATCTTTACTTTTTAAATGCTCAATACATTGAATTGTATTTTCAAAATAATTCCATTTTACTGATTCTGTGGCACCTAAAGCAGTTTTAAAAATTTCTTTGTTTGGTGGAACAGAAGTTATTCCACATAAAAAAATTTTTTCCACATTTAGTGAATCGCAAGTTCTGAAAAAAGATCCTACATTTTGTGCGCTTCTTACATTGTCTAAAACTACACAGACGTTACTTGTATTGCTGTTTATATCATTTAAGTTGATTGACATTTTTTGTTTGTTTATTTTAAGTATTAAATCCCAATTTTACAGTAAAATTATGATATTGATGTGAATAACGATTTATTAATACTGCAATTGTTTAAATTTACAGAATAAAGTATAAGTTTGCACCCAACCAAAATATAGAATTTTAGTTTAATACAATAATATTATGAAAAAACTTTTAAAACAAATTACTTTTTTAGTCTTGACAATTGTGTTGATACAAAACACAATTGCTCAAAGAACAACTAAGTTCAGTGCCGATTTATCGTTAGGAATACCTGTAACTTTTTTCTCAATAAGTCCTGATATTTCAGGAATTTATCAAGCTGGATTAAGGTATTCACTGCATAAAAATTGGTCAATTGCAGCAAGATACGCTTCAAAAACTTTCCAAGCTAAAACCGGAAATCCAGCAGGTATTGTTTCTACAGCAGGAATAAGTGCGAAAGATATTGCTAGTTACAAAAACTCTTTCTATGATTTAGGAGGAAGTGTTCAATTTAATATGAGTAATTTATTTGGGTTAACAGGTACAAAGTTTAATCCTTATGCTACATTAGGTGGCAGTTTTCAATATTGGAAATTAAGTTCAACTTTTATTGATGGTTCAACATCAACCGCTAAAGAATATGGATCTAGACCAATGCAAATTTTACAATTTGGTCTTGGTGTTCGATATTATCTAAATCCATCGTTTGATTTAAATTTATCAAGTGAATATAACCATATAGAATCGTATTGGATGGATGGTGCTTATGCTGATAAAACTTTAGATACTTATTTAAATACAAGCTTTGGTGTTTCATATAAATTTGGTGCTAAAGCAAGTAAGAATTTATCAGATTGGGAGTCTAAAAATGTAACTGAAGAGTTAAACAATAGCAATAAACAACTTTCTGGTAAAGACTATGCACATTGGAGTGCTGATTTAAATGTAGGTTTGCCATATTTATATACTCCTATTGGATACTCACCTACAGGAATGGGTGGTGTTGGAATAAGATATTCTATCAATAAATTTGTCTCTGTTCAAGCTGCTTATAATTATGGTTTTTTAGCAGGTGAACAAACTACTGGAAAAAATATTGTAGGTGTTATCTCAGAACCAACTAATTTTAAAAGTTTCAGTACTACAATGAACCAAGTTACCTTAAGAGGTTTATTTAATTTAAGAAGAATATTTTCTAGACCAATATTGCTTCAAGAGCCAGAAAATTTAAATAGTTGGAATTATTATGCTGTAGTAGGTGGTGGATATTTGTTTTACTCAACCGATAATGTATATGCAGATAATTCCAAATCTAATTTTACCTATAACAAAGGAACTAATAACATAGTGTTAGGTATACAAGCTAGAAAACATTTGAATTCAACTTGGGATTTATTAGGTGGTGTAGATTATAATTACAATCAATCATATTGGATTGACGGTGCAGGTTCTAAAACAGATTTAAATAGCCATTTGTATATCAATGCCGGTATTTCTTATAAATTCAAAACATCTAATAACAGAGAATTAATTGATTGGAGTTATGCTAATTATGTGTATCCAAAAAATATTAGCGAAGTTCCTATTGATAGAATTCCTGTTATTGATAAACCGAAAGTAGTAGATGTACCAAAAGTGGATGAACCAGTAAAAGTAGTTGAGCCAGTAAAAGTAGTTGAGCCAGTAAAAGTGGTTGAACCAGTGAAAGTGGATGAACCAGTAAAAGTGGTTGAACCAGTAAAAGTAATAGAACCAGTAAAAGTGGTTGAACCAGTTAAAGTAATAGAACCAGTAAAAGTAGTTGAGCCAGTAAAAGTGGTTGAGCCAGTAAAAGTGGTTGAGCCAGTAAAAGTGGTTGAGCCAAAAGTTGATTTAATAGAATCAAAAGATGTTACAGAACCTACTTATATATACAATGTTGTAGTTGGATGTTATAGTTTAAATAACTTAAATGTTGCTTTGGATTTCAGAAACAAAATAAACAAAAAAGGATTTAAATCAAATGTTTACAGGTCAATTGATTCTAAATACTATAGAGTAATTACTCTTACAACTGAAGATAAAAATGAAGCCTTAAGAATGTTAAGGAAGTCAAGAAGAGAAATTGAACCAGGATCTTGGTTTTATTTGTACAATAAACAATAATATGTAGATAAAAGCCCCGAAAGGGGCTTTTATTTTATATGCTAAATTGTAATTTAGCATATTCAAATTTTAAACTTTTTACAATGAAAAATGTTATAATTATTCTTGTTTGTTTGTTTGCAAAACTTTCTATTGCTCAAACAGTAAAACATGCAAATAAGCCGAAAACAACAACTCAAACAACTACCACTAAAGCACCTAGTAATGATAAAAACATGTTTAGCAATACAAAACTAAGCAAATGGGCAGTAGCTTTAAATTATGGTGGTACGTATACCATGTTTGATATTGACCAAGATGTTTTAAGTCCAATTTTTGGAGCTAGTTTAAGGTATTCAATTGGTCATGTTGGTTCAATTAGGCTTCAAGGTTTATATGGAACCTACACTGGTAGAAATAGTTCTGGGTTTAAAAACAGTCTTGGATTTGTAAATAACGTTACTCAAGTTGGTGTTAACATGATGTTTAATTTAGGCAGCGTTGATTTTAGAAAGAAAATTCCAAACACTATTTTTTATTTTTTTACAGGTTTTACTGCAAATTTTAATGACGCCATTACAGATAAAAAATTAATTGTTGGTTTAGATACTGCAAGAATTAAATATTCAAATGCCAATATCTCAATTCCAGTTGGTTTAGGTTTGAAATATAAACTGAGCAATTCATTTGATTTAGGTTTTGAAGGAGTTATTAATATTATTAAATCAGATAAGTTAGATTTATACGAAGATCCAAATAAGTTTCCTGACTTCTTTGGTTCTTATATGTTTGTATTAGGTTATAACTTAACAGGAACCAAAAGAACTCAACACATAGATTGGGCAAATCCTGTAACAACTATTTATGATGATTTAGTTAAAAAATCGGCTAAGGCAACAGATGAACTAAAAATAGATGGAGATGCTGACGGAATTCCTGATTATTTAGATTTAGAACAAAATACCAAATCTGGTTATAAAGTTGATGTTAAAGGTAAAACTTTAGATAGCGATGTAGATGGAATTCCAGATACTGAAGATTCTGATCCGTATGGTTTTAACCAAATGTTGAGTATCTATTATCCTGCTGAAAACTTTAAAGGTAAAACATCAATAGATATAATGAAATTCTCGGATTCAATTCCTGAAGCTGACTTTATAACTTTAAATTCTGACGGTTATGGTTTACCAGTTATTACTTTTGCTCCAAATAAATACGATATTCACGTTGATCAATATCCATTATTACAACAAGTGGCAAGAATTATGACTGTTGATACTTCTGTTTCAATTGCAATTATTGGTCATGCTGATAACAATAAACCAGATTTAACGCAATTTACTATAGCAGAAAAAAGAGCGTTAGCTGTTAAACGTCAATTGATGAAAATATATGAAATTGAAAGTGAGAGAATTTTGATTTTTAGCGAACGTGATGTATTTGTAAGAAAATACAAAATGCAAACAGAAGGCTTAGACAGAAAAGCTGAATTTAGATTGATAAGAAAACAATAATAGTTTTATAGATTTCAATTATTTTAAAGAGGTTCAATTAATTGAACCTCTTTTTTTATGTAATTATATTCAAAAATACACTTTGTAAATTGTTTGAAAAACATCAAATTTGCAATGCAAAAAATACAAAATGGCAGTATATAAATTTAAACTAACTTTTGAAGATTACGAAGATACTTATCGAGTAATTGAAATAAAATCTAATCAAGTGTTTTTAGATTTTCATAAAATAATTTTAGAGTCAATAGGGTTTGATGAAAAACAATTAGCATCATTTTACATGAGTAATGATTCTTGGAGAAAAGAACAAGAAATTACTTTAGAAGACATGACCGATGATCCTGAAAATCCTATTCCTGAAATGAAAATTGCTAAGTTAAGTCAATATATAAATGATCCTCATCAAAAAATTATATATGTATATGATTTTATGGCTTTATGGACAATGAGATTGGAACTAATTGGAATTGAAGTAAAAGAAAATCAAAAATTTACTTATCCAAGAATTGGTAAATCGGTTGGATTAGCACCAAAACAATACGATAAAGTTCAAAAATTTGGTTTAGTGGAAAGTGAATTTGATGAAATTACTAAATCATATTTAGATAAAACAGAAGATTTAGGTGTTGAAATTAGTGATGACGAAGCAGATGAGTTTGGTTTGTTTGCCAAAGATGCTGACAGTGTTGATGAAGAAGGTTCAATTGAGCCTACTGTTGGAGGTTTTGATGAATACTAGTTTAATCAATTGATACTATAAATGAAATGCAGATTTTTGTAAGGAATCTGCATTTTTTGTTTAAAATTGGCTCATAAGTATTTTTAAACAATGTGTTTCTTGCAGAATAATTTTATAAAAAATATGACTTTAAATTTAAAACGTCCTTTAGTTATTTTTGACTTAGAAACTACTGGAATTAGCATATCTACAGATAGAATTGTGGAAATGGCTACCATTAAAATTAGTGTGGATGGAACTGAAGAAATAAAAACACAAAGATTCAATCCTACCATTCCTATTCCAGCCGAAATATCGGCCATTCATGGCATTTTTGATGAAGATGTAAAAGATAAACCAACTTTTGCTGAACGCGCAAAAGAATATGCAGAATATTTTAAAGGTTGCGATTTTGGCGGTTTCAATTCAAACAAATTTGATTTCCCTATGTTGGTGGAAGAGATGCTAAGAGCAGATGTTGATTTTGAAACAGAAGGAAGAAAATTTGTAGATGTTCAACGTATATTTCATCAAATGGAGCAACGAACTTTAAGTGCTGCTTATAAGTTTTATTGCGATAAAAGTTTGGAAAATGCTCATAGCGCTGAAGCTGATACTGTAGCAACTTTAGAAGTTTTAAAAGCACAAATATTAAGATATGAAAGCTTAGGAAACGACATGGAATCGTTGCATAAAGCAAGTGGTCAAGGTAACTTGGTGGACTTAGCTGGACGCATTATTTTAAACGATAAAGGACAAGAAATATTTAATTTTGGAAAGCATAAAGGCAAAATGGTAAGTATTGTTTTTAAAAATGAACCAGGTTATTATCAATGGATGATGAATAACGATTTTTCATTGGATACCAAACGTAAATTAACTAAAATAAAAATGCAAGATTTTGGCAGTAAATAACTCTTTTATTAGCTATTTATTTAATAATTTAAAATGCCAGCAATTACAGGATATCCTGATAGTTTTAGGAGCTAGTAATTATATAAAAAATGAACAAAACTGAACGTATTATGTTGTTTACATTGGGAGCAATCAACTTTGTAAATATCATGGATTTTATGATTATGATGCCACTAGGGCCAAACCTAATAGCAAAGTTTGGAATTAAACCTTCCGACTTTAGTATATTAGTTTCATCCTATTCAATTAGTGCTTTTATTTCGGGAATTATCACCACATTTATTATCAATAAATTTGAACGAAAAGACTACTTGATGAAAGTTTTCATTGGTTTTTTAATTGGAACATTTGCTTGTGGATTAGCTCCAACATATTTAACGCTATTGATTGCTAGGTTTATTACAGGTTTGTTTGGTGGAGTGCTTGGTGCTATTATTTTAGCCATTGTTAGCGATGCAGTTCCTTTTGAAAGAAGAGGAAAAGCCATGGGAATAATTATGGCGGCTTTTAGTTTAGCTTCTGTGGCGGGTGTGCCTTTTGGAATATTTATGGTAAATATTACCGATAATTATTCATTTTTAGGTTGGCATTCACCATTTTTATTTTTGGCTGTTTTAGGAATTCCTGTTTATTTTTTAGTTCAAAAATATGTTCCACATCAATCAAAAGCTACCCAGTTAGCAGCTTCTGAAATGGATATTATGCAAAACATCAAAGGCATTTTCAATAATAGAAATAATTTGTTAGCACTGTTGTTTGGTGTTGTAATGATGATGGGACATTTTTCTATTATTCCACTTTTAAGTACTTACATGGTTAGTAATGTTGGAATGGCTCAAAAAGATTTACCTCTAATTTATTTAGTTGGAGGTGCTGTTACCATTTTTACATCACCTTTAATTGGTAAGTTAGCCGACAAGTATGGTAAGTTAATTTTATTTGTAATACTTGCATTGGTTTATACTATTCCTGTTTATTTAATTACCAATTTAACACCGCATCCGCTTTATTTAGTATTGACTTTAACAGCAATATTTTTTGTTTTTTCTGGTCGATTTATTCCCATGCAAGCAATGGTTACAGGTGCCGTAGACCCCAAAATTAGAGCAAGTTTTATGAGCTTTAATAGTTCTATTCAGCAATTGGCTAATGGTGTTGCAGCTTTCTTAGCTGGCTTTGTGGTTACTTCAGTAAATGGAAAATTAGTTCATTACGATATTTTAGGTTATTTCAGTGTTGGAATGGCTTTATTAAGTATATTTATAGCATCAAAATTACGTTCAGCAGATGGAAAAACATTTTAAATATGATTTTATAATCATAGGTGGAGGAATAGTTGGATTAGCTACTGCTTATCAATTATTAGTAAAAAAAGGCAGTTTAAAAATTGCAATTATTGAAAAAGAAAGTGAAGTGGCAGCGCACCAAACTGGTCATAATAGTGGCGTAATACATTCAGGTTTATATTACAAATCAGGAAGTTTAAAAGCGCAAAACTGTTTGTTAGGTTATCAAATGCTAATAGATTTTTGCACAGAACATGAAATTCCATTTGACTTATGTGGCAAATTGGTAGTAGCATCTGACGAAAGTGAAATTGGTGAATTAGATAAACTTTATAACCGTGGTTTGGAAAATGGTTTGACTAAAAATACCATTATAGAAAAAGATAGAATAAAAGATTTTGAACCAAACTTGCGTGGGGTAAAAGCCATTCATGTGCCCTATACTGGTATTATTGATTACAGCGTAGTTTGTAATAAATTAGCTGAAATAATAACAGAAAAAGGTGCTGAAATATTTTTAAATCATAAGGTTGAAAAAATAGAAAACCATGATGGTTTTGCTAACATTTTTACCATTCAGCAAGCGTTTGAAGCCAAGCAATACATTAACTGTGCAGGTTTATATAGCGATAAAATTGCTGCTTTAAGCAACAAAAATATTGATACTAGAATTATTCCTTTTAGGGGTGAATATTTTATGCTAAAACCCGAAAAAAGGCATTTAATTAAAAACTTAATTTATCCAGTTCCAGATCCTAATTTTCCTTTTTTAGGTGTGCATTTTACCCGCATGATTGATGGTGGAGTAGAAGCAGGGCCAAATGCTGTTTTTGCGTTTAAACGCGAAGGTTACGAAAAAAGCGATTTTGATTTTACTGAAACCATGGAAAGTCTTGCTTGGCCTGGTTTTAGAAAAGTGGCAGTTAAATATTGGAAAACAGGTATGGGCGAATTTTATAGGTCGTTTAGTAAAACTGCATTTACAAAAGCTTTGCAAAAATTAGTTCCTACTATTCAAGAAGATGATTTGATTCCGGCAGAAGCAGGAGTGAGGGCGCAAGCTTGCGATAAATGGGGTGGCTTAATTGACGATTTTAAGATTATTGAAGAACCAAATGCCATTCATATTTTAAATGCACCAAGCCCTGCAGCCACAAGCAGTTTAAGTGTAGGAAATACCATTGCTGATATGGCTTTAGCAAGAAGGTAAGAGATGTTGGATGTTGAATGTTGGATTTTGAATGAAATCAGTCAGAGGCTTATCAATTACAATCACACTCAAGAAAAGGGTGAATGTAGGCTTCTATGAAATTATAATCTTGCCATCCCTTACGTTTTGCATAAATTCTTTTTTCTGTACAAGGTTCATTCCCTCCATTCTTTTTGCCAATTTTTCTTTTATAATTCGAAAAAAGGCAACACTGTCAAACTTTTTTGGTTCTTCAATTTTCATCTTTTAAAAATTCTAATGGTGAACGAATATCTATCAATGGATAGCCTAATCGCATATTTATTGAATTGAACATTTTGATTTTGTCAAAATTTACAATGTGTTTGAAATTCCAACTTATCAAACAATCTAGTCTATGAACAGATGATAAAGCAATGTGGTAAGCATCATTTTCACTTGCCTTTCCTAAAGCTTTTTCTGTTATATATGTTTGTGCTAATGTTTCTACTTCGTCTGTCATCTCAATATAATTCAAACAATCAACAGGAATTATATTTTTCACATCTCGAATATGTTGTGGAGCAAGAATTAGTTCTGTTTCATTAACTTCAGAAAAGTAAATCATAAAGTCTTTCTTAGAAATTCGTTCAAATAATTTTTTAGTAGCTTCTTCAAACTCTATGTCAAAGTAGCCTCCAATAACCGAAGTATCTATATAAATTCTCTGTTTCATTCTTACGACAAAGATATAATTTTTTTCCTTCAATTAGCATTTCCTTCATTTGAAAATATTGTTTTCAATGATTAGTTTAGCTTTGAAATCAAACTAAAATAAAAATGTTTACAACGAATAAAAACCATTGCTGATATGGCTTTAGCGAGAAGGTAAAAGATTTTGAATGTTGGATTTTGAATGAAATCGCCAGTGGTTTACAAATACATTCATTTGCAAAATGGGAGCTATTAATGCCAAAGGAAACGAATTTTGGGATTTGGTTATACATATTCAAGAATAAGTTTTTGGAAAATTTAGGGTAAAACAGTGTGAATTATAAATAATAGACTGTGAAAAACCATTTAATGGCTATGAAATGGAATAAAACGACTGTGTGAAACGGATCATAGACTGTGAAAAACCATTCAATGGCTATGAACGGAATAAAACGACTGTGATAAACGAATATAGACTGTGAAATGTGGTTCATAAACTGTGAAATACCACTGAAAGACTGTGAAATGTGACACATTTGCTGTGAAATGTGGTTCATAGACTGTGAAATGCGGCTAAAAGGCTGTGAAATACCACTGAAAGACTGTGAAATGCGACACAATTACCGTGAAATGCGGTTCATCGACTGTGAAATGTGACACATCGACTGTGAAATGTGACACATCGACCGTGAAATGCGACACATCGACCGTGAAATGCGGTTCATCGACAGCCCCCTTTTTTCCCAAAATAGGAAATAGGGAGTTGGTCAAATATTTTTTAGAACATTTTGATAATTGAAAATTGTGGTAGGTTTTAGCCACAGATTTTACAGATTACACATAAAGAAATGTTGGATTTTGGATGATGAATGAAAAATAGCCACAGATAGCACGGAAGGAATTTTGGATGCTTAATAATATTAGCCACAGATTACACAGATTACACAGAAAGAATCATTACTTTCCGAAGGGTTAGCCACAGATTTTACAGATTACACAGAAATTAACAGTTCAATTTTAGTAATACGTAGCAAACAAGCAATAATAATCCGTGTAATCTGTGAAATCTGTGGCAAGTACAGCAACCAATAATTAAAAAATCTGTGTTATCTGTGAAATCTGTGGCAAGTTCAGCAACCAATAATTAAATAATCTGTGTTATCTGTGAAATCTGTGGCAAGTTCAGCAACCAATAATTAAATAATCTGTGTAATCCGTGAAATCTGTGGCAACACTTCTTCAAGCTCAACAATCAATAATCCGTGAAATCTGTGAAATCTGTGGCACGTTCAGCAACCAATAATTAAAAAATCTGTGTTATCTGTGAAATCTGTGGCAACACTTCTTCAAGCTCAACAATCAATAATCCATGTTATCTGTGAAATCTGTGGCACGTTCAGCAACCAATAATTAAAAAATCTGTGTTATCTGTGAAATCTGTGGCAACACTTCTTTAAGCTCAACAATCAATAATCCGTGTAATCTGTGAAATCTGTGGCAACACTTCCTTCCACTAATCAACCTTTAATTATCCTCCCGTCATCCATTTCAATAATTCTGTCGGTGCTTGTGGCAAACTCATTATCGTGAGTAACAATTAATAATGTTTGTTTGAATTCATGTGCTAATTCCTGAAAGATATTGAACACTATTTCGCCATTTTTTTTATCTAAATTTCCTGTTGGTTCATCGCCCATTATTATCAATGGATCATTGATTAATGCACGTGCAATGGCAACCCGTTGTTTCTGTCCGCCCGAAAGCTGATTGGCCATTTTCATTGCTTCATTTTCTATACCTAAAATCTTCAATTTTTCCATGGCTCTGTGCTCCACTTCTTGCTCAGAATAAGTGCCCAATTTTAAACCAGGAAGCATCACATTGCGAAGTACACTAAACTCATTTAACAAATAATGAAACTGAAATACAAAGCCAATTTTTGCATTGCGAACCAATGCCAATTGTCCTTCTTTTTTTTGTTTCATACTTTCGCCATCAATTAATAAATTTCCTTCATAATCAGTATCCATGGTAGAAAGAATATACAACAAGGTGGACTTGCCGCAGCCCGATTTTCCTATTACCGACACAAATTCACCTTTATTTACAGTAAAGTTTATATCCTTTAAAACAGGAATGGTAATTGGGTCGTGAAAACTTTTATTAATGCCCTCGGCCTGTAATACAATTTTGCTCATTTTATTTTCCTCTTATAATTACAACAGGATCAATTTTACTGGCTTTGCGAGCAGGAAACATGCCTGCAAAATAAGTGGTAATTAACGAAAACGTACTTCCAATAAAGTAGAATTTTGGATTATAATTAACTGGAAAAGTTTTTATAGTTGGCAATGCTGCCGTATTAAATGGAATTTGATCGATAATGGATGATAAGCCAAAACCAAATAACAAACCTGCTAGTCCACCAAAAAAACCAATGCTTAAAGCAATAAGGATAAAGATTGCATTTACATCTTTTCCCGAAAAACCAGTAGCTTTTAAAATGGCAATGGAATCCATTTTTTCATAAATCATCATGTTTAAAATATTATATATTCCAAAACCTGCAACAATTAATAATGTAATACCAACTGCATAAGAAATCAAGGTTCTTACCTTGCTTCCTGTTTCAAATTGGGAGTTGGCGGTTTGAATATCTTCGGCATCAACAGCAAATATTTTGGCATATTCTTTTGCCATTGAAGGGGCTAAAGTCATATCAAATAATTTTATTTGAATATCGGTAATGTAATTGTTCGACTTGCCTAGTAATTTTTGGGTAGTGGCCAACGAAGCATAGCTTTGTACCTTATCCAATTCTAATAAACCTGATTGGAAATAACCAACCACTTTCAGTTGAATTCTATCGCCTTTTGGAGTGGTAACTTGTATTACATCGCCAATGTTTGCAAGCATTTTGGTGGCAGCACCTTTTCCTAAAATAATGCTATTAGGAACATTTAATAAATCAATATAGTTACCAGTAGTAACATAGTCTTTAAAGAAAAACAACCTATTTTCTGCTTCCACATCTATTCCATTTATTACTCCAGTAATATCTATTGCACCAACATTATAAAACACCTGAGCAGTAATTTTTGGTGCAATTCCCTTCACTCTTTCATCGGCTTTGAGTGCTTTTAAAATTGCTCCATTATTATAAATTTCTTGTCTGGCACCATTAGGTTTTACAGAGTGAATAAAGTTGTAATTTCCTTTGAATTTTTCTGATAAATCAATTGGCTGATTTGGATTTGCTTTTATTTCATTAAACAATTTGATGTGTGCGGTTCTGTTTAAAATCAATCCGTCTAACAAGTCGTTTAAACCACTCATAAAACCAAGCAATGTAACAAACATGGTAATACTAAAAGTTACGCCAATTGCAGCCACCAGTGTTTGTTTCCACCGCGCAAGCAACAACGATTTGGCAATGGTAATAATTAGTTTTATATTCATTATTTGGCCGGAACAATTAGTTCATCATTTATAGAAATTCCACTTAATATTTCTATTTTTTTATAGTCTTTCAAGCCAGTTTTTACTTGCACTTTTTCACCATTAGCTTTGGTTACAAAACCATCATCGCTAACCACATTTCTGGGCAGAGTAAGTACATTTTTTTTGGTACTAATTACAATATTTGCTTCAGTAGTTAAGTTTGGGAAAAGGGTGGTTGGTTGCTTGGAAAATAATGCTTCAACTATAAAAGTTTTAGTACGTTCGTTCATAATAGGATTTATTTTTTCAACTAATGCTTCATATACTTCACCTTTATAACTATCGAGCGAAACTAAAATTAGTTGACCTTTTTTTACTTTCACAATATCGTATTCGTCTATTTGTAATTCTAGTTTAAAATGATTGGCCGAACCCACAACTGCCAAAGGAGTTTGCACATTTACCATTTCTCCTTTTTCTTTTAGTAAGCTATAAACCTTGCCATCAATTTCACTTTTTATTATAAAATCGCCCAATTGTTTTTCAGCAATCATTAAGTTTTTTTTCGATTGTTGCGAAGCAAAATTCAATTGTCTTTTTAAATCGGAATACCTAATTAAAGCAGCTTGGTAATTTGATTTTGAACTTTGAAAATTCAATTGTTTTAACTCTAAATCTACTTGCGAACCTACTTGTTGTTTCCATAAATTTTGCTGACGAACATATAAAGAAGAATCGGTTTGGAATTTATTTTTAGCAAAATCAATGCTTGTTTTTAACTCATTTAACTTACTTTGATTGGCATCAAAATCGTTATAGTTAGCAGCTAATTTTGAATTTTCGGAATTTAACCTTGAAGTTTCGTTTTGCACCGCAATTAAAGGTGTTCCCACTTTTACTAAATCGCCTTCTGTAACCAAAAACTGTTGCACAATTCCACTAACAGTAGTATAAACTTGGTATTGATTTTCGGCCTTTATAATTCCCGATGCATAAACCGATTCTGTAATGTCTTGTTGAGTAGCTTTTACTTTTTCTACTTTGCTTTTACAAGCAACCAATAATGTAGAAAAAACGAGGAAAAAGAATAATTTATTCATACTTCAAATGTATCTATTTGTTCAATGTTGTAGCATGATGTACATCAGTAATTTTAAAAAATTGAAAAATTACAAGATTACAATATTAGATGTATATCGTAAGGGCACAACTAGGTGTCTACCCTAATCAATCAAACTAATAAATGTTTTAGTGGAATGTTTCTTTTTTATAAAGCCATTATTAAATAATTGTTTCTAATTTTATGGAAATAACCTTAAGGAAACCATTCAATAATATAT